>Ga0307296_10001393_pt1 | contig 12083 bp, 9 predicted proteins | sample ER_DNA_153_FD_194467 | JGI IMG/M metagenome (GOLD analysis project Ga0307296, IMG submission 194467) | Bulk soil microbial communities from the East River watershed near Crested Butte, Colorado, United States - ER_DNA_153 | ecosystem: Environmental > Terrestrial > Soil > Floodplain | place: USA... | reverse complement strand
GTGGTCTTTGCCCTCTTGGGAGGCGCGGCCGTTTACGGGCAGGACAAGTACTCGCTGAAATCCCCAAGCGGAATCGCGTTCTCTGACTTCGAGGGATACGAGGACTGGGCGGTGGTCTCTTCCGCCCGAACCGACGAAGTGCTCAAGGTGATCGTCGCCAATCCGACCATGATCAACGCGTACAAGGCCGGCATTCCAGGCAACGGCCAGCCTTTCCCGGATGGCTCCAAGATCGCGAAACTCCAGTGGAAGCCGAAGAAGAGCACGGAGGCGCCCTTTGCCGTGGACGTGCCGGACGTATTCACGCAGGCTTTCGTCATCGAAAAGGACAGCAAGAGATTTCCGAACAGCGGGGGATGGGGATACGCGCTATTCAACTACGATGCTGCATCCGACAAGTTCACGGCCGATCCCAGCCCTTCAGACTGCGGACACGCGTGCCATGTGGCCGTGAAGGCAAAGGACCACATCTTCCATCCGTACCAGAAACGTTGATCCGCGCGTGCCGCCGACCGGAGTACCGGTTTCATTGCGCGGCCGTAATCTTGGTGTGCCGATCACTGGTTGTGCATAACTACCGATGCAGACAGGCGTAAGTCCGTACAAGGTTGCGGCTTGCCGAAGGAACGGAGCGCAGAGCCTCGTAATTCGCCGTTGCTGTTTCACAGGATAGCCAGAAATAATTCGCTGTCGGATCGACGACGAGCCGGTTCGGTCGAAAGTTGGCGATGATCACAGACAAATATGGCGTGGTTGAATTCCACGACAAGAAGTTCAAATCAGGAGCAAGCCGTTCAGACGAGACAAAACGTGGGTCGCCAAGCTCCGGATTCGAGAAGCTACCCATCGCAAGCGCTCTCAATGCTGATTTGTAGTTTTCCCAAGATAGGACGTATTTTTTGGTCTCGACGGCATTAACTAAAGTTGCGAGCACGAGCGCGCCAATAAGCATGTGAGTAAGTGGGCCACTCGGTGCCGAGAGTTGTGCGAAGCTTCGGGTCGATGGCGTTAAGCCGTCGGCGCGCATCGCGGAAAGTCCGGCGAGTAACCCCAGCGCGGGCGTTACAAGAACCAATGCCGTACGCAGATAATACCTGTTGCTCGCGTGTACCGATTGGTCGAACCACAGCCAATAAATTGCCATTGCCATAACAACGCCTACCATGGCGCAAAGATGCGCTTTGCTAGGCACGGCCCGCGAAAGGCCGAGGTAGATAAAAACATAGCCGACGATCGCGGCTGACAGTAGCAACACGATATTTGTGCGAAGGATGGTGAGATCGAAAAAGTGCAGCGCGGCCCTCATCAATGCGTTGGCAAAATAGTCATCAGACGGAAACATTATTTTCACAGCGAGCCAGATCGTCAGGGAGACGACGAATGCACCGGTGGCGCGCAGGAAATATGGGTTATGCAAACCGCGCAATGCGAGCGTTAATACAATTGCAAGTGCTAAAACGAGTGCGCCCTCATGCGTCAGGACGAGTGCAAGCATGGCGATAAACAGCAGTGCCGTTCCAGCAACGTTGCGGTTCGCATAGTGACCAATGGCGAGCGTTGGCCAGAACAGCGCGTGCGCCAGCCACACCTCGGTGGGAAAGCCAAAGACCAGCGGGCAGAGCAGGGCAGTGGAACCACAGGCATAGGTGAATATGATTCGGCGGTGTGAGGCGTCGGCGGCGAACGTGCTGATCAGGCCCAAAAGAGGCGCGACATAAAACAAAAATCCATACACTTTAATGCCGTTGAGCGGATTGCCGGTCAGACCGACGTAGGTCTCGCCCGGCAATAGCGTGAGGATAAAGACCGACGCTCGCGCTGAAATGTTATGCCAATGAAACGTCCAAACATCCTGAACCGCTACCGCATAAGAAAACATTGCCCCATCGGCATAAAGCTCCAATTCGTAATAAAGCGCGACCACTGGAAATACGATCGACCAGCAAAGGCCGATCCCAATCACTAAAGTCTGCAAAATGTCGACGTTAGACCTAAGAGTGGGCCAGGATAGGGCGTCGCCTGCTTTAACCGCGCACAAGGTGCTGCCTATCCAAAAGCTGCTTGATAACGGGGCCTGCCATTTCTGCGATCTGACCGAGCAGGCGCTGTCCAAATTCTGCTGACGCTGCGTGCGCATCGCCAATGACGCCAAGGTCGGCGATCTCTTTCTCGTTTGTGGTCCATGGCCAGGTGACGGTCTGATTGAGGATTGTCGCTCGCACAGAATCGCCGCTGGGTGAGTTTTTCAATTGCGCAATTTGATCCTGCCGTACCAAGTTCGGCGCGATCGCGAGCATCATTGACGTTTCGTTTTTTCCGCCGTGAATTTCCGGACACTGCGCTTTTGCGTCGAGTTCTGGCCAGGCGGCCGGATGGAGCACGCAGATATTAAGCGCGAAGTCAGCACGCAATTCTTGCGCCAATGCTTCAAGGATTCCACGGTTTCCACCGTGACCATTGACAATAGCGAGGTTGCGGGCGGGCAGGCTACGGACGATTTCTCGCCCGAGATCTCGCACGAGCGCTGTCATGCTGTGAATTGATAGCGACAGGGTGCCAGGCGCCCAGTCGTGTTCGCGCGCAAGGCTGACCGTCAACGTTGGCAACTGCCACAGATCGAATGTCTCGCCCCAGCGGGCGATGATGCGACGGGTGAATTCCTCTGACAGCACTACATCGGTGTTGAGGGGCAGGTGAGGGCCATGCTGCTCAATCGACCCGATCGGCATGCAAAGCACTGAGCTGGCGCGCAAGCACCTTGCGATCTCCGGAAACGTCAGGTCGCCGATCGATCGGCTCGGCAAGTCAGATTGCATGGCCGCCGCCATCCATTTGCTCCGCTACCTCGGTGGCGCTCCCTCCACGATAGCAGTGCTCCTGCGGCGCGGACACTTCGCTTCGCTAAGACGCGTCGCCAAGAGGCGCGACGAGATGGCCGAGGCGGTGCCCCGCACGTGTCATCTTTGCGGTCATGTAGCGGTGGTTATCAGCATTGATAGGCGCCTCGAGTCCCATCCGGCTGACGATCTCAATTCCGGCTTTGGACAAACGATCGAGCTTGGCCGGGTTGTTGGTAAGCAGGATGACGCGTGTGCATTTGAGCATCTTGAGCATGCGCGCGGCAACGCCATAGTCGCGTTCATCGTCATCGAAGCCAAGCGTGGTGTTTGCGTCAACGGTATCGAGTCCGCCATCCTGCAGCCGATAGGTACGCATCTTGTTGGCAAGGCCGACGCCGCGGCCCTCCTGCGCCAAATAGAGAATAATGCCGCCGCCGAGGTTCTCGAGGCGCGTCACTGCGAGCCGAAGCTGGTCGCCGCAGTCACAGCGCCGCGAGCCAAATACATCACCCGTCAGGCACGCCGAATGCAGCCGCACGGGTACCGGCTTGGCGAAATCGGGCTTCCCTACAATAATCGCAACTTCGGTCCCACCCATGGCGTCGCGGAAGACAATGAAGCGAGCGCTTGATCTCGAATTGAGCGGCACCACGGCTTCGCTTGTCAACGTCAATGACTGAATCGCGTTGTCAGAAAAACTTTTCGCGGCGTCTGCTTCAACCGTTATGATCCCGGACTCGCCTGTGAGAAGGTCCTCGCTCAGATCGGCGGCCAGCACCGCGGGCAACCCATGAGACAATTTCACGAGTTGGATCGCCGCTACAGCCGCACGACGTGCCGGCGTTGCTTTTGGCACTCGGCCGCAACTTGAGCTAGTAACGAAACCGAGGATGGACTCTGCATTGTCTGCAGGCGCAAGCCGAACTGCCATCGAGGCTGTTGCATCGATTCCGATTGCAAGTGCGCGTCGAGAAGTAATGACAAGATACGGCACAGCCGGCGCGGACAAAGCAGTGAATTCGGCCAACCGCTCGTCATCGAGCCCTTCAACCGGCAACGCCAGAACCCTTTCGTCCGGTGCTGCAATCAGAACCGGCCGCCGGCTATTGAATTCAGCAATGCCGCGGCTGACGCTGGTGTGCCCTTGGTTGCCGAATAGCGCCGAACTTGTCCCCGTTCGCACTGTACTCATTCAAAAACTTTCCATTCTTTGTAGCCCGCCAATGTAAGGAACACCGCTGGCTTGTTATCATTCCGATCGTAGATCGGGTCGATTTGTGCCAGCCTGCCGGCTGGCCAATGTGATAACGCGGTAATGCCCTTTTGTGTGCCGTGACTTTGAGAGATTTCGCAATGCCAAGTGTTCGAGCAGACCCCAATGGCCGTTCAGGTGGTAAGTTGTGCGACCCGTGGCTGCAATTTAGCGACATGTTTCGTGGTAACGTCCAGTCTCTGCCGCAACCATGGGGCAATATATTCAGTCCACTACGAAAAGGCGCGGTGGATGATCTGATGGTTGTCGGTCAAATCGGGCAGTCGCTCGATGGCCGAATTGCTACGGAAACGGGCCATTCCAAATACATAAACGGACCGGCCGGCCTTGCACATCTGCACCGGCTGCGTGCGTTGGTGGACGGGGTTGTCGTCGGTGTAGGCACGGCCATCGCGGATGATCCCCAATTGACTGTCCGGCGGGTCAGCGGGCCGCAGCCGGTGCGGGTCGTAATCGATCCTAAGGGCCGCCTGAGCGCCGATGCGCGAATTTTTGCGGCCGACGGCGTGCGGCGACTATTGATCGTCGCGCAGGGAGCGGCCTGTAGACCGCCGCCGGGCGTAGAAGTAATCGCTTTGCCGTCGGTCGATGGGCAGCTTGCCCCGACGGCGATCCTGACTGCGTTGGCTGCGCACGGCATGCGCAGGGTTTTGATCGAGGGGGGTGCAAACACGGTATCGCGCTTTCTTGCCGCCGGCTGCCTCGATCGCCTCCATGTACTGGTCTCACCAATAATTATCGGTTCTGGCCGCGCCAGCGTTGTCCTGCCGGAGATCAAGCGTGTCGATCATGCGCTGCGTCCGTCAATCCGGGTGCATCAGATTGACGACGAAGTTTTGTTCGATTGCGACTTTTCGGCTCAGCGCGTGCGCATCGGGACAGCAAAGACGTCGATATGACCGACACGAATTGACGATATCTTTGCATCGACGGCGTCTCGGCGTCGCGTCAACCAGGCGCTTGCGTCAGCCGCGGTCAGTCCGCTGGTGCCAGCTGCAGCTTTCGCCCATCCGGCAAGAACTTCCGATTGCATTTTGCAATCGTCGGAACTGATGACCCAGTCGGATGCTCCCTGCACTAACGCGTAGCTGTGCGATTGGAAGAGGGTGATGGCGATGGCCGCTGCTGCCGAACCTAGCGCGGGCCCGAAACTCTTGTCGGTGCGTTGATGTGCATTGACCGCGGCGGTTATAGCAGTATCGAACGGATCGACCGGGGTCAGTTCAATCCGTCCGTCGTAGCTTAGCGCCGCATAGAACGGGATGGAGCGAGCGGCGACTTTCATCGCAAGACGTTCGAGCCATTTCTCAGAAACGAGATCGAGCAGAGCCGAAGTGGTGACCAGATTGATTGGGCCGTCGAGTGCGGCTTCAAGGTCGCGATTTAGATCCAGCGCCACAGCCGTGGCGGCAACACACTCAAGAGGGCGTGCAGCCATGGCCTTAGCGAGCAATTCGGTATCGTTGTCGACAAGCCGCCATTTTTGCCGCGCGGCCAGTAACGGGCTCAGCGCGCGCATTGTCGAACCAGTACCGCAACCGAGGTCGACGATTTGTATCGTGTCGTTTTGTTCAAACGATGCGGCCACAGCGGCCAAAACCTTTGCGTTGCGCGCCCGGGCGTCGTAGGGTTCTCGCAGCGCCAGCCAATCGTCGGAAAAGCTGCTCATCCCACGGCCTCAATCGCGCGCGAAAAAATCTTCGCGGAAGTCGGCCAAGTCGGAAGGCGGGCCCCGGCCGCGCGCGCGGCTTTGCCCATGCGCTGTCGTTCGGCCGGATTCTCAATTACGCGGCGAAGTGCCTGTGCTAGCGCGGCCGGATCGTCGGGCCTGACGAGAATTCCAGTGCCGTCCGGCACGGTATCTGGTATCGCGCCTGCGTTGGTGCCGATCACCGGAAGACCCCGGGCGATAGCCTCGGCGAAGGCCATGCCGTAACCCTCGAAACGCGAGGCAAGAGCGAATACGTCGGCCTCGACATAAAGCTTGGCGAGATGCTGCGGGGTTACCTCGCCCAGCACGGAAATCCGCTCGCCAAGCTTGTGTAGCGAGATATCAGCATCAAGCTGTCTGGACACTTGTCGGTCACGTGTGCGATCGCCGACGATGATCAGGCGCCAAGGTAGTTCAGTAAGGCCGGCAAGGGCTGCGATCAGTACGTCAAAGCCTTTTCGTGGCACCACTGCCCCAACTGACAGCAGTCGGATGATACCGTCTGTACTGCCTTGCGCTGGTGCCACTAGATCGCTGCCAGGCGGGACGACGAAGATTCGGTCGGTCGGGACGGAGTAATCTTCGACCAAAATCCGTTGCGTTGCGGCGCTGGTAACGACGACAGCATCCACCGCGGCAAGCGCGGTACGCTCGCTGGCGCGTAGCTTCTCAGCCTGCTCAACGGACAGGCCTGTCTCTAGTGCCAACGGATGATGGACGACAGCCAGCAGCGAATTTCGAAGTTGTGTTGCGGCGTCAGGTAGAGCACCAAGCGCAAGTCCATCGATCACAACAGTAAGGTCCTTGGGAAGGGCAAAAAGACACGCTTGTGCGGTTGCACGCGTCGTATCGCTTGGTAACGGAAAGCCGTCGCCCAGCCCAATGACGTCGACCTGCCAGCCGAGCCGGCCAAGCTCCGCGATCATACGCCGGTCATAGGCATAACCACCGGTCGGGATAGCAAGATCGCCCGGCACAGCGAATGCAAAGCGCTTCACCACAGATCGGCCTTGTACCAAGCGCGCGCTACATGCGATTCCGAAAGCGCGACGCGGATCGCCTTGAGTTCGCGACCGTCGCGGCCGAGTTCGCTGGCGCGGGCGGCCTTGGCCAGCTGATCGAAAATATGCTTGGTCAGAAATTCGGTCGTTGTATTGGAGCGGCTAAACTCAGGAAGTTCGTCCAGATTACGATAATTCAACGGTGCCAATGCGGCCTTGAGTGCTTCATGTGCGCGCGCGATATCAATAACGATGCCATTCGGATCAAGCCTTTCGGCGAAAAAAGCTGCATCGATGACGAAGGTCGCGCCGTGCATGGCCTGAGCCGGACCGAAGACGGCTCCACGAAACGAATGGGCGATCATAATGTGGTCGCGGACCTCAACAGCGAACAAGAAACCCTCCTTACGAATATGAGATGAGCTGGCACACAGCGCCGTTCCTGGTATCCAGAATATCAGGCAGCCGCAAAACACGACATTTGGAGTGAGGAGTGCGTCGAGGCACGGGTCGGCAAGCAGATTAACTGCAGCCGCGAGCCGGCGACTATGCGTCCAGCGCGATCGGTGCGACGCGGCGACCTTGCCGACTTGGCTCGAAATCAACCGCAATCGGCGGCTGTGGAAAGTGCCGCCAAGCGGAACCGTAACCGGTTTGTCACCATACCAGCTAAGTTCAAGCACGGTCGCTTCCTCACCGGCGAGGGAAAGGGCAGTGCGAAGTCCAGCCGCGTTGCCGCTGGCATGGACGACGAGATCACAGTCGCCCTTTGCCGTTTCGGGTGTCGCGAATCGAACACCAAGCTTCTGCGCTAGCTCGGCGCGGCTCTCATTGATATCGACAAGTGTTACCTCGGCGCCGGCGAGACGCGCGCACAGAAAGGCAACAAGGTCTGCCGGGCTTGCCGCTGCATCCCAGATTGCATTGAGAGCCGTTTCCATATTGGCAGCCAATACTGCACGTTGCGGCGGCACGGCCTCAGGCAAGGGCACAATGGCACTACAAGGAATGTTGAAGTGGCTTTGGTGGGGGTAAAGCGCGAACACAGTACGGCCGCGGTGTTCTTTCGGCCCATCCTCGACAAGGCCCACGGTCGAGTAGCCATATTTTACCGGAAACGGAAATCGACCACCCATGAACGGGGCGCGCATCCGCTCGAACTCGCTCTCAGGCACTCGGCCGGCGAGCACCAGCGCCTCGGTCCCGCGGCTCAGCGCGCCGAAAAGTGCGCGCACGCGCACTTCGCCAGGCAAGGGCACCGACAGTATTTCCTCTCGGATCTCGGCCTGTCCTGGCGCGATGTACCAGAGAGCTTGAGCAGTTTCAGCGGTCATGTTGGTCGCCACGATCCCCGACCTTATTGGACTATTCGAACATTTGCTGTGTTATATCATCAAGTTCGCACGGTCTTTCCGAGATTAGAAGTCATAGCCGATTGCTAGAGCGTCCCGTACATCAATCCAAACAAGTCGATGCCACCGGAAATTCCATCACCGGTCGGCGGGTGTTATTTGCTGCGCTGTTCGCGGTCTCAATGGCCGGATTGATCGCGCTTGCTGCTTTGGCGCTGTCGCCCTCCGGGTTCAGTGCAATCGACCTGGTGCTGATCGTGCTGTTCACCATCACGTTGCCTTGGATGGTGGCCGGATTCTGGAACGCCGTCATCGGATTCCTGATTTTGCGGTTTTCACCAGATCCGATTGCAGCGTTGATTCCCCAAGCGGCGCGAATTCGCGGCGATGAACTGATCGCTGCATCCACAGCCATTCTGCTCTGCATCCGAAACGAATTACCTGATCGGATAATTCGCAACCTCGGTCCATTGCTGGCCGGCCTCGACAGATCAGGGTTCGGCGAGCGTTTCCATGTGTACGTGCTGAGTGACACCAGCGACCCACAAATCGCCTCAGTGGAGAAAGAGCGGTTCGCAGAGTTGGCTAGCGTCTGGAGCAATCGTGTCGCAATGACCTATCGCAGACGCGCCGCCAACACCGGTTATAAGGCGGGCAACATTCGCGATTTCTGCGAGCAATGGGGCGCTCAACATGAGTTCGCCGTACCGCTCGATGCGGATAGTTTTATGACCGCCGAAGCCATCTTGTGGCTAGTTCGGATCATGCAGGCGGATTCCAAATTGGGGATTCTGCAGGGACTTGTCGTCGGCTTGCCATCTACTAGCGCGTTTGCACGCGTCTTCCAGTTTGGCATGCGGCTTGGCATGCGCTCCTACACCATCGGCAGCGCGTGGTGGCAGGGCGATTGCGGGCCTTACTGGGGTCACAACGCGGTGTTTCGGCTCCGTCCGTTCATCGCGCACTGCGAGCTTCCCGTGCTATCGCAGGACGGAACCGAAACTCGCCACATCCTTAGCCACGATCAGATCGAGGCCGCCTTGATGCGGGCCGCGGGGTATTCCGTCCGCGTGTTGCCCGACGAGGGGCTTGGCTGGGAAGAAAACCCGCCGACCTTGCTCGAATTCATTCGTCGCGATCTGCGCTGGTGTCAGGGCAACATGCAATATTGGCGGTTCGTGACCTTGCCTGGCCTTAAGGTTGTCAGCCGTTATCAGCTTGGGCTTGCGATCCTGATGTTCATTGGATCACCGGCGTGGATTGGCATGCTTGTGCTCGGTACGCTGGGACTGGCCCTTGCTGAAACGCCCGCCGACTTCATGCGCATGGACGCGGGCATAGAACTGTTCATCTGCGTTTTGGTGATGTGGTTCTCGCCGAAAATCGCCAGCGCGATTGACATTTTGCTGCGGCCCGAGCTGCAGCGCGCATTCGGTGGTACTGGTCGTTTCGTGGCCAACTGCATTATCGAAGCAGTGTACTCGATCCTGCTGTGTCCGATTCTGTGGTTCGGCCACTCAATTTTCCTGTCCGGCTTGCTGTCGGGTCGCGAAATCGGCTGGATCGGCCAGACACGTGACGATCACGCGGTACCTTTGACGCATGCACTGCAAAGTTTGTGGCCGCACACGCTTCTCGGCGGTGCCACGCTCGGAACCCTGGCAGTGACGCAGCCGGCCGCGCTTCCGTACGCATTATTACTCGCCGCCGGACCGGCGTTATCGATTCCGTTTGCCATGATTACAGCGTGGCCTTCACTCGGCAGGTTTTCCACACGTGTCGGGATCGGTCGACTACCCGAGGAAACTATCGCTCCGGCAGAGCTGGATGCCTTGGGGCTGCCAGCACTAAAGATGGCGGCGCCTACGCGGCTGCCAAATTCGGGCTGAGTGCGGTGCTTCAAGCAATAAGAATCGCGCGCGGCATCGTCCGATCACTTTACATCTACTATGGCGATCGCACCCGTGCGGCGGCTATGGATCGGCTCTACGGCCGCTTCGTGCAACCCGGGGATCTCGTATTTGACATAGGTGCGCACGTCGGCGATCGCATTGCGTCGTTTCGACGGCTGGGCGCGCGAGTTGTGGCGGCCGAACCGCAACCGGCTCCAGTCAAAGTGCTCAAATTACTTTATGGACGTAGTCGGAACGTCACGATCGAACCGGTAGCGGTCGGCCGCGACGCCGGTACAGTTGATGTAATGATCAACCCGGACAATCCGACCGTTTCAACTGCTTCCCACGAAATGATCAGTGCCGCGCGCAATGCTCCCGGGTGGGAGGTGCAACGCTGGAGCCGAATGGCTCGTGTCCCTCTTACTACACTTGATTCATTGATAGCTCGTCACGGCGTTCCGATTTTCGTCAAGATCGATGTAGAGGGCTTCGAATACGAGGTGCTAGCTGGGCTATCGCGCCCGATCAAGGCGATTTCCTTCGAGTTCACCACCATCCAACGCGATGTTGCGATTGCTTGCGTCGAACGATGTATCGCCCTCGGGCTCAAGCATTTCAATGCTGCGCTTGGTGAAAGCCAAACGCTTATGTACCCTGATTGGGTTAGCGGTGCGGACATCACTGCGTGGCTAACTGAACTGCCGCACGCCGCCAATTCCGGAGATATCTATGCCGCACTCGCCTGATCTTGCTCAGGCGACATCGTGGCACTCTCTTCTGAGTGTCACGATCCTGGTCGCGGCCGGTTACGGCCTGACGCTTCTGGTCTTCTACCCTGGCGTCATGACCTATGATGCGAAATTCGTCTACGAGGACATTGCCAAACGCACACTTGGCGACTGGCAATCTCCTGTAATGACCGTGCTGTGGACGACGATCGATCCAATAGCGCCAGGGTCGGGCAGCATGTTCCTGCTGATAGCGAGCTCCTACTGGATAGGGTTCGCTTTGCTGGCTTTCGCGTTAGTGCGCAGATCGATCTTGCTTGCGGTGCTTGTGCCCATTCTTGCCCTGGCTCCCCCGGCTTTTGCTTTCGTCGGCATCATCTGGCGAGACATGCTGTTCGCGACAACTTGGCTGCTGGCTGCAGTCATTCCCTTCGCCGCCGCCGGTTGCAGTAGGACGCTGCGTGTGCCGGCGCAGGTTGTCGCGATCGTGCTGTGCGCCCTAGGAGTCTTATTACGTCCGAATGCGCTGATCGCAGCGCCAATCCTCGCCGCTTACATTGCGTGGCCAATGAGATTTAGTTGGAAGCGGGTGGCCATCACGTTCGTGCCAGCCATGGTTCTTTTCTTTCTACTTGTCCAACTCGTCTACTACGCTGTGCTGGGTGCGACGCGTCAGCATCCATTGCAATCGATTATGGTGTTTGATCTCGGCGGTATCAGCTATTTCACCGAGGAGAACCAATTTCCGGTTACATGGAACTCGTCCGAGTCCGCGCTGCTTTTTCACGGCTGTTACCGGCCGACCGAATGGGACATCTACTGGCGGCTCGCGCCGTGCGAGTTCGTTATGCAAAAGCTCGAAAAGGATGAAAAGCTATTCGGCACGCCCGCGATTGAAAATGCCTGGATTCGCGCTGTCTTTCGTCATCCGGTCGCTTATCTTAAGCACCGCGCCAGCTTCATGTGGAATTTTATGACGGGCGCAAATCTCACAATGTGGGTGGCCGATGTCGAACGGCCGGGGAGGGATGTATTTTTGGATCGGCCTGCCTTTGTCATCCTAAAACGCATTCACGATGTCCTGAAGTCGACGCCCTTGTTCCGTGCCGCCACGTGGCTCCTCGCGTGTATTGCCGTGTGTGGCCTGGCCTGGCCGCGCCGCGACACAGCCGAGGGCACCTTTGCTGTCGGTATTTGTGGGACAGCCGCGGTCTATGTAGCGACCTTTTTTGCTGTCGGGGTCGCCTCCGACTTTCGTTACGGGTATTTTGCGGTGCTCGCCG
>Ga0307296_10001392_pt1 | contig 12083 bp, 8 predicted proteins | sample ER_DNA_153_FD_194467 | JGI IMG/M metagenome (GOLD analysis project Ga0307296, IMG submission 194467) | Bulk soil microbial communities from the East River watershed near Crested Butte, Colorado, United States - ER_DNA_153 | ecosystem: Environmental > Terrestrial > Soil > Floodplain | place: USA... | reverse complement strand
GAAGCGGTCCATCGCCGCTGTGTACGTCAACCGTGGCAGCGGGGCCGGCACCTCGACACCGATCAATGACCAGATGGCGGCAAGCAACGCCTCAGTGAGCTCGATCAGGTCGTCCTGGTCGACAAAGCTCATCTCGATGTCGAGCTGGGTGAACTCTGGCTGCCGATCCGCCCGAAAGTCCTCATCGCGATAGCAGCGCGCGATCTGGAAATAGCGCTCCATGCCAGCCACCATGAGCAGCTGCTTGAACAGCTGGGGGCTCTGCGGCAGCGCGTACCAGGAGCCCGGCTTCAGGCGTGCCGGGACCAGAAAGTCGCGCGCTCCTTCTGGCGTGGAGCGCGTCAAGGTCGGCGTCTCGATCTCGACGAAGCCGCGCTCGGCCAGCAGCGTACGAGCTACCCGATTGACTTCGCTCCGCAACCGAAGCGCCGCCGCCGGCTCGGACCGCCGCAGGTCGAGGTAGCGATATTTAAGCCTGGCCTCCTCGCCTACGTTCACGCGCTCGTCGATCTGGAAGGGCAAGGGCGCCGACGGGCTCAGCACCTCGAGCGCGGCGACGACGACCTCCACCTCCCCCGTGGGTAACTCAGTGTTGGCGTTGCCTTGCGGTCGCAGCTCGACGTCGCCGGCGACCAGGATGCAGTACTCGTTGCGGAGATCGTGCGCACCCGATGCCGCCAGCGTCTCATCACGCACGACCACCTGGACCACCCCAGATGCGTCCCGAAGATCCAAAAAGGCAACCCCACCGTGATCGCGGCGGCGAGCGACCCAGCCGGCCAGGGTCACAGGGTTTCCGGCGTGCTCGGCACGAAGAGTGCCGGCGCCGTGGGTGCGCATCACGAGCTGGTGTCCTTCCGACGACCTGAACGACACCCGATCCTACGGGCCGGGCGCCTCTCCCCCGTACCCCTTTTCGTGTCGGCGGCAAGTGGCAGAGTCGTAGCGTGTTCAAGCGACTGCAGGCAAGGCAGGAGTGGCAGTTCTTCGCCGCGCTGCCCAAGGCCGACCCGGTGCTCGCCGCGGCCTGGTGGACGCTCCTGGTGGTCAGTGGAGTTATGCCTGCGGTGTTCGCCGTGGCCATCGGCGTCACCGTCGGCGCGGTCGAGCGAGGCGCTGCCGTCGGCGCTCCGCTGGCGCTGACGGGTGTGGTGTTCGTGCTCATGTTGGGCACGACGCCGATCTTGACTGCAGTCAGCATGAACCTCGGCAACCGCCTCTCCGCTTGGCTCAATGAGAGACTGATTCGCGCCTGCGTCGACCCGCCGGGTATCGGACACCTCGAGGATCCCGATCTGACCGACGACCTGACGACCGCCCGTGAGTTCGATCGCGGCATGACCGGCCCGCCGATGTATCTCAATCTGGACTTCATCGCGACCAGCCTGGTGAATGTTGTCAGTGGGGTGGCCTCTGCAGTCGTGCTCGCCGGCTTCTCTTGGTGGGCTCCGCTCGTTCTCGTCGTGGCGTGGGGATCGACCCACTGGTGGCTGCGCGAAAGCGGGATCTGGAAGGACCGCAATACCCCAGAAGTGCGGTCGGCGCAGCGGCACGCCGACTACGCCTATCGGCTCGCGGTCGACCCGCAGCCGGCCAAGGAGCTGCGCATGTTCGGCCTTGCGGGTTGGACTGTCGAGCGCTTCATCGCCCGCCGCAACCGGCTATTCGAGCTGCAGTACCGCGCTACCCGGCTGCGGGAGAAGTCGGTCGTCTGGTGCGTAATCATTGTCAGCGTCGGGAACGCTGCGGTCTTCGGCGCTCTCGGCATTTCGGCCAATGCGGGCGATGTACCACTTGATCGTCTGGTGGTGTACGCCCAGGTCGCGCTCGGCGTCAGCCTCATTGCTTTCGGCGGCCTCAATTGGGCTCTGGACGGCGCTTCCGCTCCGGTTGCCGCCGTCGCTCGGCTGGGACCGGCAATGGCACCCCTCGGCAGTCTGGCTCTCGGACATGAGCCCGCGGCGGACCTGGGGCGCCAGGAGATCGCTTTCCGCGACGTGTCGTTCGGCTACCCGGGCAACGAGCACGCCGTCCTCGCGGGACTCGACTTGACTGTGCCGGCGGGCACCTCGTTGGCCATCGTCGGGCAGAACGGCGCAGGCAAGACGACGCTGGCCAAGCTGCTCTGCCGGCTCTACGACCCGACCGCAGGGTCGATCACGGTAGACGGAGTCGACCTACGCGACATCGAGGTTGCTGGTTGGCGCAACCGCGTCGCCGCCGTCTTCCAAGACTTTGTTCGCTTCGAGTTGTCCCTGCGTGAGAACGTCGACCCCGCCGGAGAAGCCAGCGACGACGACATCCGCGCCGCGCTCGCCGACGCGGGCGCGGCGCAGTTGACCGAGTTGGATACTCCGCTGGCTAAGGGCTATGCCGGCGGGACTGACCTGTCCGGCGGCCAATGGCAACGTGTCGCACTCGCCCGGGCTCTCTGCGCCGTCCGGCGCGGAGCAGGCCTGGTGCTCCTGGACGAGCCGACCGCACAGCTCGACGTGCGTGGCGAGGCTGAGGTCTTTGACAAGGTGCTGCAGGCGACGCGGCGAGTCACCACGATCTTGATCTCGCACCGGTTTTCCACCGTGCGGCATGCCGACCGGATCTGCGTCCTGGAGCACGGTCGGGTCATCGAGCTGGGCAACCACGAGGAGCTGATGGCACGAGGCGGTCGCTACCAGACCATGTTCGAGCTGCAAGCAAAACGCTTCGAGGCGACCATGGACGAGGAGGGAGCCATGTTCGATGTCCTCTGACACGGTGCCGACCGGAACAGCCAGTGGCACGGTGGCTACCGAGCCTCGCTCCGACGATCTGCCACCAGCACTGTCCTCGATGTGGCGACTGTGCCGGCTGGGCTACATTCACGAGCCGCGACTCGTCATCCTCGTTGTCACGCTGGCCATGCTCCAGGCCGTGCCAGACGCACTGGTTGCGCTGTGGCTGAAATTCCTGGCCGATGCGCTGGTGCAGGGTAACGCGTCGTTGGTATTCGCCATGCTCGGCGCCATGGCCGCGTCCGCAACGCTCACCTGGCTGCTCGGGATCCTCACAACTCGGATGACCCGCCGATTTCGCGACCGGGTCACTATTGCGCTCGAAACCCACGTGGCGGCTCTGCAGGCGTCGGTGCCCGGACTTGACCTGCAGGAGCGGGAGACCCACCTGGACCGGCTGGCAGTGCTCCGAAACCAGGTCTTCGTGCTGGACCACATGTACATGTCGGTGCTCAACACGATCAGTTGGATCGTCCGGGTGGCGGTAACTGTCGTGCTCTTGAGCAGCATTAGCCCGTTACTCGTGCTCTTGGTGGTATTCGCCATCCCTACAGTGGTCAGCTCGGCCTGGCGACCCGCGGTTGAGCGCAAGGTGGAGGAGCAGTTCGCCCAGCACAACCGACTCGCGGAGCACTTCTTTACGACGGCCACCAGCGCCGCCGCAGGCAAGGAGGTGCGTGTTGTCGGAATTGGTGCCCATCTCGCCGACCGCCGCCGTAGCGAGTGGCAGCGCTGGTTTGTCCCGGTCGCCCGAGCGCGCTGGAGGACGGCAATCTCGCACTCAATCGCGTGGGCGATTTTTGGGTTGGGCTACGTCGGCGCGGTCGTGTTCGTCGTCACTGGGCCCCAGGCCACGGTCGGCAATGTGCTGCTGATCCTCGCCGCCGGCGCTCGGTTGTCGTCCTATGTCGGCGGCACTGTTGGAGAGATCGGCTTCTTACGTGGTATTTGGCTGGACGGGTCGCGACGGTTGGTGTGGTTGGAGAACTACGTGACCGCGCTGAGCGCCGAGACCGACGTTGCCGTGCCTGAGCGGTTGGTTGAAGGCATCCGATTGGAGAAGGTGTCGTTCCGTTACCCCGGTAGCGAGCGGCTAGCGCTCCACGACGTCAGCCTGCACCTGCCGCCCAGCACAGTGGTCGCGATCGTCGGTGAGAACGGCGCGGGCAAGTCCACCCTGGTCAAGCTGCTTGCCAAGATGTATGAGCCGACGGCCGGCGAGATCACCATTGACGGCCGACCGCTCCGGCGGATGCCGGCAGACGCCTGGCGGCAACGGCTGACCGGGGCCTTCCAAGACTTCTTCCGTTTCGAGTTCAGCGCGCAGCACAGCATCGGGCTCGGTGACCTGTCGCAGCTGGATGATGCGCCGGCTGTGACGGCGGCGGTGGGTCGGGCCGGAGCAGCCGATGTGGTGGCACGGCTGCCTGAGGGCCTCGGCAGCCAGCTGGGACCGACCTGGCCGGATGGCCAGGAGCTCAGTTTCGGCCAGTGGCAGAAAGTGGCGCTGTCCCGCGGCTACATGCGCACCGCACCGTTGCTGATGGTGCTCGACGAGCCGACCGCTGCGTTAGACGCCGAGACCGAGCACGATCTGTTCGAGCGCTACGCGGGCGCGGCGCGCAGCAGCGACGCCGGCGGGATCACGATCTTGGTGTCGCACCGGTTCAGCACAGTGCGGACGGCCGATCTCATCGTTGTTCTGGACGGCTCGCAACTGGTTGAGGTCGGCAGCCACGAGCAGCTGATGCATCGTCAGGGCACCTACGCTGACCTGTACCGGATCCAGGCCGCCGCGTACCACTAGCCCAGCACGGCCGAGCGGAGCTTGTCTTCCCCTTAAACCCCACCGAGACTTGCCAGATGACGAGGCTTACGTTGCGCCTGGTCGTCTTGGCGGCAGCAGTGCTGCTGGGCACCTGCGCCGCGATCGTCGACACGACGAAAGCCTTTGCTTGCAGCTGCGCCGGAATCTCGACCAGTCGCGCGCTGCGGGAAGCCGATGCAGTCTTTCGAGGCACCGTGGTCAGTAAGGAAGTCGTCGGACGTGGTGATGCGGCGCGCACTGACATTCGCTTTGCGGTCGATCGGGTGTACAAGGGTGCGGTTTTCAACGAACAGGTCGTGGCGTCGGAACATGACGAGGACGCCTGTGGGCTCGATCCAGATGTTGGCAGTACCTGGGTGATCTTCGCCATCGAGGGCATCGAGGGCGAGGGCGACCGTGCAGTCAACCGCCTCGTCACCACCTTGTGCAGCGGCAACCTGCCCACCGGCATTGCACCCGCCGTACTCGGGCGTCCCACGCCACCGCTCAATGGAGCATCCGATAGCGAGGAGAGATCCACCAATACCGATCGGATCGTGACTCGCGGTCTGGCGTACGCCGGCATCGGCGCGCTCTGTGTCGGCGCTCTCGCGGTGATCGGCCTTGGCGTCCTGTGGCGACCGGGCCGCTCCAGATAACCCTCTAGCCTGCGGACATGTCAGGGACGAAAGCCCGAACCGGTCCGCTCCAGGGCACCCTCCACCACGGGAAGCGCGCCCTTACGCACCGCCTTCACCAAGGTCGCGTGATCGGCCTCGGTCTGGTCCGCGTACGCCCGGGCGAACCGCGCGAACGCCTGATCCAACTTGTCCTTGCCCCCGACGTAACCCGCAATCATCGATGCTCCGCTCGTGCGCGCGTGCCCCTTGGCCAGCAGGTGACCAACGATGCCCGCGTAGTCGCTCAGCGCGGCTGCGTCGATCGCGTCGAGCGGGATCGTGCCTTTCATATTGCGGAACTGCCGCACGTAGTACTGCAGCTCACCGATTGTGGTCCAGCCCAGGAGCGGGTCGCTCACGGTCTGCAGGGCCTGCTGGTACTCCACAACCCGCTGACCCTGATGCGCGTGCCACGCAGCGTCGCCATGCACGTACTTAGCCAAAACCGAGCGGCGAGCTTGCTTGAGCTGCAGGAAGATCACGTCGTCCGGACTGCTTCCCTCGAGCAGCGCAACGTACGCGCGCAAGCCAACGCTGCCAACCCCGACAACCTTGTGAGCAACGTCGACAAGGGTGTAGCCACCGACCACCCGCCGCCAATGTGACGCCAGGGTGTCAAGGTAGTCGTCCAGCGATTCTGCGACCGCTTCGTAGTCCTGGGAATTCAACCGGGTGATCAACGGCGGATCGTCGATGATGTGTCGTTGCCCGTCCCGCTCCTCGGTGTAGCGAGGAAGCGCACGATCGCTGGTCCGCGAGCGGGCTCGTTTCGCCGAACGTTCGATCTCGTCGCGAAGCGACTTCTCCGTAGCCGTCTCATGGAGCCGGCCGACGTCCAGGCGGTTGTAACTACGCATCAGCAACGGCTGCTCGGCCAGCAACCGGACTTCAGCGCGGTAGGCCGCGATACATGCCAGAACCGAGGCCTGACACTGATCCTCGGATGCCCCATTTTCACGGCCCGCTACCCAGATGCTGGCGACCAACCTGCGCAAATCCCACTCCCAGCAGCCCGGGTGTGCCTCGTCGAAGTCGTTGAGGTCGATCACCAGCTCACCCTCGGGTGAGGCATAGAAGCCGAAGTTGCCAAGATGTGCATCGCCGCAGACAACCGGATTGATACCGGTCGCCGGAAGTCGCGCAACGTCATCTGCCATCACGATCGCGGTGCCGCGCAGGAACCCGTACGGCGAGCTGATCATCCGACCCACCCGTACCGGGATCAGCCAGTCGAGCCGCCCTTCATGCGACTCCTTGATCAGCTGAACTGGATCCGGACGGTCGTCAGCAGCACGCCAGGTACCCAGGCTCTTGCGCGGCACGTCACGCCGGAGCGCGCGGCCCATGGCGTACCGCTCCGCGCGCGAGCTGGGGCGTTTGCGGACCGAGGCGTAGACGTCGCTGTCCGCCGAGGCCAGAACGGTATGGCCGGACGAGCGCACGGTCACGATCTCCTCCTCGCCTCATTTCCCGCCACACTATCGGGCTCGAGCTTTGCCCGTCAGCCGCTGATCGTCAGCTCTAGCTCCTTACCCACAAACGCCGCCAGGTCCGCGGCTGCAGCTTCCACCGCGTCGCGCGACGTCGCCACGACACCTGGGGTCAGCGTTATCTCCATGATCATCTTTTGACCTTGCAGGGTACGCCGCCAGAGTCCGACGTTGGTCTCGGCGAGGATCACACAACCAACGAACAGATCCTCACCCGGCCGATGCGGATGGCCGGTCGCTTGCGGAAAGTTGATCACCGGATAGCTGAGCGTCAATTCGTCATACAGCGGGATCAGCAGCGCAGCCGAGGACGGTCCGGGCTTTGCCGCTTCAGCGTCGAACCACAACTCCACTCCCTGAACGGTGACGAAGTCCAGCCCGTCCTTGACCGCGTCGACGGCGTCCCGGCACTGGCTGATAGTCAGCGACGACCAGCGGGCCAGGTCCTGAATGCTGGCCGGGCCGTGACCCAGGAAGAATCGGCGGGCGAGTTCAGCGATGTCGCCGGCGGCATCCGCAGAGCGAGGCGCTCGCTCGTCCAGCAGTGCATAGGTCTGTTGAGCACCGCGCATCGGCCCGCTACAGATCACGCTGTCGAGCTCGGCATTCATCACGATGTAGGCCAAGCCAATGCCTTCGCTCGCCAGGCCTCGCTCGGCCAGCGCTCGGGCCAGCTCGGCTCGAGTCCGGTACCGTCCGCCCCGCAGCTCCTCGCTGATGACCGCGGCGCCGAGATCGAGGCTCGCCCGATCCAGACCATGCTGCCGGTAGATCGTCTGGTTGAGCTTCTGCACCCGCGGCGCGGTGACCTGCAGGATCCAACGGATGTCCTCAGCGGCCACGAAGTGCCAGGTCGGACGCAGGATGTGGGTCCGGAGCAAAGAGCCACGGTCGAACTCGGCCCGGACATCAGCAGCCGTCAGGCCGTCGGTCCGCATGCCAAGCGACCACAGCCCGTGGGCGAACTCCTGCGATTGCACGCACCCCAGTAAGCGGACGACGTCTGTTGCCGTTGGCAGCTCGGCACCGGTCAGTCGTTGGGTCGCCAGCCGGCGCCGGAGCACCTCCCGCCAGATGCGGGCTGAGCCCGTAGCAGCCCAGCGCGGATGCCCTTCGACGACCTCTGGGCGCACGAAACCGTCCATCTCACTCACGATGTCGGGGACACTAGCCAGAGCCGCCGACAAGTTTCGGCCAGGGCTTGAAAACCTAAATTTCGACTCACGGCGCGTCTTTGCCGTTTCTGGCACAGCTGGACTTTTTCTCGCCTAGACTCCCCAGGGCAGGTTTCACCCAGACGCGAGGATGCCCCCCTGCTATGCCTCAAATCCTGATTCGGTCGCATAAGAGTCCGTTCACGGTTGCCGATGCCGACACCACCTATCGGCAGAATCTGATCGGTAATAACACTGGCAACCTGGTTTTCAGCCAGGCTGTGTACCGGCTGCTGTCCACAGCGGACAACGATCTGGAGACCTCGGGGCTCGCCAGAAGCCACCCCAGGGTGATCAACTCTCGTTTCGACCATGTCGTAATCCCGCTGGCCAACGCCTTCCGGTCCACCTACATCGAGACACTCGATGCGTTGAGCAGCCTGATCGAACAGCTGACCATCCCGGTCACGGTGCTGGGCGTGGGAGAGCAAGCGTCTCTCGGGGGCGTCTACAAGGGCGCCGACAGTGTCAAGCCCGCGACGAAGCGATTCGTCAGCGCTGTGTTGGATCACTCGCCCTCCATAGGCGTACGCGGTGAGCGGACCCGGGATTACTTGAATTCCCTCGGCTTCGGCGACGAGCACGTCAAGGTCATCGGCTGCCCGTCGATGTTCATGTACGGGCCCGACCTGAACGTTGAGAAGAAGGTGGAGTCGCTCAACGTCGACTCCGCGATCGCCCTGAACGTGTCGCCCTATGTAGCTGAGATGGGCCCGATCTCCCTTTACGCCGCGGAGCACTTTCCGCACCTGGTGTACATGGCTCAGAACATCCAAACCCTCGAGTTGATGTTGTACGGCAGCTACCCCAAAGGCAAGCGGATGAACGCCGTGGCTGCCAAAGGGGCGCCGATCAACCTGGACCATCCGCTGATTCGATCCGACCGCGTCCGGTTCTTTCTGGATCCCTCGACTTGGTTCGATTATCTGGCGCAGTACGACTTCTCATTCGGCACACGGATCCATGGCAACATCGCCGCGCTGCTCGCCGGCACACCGGCCCTGTTGCTCGCCCATGACTCGCGCACGCTCGAGCTCGCCGAGTACCACGAAATCCCGCATCGCACGATCAACAGCATCGAAGCTGACGCGGATGCCATCACGCTGTACGCCGAGTGCGACTGGAACAGGCTGAACAAAGCCCATCCTGATCGCTGGGACACCTTCGCGACGTTCCTGCAAGACCACAACCTGACTCACGTCTATGACGAAGGTCAGAATGCCAGCGCATTCGACGAACGTCTCGCGGCTACGGAGTTCCCGCCTCCGGTACGCACTCTGATGGGCTTCTCACCTGAGGAGCTGTACGAGATGCGGCGCACGGTGACCGATCTCGGCAGAGAGCTGCACGTCGCGTACAACGACCTCAACGCTGCGCCGTGGCTGCGGTCGAAATCTCGCAAGTTCCATCACCGCGCGTGGAACCGAATTGATCGGGCCGTCCGCAGCCTCAGCATGATGGCGTGAGGCTGAGCACCCTCGGTTTCAGATCTTCAGCGCTCGGCATCCACAACGATGGGTCGGCCGAGACCTGTTCCCCAGTCCGGATGTCCTTGACCTCTCCGCCAACCGTGCCGCCGAACCACACGAACGGGATGCCGCGGCGATCGGCGTAGCGGATCTGACGGCCGAACTTTTCCGCACGCGGCGCAACCTCGGTCGGAATCCCGCGGCTCCGCAGCTGCTCGGCGACCTCGATCGCGGTCGCCCGGGTTTCCTCGTTGTCAACTGCGACGAGCACGGCGGTGGGCACCGGCCGCGAAGCACGCAGCATTCCCTTGGCGAGCAGCGGAGCGAGCAGGCGGGTCACCCCGATGGACAGTCCGACGCCCGGATAGCTGATTCGGCCATCACTGGCCAGCGAGTCGTACCGGCCGCCCGAGGAGATGGACCCCCACGACTCGAACCCGACGAGCTCGGTCTCGTAAACAGTGCCGGTGTAGTAATCGAGACCGCGGGCGATCTTGAGGTCGGCGATCAGGCGGCCGGGGACGTACCGGCCCGCTGTGCTGACCACCTCGGTCAGCAGATCGAGGCCCTCGGTGAGCTGATCATGCCGCACACCCAGGCGCTGCACCTGATCGACGAAGGACGCGTCCGCGGAGCGGATCTGAGCCAGCTGCACGCAACGTCGCGCCTGCGCCTCAGTGATCTTGACCTCATTGATCAGCAGCTCGATGACGCGATCTGGGCCAATCTTGTCGATCTTGTCGACCTGCCGTAGCACTGCCCCGGGATCAGCGATTTCCAAGCCCAAATAGAAACCCTGCGCCAGCTTGCGGTTGTTCACCCGCATCAGCACCGGCGGCAGGCCAAGATCAACATGAAGTCGCTCGAGCGCGGCCAAGGTGACCAGTGGCAGCTCGACGTCATGATGCGGTGCCAACCGCTCGGCGTCCACGATGTCGATGTCGGCCTGGGTGAACTCGCGATAGCGACCCTCCTGCGGCCGTTCACCCCGCCACACCTTCTGGATCTGATAGCGCCGGAACGGAAAAGCCAGCTGGTGGGCGTTCTCGAGCACATAGCGGGCGAAGGGCACCGTCAGATCAAAGTGCAGACCAAGATCAGCTTGGCCATTGTCACCATGCAGCCGCTGCACGGTGTAGACCTCTTTGTCGATCTCACCTTGCTTGGCCAGGCGATCCAACGGCTCGACCGCTCGCGTCTCGATCGATCCAAAGCCGTGCAGCTCGAAGGTCTCACGCAGCCGATCCAGCACGAACTGTTCGATGATTCGGGCCTCCGGGGTGTACTCCGGAAAGCCAGACAGCGGCTTAGGGCGACTCACGCTACTCCTTGGACAGTTCCGCCAAATCCTGCAAATACGGGTTGCCAACGCGCTCCCGGGCCATGGTCGTCTGCGGGCCGTGCCCGGGAAGCACCCCGACCGTGTCCGGCAACGGCAGCACCTTCGTACGCAGGCTCTTCAGCATGTCGGCCAGATTTCCGCCTGGCAAGTCAGTTCTACCGATCGAGCCGGCGAACAACACGTCGCCGCTGAAGACCACTGAGTCGACAGCGGAATTGGCCCGATACTCGGTCTGGAACATGGTCGAGCCGGGCGTGTGACCAGGTGCATGAATCGCCCGGAAGATCAGGCCGGCGACGGCAACGTCGGATCCATCGGCGAGTTCGGCTACGTCGTCCGGTTCGGTGAAGCTCGGCGGGTGACCTGTCAAACGTTCCAACAGCAGCCTGGTTTCAATCCCCATAGCCCGCAGCGGGTCGGTCAGTAGCACCCGATCTGCAGGATGCACCCAACAGGCCGACGCGTAGGAGCGGCACAGCGGCGTCACGGAGAACATGTGATCGAGGTGCCCATGAGTGAGCATCACCGCTACCGGCTTGAGTCGGTGCTCCATGATCAACTCAGCGACCCCGGCAACCGCATCCATACCTGGATCGATGATGACGCACTCCTCGCCTGGCCCGGCCGCAACCAGGTAGCAGTTGGTTTGCCATGGCCCGGCGGGGAAGGAGGCTATGAGCACACGTTCGAGACTATCGGCACAATCGGGCAGGATTGAGCTATGACCGAACGCGCTGGGCCTGAAGACATGGGCCCGGCCGCCTTCGGGCGGGTCGATTCCGATGGCACCGTCTATGTCCGTACGTCGGCCGGTGAACGAGTCGTCGGCCAGGTGCCCGGAGTCCCAGCTGATGAGGCGCTGGGCTTCTTCACCCGCAGATTTGAGGCACTGGAGCTCGAGGTCTCGCTGCTGGAGCGTCGGATCGCCACCGGGGCCGTGTCGCCTGACGATGCCGTCGGTTCGATCAACAAGCTGCGCCCGGCAATCGCCGAAGCCCGAGCTGTCGGCGATCTGGACGGGCTGCAGGCTCGGTTGGAGACATTGTCTCCGCTTATCGCCAATCAGCGGGCCGCTCGCCGGGCCGAACGCGCCCGGCAGCAGGAGGAGACCCGGGTGGCGAAAGAAAGGTTCGTGGCCGAGGCCGAGCGCCTCGCCGCAGGGAATGACTGGCGCGGCGGAGTGAACCGCTTCCGCGCTCTCTTGGAGGAGTGGAAGGCGCTACCGCGCCTCGATCGCGCAACCGATGACCAACTGTGGCACCGATTCTCCGGCGCACGCACTACCTACACGCGACGCCGCAAGGCACAGT
>Ga0307296_10001391_pt1 | contig 12098 bp, 15 predicted proteins | sample ER_DNA_153_FD_194467 | JGI IMG/M metagenome (GOLD analysis project Ga0307296, IMG submission 194467) | Bulk soil microbial communities from the East River watershed near Crested Butte, Colorado, United States - ER_DNA_153 | ecosystem: Environmental > Terrestrial > Soil > Floodplain | place... | reverse complement strand
ACGTGACGGCCACGGCTCCAGCCTAGCGAGCCGGCTGATCGGCCAAGGCGGACTCGACCCAGGCGGTCGCGGCGGCGAGTGCTTCATCGTCGGCGGACTTCAGAACGACGGTGACTTCCGGCCCGTTGTCCAGGAACCGCGGGTAGCTGCCGACGAGGACCTCGGGGTGGCGACGCGTCGCCTCCTCGAGGATTCCGACGATCTGGCCCTCGCCCGTGCGGTAGCTCCGGCGCCAGGTCTCGATCGGGCGGCCCGTGAACCGGTCGGCAACTGTCTCGAACATCGCCTCCATCTCGCTCGGGAGGCCCGGCAGGACGACGACGTTGTCCAGGACAAAGCCGGGCGCGCCGCCGAGCGGGTTCATGAGAGGCTCGGCGCCACGCGGGAGGCAGGCCCAGCGCGCCGCGTAGTCACCGAGGCCGCGGGGCTCGAAGCGGGCACGAAGGACGGCTGCGACTTCCGGCACCTCCTCGCACTCGCGGCCGAAAGCGGCCGCGACGCCCTCGCGGGTGATGTCGTCCGGGGTCCCGCCCAGGCCGCCGGTAACGAACACATGCTCGACGCGTGGCATCTCGGCCCGCAGGAACGCGGCGATCTCGTCGACGTCGTCACGAATCGCAGCGATCAAGCGCACCTCGACGCCCAGGCCGGCGAGCCTACGGGCAAGCCAGGAGGCGTTCGTGTTCTCCGTGTCGCCGGAGACGATCTCGTTCCCGACGGTGAGGATGGCGGCGCGGGCCACGCGCCCGATCTTACGCCCAGGCGATTTCGACCCGTGTGCGGCGTTCGTAGCGTTCGAGCACGCGGCGAAGCTCAGGCCCGACGGCGAGCGCGATGATCACGTTCCCGACGGCGTGCGCCATGTCGAACGGAAAGCCGCGGCTCATCTGGAGGACGAGAGCGGCGCCCGTGTGCGGGAAGAACGCGTACCACTCCCAGACGTCCAGAAAGGCGCTGAAGCCCAGGCCGAGGACGAAGCAGACCACTGCGAGCGCCCAGCGCCCGCGCAAGGTTCCCGGAAGAAGCCCGCCGACGACACCGCAGAAGCCCCAGGCGAGCATCTGCCACGGCGTCCACACGCCCTGGCCGAGGAAGAAGTTGGAGGCGAGCGCGGCGAGCGCGCCGACGGCGAACCCACGGCGCGGCCCGAGCGCGGTTCCCGCGACGACGGCGACGACCGTCACCGGCTGGACGCCGGGAACCGGGGCGAAGAGGACGCGTGCGGCGGCCGCGACTCCGGCGATCGTCGCGATCAGCGTCAGGTCTTTCGCGGATTCCGTCCCGCCCTCGAGCCACCCCGCCCCGGCGACGAGCACCGCGACGCCTGCAAGAAGGACCGCGAGCCCGCCGCGAGCCGGATCGAGAGCGGCCCAGGCTGACGCGCCCAGAGCGACGGTCGCGGCGGCGATCGGGACCCTACGCGGCAAGGAGCGCCTCGCTCTCCAGGGAGACGCGCCGGTTCGCCGGAAAGGTGCGGTCGTGGGTGGCGACGAGGACACCGCGCCCGGCGGCTGCGTACTCTGCGAGCCAGTCCGCGATCTCGGCCTTGCGGTCAGGGTCGATGCCGCGCGTCGGCTCGTCGAGCACGAGGAGGTCGGGGTCGGAAACGGCGACCGCCGCGAGGCCGAGCCGCTCTCGCTCGCCGCTCGAGAGGTCGCGTGGATGGCGCTCCGCGGCCCAACCGAGGCCGACCCGGCCGAGAGCGCGTTGCGCGCGTGCCCGGTCGCCGGCGACGCCGAGTGCGACCTCGTCGATGACGCGGTCCCGGACGAGATACCGCCCTGGATCCTGGCTCAGGTAGCCGGCACGGCCCGAGCGCTCGACCGTGCCCGAATCGGGCGCGAGGAGGCCCGCCGCGATCTTCGCGAGCGTCGTCTTCCCCGATCCGTTCGGGCCTTCGAGCGCGACGACCTCGCCTCGCCGCACCTCGAGCGAAGCGCCTCCGAGGATCTCCGCGCCCGAGCGGTATGCGAAGCGAACCCCGTCGAGCCGACAGACGGGCTCCCCACTGGGCAGCGGGAGATCAGCGGCGATCTGAGGAGGCAGGTAGCGCGCGCGGTGCTCCGCGAGCCAGGCGAGGCCGTCCGCTCGAACGGCGTCGGCGAGGATCCTGCCTCCTTCCATGAAGAGGACGCGATCCGCAAGGGAAAGGGCGCGGCCTGTTCGCTGCTCGGAGAGAACCGTCGTCCCCTCGAGCTCGCCCACGAGCGCGAGGAAGCGGTCGGCCGCCACAGGGTCGAGCTGAGAGGTCGGCTCGTCCAGGAGCAGAAGGCGGGGCCGGAGGGCGATCGCCGAGGCGAGGCAGACGCGCTGCAGCTCGCCGCCGGAGAGCTCGGCGGTCCGCCGCTCGGCGAGATGAAGCGCGCCGACCGCGGCGAGCGCCTCGTCCGTCCTTGCCCAGATCTCGCCGGGCTCCACGCCCAGGTTCTCGAGGCCGAAGGCCACCTCGTTGCGGACGAGGGCCATGACGACCTGGTCCTCCGGATCCTGGAAAACGGCCGCGGTCGTGCCAGCGAGGACGGAGGGCCTCGAGCGCCGCGTGTCGACGCCCGCCACGAGCACGCTGCCGGAGAACCGGCCCCCGTGGAAATGAGGGACGAGGCCGGTGAGCGCCCGCAGGAGCGTCGACTTCCCCGACCCGGAAGGACCGAGGAGCGCGACGACCTCCCCCGGCTCCAAGCGGAGAGAGACGTCCTCGAGCGCCGGACCGGCCGCGCCCGGGTAGCTGAACTCGAGCCGTTCGACCTCGACTAGAGCCAAAGGACCGCCATGAGGACGAGAGCGGCCCCGGCTGCGAGGGCCGCGTGGTCGACCGGGCCCCAGGCTGGGCCGGGCGCGCGCGTCGGCGTACCGCTTCCGAAGCCCCGCGCCTCCATCGCCTCGGCGAGATTCGCCGCGCGCTCCAGCGATCCGGCCACGAGCGCCGAGAGGAGACGGGCGTGCCCGCGGACGCCGGCGACCTCGACACCCCTTCCCCGCACCGCCTCGGCGAGGCCCGCCGCATCGCGTTCGAGAGTCGGGACGAGACGCGTTGCCAGCGCCACGGCGAGCGCGGAGCGCCGCGCGAACGTCACGTTGGCGACGAGACGGTCGTGATCGAGGAGCAGCGCGTAGGCGGAGAAGGCGAGCCCGACGGCGGCGAGGCGGAGGGCCGAGACGGCAGCAAGCACGAGCTCCTCGCGGGTGATGTCGAGCTGCCCGAGGACGGGGACGATGGGGCCCTCCCAGAGAACCTCGATCCCCGTCGTCTGCAGGAAGGGCCAGACCAGGAAGACGCCGAGCGCCGCGGTCCCGGTTCCGAAGAGGTAGGGGCGAAGGCGGGTCCGCGACTGCATGCAGAGACCGAGGAGGGCCGCCGTCAAAAGCGCCAGCGGCAGGACCTGGTCGAGGAGGAGCGCCGCCACCGCGGCGGCCGCCAGCAGGGCCGCCGCGGGGACCGGTGCGATCCTTACTGCGCGTCGGCCGGAACCGAGGCGCACTCCTTCTCCCAGTTGTGGAGATCCCACCACTCGACGTCGCCGTCCGCGAGCTTCACCTCGGCGGCGCCCTTGTCCGCCGGGGCGCCGTTCACGTAGTAGAGCCAGGCGAGCTTCTTGTCGGTGTCCTGCTCGACGCCTTCGATAGCGGTCACGAACTTGCCGCCGGAGTCGGTCTCGATGTCCGCCACCCGGTCGAGAGCCCTCATCGCCGTCTGGCCGGGATCGACCGGCGTCTTGGCCGTGAGGACCTTGGCGCCGCAGTCTGTCGTGACGAGCAACGCGGCCTGCGGCTCGGGCTGGGTCGCGGTGGGCGAAGCCCCCTGGGTGCTCGAGCTGTCGTTGCCGCCGCACCCGGCGAGCGCGATGACGAACAGCAGTGCTGCAAAGGATCGACGAAGCACGTTTCCTCCTTCCGCGAGGGGAACGGATTTGAAGGCGAAACGGCAGGTCTTCTGACTCGGGGCTCCCTCTCGCGCCGCCTTCCCGGCCTGCGGCCAGTGGCTTCGTGGCGGGAGAGCATCTCCCCTTACAGCGGCGGGACCGTGCCGGACTTGCACCGGCTTCCCTTTCCGCTCGCCTTATGTGTGGCGGGAGGCTATCAAGCAGGCGAGAAGGGCTCGCCGAACGCTTCGCGGATGGCCGAGTCGACCTCGGTCCTCGTCGCGACGACGAAGCGAACCGGGCGCGAGACCTCTTCGAGGACGGCGTCGAGAGTCGCGTCGTCCGAGGGGTCGGCGATCGCCACGCAGACCGCCGAGCCTTCGAGCCGGTAGGGAACGGCCGCGTAGCGCCGCGCAGAGCTCTCCGAGAGAAGGTCGACCGCCTCGTCCTCGAGATCGTGCTTGCCGAGATCGATGAACTCGAGGCCCTCCTGCTGGGCGATGACCTGGGCCAGCTCTCGCTCGTCGACGAGCTCGTCGTCGATGAGCACGTCGCCGAGGCGGCGGCCGCTCGCACGAGCAGCGGCGAGTGCCGCGTCGAGCTGAACCGAGGAGAGCAGGCCGGCGCGCACGATCAGCTCGCCGAGAGGCAGGTCACGCTCTTGGTTGTGGGCCGCGAATGCCATTGACGCTGAGTGGAAGAAACTGTCACATGAATCGGCTGGAGCGCAGGCGCGGCGCATCCCTCCGTCGGGGCACTACGCTCTTCCCGTGACGGCGACCCGCATCAATCCGTGGATCCCGGTCGTTCTCTGGGCCGCGGTCATCTTCACGCTCTCGTCCGTCCCCGATCTCGGCACGGGCCTCGGGACCTGGGACTTCGTCCTGCGCAAGATCGCCCACGTTGCGGAGTACGCGTTGCTCGGCGCGCTGCTCTTCCGTGCCACGCGCCACGCACCCGTGGCCGTCCTGCTCGCATCCGCCTATGCGGCCACCGACGAGATCCACCAGACCTTCGTCGCCAGCCGGCACGGCTCGCCCGTCGACTGGCTGATCGACACCGCCGGTGCCGCCATTGGGGTAGCGATCGCCGCGCGTCTATGGCGCTGACCAGCGTCGCAGTCGACCTCGACGGGGCGCTCGGCGATACGCGCCCCCTCTGGGACGACTTCCTCGCGGACGCAGCGCGGCGCTTCAGCTCGATCGCGCCACTCGATCCCTCCGCGCTACCAGGGGATCGAGGCGCAGCGGCCGAGGAGCTCGACCGCTGGGCGAAAAGGGGCGTCGGCGACTGGCGTGGCGCCCTGCTGCGTTTTGCCGAGGACCGGGCGCCGGTCCACCTCCGCCCGAACGCGGATGCCGCGACGGCCCTCCGTGCGCTGTCGGCTTCCGGCCGCAGGATCGGTGTCTTCACGGACGCCCCCGAGGAGCTCGCCCGCGTCGCGCTCGCGCACCTCGGCGCCACCCGCCGCGTCGATCTCCTCGAGGCCGGCGCGGGCGCCCAGAAACGGTTACTCGCCGAGCTCGGCCCAGGCGCCACCGTCGCCTCGACCCGCGACGAGCTCGTTAGGATCAGCGAGAGTGGAAGGTAAGAGCCCGCAACAGAGTGAAGACCTGAGTCGCCGGCGCACTCTGAACGGAGCACCCCGGCAACGAGGCTCCATCCTGTGACGAGCTCTCAGAACCTTGACGACCGGCAGCTGGACGCGATCCTCGAGCGCCTCGACCGCCTGTGCGACGAGGTGCACTCTCTCAACAAGCGGCTCGACCACGGCGAGGGTCTCCTCCGCGTCGCGCACGAGCTCGCGACGCTGAACGACTCGCTGCAGGCGCTCGCCTACGCCGCCCTCGGCCATCAGGGCCCACAGGTCCGCCGCCGAAGAACGGGTTGACCCACTGACGTCTCTGGGACGTCGCGCTTTGCCCGGCTTCGGCGCCGTCCAGGCGCGAGCTAGCCGTGGATGGCGGCGATGAGGGGAATGATCAGGATCGCGACGATGTTCGTGATCTTGATCATCGGGTTGATCGCGGGGCCGGCGGTGTCCTTGTAGGGATCGCCCACGGTGTCGCCCGTGACGGCGGCGGCGTGGGCCTCTGAGCCCTTGCCTCCGTAGGCGCCGTCCTCGATCAGCTTCTTCGCGTTGTCCCACGCGCCGCCGCCCGAAGTCATCGCGATGGCGAGGAAGATGCCGGTGACGATCGTCCCGATCAGGAGCCCGCCGACGAGCTCCGGTTTGATGATCCCGGCGACGATCGGGAAGAACACGGGGATGGCGGCAGGCAGCATCATCTTCTTGATCGCCTCCGCGGTGACGATGTTCACGGTCCGGCCGTACTCCGGCCGTCCGGTTCCCTCCATGATCCCGGGGATCTCGCGGAACTGGCGGCGCACCTCCTCGACCACCTGGCCGCCCACGCGGCCGACGGCCTGCATAGCGAGCGACGCGAAGAGGAACGGCATCAGGCCTCCGATGAAGAGGCCTGCGATCACCCAGGAGTCTGAAAGGTCGAAGGTCGGCCGGATGCCTTCGTTGGAGAGCTCGGACGTGAAGCCGTCGAAGAGGACGAGCGCCGCGAGCCCGGCCGAGCCGATCGCGTAGCCCTTCGTGACCGCCTTCGTCGTGTTGCCAACCGCGTCGAGCGGATCGGTCACGCCGCGCACTTCCTCCGGGAGGTCGGCCATCTCGGCAATCCCACCGGCGTTGTCGGTGACGGGGCCGTAGGCGTCGAGAGCGACGATCATCCCGGTCATCGAGAGCTGGGCCATGACGGCGACGCCGATCCCGTAGAGGCCCGCGAGCCCGGCAGCGCCGACGATTCCGGCCGCGATCACGAGCACCGGGAGCGCAGTCGCCTGCATCCCGATCGCGAGGCCCTCGATGATGTTGGTCGCATGGCCGGTCGTCGAGGCGCGTGAGATGCCCTTCACGGGCAGCCAGCGCGTGCCGGTGTAGAACTCCGTGATCGCCACGAGCAAGAACGTGACGGCCAGGCCGATGAGCGCGCAGCCGTAGAGCTCCCAGTAGTTGTACTTGCCGCCGTCGAAGGCGAGCGTGACCGGGATGAACCCGATCGCCGAGAGCACGGTCGCCACCGCGACGGCCTTGTAGAGCGCGTTCATGATCGAGCCCGTGCGCCCGATGCGCGCGAAGAACGTGCCTATCACCGACGCGATCACGCCGACTCCGCCGAGGGCGAGCGGATAGACGACGACGCCGGAAGACGGGAAGTTGACCGCGCCGAGGAACATGACCGCGACCGCCGTGACGGCGTAGGTCTCGAAGAGGTCGGCCGCCATGCCGGCACAGTCGCCGACGTTGTCCCCGACGTTGTCCGCGATCACGGCCGGGTTTCGCGGGTCGTCCTCCGGGATGCCGGCCTCGACCTTGCCGACGAGGTCGGCGCCGACGTCGGCCGCCTTGGTGTAGATGCCGCCGCCGAGACGCGCGAAGACCGAGATGAGCGAGCCTCCGAAGGCGAGACCGATGAGATGTCGCGTCGCCTCGTCGGGCGCCTGATCGAACCACGCGGTGAGGGCTCCGTAGTACGCGGCGACCCCGAGGAGGCCGAGCCCGACGACGAGGAGGCCCGTGACCGAGCCGGCGCCGAACGCGACCGCGAGGGCCGGTTTGACGCCGCCCTTGGCCGCCTCTGCCGTGCGCACGTTGGCGCGCACGGCGACGTTCATCCCGATGAAGCCGGCCGCGGCCGAGAGCACCGCGCCGATGAGGAAGCCGAAGGCCGTGTACCAGCCGAGGTCGTTCCAGAAGCCGATCCCGAGGAAGATGACCGCCGCGACCCCGGCGATGGTCAGGTACTGGCGCCGCAGGTAGGCGGAGGCACCCTCCTGAACAGCGCGGGCGATCTCCTGCATGCGCTCGCTGCCGGCCGGAAGCTTGAGGATGCGGACGGTCAGCACCGCGCCCCAGCCGATGCCGACGGCTGCGCAGAGCAGCGCGAAAAGGACGCTGTGGTTCTGGAAGAAGTCAGTCACGAAGTCGGGGCCCGAACCGCGCAGATCCGGCAACTGATGCCGGATCCAGCGGCCGGAGTTGTATCACAAGTCAGAAACGAGCGCCCCGAAGGGCCGTCGAGCAGAGATGGTCTTCGGGCTGCGGCGGGATCCTGGGGATGACCGCGAAGAGGAGCTCCCGCAGGCGCTCGTTGTTCTCGTTGAACACGGTGACGACCTGCTCGTGCGTGACCGCCTCGGCCCCTTCGACGCCGACGTCGTGGTCGGTGACCATCGAGATGTTGGCATAGCAGAGCTCGAGCTCGCGGGCGAGGTAGCCCTCCGGATATGCGGTCATGTTGATCGTGTCCCAGCCCATCTCCTGGAACCACTGCGACTCGGCGCGCGTCGAGAAGCGCGGCCCCTGGATGACGACCACCGTTCCGCCGTTTCGCGCCCTGATGCCGAGCTCGCCTGCGGTCTCCACGAGCAGCGTGCGGAGGTCGGGGCAATACGGGTCGGCGGCGGAGACGTGGGTTGTCTCGGGCCCGTCGTAGAACGTCTCGACGCGCCCGCTCGTGCGGTCGACGAACTGGTCGCAGACGACGAACTCGCCGAGCTGGAGCTCAGGCTTGAGCGCGCCCGAGGCGTTCGGCCCGATGATCCTTCGAACGCCGAGCTCTTTCATCGCCCAGACGTTTGCGCGATAGGGGATCGCGTGCGGCGGCAGCTCGTGATCGACGCCGTGACGCGGAAGAAAGGCGACGAGCTTGCCCCCGACCTCGCCGATCGTGAACGGCGCCGAGGGCTTCCCGTACGGCGTGTCGACCTCGACCTCCTCGACGTCGTCGAGGAACGAGTAGAAGCCGGAGCCACCGAAGACCCCGATCTCAGCCCTCGCCATCCGCTTCCTCGGCGGCGGCTGCCTCGGCGTAGGCGAGCTGCATGCTCGCGACCGACTGGTTGAAGTCGCGTACCAGATCCGCCGGGATCGTGGCTTCGAGCACCGGCGTCAGGGCCCTCATCGTCTCGATCGCGAGCTTCGCCTGCTGAAGGTCGCGCTCGTCCTTCGTCTCCTCCGTCAGCCCCAGCCGCCGGTAGCCGAGCGACGAGACCGTGATCAGCGTCTGGATGAGGACGTCCTCGATCCGCAGGCGCCGGAGCTCCTCGGCGAGCTCGCGCGCGACCCGCTCTTGATCCTCGGCCTCAGACACGCACGGGCTCCAGGACCTCGCGGGCGTAAATCTCCTTCATCCCCTCCCCGGCCTCGTGCTGCGCGATCTGCCGCTCGGCCGGCGTCGCGGCCGGCACGGTGAGGAACGACGCTGCGCCCAGCTCCTCGGCCACGGGGAGCGTCCATTCGATCAGCTGCTCGATGCGTGCTCTCGCCGGAAGGACGTCGCCAGCTCGCAGGTCGATCAGCTCGCCGGAGAGGCCGTAGCGGATCGCGCGCCAGAGGTTCTCCTCGATCAGCCGGTGCGGGTGGTCGGGGAGCGCCTCGCCCTCGTCCAGCGCCCGGGCGATCCGGGCGGTGAGGGCGAACATGAAGGCCGCGAGCGCCTGCGACTCGCCGAGCTCGGGCTGCCCGTCGCAGATCCGCAGCTCAACCGTCGGGAAGGCGAGGTGTGGCCGCACGCTCCACCAGAGCTGCGTGTGCTCCGTGATCGACCCGGTGCGGTAGAGGAAGCGCACGTAGTCCTCGTACTCGACCCAGTCCCGGAAGACATCGGGGACGCCGCAGCGCGGGAACATCCGCGTGAAGATCTCGGTCCGCGCGGAGTGCAGGTGCGTGTACACCCCCTCGACGAAGGGCGAGCTTCCCGAGTAGGCGAGCAGCTCCGGGAGGAACCCGCGCAGAGCGTTCGTGACGTGGATCGCGCGGTCGGCGCCCTTGATCCCGACGTGAACGTGCAGGCCGAAGGTGTTGTTGCGCCAGACGACGTAGCGGAGGATCTCGTCGTTTCGCCGGTAGTGCGGGGTATCGATGATTCGCTGGTCCTGCCACGGGCTCCAGGGGTGGGTGCCGGTCGCGCAAAGGGCGAGATCGAGCTTTCCCGCCAGCTCGAGCAGCTGCCTGCGGCGCTCGGCCATCGTGGCCGCCGCATCGGCGAAGGCCTCGCACCGGCCCGTCCGAACCTCGACTTCCGAGGCGATGAGCTCGCCGACGAGGTGCTCCTCGACATCGGTCCCGCGGGCAGCCTCCTGGAAGTCCTCGAAGCGGTTGACGAGCCCGTGCGTGCTCGGATCGAGGATGGCGAACTCCTCCTCGACGGCGACCGTGAAGTCGCGTCCGCCGTCGAACCCCTCGCGGGCCGAGCGGATCTGCTCCTCGGGACTGAGCTTCTGGGCCTCACCCACGCGGCGAAAGTATCAGAGCGGCAATCGTCTCCCAGCTCCAGCGCTCGACCGCTGCGGCACGCGCCGCAGCCGAAAGCCGAGCCCACTCGGAGCGGGGCAACGCGAGCAACGCGGCGAGCTTCACGGCCAGGTCCCGGGCGTCTCCGGGCGCGAAGGAGGCGAGGGCGCGGTACTCCTCCGGGTACGTAGCCTCGAGCCCCTGCGCGACCTCCGCGAGGCCCGAGTGCCTGGCGACCAGGGGCGGCGAGCCGCATGCCGCCGCCTCGGCGGCCACCATCCCGAAGGCCTCGGGGAAGACGGACGGCGTCACGCTCGCGTCCGCGAGCGGCCAGAGGTGGCGCAGGTGCCTGTGTTCGAGAGGACCGGTGAAGAGGACGCGGTCTCCCGCCCTCCGCTCGAGCGCCTCGCGCGCCGGGCCGAAGCCGACGACGACCGCACGGGCCCCCACCGCCTCGAGCGCCTCGAGCAGGAGGTGCACGCCCTTCTCCTCGCTGAGCTTGCCCACGTAGACGACCGTCGGCTCGTCCGCGGCCAGGAAGTCTCCGAGCCGGCCTACATTGCCCGCATCGGGATCCCGCTCCGACGTGGGCGCAGTGTCGCGGGCCGCCTCGTCGAGGAGAGCCCCCAGGGCCTCTTCGCGGCCCTGGGGGCGAAACTCCTCGATGTCGACGCCCGGCGGGACGACGCGCACCCGGTCGCTCCAGCCGACGACCTCTTCGAGCACCGCCCGGATGTGCTCCGAGCCGGCCAGCACCTCCGTCGCGGCCGCAAGCGACTCGTGGGCCCAGGCAGACAGATCCTCGTTCCCCCGCATCGAGAATTCGAGCTCCGAGCCGTGCGCCTTGACCGTGAACGGCATTCCGACGGCCGCGCCGACCGGCGCGCCGAGCAGGACGTGGTTCGTGAGGAGGAAGTCCGCGGGGAGGTGCTCCCGCACGGCGACCGCGTTCCGCTCAACGAAACGCTCGCGCTCGGCGGCGGTCAGATCCTGCAAGTAACGGGCCTCCAGATCCTCGTAGCGGTCAAGCACGAAGACCGGGAGGGGCCCGTCGAGCTCGGGCCGGACGACGGTCGCGCCGCCGAGGTCGTGCTCCTCCGGATGCGGCTCCTGGCAGAAGACGACGACCTCGTGGCCGAGCCGGCTCCAGGCCCGTGCGAGGGCGCGCGTGTACACATTCGAGCCCGTGCCGCCCAGGAGGTAGCCGTGCCAGATGAGAATCTTCATCCGTGGAAGATCCTGACGCACCGTTGGTCGCGCGGGCGCGGCGAGGCGACCGCTGGGCGTTCGAGCAGCTCGTGGAGCGCCACCAGCATCGCCTGTTCACGCTGGCGGCGCGCACGCTCGGCTCGGCCGACGACGCGGCCGACGCCGTGCAGGAGGCTTTCATCCGGGCCTGGCTCGGGCTGCCCCGCTTCCGCGGCGGCTCGCTGTTCTCCACGTGGCTCTACCGCATCGGCCTGAACGCCGCGCACGACCAGCGGGCCAAGCGGCGGACGGAGCCGCTCGACGAGACCCGCGAGCCGGCCGATCCGCAGGACGCCTTCCTCGCCAGCGAGCTCTCGACCGCCCTGCAGGCGGCTCTGAACGAGCTCGACGACGACTACCGCGTCGCCGTCGTCCTCTTCGACGTGCTCGGCTGCTCGTACGGTGAGATCTCCGAACTGACGGATGTGCCTGAAGGTACCGTGAAATCACGCATCTTCCGCGGCCGCAGCAGGCTCGCGGAGCTGCTGGGAACAAGGACCGCCGAGGACTAGTCAGAAGCACATGGTGGCCGGAACTCACCCAGACGAAATCGACCTTTTCGACTACGTCGAGGACGACCTGCCGCAGGCACGGCGCGCCGAGATCGCCGCTCATCTCACGACGTGTAGCGTCTGCGCCGAGCAGATCCGGCGCGTCGAGGCCGGCCGGGATTCCCTCGCGGA
>Ga0307296_10001389_pt1 | contig 12103 bp, 16 predicted proteins | sample ER_DNA_153_FD_194467 | JGI IMG/M metagenome (GOLD analysis project Ga0307296, IMG submission 194467) | Bulk soil microbial communities from the East River watershed near Crested Butte, Colorado, United States - ER_DNA_153 | ecosystem: Environmental > Terrestrial > Soil > Floodplain | place... | reverse complement strand
GGACAGCTCGTCCCGGACGACATCACAGTGGAGCTTTGGAAAGAAGCGATCGCTGCCGCAGTGGACGCGCACAAATTCAAGCCCGACATCGACATTCTCGTGCTCGATGGTATTCCGCGGAATGTCGGGCAAGCAAAAATCATGGAAGAAATGATTGACGTGAAAAAAGTCTTTCACCTGGCGTGTCCGAGCCGCGAGACGCTTTTTGCCCGCCTGAAAAAGCGCGCGTTGAAAGACAACCGACTCGATGATGCGAACGAAGAGGTGATCCAACGCCGACTCGACACATACGAAAAGGAATCGAAGCCCGTGCTTTCATATTATCCGAAAGAGATGATCACCGTGGTTGACGCGATTCAGTCGCCCTCGAAAGTGTTGTTTGATATCCTCGCCAGCATGAACGGCGTGGATGCTCAGCATGAGCCAGCAACAGTTTGAAAATTTCACTGCCTCGAGCCTTTACTGCGAAAAGTGTAAAACCGCGATGCCGGTCCGCGAGCGGTTGCTTTTAGTTCTGCCTGACCGCGAGATTTTCGATTATCTTTGCACCGGTTGCGGATCGTCGGTCGGCCAGCGTGAAGTCACTGCCGGCGATAGATTGACGGCCCAGGCGATGGCGAGGCGGCGTCCGCGACGCGCACCCACGCAAACGCTTCTTCATTAAGGAGCGATGCGCGTCGTCTTCATCGGCACGGGGGAAATCGGCGTGCCGACGCTGCAAGCCTTACTACGATCGGACGAGCATCAGCTCGCGGCAATCGTTACGCAGCCGGACAAACCGGTTGGACGCGACCAACGCATTAAACCGCCACCAATTAAAAAGGCGCTCGCCGGAAGGAAGATACCCGTCTTGCAACCAGCGCGGATTAAAGATCGACATTCAATCGAGGAGATCAGTGCGCTGTCGCCGGAGGTGATCGTCGTCATGGCTTACGGACAAATTTTGCCGCAGGGGATCCTTGAGACTCCCCGCGTCGCTTGTCTGAACTTGCATGCGTCGTTGCTCCCACGACATCGCGGCGCGGCACCCATTCAAGCCGCAATTGCATCCGGTGACTCCGAAACAGGAATTACGGTGATGTACATGGATGAAGGTCTCGACACGGGCGATATTTTATTGCAACGCAAGATCGACATCTTGCCGACGGACACCGCCGGATCGCTACACGATCGGCTGGCACAAATTGCCCCGGATGCGTTGCTCGAATCTTTGCAACTGCTTGCAAGAGAAATTGCGCCGCGCGTCCCCCAGAATAATGCGCCCGCCACGTATGCGCCGAAATTGAATCGCGATGATGGCAAAATCGATTGGGCGGAACCCGCCGAGGCGATCGAAAGGAAAGTTCGTGCGTTCAATCCATGGCCGGGTGCGTTTACGACCGTTGCGGCAAAATCAGGCAAGCCGCGCAATTTGAAAATATTTTCCGCATCAATTGTCGATCTTGCGGGCGAACCGGGCGAAATATTGCAAACAGAGGAGCGAAGTCTGGTGATTGCAGCAAGTGAACGCGCCCTTTCGTTGAAAGAGGTGCAGCCTGAAGGGAAGCGGCGGATGACCTCGGCAGAATTCTTACGCGGATTCGATGTGGCATCGGCATTTTGCCGATGAATTCATGGGCCGGGAGCCCGTGCCACTTCATTTTGCTTTCAAAACGAGGCCGCGTTCTGTTTGATGATTTGCGCCTCATGAAAACGGAAACGCCAGCTTACAAACGCATTGTCCTCAAATTGAGCGGCGAAGCGCTACGAGAACGCGGCGCACGGGACAATATTTCGCCGGCAGTGGTGCGCGAGATCGCCGAGCGCGTCAAAGAAGTGCGCGACCTCGGCGTGCAAGTCTCGGTCGTGATCGGCGGCGGTAACATCTGGCGCGGTCTCTCCGCAGCCGATCGCGGCATGGATCGCACCACCGCGGATTACATGGGCATGCTCGCGACCGTGATCAACGCGCTGGCTTTGCGGAGCACGCTTGCCGAGATGGGTGTCGAGACTCGCGTGCAAACCGCCATCGAAATGAAAAACGTGGCCGAGCCCTTCATTCTCGGTCGCGCCATACGCCATCTCGAATTGGGCCGGGTAGTTATCTTTGCGGCTGGGACCGGGAATCCATACTTTTCAACCGATACGACCGCGGCGCTGCGTGCCAGTGAGATTCGGGCTGATGTCATCCTGAAAGCCACGAAAGTGGATGGCGTTTACGATCGCGACCCGAATACCGACGCAAATGCGAAGCTCTACGAACGCATTACTTTCACCGAAGCGCTCACGAAACGATTGCAGATCATGGATTCGACCGCGTTCAGTCTTTGCATGGATAACAAAATCCCCATCGTGGTGTTCGATATGAATAAACCGAGCAACATTCGAGATGCCGTGCTCGGGCGAAAAGTCGGGACGCTCGTTTGCGATGAACCGCAACCGAAGTAAAAATTTAGCCCCATGAGCAGAGACGACATTCTTCTCGAAGCCGAGATGTCGATGGAAAAAAGTGTCGACTATATGGTGCACGAATTTGCCGCCGTGCGCACCGGAAAAGCCTCACCGGGGCTCGTCGAGAACGTCGATGTTGCAGCGTACGGATCGACCATGAAGTTAAAGCAGCTTGCATTGATCACGACGCCCGAACCGCGTTTGCTCGTCGTTCAGCCGTTTGATGCCAGTACAGTGCAAGACGTCGAGAGGGCGCTCAAGGAATCCAAGATCGGCATTACGCCGAACGTCGATGGAAAGATTATTCGACTCCCGATTCCAGAGTTGTCGGAAGAGCGGCGCAGAGATCTTGTCCGCTCACTCGGCAAAATGGCGGAGGAAGCGCGGGTGCGGGTGCGGGCGAACCGACGCACGGCGCTCGACGAGGTCAAGAAACTCAAAGGCAGCGGCGAATTAAGCGAAGACGGATTGCACGATTTGGAAAACGAAGTGCAAAAACTAACCGATCGCTTTGTCAAGTCGGTGGACGATCATCTCAAGCACAAAGAAGCTGAGATCATGAAGGTGTGATCGCGCGCAAGATCGACGATCGCTGTAGCGGAGGTCTGTGACCGCCGAAATTAAATTAATTAAGAGCTAGCGGCGCTCATAGAGCCGCTACAGCCGCACCAGATCGACCAGGAACTGGCACCAAAGATAAATCATCCCGCGCCAGGAATATTTCACATCGCCTGCCGCGGTCTGCTTGAGCACGCCCTTGGCGATGTTATGCGCGATTTGATCGCGCAGATCGTTTTCTATTTCTGTTTCGATGCGCTCTTCATCCAACATATCGATCGCGTCTGCCTTCACGCCGTTTCGACGGAGAAACTCGCGATGGCTTTGATAAAGCCGCCAAAACGATTGATCCGGTCGTTGACGGTTAATCCGAAACTGAGGAGTCACTTTCAGGCCATAGGAGAGCGGGTAATTCCAGGTCGTCCAAATCGTCCCGCCTTTCGCGCGCGATGAGATTCGCAGATAATAAAATGAGAGATCATGCTGCTCGTTCAGACAGATCGCGGCCTGCGCTCGGTCCCCCTCCTTGTAAAACAAACGGAAGAACTGGCGGTAATCCTCCCAGTCCCACCCGGCGTCGCCCACCTGCACAAAACCTTCGTCCTCAATCTCGCGCGTGATCTCGCTTAGCGCAGGGAAGGCATCGGAGGAAGGCGGATTCTTTGGCCGAAGCTGTTTTTCCTTCGGCAGCCGAAGCGCGCGAATGCGCGTAAGAATTTCAAGCCACGGCAGAAAGAGCCAGCTCACGGCGGCGGCCAAACCAAGCACCCAGCTGCCGGTTATAAAAAAGATCGCCAGGAATGAGGCGATGAGAATACCGAGCGCACCCGCCTTTTGTGAATACGAGTTTTGAAAACTGCGCAGAGCGACGCTGAGCATCGCCACGCCGAGCGTTAAAAAAACACCAAAGAGCATTAGGGATCGATCTGGTGTTCGTTCAGAAATTTCTTGAGTTGATCGGTATCGAAATTGGCCAGAACTCTGGCGCCAGCCACGAATGTCGGGACATAAGTTTGCTCGGAGAGCTTTTTCATCTCCTCGTAGGCGTGTCGATCTTTGCCGACATCAACGACATCGAAACGATAGCCTTTCTCAGAGAGATAATCCTTCGCGTCAATGCACCACGAGCACCATTCGCGACTGTAAAGCCTTAATTCCATTGAGACGCGGTAATAAACTGTCCCTTTCGAGCACGTCAACCTGACAGCCGGCGTTTCAGTAGGCCTTCGCCCAGATCACACGGCGCGAACTTGGTTTACCTGTGAAAATACACTTTCCAGGCTCGGAGGAATCGTCGAGCGGAATAACCCGAATCGTGACTTTGAGATCGTTCTTGATTTGTTCTTCGACTTCGCGAGAGCCGTCCCAGTGTGCGAGGGCAAAGCCGCCGTGAATTTCAGGTTTCGCCGCGTCTCCGGGTGTAAAGAAATCGTAGAACTCTTGTTTGGAATCGATGACGCGCGTGTATTCGTCGCGGAATTTCTTCGCGCGCTCGAAAAGATTTCGCTGGATCGAGTCAAGAACCTCGGGCGCGCACGAGACGAACTCCTGCATCGACATAGACTCTTTCATTTTCACTGACTGATCGCGGCGGCTCACCGTCACTCGGGCTGATTCGAGATCCCGCGGTCCGATCTCGACACGAAGTGGCACGCCTTTCTTGATCCACTCCCAGTTCTTTACGCCGCCTCCGACGTCGCGCCGATCGACTTCTACTTCAATCGGAAGATCAACATATCGAATTTCGCGCAATTGTTTGGCGAGTTTGTCACAAGCTTCGAGCACCGCACCCCGCGTTTCCTCCTTTGGCGTGATGGGCAGGATCACGACCTGCGTTGGCGCGATGCGCGGCGGCAACACTAGACCATCGTCGTCTCCATGCGCCATCACCAGCGTGCCGACGAGCCGCGTGCTCATCCCCCAGCTGGTGGTCCACCCGAATTCCTGTTTGCCTTCGCGGTTCTGAAATTGAATCCCACTCGCACGCGAAAAATTTTGCCCGAGAAAATGCGAGGTACCGGCCTGGATCGCTTTGCGGTCCTGCACCATTGCTTCAATCGACAAGGTTTGTACCGCGCCCGGAAAACGTTCGCTCTCCGATTTTTCGCCGCTGAAAACCGGAACAGCGAGATGATCGCACACGAAACGCCCATAAACTTCGAGCATCTGCCTCGTCTCCGCCCGTGCCTCAGCTTCAGTTTCGTGAACGGTATGCCCTTCCTGCCAGAGAAATTCAGTCGTGCGCAGGAACAGACGTGGCCGCATTTCCCACCGGACAACGTTCGCCCATTGGTTGATCAGAATGGGAAGATCGCGGTACGATTGCACCCACTTTGCGTAGCTGGCGCCGATTATTGTTTCCGAAGTCGGCCGAATCACCAGGGGCTCAGTCAGCGCGCTCGACGGCATTAACTTTCCGTCGGCATCTCCTTCGAGGCGGCTGTGCGTCACGACTGCGCATTCTTTTGCAAAGCCTTTGACGTGCTCCGCCTCCTTCGCGAAATAACTCAGCGGAATCAAAAGTGGGAAGTATGCGTTGCGGTGCCCCGTCGCGCGGAACATCGCATCGAGCTGCCGCTGCATATTCTCCCAAATGCCGTAGCCCCACGGGCGAATCACCATGCAGCCGCGCACCTCCGAAGGCTCAGCCAGCTCGGCTGCACGAATCACTTGCTGATACCATTCAGGGAAATCTTCCTCGCGCCGTGGGGTAATCGCGGTTTTCCTCGAAGAATCTGCGGGTTCTGCCATGCGAGAAGGGGGAACAATTAAACTCCCACGGTGCAAATGACCAGTAGCCATTTGCTGCCAGCAGCTAAAAATTTCGTGCGGTGAGCGCCTTGATAGTGCAAACGCTGCCATGAAGCGCGTGCGGCCCGTACGCTACGCCAGCGTAATTGAAACTGGAATCGAAAATGTTTTTGCGGTGTGTTCGCGCCGGGCGACCATCGTCAATAATGAGCGCAAGGAGGATCCCGCGCGCGGTCGTTTTTCCGTACGCAATGTTTTCGCCCCAGAGCCCGGTCCAGATTCCGTAGCGACTGAGGCGATCGCCGGGGCTGCTGCGGTCGCTGCCGCGATGTCCCGTACGCCCAGCAGCCTGATCGACGCAATGATCGGCCGCCGCACGACACATTCCCGACGACAGCGCGAGCGGTTGTTCCGCACGAACGGTGCGAAGGAAGCGCACAGCCTCTTTAATCGCGCCCAATCCTTCTTTCATCCGCCATTTCGGCTCCCCGGGAAGAACGACAGAAATGCCGTCGAAACGCGAGCGCAGCTCTTCAATATACGTCGCGTAAAGAGCGGGATTTTGTCGGGCAAGGTTCATCTCGCCAATGACGGCGTCGGCCGCAACACCTTCGCCCTTTGGCGCAGCAGGATACTCACTGGCCGAAAGAAGTGAAAACCCGACCACGCAAAACAAAGTGGAAAGAGCAAGGCGGGTCTCGCGCGAGTATTTGACACTCCGTGGCACGTCCCGTAGTTTTCGTGCCTTTTCCGCTCTAATGAAAACCTTTTCCGCCAAAGCCAGCGAAGTCCCACGCAAATGGTGGGTGATCGACGCCAAGGACCAGGTGCTTGGCCAGGTCGCGGTAAAGGCCGCCAACTTATTGCGCGGAAAAGCGAAGACGATTTTCACCCCGCACGTCGATACGGGTGATTTTGTGGTTGTCATTAACGCTGAGAAAGTGCGACTGACCGGAAAAAAAGAAGATCAGAAAAGTTACATGAGTTTTTCAGGATACGTGGGGGGTCACAAATCAGAGAATGTCCGGGCGCGGCGTGTTCGCCATCCGGAATTGTTGGTTGAGCGCGCCGTGCGTGGAATGATTCCGCACAATCGGCTCGGTCGCGCAGTTTATCGAAAATTAAAGGTCTACCGCGGCGATTCTCACCCGCATACCGCGCAACAACCGCAGGCCGTCAAACTTATCTAGCCACTAATCTTATGCCGCAAACCCAGGAATTTATCGCCACCGGTCGCCGTAAGACTTCGGTCGCGCGCATCCGCATGATGCCGGGCACAGGCAAGATCGACATCAATGGGCGCAGCTTTGACGATTACTTTCCAACCGGGCCATTGCAGAACGTGGTGCTGCAACCGCTTCAAACAGCAAAGCTCGTGAATTCCTACGACCTCTCGATCAACGCGAGCGGCGGTGGCGCGAGCGGACAGGCCGGCGCGGTGCGACTCGCGATTTCGCGCGCCCTCCTTCAAGTAGATGCGAATTTGCGCGGCACGCTGAAGGCCGACGGTTTACTCCGGCGAGACCCGCGCATGAAGGAGCGAAAAAAATCCGGTCAACCCGGTGCGCGGAAACGTTTCCAGTTCTCGAAACGATAATCGGCGGTTCGCTGCGATGGCGGCCCGACCAGCCGCAATCTCACACGTGGAGGCAACACGCCTGCCTCTGCAGCCCCTATCGCGGCTCCGGACTGTTCGGAGGTAGCGCAGCCGCTGGCGTTGAGCTCGGCGGCGGTTAAAAGTGGCGGGATTGTCTGCGCTGATGGTAGCTGCGACGAGACACTTGGTTTCAACAAGCGCAATTCCTGGGCCGCCTCGCCGGCCCAAAAACTCTCCCGGTAACGCGTTAAGATCGTCTCGCAGACGCGTCGGGCTTCCTCAATTCGGTTTTTGGACTTCAAAAGGTAGACTTGTGAAAGCAACGCCAGCGGCGCATTGAAACTGTTTGGATACATCGATGCGATCTGCTGGTAGATCGATAATGCCTCATCGTTCTTTCCCATTGACTCCAAATTGGCCGCCATCGCCATTTTTGCCGTGCTGACGAGCTCGTGATTCGGGTTCTTGTTGATGAAAACATGAAGCGTCCCGGTCGCTTCCGTAAACTTCCTTTCATTGCGCTGAGCTTCGGCAAGCAGAAGATAAGCATCCGCGCCTGCGGGCGTGTTCGGGTAATTCGCAATCACTTGTTGATACGCTTCCGCGCTCTTTGCGCTGGCTAACAAAGCCGATGCCGCTGCAGCTCGGTGATCCGAATAAAAGCGGTAACCTACGAAACCGACGATGGCGAGCAGGACGATGATCAACACTGCGATGATCTCAGTTTTGAATCGTTCCCAAAAGACGCGCGTTTCAAGCGCTGCATCTCGGGAAGGAGGTGGGGCCGTCGGCATAACTCGATATTAATATGCTACTCTGGGCGATTCGAACCGCCCGAGCGTCGTGTTATGCCATGCGAGGCTTTTTTGCGCAAGCGCTCCGCAGTCGTTCGCTCGCTTGATTGGGAAGCCGCAAGATCATACCGCGGCTGTCGAAATGATCATATAGAGAATCACAGCCGCAGCAGCGGTCAGAACAATGGCAGTAATTGCCATGACCATGCGCGGGTCGGCTTCAATCTCGCCCCGTTCGATGGCCCGATTGACCACGCGATACCGCCACGGCCGCGAAAGCCGTCAGGATTCCTCCGAGGCCGATCATGCATTCCCCTAGGACTTCGGAGATGCCGGTGTGGCGTATGCGCATGGTTGTACTAACGCCGGAAGACATCTCGCGCATCCAAAGGCTGAATCGCGCAATCACGAACCCCAAACTCATCACGGCGATGCTGGTCCGCACCCAGGCAAGAAACGTCCGCTCGTTGGCGAGAATCTCAGCTTCGATCTTGTCCGGGTCGAGCCGCCCCTTTTCGTGTTGAGCATTCGTCATCTCGTTGGACGCCGTTCCTTTATCAATTCGTTTTGCTACTCGCACACGGCCTTGCGCGCAGTGTTGCGGAAAGTGTTAACTCTACGACATGAACCTATGGCAAGAATATTGGACCCCGGTCCGCGTGTTTCTCGGCCTCGGCGCTGAGCCGCAGACAGTCACCTTCCTGCAGATTTCACTGCGCCGAATCATCGTTTTCATGTTTACGCTTTTGATGGTGCGAATCAGCGGCCGCCGATCGCTCGCACGCCGCACGGTTTTCGACAGCGTCTTTCTGGTGATCCTCGCCTCTGTACTCGCGCGCGCTATTAATGGATCAGCGGATTTGCTCCCGACCGTCGGCGGCGGGTTTGCGATGGTGGCGTCTCATCGATTGCTGGCCTGGATTGCGTTCTATTCGCATGGCTTCGGCAATCTCATCAAAGGCACGGAGGAAGTCCTCATCCGTGACGGAGAATTGGTGCACCGGGGGTTGCGTCGCAACCACATCACGAGACACGATCTCGAGGAAGATTTGCGACTCGAGTTGCACTCTGACGATTTCAAGCGCATCCGAAGCGCACGCCTCGAACGCAGCGGCGACATCAGCTTCATCTGCAAATAATCACGCAGCCTCAATTCGATATTGGACGTTTGGCGCCTGCCACGCCGTAGCCTTGCGAAGGCGGGTTCGGCGTCCGACGTTTAATTGATGCCGTCACACGACAAACTCTTCACTCCCGGCCCTGTCGAGGTCTCCCCGAAAACGTGGGCGGCATTCTCACGGCCGATGATCAGCCATCGCGGAGACGATTTTAAGAACCTTTACCGCGCGATTCACCCAGGTCTTCAGAAATTATTCAACACGAAGCAGCCAGTGTTTCTCTCGACCTCCTCGGCGTGGGGCGTGATGGAAGCGTCAATCCGCAACCTCGTTGATCGCGGCGTGCTCAATTGCATGTGCGGCGCCTTCTCCGACAAATGGTTCGATGTCGCCAAGCGTTGCGGCAAAAACGCCGAGCCATTGCAGGTCGATTGGGGTAAACACATCGATCACAAGGCGGTGGATCGACATCTGGCGACCGGAAAGTTCGATACCGTCACTTTGGTTCACAACGAAACTTCGACCGGTGTGATGAATCCACTCGGCGAAATCTGCGGCGTCCTCGCTAAATATCCCGACGTGGCCCTCGTCCTGGACACCGTTTCATCATTCTCCGGAGTCAAGATCGACATGGACGCGCTCGGTATCGCTGTCATGCTCACCGGCGCGCAGAAAGCGCTCGCACTGCCGCCGGGTTTCTCGCTCTTCTCAGTTTCCGAAAAGGGATTCGCCCGCGCCGAGAAAATGCCGAACCGCGGTTTTTATTTCGATTTTCTCGAGTTCAGGAAACAGCAAAAAGAATGGATGACGCCAAGCACACCGAGCATCGCGCACATTCACGCACTGCAATCCAAGCTGGACGAAATCTTCGAGGAAGGCCTCGAAGCGCGCTTCGATCGACATGCGCGCACAAATGCGCTCGTGCACGACTGGGTCCGCCGCGCCGGCTTCGATTTCTTCGCCGAGGATGGGTTTCGGTCGAAAACGCTCACCTGCGTGAAGAACAATCGAGAAAAATTCGACGTTCTTGCATTCGCGAAACGACTTCGAGAAAAGCATCACCTCGTCATCGATCCCGGCTACGGCAAAATTCAGGGAAAAACCTTCCGCCTTTCCAACATGGGCGACGAAACCGAAGAAACTGTTGCGCGTTTGCTACAGTGTCTCGATGATTGTTTGTGAAAGTGCTTTTGAGCTGGTCGGGTGATCGCAGTAAATCTGTGGCCGAAGAATTAGCCGGGTGGCTCGTACGCCTTTGATATTTGATGGCGGTAAGCAGAATCCTGTCGGCGCAGTGAACACTAGAGCCAGCGCCGGACACGGCGTTTGTAGTTGAGATATTCTTCTCCAATTTGCGCTCGAGATATCGTTCCTCGCGCGTGATGATGAGGCGATCGATGAGGATCAGACCGATTGGCACGGCGAGCAGCATCCACGCGGAATCCACCACGATCGCTAGACCAAACGTGCACAAAGCGAAACCGAGGTACATCGGATCGCGACTAAAGCGATAAAGTCCGTGCGCAACGATGCGCGTGCTCGGATTGAAAGGAATAGGATCAGTGCCGGCGCGCTTCTGGGTAACAAATCCACTGACGTTCAGCGCAATCCCGGCGACAACGATTAGCGCGCCAAGTGTCCATCGGAACGCGCCATGCACGAAGCTGGTCGGAACAAACCATTCGAGCGCAAGAAACGCGAGGATCGGCAGGACGAATAGAAGCGGCGGCGCAATGGGAACGCCCGGGCGATCTTCTTCAGGCGGCAGTTCAGAAGGCATCGGTTTGATCGAGACGAAACTTAATCGTGAAATGTTCGGGCGCGATGCGAATTAAAAAGCGAAGGGCGCCTTCGCTTCCGAAAAGCTTCCAGTTCCAGTTTTGCTCGCAACAATCGCGGCGTAGTTTCACATCTTTCATCCTTGTTTTATGCCTGCGATCGAAGCTTCCGGGTTAACCAAAATCTACCGCACCTACCGTAAGGAGGGTGGTCTTTGGGGTTCGATTAAGGGCCTCGTGAGGCGACGACACGATGAAACGCGGGCGGCCGACGATGTTTCGTTCCAAATCGAGCAAGGCGAGTTCGTCGGCTTTCTCGGCCCGAACGGCGCGGGCAAAACTACCGTGCTCAAGATGCTCTCGGGGTTGTTGAACCCGACCTCTGGTGATGCGCGTGTGCTCGGCTTCGTTCCTTGGGAACGGCGCAACGAAATGAAGCGGCAGTTCAGTCTCGTGATGGGTCAAAAGAATGCGCTCTGGTGGGACTTGCCCGCCCAGGAATCGCTCGAGCTCAATCGCGCCATCTACGGAATCGATCGCACGCGCTTCAAAAAGGTCGTCGACGGATTATCGGAGCTCCTCGAAGTGCAGGACAAAATGAATGTGATGGTGCGCGAATTGTCCTTAGGCGAACGAATGAAGATGGAGCTCATCTCCGCGCTCATTCATCAGCCGCGCGTTCTTTTTCTCGATGAGCCGACTATTGGACTCGATGTCGTCAGTCAAAAGCGCGTCCGTGAATTTCTGCGCATCTATAACGAGGAGCATCGGATCGTCACGCTGCTAACGAGCCATTACATGCAGGACATCGAAGAACTCTGCCATCGCGTCCTTATCATTGATCACGGCAAGATCTTCTTCGACGGACCGCTCACAGAGATTATCGATCGATTCTCCAGCTACAAACTGGTCAGTCTAACCTTCGAGAAAGAGGCCGCGCGCGACTTTTCAGCATTTGGCGAAGTGATCGAACAAACGCCGGTTTCCATTCAATTGAAGGTACCGCGCGCCAAAGTGACCGAGACCTGCCGGCAACTGCTCGAAGCGTGTTACGTCAGCGATATCAATGTCCAGGAA
>Ga0307296_10001387_pt1 | contig 12114 bp, 10 predicted proteins | sample ER_DNA_153_FD_194467 | JGI IMG/M metagenome (GOLD analysis project Ga0307296, IMG submission 194467) | Bulk soil microbial communities from the East River watershed near Crested Butte, Colorado, United States - ER_DNA_153 | ecosystem: Environmental > Terrestrial > Soil > Floodplain | place... | reverse complement strand
CTGGTCCTCCCGGAACGACCCGGCGGGGCGGACCACCCGGCCGACGGCGCTGTAGCCGTAGCGGAACGGGTAGGCGAAGGTGCCGGCCAGGGCGCCCAGGGTCTCGTCCAGGGGCAGGTCGGGGTCGAGCTCGCCCCGGTAGGCGAGCAGCTCGGTCCCGCTGGAGATGCCCGACCACTCGGCGGCCACCAGCAGCTGGCCCTCGGCCGGAGCGGGCAGCTCGACCTCCCGGACCTCGACCCGCCGAGGGGCCACGAAGTGGACCGCGCGCGCCTTCACCAGGACCCGCTCCTCGCCGTGACCGCGACCGGCCGCCCATGGCCGGTAAGGTGGTCGGGGTAGCGTGCCACCTTAGCGTCGTTCCCGGACAGATGGTCCGGTCATGGACAGCAAGCGCAAGGAGTCGTCATGGTCGCGCCCCAGCCCCTCGCCCACCTCTCGTTGCCGACCTGGGCCGGGGAGTTCGACCTGCGCGCCTTCCGCTGGACCTCGGGCGACCTGTATCTCCTGTTCGCCCGCGGGGACATCGGGGACGGCCGCGGCATCCTGACCCGCCTGCACTCGGGCTGCCTCACCGGCGACGCCCTCGGGTCGCTGCGCTGCGACTGCGGCCCCCAGCTGCGGCTGGCCATGCGGCGCCTGGCCGCCGAGGGCCGCGGGCTGCTGCTGTACGTCCCCGGCCACGAGGGCCGCGGCATCGGGCTGGTCGACAAGCTCCGGGCCTACATGCTCCAGGACCAGGGCCAGGACACCGTCGAGGCCAACCGCCGCCTCGGCCTGCCGGTGGACGGCCGCGACTACCAGGAGGCCGCCCAGGTCCTGGCCGGGGTCGGGGTCCGCAGCGTCCGCCTGCTCAGCAACAACCCGCACAAGGCCAGCGCCCTGGCCCGCGAGGGCATCGTGGTCGAGGAGCTGGTGCCCATCCAGACCGCGCCCCACCTGCGCAACCTCGGCTACGTGGAGACCAAGCGCCACCAGCTCGGCCACCGCCGGCCGGGCGGGGAGCCGCTGGCCGGCGGCGACGGCCTCGACGGCGACGGCCAGGCCGTGGACGCCACCACCCTCCTCGGCCACGTCCGCCCCCGCCCCGACCGCCCCTATGTGGTCCTCAAGTACGCCCAGACCCTCGACGGGCGGATCGCCACCGGCAGCGGGGACGCCAAGTGGATCAGCGGGCCCAGCGAGCGGCGCATCTCCCACGCCCTGCGGGCGGCCTGCGACGCGGTCGCGGTCGGGGCCGGCACCGTCCTGGCCGACGACCCCCTGCTGACGGTCCGGATGGTCCCCGGCGCCTCGCCCATCCGGGTGGTCCTGGACTCCACCCTCCGCCTCCCGACCGGCGCCAACGTCTTCGGCGCCGACGCCGGCACCATCGTCCTGACCACCGGGCGCTCGGCCGCCGACCGGCGGGCCGAGCTGACCGAGCTGGGCGTCACCGTGGCCGTGGTCGGCGACGGCCCGGACGGGGTCGACCTGGCCGACGGCCTGGCCCGGCTGCGGCGCCTGGGCGTCCGGTCGCTGCTGGTCGAGGGCGGGGCCCGGGTCATCACCTCGATGCTGCGGGGACGGCTGGCCGACCGGGTCGTGGTCGCCGTGGCCCCGCTGCTGCTCGGCAAGGGCACCGAGGCCGTCGGCGACCTCGGGGCCAGCGCGGTCAGCGACGGGCTGCGGCTGGCCAACCGCACCGTCCACCAGGCCGGGGACGACCTCCTGATCGCCGGCGACCTGGAGCGGCCTCAGCCGGCCGCGCCCCTGGCCGAGGCGTAGGCCTGCTCCACGACCCGCACCACGACCCGGCCGTCCTCGCCGCTGGGGCGGGGCTGGCGGCCGGCCGCGACCCCCTCGACGAACTCGGCCAGCTGGGCCGAGTACATGGGCTGGGTGCAGTGCTCGTAGCCGGGCGGCGGCTCGGTCATGTCCCAGACGCGGGCGTAGCCGCCGGTGCCGTACAGCTCGGTGTCGGCCTCCAGGCCGGCCAGGCGCGGCTGCCACCAGCCCGCCTCGACCACCGAGCTGACGCCGTTGTCCCAGGTCAGCAGGAGGACGGCGTCGTCGTCGACGGCGTAGGCGCCGTAGCGGGTGCCGACGGCGGCGCAGACCCGCACCGGCTCGGGGTCGCCGACCAGGTAACGGGTGGTGTCGATGGCGTGCACCCCCATGTCGACCAGGGCCCCGCCGCCGGCCAGCTCCGGGTCGGTGAACCACCCGGACGGCCCCCAGCCGGCGTGCCCGCCGTAGCTGCGCGTCTTGACGATCTCGCCCAGCTCGCCGGCCTCGACCCTGGCCCGCAGGGCCCGCACGTCGGGGTGGAACCGCCAGCAGTGGGCCACCATCAGGAAGGCCCCGGACCCGCGGGCGGCCGCGACCATGGCGTCGGCCTCGGCCACGGTGCGGGCCATCGGCTTCTCCACCAGCACGTGCTTGCCGGCCTCCAGGAAGGCGACGGCCTGGGGGGCGTGGAGGGCGTTGGGGGTGCCGACGACGGCCGCGTCGACCCCGGGGTCGGCGGCCAGGGCCCGCCAGTCGGTGGTGGTGCGGGCGATGCCGTAGCGCCCGGCCAGCCGGCGCAGGGACGGCTCGCGCCAGTTGGCCGCCGCCACCAGCTCGGCCCCCGGGTGCTCAAGCGCCGCCCGGGCGTGGAAGTCCATGATCCAGCCCGTCCCGAGCAGGGCGATCCGCAGCCGGGCCCGGCCGCCGGCGGTCAACCCTTGACCCCGGTGAGCGTGACCCCCTCGACGAAGACCTTCTGGGCGAAGAAGAAGATGACGATCACCGGCAGCATGAACAGCAGCGACGCCGCCATCTGGAGGTTCCACAGCACCCCGCGGGACAGGGTGGTGAACTGCTGCAGGGCCACCGCCAGGGTCCAGGAGTCGGGGTTGTTGCCGGCGTACAGCAGCGGGCTGAAGAAGTCGTTCCAGGAGTAGAGGAACTGGAACAGCGCCACCGCGGCCAGGGCCGGCTTGGCCAGCGGCACGATCACCCGCAGCAGGATCTGGAGCTCGCTGGCCCCGTCGACCCGGGCCGCGTCCGACAGCTCCTGGGGGATGGTCATGAAGAACTGGCGCAGCAGGAAGATGGTGAACGCGTCGCCGAAGAACAGCGGGATGATCAGCGGCTTGAGCGACCCGATCCAGCCCAGCCGCACGAAGATCACGTACAGCGGCACGATCGTCACCTGGGGCGGGAGCATCAGGGTGGAGAGCACCAGGATGAAGGCGGCCTGGCGGCCGCGCCACTGCAGCCGCGACAGCGCGTAGGCCACCGGGACGCACGACAGCAGCACCCCGACGGTGGCCAGCCCGGCGTAGGTCACGGTGTTCAGGGTGTAGCGGACGAACGGGAACGACTCGAACACCGTCTTGTAGTTCGACCACGCGAACGGGTGCGGCCAGATGTTGGGGGACAGCGCCTGCTGGTTGGTCATCAGCGAGGTGGCCAGGATGAACAGGAACGGCAGCAGGAACGCGAGCGACAGGGCGATCGCCACCGAGTGGTTGGCCACCGACAGCAGCAGCCGGCGCCGCCGGATCTCCGGCGGGACCGGCCGCCGGGCCCGGCCCGCGGCCCCGGCGGCCGTGGTGGCGCTCACCGGAACCCTCCCTGGTAGTGGACCCACCGGCGCGAGCTGCGGATCAGGACCACGGTGCAGGCCATGATGACCACGAACATCACCCAGGACATGGCGGCCGCATAGCCCATGTGGAAGCCCTCGAAGCCCTGCTGGTAGAGGCGGCTGGTGTAGAACAGCAGCGAGTCCTGGGGGTGGCCGACCTCGTTGGTGCGGTCGCCGGCCTTGGAGACGACGAAGGCCTGGGTGAAGTACTGGAAGCCCTGGATCATCCCGATGAGCACCGAGAAGAAGATCACCGGGGAGATCATCGGCAGGGTCACGTGGCGGAACTGCTGCCACGGGCCGGCCCCCTCCAGCTCGGCCGCCTCGTACAGCTGCCGGGGCACGTCCAGCAGCGAGGCCAGGAAGATGATCATCACCTGGCCGATGCCCCACAGGCCGATCAGGGTCAGGCCCGGCTTGGTCCAGCGCGGGTCCACGAACCACAGCGGCTCGGGCAGGTGCAGCAGGCCCAGGATGCGGTTGACCGGCCCGGCCGGGTTGAGGATGTAGATGAACCCGAGCGCGGCCGCCACCAGCGGGACCATGGTGGGCAGGAAGAACACCGTCCGGTAGAACGGCAGCCCGCGCCTGACCCTGGTCAGGACCGTCGCCGTCACGATCCCGAACAGCACCTGGAGCGGCACCATGATGGCGATGATCCACAGGGTGTTGCGGATCGCCACCCAGAACAGCGGGTCGCTGGTGAACATGAACCGGTAGTTGGCCAGGCCGACCCACTCGGGCTGGCTCAGGATGTCGTACTTGGTGAACGAGAAGTACAGGCTCGAGACCATCGGGTACACGTAGAAGGCGCAGAACCCGACGATCCAGGGGGACATGAAGGCGAGCGCGACCAGCTGGCGGCGCCAGGCCGAGCGTCGCCGGCGGCGGCGGCGCTCGGCCTGGCGGGCCGGCTCGGAGGCGTCGGCCCGCCGCTCCGCGACCGTGGCCATCTGCGTCCCCTATCCCAGCTGGAGCTGCTTGCTGATCTGCTCGTCGAGCTGGTCGAGGCCGGCCTGGAGATCGGGGACCTTCCCGGCCTGCCACTTCTGGGCGAAGGACTGGAACAGGTCGTAGTCGGTGATGCCGATCGGGGTGATCGGCTTGAAGGTCGACTGCTCGTTGGCGAAGACGTCGAGGAACGGCTTGAAGTGGGGGTCGCTCTGGAGCTGCTGGTCCTTCAGCGACTCGACCGTGCTGGGCACGTTCTTGAGGCCGTGGGCGATGGTCGTCAGGTAGGTGTTGTCGGTGGTCATGAACTGGAGCAGCAGCCAGGACTCGGCCGCGTGCTTGACCCCCTTGGGCACGCCGGCGATGGTGCCGCCGACCTGACCGGAGCCGTACAGCCCGGGCTGGGCTGGGTCGACCGGGAACGGCGCGGTGGCGTAGTTGACCTTGGACTTGTCGCCCTCGATGAAGGCGTTGCGCCACTCACCGTCCATCATCATGGCGATCTTGCCGGTCTCGAAGCCGTTCTGGGCCGAGAACTCGGAGTTGGCCCCGCCCAGCTTGGCCGCGAACTTCTGCAGCTTGTCGTAGCCGACCGCGTCGACCATGGCCTTCTGCCAGGTCAGCATCTTCGTCCAGTTGGGGTCGGTGCCGAGGGTCGGCTTGAGCGACTCGTCGTACCACTTGGCGCCGTAGGCGTGGCCGAGGGTGTTCACCGTGGTCGAGCCGTAGAGCCCGATCAGCGGCATGAACCCGGCCACCTTGATGCTGCCGTCGGGGTTGTACTCGGTCAGCTTCTTGGCCATGTCGGCCAGCTCGGCGGTGGTCTTGGGCGGCGCCGAGATGCCGTGCTTCATGAACAGGTCGGTGTTGTAGTACAGGCCGAAGGCGTCGGTCAGCATGGGCAGGGCGCACTGCTTGTTCTCGAAGGAGGTGTAGCTGAACACGCCCGCCGGCCAGACCTTGGCCTTGTCGACCTTGGAGGAGGCGAGATACGGGTTCAGGTCCTGCCAGGCGCCGGTGTCGCAGAACCGGGCGGCGTTGTCCGGGGTGAAGGAGATGGCCACGTCGGGCGGGGTGCCGCCGTTGATCGCCCGCGAGATGGCCTGGTCGTCCTTGCTGCCGATGTGCTTGACCGTCATCCACGGGTACTTCTGGGTCACCGTCTTGAGCCCGGCGGTGACCACCCCCAGCTCGCGCCCCGAGAAGTCGCTCCAGACCGTCAGGGTCAGCGGCGCGTGGTTGGCGTTGGGGTCGATGGTGGCCGCCGGCTTGTCGCTGCCGCCGCCTCCGGCGGTGCAGGCGGCGGCGAGCAGGGCCAGGGCCAGCAGGCCGATGAGCCGTCGTCGCATGGGACACTCCTTTCCCGAAGGCGACGCGTGCGCCGCCGGCTGGGGGTTCAGACCACGAGCTCCTTCCGGTCGAGCATGGTCGCCGGGTCGAACAACCGGCTCTGGGCGACGGCCAGGGCGGTGGCCACGGCCCCCTGGAGGACGGCGTCCTCGCCCAGGGCCGACACGGCCAGGCGGGGCCGGATCGGGGACAGGGCCCGCAGCTCCCGCTCGATGGGGGGGAGCAGCAGGTCGGCGTTGCCGCCGACCCCGCCGCCGAGGATCACCAGCTCCAGGTCGACCACGGCGGTGACCACGGCCAGGCCGAGGGCCAGGCGCCGGGCCTCCTCCTCGACCACCTCCCGGGCCAGCGGGTCGCCCCGGCGGGCCTGGGCGAAGATCTTCTTGGCGGTGAGCGACCCGGGCATGCCGGCCTCGGCGGCCCGGCGGACCACGGCGGCCCCGTTGACCGACTCCTCGAAGGCGCCCCGGCGCCGCACCTGGCGGTCGTAGGGGTCGGCCCCGACGGGCAGGTAGCCGACCTCGCCGGCGGCGCCGCCGGCGCCCCGGTACAGCCTGCCGTCCAGCACCAGGCCCATGCCGACGCCGGTCCCGACCGACAGGAAGCCGAAGTTGCGGACGCCGCGGCCCAGGCCCCGCCAGCGCTCGCCCTCGGCGGCCAGGTTCACGTCGTTCTCGACCCCGATGCGCTCCCCGAGCTCCTCCCGCAGCGCGGCCAGCAGCCCCTGGCGGCCCCAGCCGGGCAGGTTGGGGGCCAGGGTGACCGCGCCCCGCACCGGCTCGAACACCCCGGGGCTGCCCACGGTGACGTGGTGGACCTGGTCCCAGCCGATGCCGGCCTCGGCGGCCAGGGCGTGGGCGATGGCGCCAACCTGGCCGATCAGGGCGCGGGCGCTGGAGGCCCGGGCCTGCTCGTCGCGGCGGCCGGCCACGGCCCCGGTGATGTCGGCCAGGGCGGCCCGGACCCGCCGGCGGCCGACGTCGATGCCCACCACCCAGCCGGCCGCCGGGTTCAGCTCGTACAGCACGGCGCTGGGCCCGGGGCGGCCGCTGGAGCGGCCGACCTCGCGGACCAGGCCGGCGTCCAGCAGGGCGGTCAGGCCGAGGGAGACCGTCGGCTTGGACAGGCCGCTGTCCCGGGCCACCTGGGCCCGGGAGACCGGGCCGCTGCGCTGGATCCGCTCGAGGATGGTGCGGGCGTTGATCGCCCGCAGCAGGCTGGGCGTGCCCACCGTCGGCAGCCGCTCAGCCAAGGCGTCTCCCTGTTATAGTTAGGAAACCTTCCTCACGTCCGCTCATTATCGACGGCGGCCCGGGGAAGTCAACCCCGCGCGGGAGGGACGACATGGCCGAGCTTGCGCTGGCCGGCGGGGCGCCGGTCCGGCCCCAGGGCTACCCGGCCTGGCCGGTGCACGACGAGGGCGACGCCGAGGCGGTGGCCGAGGTGGTGCGGGGCGGCCGCTGGGGCGGCTTCCCCGAGCCGGGGCCGCTGGCCGCCGCCTTCGCCGAGCGCTTCGCCGCCTACCAGGGCTCGCGGCACGGCGTGGTCATGGCCAACGGCACCGTCACCATGGAGGTCGCCCTCAAGGCCCTCGGGATCGGCTGGGGAGACGAGGTGATCGTCCCCGCCCTGACCTTCGCGGCCACGCCGTACGCGGCCATGGCGGCCGGGGCCCTGCCGGTGTTCTGCGACGTCCTGCCCGGCACCCTGACCATCGACCCCGACCAGGTCGAGGCGGCCGTCACCGCCAGGACCCGGGCCATCATGCCGGTCCACCTGGGCCACCAGATGGCCGACATGGACCGGATCGGCGAGATCGCCCGGCGGCACTCGCTGGCCCTGGTCGAGGACTGCGCCCACGCCCACGGCCAGCGCTGGCGCGACCGGGGGGCCGGCAGCTTCGGCGAGTTCGGCTCCTTCAGCCACCAGTCGACCAAGCTCCTCACCGCCGGGGAGGGGGGCACCCTGCTCACCGACGACGAGCGGCTGGCCCGCCTGGCCCACTCGCTGATCGACTGCGGGCGGGCCAAGGACCCGCGGGAGAAGGAGTTCACCTTCGGGGCCAACTACCGGCTGGGCGAGCTGCACGCGGCCCTGCTCCTCGGTGCCCTGGAGCGGCTCCCGGCCCAGCAGGCCGAGCGGGCCGAGGCCGGCCGCTACTTCGAGGAGCTGGCCGCCGGGCTGCCCTGGCTGCGGCTGCTCCCGCCCGATGCGCGGATCACCCGCTGGAGCTTCTACCGCTACATCGTGCTGATCGAGCCCGAGGCCTTCGCCGGGGCCAGCAACGCGCGGGTCTGCGAGGCCCTGGAGGCCGAGGGGGTCGGGGCCTGGGAGGGGTACAAGCCGATGAGCCGCTACGACCTGTTCCAGCCGGGGCTGTCGCGCCTGCCGGTGGCGGTCGAGCACGCCGGCCGGCTCGACCCGGCCACGATGTCGTTCCCGGTGGCCGAGGAGGCCGGCCTGCGCCGGACCCTGTACCTGGACGAGAACGTCTTCCGGGCCGGCCGGCGGGGCATCGAGGACGCGCTCGAGGCCCTGGCCAAGGTCCAGCGCCACGCCGCCGAGCTGGCCGGCTAGGGACCCGGGAAGAACCGCGGCAGGTACGGGCGGCTGGCCTCCAGCAGGGCGTCCAGCAGGGGCGCGGCGACCCGGTAGTCGCCGACCAGGGGGTTGGCCAGCAGGGCCTTGCGGGCCACCGAGCGCTCCCCGGTCACCGCCGCCTCCACGGCCAGGCGCTCATAGGCCTTGGCCTGCTGGACCAGGCCGAGGAGCTCGGGGGCCAGGGGGGCAAGGGGCAGCGGGTGGGCCCCGTCGGCGTCGATGCGGGCCGGGACCTCGACCACCGCGTCGTCGGGCAGGCCGGGCAGGGCGCCGTCGTTGCGCACGTCGACCACCTGGGTGTCGCCGCTGCCGGCGTGCAGCGAGGCCACCAGGGCGGCCGCGGCCTCGCTGTAGAAGGCGCCGCCGCGCCGCTCCAGCAGCGCCGGCTTGGTGTCCAGGGCCGGGTCGCGGTACAGCTCCAGCAGCCCGCGCTCGATCTCGGCCACCTCCGCGGCCCGCGAGGGCCGGCGCCGCTGCTCCTCCAGCACCTGGGAGGTGGCGTAGTAGTAGCGCAGGTAGCTCGAGGGCACGGTCCGGAGATCTTGGAGCAGGGCCACGGGCAGGCCCAGGTCGCCGGCCAGCTCGGCCCCGTGGTCCTCCAGCAGCTCGGGCAGGCGGTCGGCCCCGTCGACCCTGACGGCCCGCTCCCAGGTGAGGTGGTTGAGGCCGACGTGCTCCAGCTCGACCCGGTCGGGGGCGACCCCGAGCAGGCCGGCGAAGCGGCGCTGGAACCCGATGGCCGAGTTGCACAGCCCGACGGCCCGGTGGCCCCGGTCGAGCAGGGCCTGGGTGACGATCCCGACCGGGTTGGTGAAGTCGACGAACCAGGCCCCGGGGGCGGCCCGGCGGGCCGTCTCGGAGGCCAGCTCGAGCACCACCGGGACGGTGCGCAGGGCCTTGGCGAACCCGCCCGGCCCGGTCGTCTCCTGTCCGACGCAGCCGAACTCGAGCGGCAGGGTCTCGTCGACCAGGCGCATGGCCTGGCCGCCGACGCGCAGCTGCACGACCACGAAGTCGGCCCCGTCGATCGCCTCCTCGCGGCGGCCGGTGGCGTGCAGGCGGCCACCCCAGCCGACCCGGGCCAGCATGCGCCCGGCCAGGCCACCCACCACCGAGAGGCGCTCGCCGTCGACGTCGAACAGGGCCAGCTCGTCCACCGGGAGCCGGTCGGCGCGGGTGGCCAGGCCCTCGACCAGCTCCGGGGTGTAGGTGCTGCCGGCCCCGACCACCGCGATCTTGAGGCCCACGGGCGCCCCCTTCCTCTCGGTCCGCGCCGGCTGCTATGGTGCAGCCACCATGAGTAGGTTAGGAAAGTTTTCTTACTCTACATCCGGCGGGCACCGCCGGTGAGCGGCCCGGCGGTGCTGGCCGTGGACGGGGGCAACTCCAAGACCGAGGTGGCCCTGGTCGACGGGGCCGGGAACCTGCTCGGGGCGGCCCGCGGGCCCGGGACCTCCCACCACCACCTGGGCGTCCCGGCGGCCATGGAGGCCCTAGAGGCCCTGATCGTCGCCGCCTGCCGGGACGCCGGCATCCCGGCCGACGGGCGCCCGCTGGCCGAGGTCGGGGTGTGGTGCCTGGCCGGCCTCGACTTCCCGGCCGACGACCAGGCCGTGGGGCCGGCGGTCGCCGGCCGGCGCTGGGCCGGCCAGGCGCTGTTGCACAACGACGTGTTCGCCGTGCTGTGGGCCGGCAGCCGGCGCCCCTGGGGGGTCGGGGTGGTCTGTGGGGCCGGCATGAACTGCGTCGGGGTCGCCCCCGACGGCCGCGAGGTCCGCTTCCCGGCGGTCGGGGACCTGTCGGGCGACTGGGGCGGCGGGCACGACGTCGGCGTGGCCGCGGTCGGGGCCGCCCTGCGGGGCGAGGACGGCCGCGGGCCCGAGACCACCCTGACCCGGGCGGTGGCCGGCTGGTTCGGCCTGGGATCGGCCCTGGCCGTGGTCGAGGCGCTGTTCTGCGGCCGGATCGACCGGCGGCGGGTGCTGGAGCTGGTCCCGCTGGTGTTCGCCGAGGCCGAGGCCGGCGACCCGGTGGCCGACGGGATCGTGGCCCGGCAGGTGGCCGAGGTGGTGGCCATGGCCGGGGCGGCCATCCGCCGGCTCGGGCTGGCCGGCCTGGACGCCGACGTGGTCTGCGGCGGCGGCCTGTTCCGCCGCGACGCCCCCGCCTTCCTCCAGCGGATCCGGTCGGAGCTGGCCACCCTGGCCCCGGCGGCCCGGGTCACCCGGCTCAGCGCCCCCCCGGTGGTCGGGGCGGCCCTGCTCGGCCTGGACCGGCTCGGCGCCCCCCCTGGAGCGGCCGAGCGCCTCCGTGCCACCCTCACCCATGAGCGTCTAGGAGCACTCCAACCGGTCGCGGCCTCGAACCGTTGAGGAGGCAGAGATGGGCAGGATCGTTCTCGAGCACGTGAGCAAGGAGTTCCCCGGCGGCGTGCAGGCCGTGCGCGACGTGTCCCTCGAGATCGACAGCGGCGAGTTCATGGTCCTGGTCGGTCCGTCGGGCTGCGGCAAGACCACCATCCTGCGCATGATCGCCGGCCTGGACGAGGTCACCGACGGCGAGGTCACCATCGGCGACCGGGTGGTCACCGACGAGAAGCCCAAGGACCGCGACGTCGCCATGGTGTTCCAGAACTACGCCCTGTACCCGCACATGACCGTGGAGCAGAACATCGGCTTCGGCATGCGCCTGCGCCGCAACCCCAAGCCGGTGGTGGCCAAGAAGGTCAGCGGGGTCGCCGAGGTCCTCGCCCTGCTCGACTACCTGGCCCGCAAGCCGGCCGACCTGTCCGGCGGCCAGCGCCAGCGGGTGGCCATCGGCCGGGCCATGGTCCGCGAGCCCCAGGCCTTCCTGATGGACGAGCCGCTGTCCAACCTCGACGCCAAGCTGCGGGTCCAGATGCGGGCCGAGCTGGCCCGGCTGCACCGGCAGCTCGCCACCACCATCGTGTACGTGACCCACGACCAGGTCGAGGCGATGACCCTGGGGACGCGGGTGGCGGTGGTCCGCGACGGCGTGCTCCAGCAGGTCGACACGCCCCAGGCGCTGTTCCACCACCCGGTCAACCTGTTCGTGGCCGGGTTCATCGGCTCGCCGACCATGAACCTGGTCGAGGCCGCCGTCACCGGCGACAAGCTCGAGTTCGGCGGCCACCGCCTGCCCGTCCCGGCCGGCGCCGACCTGGACGCCTACAACGGCCGCAAGGTGATCCTCGGCATCCGCCCCTCCGACTTCGAGGACGCCGAGGTGTGGCGCGACGAGCGGCTGCCGGTGGTCGAGGTGACCGCGGAGGTGGTCGAGGACCTCGGCTCCGAGGCGCACGTGCTGTTCACCGTCGAGGCGCCGCCGGTGCAGGTCGAGGGGGTCGTCGAGGACGCCGAGGGCGGCGCCCCCATCCCTCTGGTCGCGGCCCAGGGGACCAGCGTGTTCACGGCCGCGGTGGACGCCAGGACCGCCGCCCGGTCCGGGCGCGTGGTGCGCCTGTCGGTCAACCCGGCGCGGTTCCACTTCTTCGACCGCGACACCGGGCTGGCCGTGCCGGCCGGCACCCGGCCGCTGTGACGCAGGTCACAGACCAGGGGCTTCGTCTGCTGGTA
>Ga0307296_10001384_pt1 | contig 12120 bp, 9 predicted proteins | sample ER_DNA_153_FD_194467 | JGI IMG/M metagenome (GOLD analysis project Ga0307296, IMG submission 194467) | Bulk soil microbial communities from the East River watershed near Crested Butte, Colorado, United States - ER_DNA_153 | ecosystem: Environmental > Terrestrial > Soil > Floodplain | place: USA... | reverse complement strand
CGACCAGTGGGTTCGTCCCGAGCGGTTCGGAGAACGTCGCCCGTCCGCCCGGCGCCAGGACGCGGGCCAGCTCGCGCGAGCCGATCACCGGATCGAGGTGGTGGAGGATCGCCTTGCCGACCGCCAGGTCGAACGAGTCCGTGGCGAAGGGCAGCTCCTCACCCGACGCGACGTGGAACTCGATCCTGTCGGCCACCCCGTTCATCTCGGCGCGGCGGCGGGCGAAGTCGACGCTCCCCTCGGAGAGGTCGAATGTCGTCACTCGGGCGCCGCTGCGTGCCAGGACGACCGACAGCTCCCCGAGCCCGCAGCCGTATTCGAGGATCCGCCGGTCCCGGAGGTCGCCGAGGAACTCGACCATCCCGCCGACGGACGGCCGGCCGGCCGTCCAGCGCTCGAAGGTCATGTCCTCCGGCACGATGTCGCCCGGTCCGAGCTCGCGATCGGCGACATGATGGGCGTGCGCGTCCCACTTTGCACGCTCGACGTCGTAACGGGTCTGGCGATCCATTGGTCCTCCAAGCGTTTGTCCGTCGCTCCGGATGGCGGACGCTACAATACCCGCCCTTCGACCGTCAGCCGCCAGACCACATCAGATCCCGCCAGGAGCCACCGCCACGGAGCCAACCGAAGGAACTTCGGGTCCCCCGTCGCCGGCGCCCCGTCGAGGGCTCGGACGGTGGCGGAAGCAGTCACAGTCGGACGGGAGCGCCCCACGGTCGCCCGATCCGGCGCGACGTGTGCTGCTCCTCGCGCCATTGGCGGCGCTGGTCGTCGGCATCGCCGTCGTCGCGGCGACAAGCCAGTACCTGGCGCCGGTGCCTTCGTCCGGTTCGCCCGGCTCGTCCGGCTCGTCGGACTCGTCCGCGTCCACCGACCCGTCTGTTTCGCACAGCTCACCGATGCCGCTGCAGCAAGGCCTCGGCTACCTCGTGTCAATCGACGAGCTGCGCGAACGCGGGCAGCTGGCGGCCCAGGGGGTCGATCCGTACGACGCTGCGGTCGCCGACCTGCTCGAATGGGCGAACGGCGCCGTCGACATCAAGCCGAGCCCCCTTCAGCCGCTCGTCCTCCAGGACACCGACAACGTCTTCGTCGACGACGCCGGCCGGGCATACGGACTCGGCCTTGCCTACGGACTGACGGGCGACGAGCGCTACGCGGCCGCGTCCCGGCGGACGATCCGGGCATGGGTCGATCAGACAAGCACGACGGCCGACACGTGCCCGGACAGCGGCGGCTGCGGGACATCGCTCATCATCGGCCGGGCGGGCGCGGGATTTGCCATGGGCGCCGAGCTGCTCGAGGGCTCCAAGTCGTGGACGGCCGACGATCGCCAGAAGCTGACGACGTGGCTGCGCGATGTCATCATCCCGAACGTTTCCCATCGGCCGAACAACTGGGGCGATGCAGGAACGTTCCTGCGGATCGTCGCGACCGACTACATCGGGGATGCACAGGGCTTCAGCGACGCGATCGACATGGAGCGATCGTTGACCGATCTCATCCAGGCCGACGGGCGGATCCCCGAGGAAGTCCGCCGGGGTTCGGCGGGCATCTCCTATACGCAGGAGGCACTCCAGTACAAGATCGGGGTCGCCCGGATCGCCGAGCGGCACGGGATCGACCTGTGGGATTACAACGGCGCCGCGGGCGGCTCCCTCCGCAAGGCAATGGACCGGCTCGCCTACTACTGGACGCGCCCCCAGGAGTGGCCGGACTACCCCGGACCGGAGGTGCCGGCATCCGGCCCGGTCTGGGAAATCGCCTATGCTCACTGGCAGGACCCGATCTGGATCCCGATGGTCCTCGACCCCCGTCCCTACGGCGACCGCGGCCACTCGGCGATCCGCTGGACGACGCTCACCAACGGCATCCCGATCGGGCCGGAGACCGCGAATGGCCCGAGCGGCGCGCCCGGATCGTCCGCGTTCCCGAGTGGCGATCCCTCCTCGTTCCTGGCGTCACCTCCGCCGGCAGCAGGCCCGGTGGTCAGCGGCCTGGGTGTCCGCCTGGAGTCGCCGCTCGGCGGCCGCATCCCCATCACCGTGAGCTGGAAGGCGGACTCGACCGCCGGGACAAGCTTCAGGATCGAGCGCTCGACCGACGGGGCCGGCTGGCATCTCCTCGACCTCAGATCGAACGGCCACTCGGCCAGGGATTCCGTCAGCCTGGGCAGGGTCTACTCCTACCGGGTCAGGGCCACCCGCGCTGGCCACGGTGGAACCTGGGCGGTCCTGAGCAATGTGCGCGTCATCCGGATCGAACCGTCGCGGCGGACGATCGACATGGCGGGAACCTGGAGTGCGGTCCGCTTCGGCGCCTACTCGCACGACGTAGCCCTGTCGACGGACCAGCCGGGCGCGACGATCACGTGGCGAGGCTCGGCCAGGTCGATCGGTGTCGTCGGCCCGATCGGCAAGACGCGCGGTCGGATGACCGTCACGGTCGACGGCAAGCGGGAATCCAGCATCGACCTCTACGCGTCGACCTACCAGGCTCGGTCGGCTCTGACCACGGTGCGTCTCGACAAGGCCGGCGAGCATGTCGTTCGGATCGAGGCCGCGAAGTCGGGCGGTCGCGCAACCGTCGCCGTCGACGATATCGTCGTCCTCGACTGGACGCTCAGTGCCGGGCAAGACCCCGGATCGTGATGACCGCAATGGCACCGCTGACGGCCAGGATGACCACAGGCAGCGCCCGGGTCTCGAGTTCGTCGGGCACGAGGTCGACGTTCTGGGTCAGGACGAAGAGTGCCCCGAGCGCGCCCGGAATGAGGCCGACCAGCGCCCGGACCCGTCGCTGCGGCGCACCCGGAGTCAGGCGCGTGACGATCAGAATCAGGACGCCGATGATGACGGCGGCGAGGATTCCGAGCTCCACATGGGCCATGCCGCGATGATAGGAACTCCTGCCTCCGCGCGCCATGGCTTTGTGCAGCGGACCGGCAGGGTGCGGAAGGCCCTCACGCCACGTGTCTGACGCCACTCGCCGGGTCGGTCTCGTGGCGGCCGTCATCGTCACCCTTCTCGGGGTAGCGGTGGCCGTCTCGCTGGAGACGACCGGGCCGCGTCCGAGCGTCGCCCCGTTCGCGAGCCCGTCGAGGCCGGTGGCCTCGGCGCCCCCTGAATCGTCGATCCGGGGCTACCGCGATTTCTCCGTCCTGCCCGGAGCACCGGCGGAACCCTTCGGCAAGGCGCTCCAGTCGCGCCTCTGGACGATCGACGGGCGATGGTGGGCCGCCCTCGTCCAGCCGACGACGCGTGAAACACGGATCTACGCGTTGAGCGCCGACCAGTCGACCTGGACCGATACGGGCGTCCTCATCGACGAGCGCGTTGGGGCGGTCTCGGACGCGCTCTGGCAGGACGGCCATCTCTACGTCGCGACCACCGTTCCCGACCACGCCACGGCCAGCGGCGGCCGGCTGCGCCGGTTCAGTCTGGGCAAGGACGGCCGCTTCGCACCCGATCCGAACTTTCCGGTCCGGATCAACGACGGTGGCCTGACCTCGATCTCGATCGCGCGCGACTCGACGGGCCGGTTATGGGCGGCCTTCGTCCGCGACACCGAGGTCCAGCTCGCCCACTCAACGGTCGACGACGCGGTCTGGTCTGCGCCCGAGCGTCTCCCGATCCAGTCCGGGCCCATCGGACCGGACGACCTGGCGGCGCTCGTCAGTCTCGACTCCGGACGCCTCGGGATCGTCTGGACGGATCGGACAAAGCAGACGATTTCGTTCGCCAGCAGGGCGGACGCCGACGCACCGGAACGCTGGTCGGTCCCGGAGACGGCCCTCGACGGCGTTCCCCTCTCGGATGACGCGATCAGCGTCGCCGCCGCTCCGGGCGGGCGGGTCGCGGTTGCGGTCGAGACCGCGGTCGCCGACGCCCCGAACCCCGGCGTGGGGTCGGCCCAGACGGTCACCCTCGTCCGGGATGGCGACGGCACATGGCGACGGACCCTCCTGTCGCGTGTCCAGGACCACCTCGGCACGCCGACGGTCCTCGTCGACGCCACGACCGGCCGGCTTCACGTGTTCGCGTCGTCGCCGCGCCACGGCGGGGCCATCTATCTAAAGTCGACCGATATCGAGAGGCTCGAATTCCCGGTCGGTCGTGGCACCCTCGTGCTGTCGGATGCCTCCAACCCGACGATCGCGGTCCCGACGTCGACGAAGGGGCCGGTCGATCTCGCCGCCGACTTCGTCGTCCTGGCCTTCGACCGCGGCACCGGAACGTACTGGCATGCCGTCGTCGGGCCGAGCGACGTGGCCGCTGGGCCGAGCCAATCGCCCTCCACCAGCCAGTCATCGGGGCCCAGCCAGTCACCGGGGCCCAGCCAGTCGGCGGCCCCCAGCCCGTCCGCGCCGCCTACCGCGGTGCCGGCCCCGGCGCTCTACATCAATGACAACTTCGATCCGTGGCCGCTGAACCAGCCGATCAGGAACGGCTGGGAGATGCGGAGCGGCGACCCACCGAATGCGCTCAACGCCGCCGCCGACGCGACAGGGACCGGTCGTCACGCCAGGCTCCGAACCTCGACGATCGCCGCGGTCCGGGCCTGCAAGTCGTTCACGCCCGTCGCCACCGGCACGGTCGTCGTGAAGCTCCGAATCCAGCTCGAGTCGATCAGCACGACGGACAACGTCATCACCAGCCTGACGGATCGAGGCAACCAGGCCGTGTCGGTCCGCTTCGGCCAGGGCGGCACGTTCGCCTATTACGCCGGCCCGACCAAGGTCCGCTCGACCGTCCCGTTCCGGATCAAGACGTGGTACCGCTCCGTCGTCACGGTCCACCCGTCCCAGGGAACCTACGACTGGGTCATGGCGACGGATCGCGGCGCCGTCATCCTCCGGGTCCAGCGAGTGCCGTTCCGTGACGCGATCGCCAAGCAGGTTTCGTCGCTCTGCCTCCAGACATCCGAGGGCAAGCCCGCGCTCGCACTCTCATTCGACGACGTCGTCGTGAGCCGGTAGCGTTCGCCGATGCGCATTGTCGTCACCGGGGTCGCCGGTTTTGTTGGATCGCACCTCGCCGAGGCATTGCTGGCCGGCGGCCACGAGGTCGTCGGCATCGACGCGTTCATCGATTACTACCCGCGGCCGGTCAAGGAGCGCAACATCGCCGGGCTGGTCGGCCGGCACGGTTTCACCTTTCACGAGGCCGACCTCCGGACGGCCCAGCTCGAGCCGCTTCTCGACGGCGCCGACGCGGTGGTCCATCTCGCAGCGATGCCCGGCCTGGCCCGGAGCTGGACCGACGTCGAGACCTACACGTCGTGCAACCTGCTCGCGACGCACCGCCTCGTCGAGGCAGTCCTCGGCGTCGGAGTGCCCCGCCTCCTGCATGCCTCGACGTCGTCTGTCTACGGCTCGGATGCGGTCGGTGACGAGAACGCGCCAACGCGTCCGATCTCGCCATACGGCGTCACGAAGCTCGCGGCCGAGCACCTGATCCTGGCCTACGTCCAGAGCCGCGGCCTCGAGGCCGCGATCCTTCGTTACTTCTCGATGTTCGGGCCCCGCCAGCGGCCGGACATGGCCTACCACATCTTCATCGAGGCGATGCTGGACGGCCGCCCGATCACGGTCTTCGGCGACGGGCAGCAGTCCCGCTCGAACACGTTCATCGACGACTGCGTGCAAGGGACCATCGCCGCGATCGGCGGGGCCGAGACGGGGGCGATCTACAACATTGCGGGCGGCGAGTCACTCAAACTCAACGATGCGATCGCCACGATCGCCGAGGCCGTCGGGGTCGAGCCCATGATCGTCCACGGGCCGGCTCGGCCCGGCGACCAGCGGACGACGTTCGCCGATACGGCGAAGGCCCGCGCCGCCTTCGGCTTCCAGCCGACCATCGGAGCCGTCGAGGGCCTCCGGGCGCAGGTCGACTGGCACGTCGCGCGCCGCGGAGATCCGGCCGTCGCCTGAGGTTCCGATCGCCCGCGACGGGCGAACGGGTGGCGCGTTCAGCCCGGCGACTCGCGCAGGCTGACGTTGTCGAACCAGACCGTCGCGGACGAGCGCCCGAGGTCCAGGCTCAACTCCGCGGCAGGATCCTCGACGATCTGGGTCAGGTCGAACGACACGACCGTCCACGCCGTCCCGACAGTGAAGACCCGGGCCGCGTACGTCAGGTCGCCCGCCCCCGCGACTCGGACCCTGATCTCGCGCGGCTCCGCGGCCCGAACGGCGACGGAGACGACATACGAGGCTCCCTGGCGGAGGTGGATGCCGGCACTCGTGAGGGAGACGCCGGTCCTCGCCTCGCTGCCGACGGCGATGTCGATCCGGGCAGCCGCCGTTCCTCCCAGTCCGGCCTTCGGCTCGATCGCCAGGTTGGCGCTCGCCGGCTGGGTTACCAGGAGCCGCCAGCCGGTGACGCCTTCCTCGAAGTCATGGTTGACGACCAGTTCGCTGCCCAATGGGCCTTGCGAAGCGGCGGGCGCAGAGCCAGACGGCGCTGCGGAGGGGGGCAGCGAAGGCGGCGCGGTCGGTGGCGCCGTGGGTCGTGACGAGGGAGGGCTTGCGGGTGATGGGCTGGCTGCCCCCACGGACGGCGACGGGCTGGGCGGCGCTTCGAGCGCTGCCCGGACGCGCACGTTGAGTGCCTCGAGTCCGTCGAGGATCCTGATCACCTTGCGTGCGCCATCGACATAGGCGGCAACGTTGTTGAGGCTCTTGCCGAGCGTATCGGCGTTCTGGGCCCCCACCTTTGCGTAAAACGCCGCCAGCGCCTCGCCGAGGCTGAGCGTTGGCGGATAGTTCAGCAGGCGATTGGCGGCCTCGTTGCCAACCGCCATCTCCGTGTTGATCAGACGGAGGATCGTCGCAATGTCGTCGGCGACGGGCTTCTTGCTGGCGATTGCCTGGCCAAGCGCTTGGGCCCGGACGGCGAGGCGCTCGTTGACGATCAAGATTGTCGCCAGCGACGAGCCGATGAGCGGTGGCATCCCCGCCGCGGGCGCAGCCGATGCCGTCGGTTCGGGCGACGGGGAACTGCTGGCCGTCGTCGGAGGGCTGGCGACGACCTGCGCCGCCATGACCACGACGGCGAGGATGCCGACGAGGATCGAGGCGATCGACTCGGGCGAGACGATCGCTGCCGGCCGGCGGAATCCCACGTCGATTACCCGCGGTCCGCTGCGACACGCAGGTCGCGGTCGATGACGACGCCACGCTCGAGGACGACGCCGCCGAAGGCGAGCTCCGGACCTTGCCCTCGTTTGACCGGGGCGACCAGCAGGCGGTCGGCAACGACCGTTGGCTCGATGTCAGCCAGGGACAGGCGCGCGGCGACCTTTTCCGGGCTGAGATGAACCGGGCCGAGGACGTGCAGCTCGGAGCCGACCCGAGCGAAGAGGTAGCGGCTCCCGATCTGGAGTGACTTGCCACCGGCGACGAAGATACCGCTGCCGAGGATCGCCGGGGCGCTCGGGGCGGCTGGCAGCGGATCGGGCTCGAGCAGCGTTGGCGGCGCTGTGGTAGCGCGCCGCCCGAGGGTCGTCGCCGGTCGGCGGACTGGACCTGCGCCGGCAGCCGGGGTGGGAACCGTGCCAGCTGTCACCGGATCGCTGCCACGGCCCGCGACGGCGGTGATCCCGGACGATCCGGCTCCCGGACGCGACGTCCGTGTCGCGCGGCCGGTCGGTTTGAGTCCCGTCGCCCGGCTGCCGGCGACCGAAGCGGCCGATGCAGCCGTGGCCGGAGTCGCCGCCTCCAGGACCATCTCCGCCGAAGCCGTCCTCGCGGGCGTCGCAGTCGCTTCGACCCTGTCGGGCGCGAAGGGGGCCAGCCGTGACCCGAAGGCGAGGCCGCAGTTCGAGCAGCTCCTGGGCCAGCCAATGGAGCGGTTGCCGCAAACCGGGCACCGTCCGGGTGGTGCCAGCACGAGCAGGAGCGAGGCGATCGGCCCGAGAAACACCCCGAACACGAACCAGACGGCCCACGGGCGAGCGCGTTGGAGCGCAAGCCAACTGGCCAGCGGTGCGAACAGGATCGCTGAAACGATAACGAGCAAGATCGGGACTGAGAGTCCGGGCACGCTTCCTCCGCGGCAGCCCACTGGGCTGCGCCGGGGCAATGTTAGGTGGCGACGGTGGGACACGCCAGCGGACCGACCGATGATTGCGATCCGTCGGCGTTTCGGCGCCAATCCGGTGGAACGGTGCCCGCAGGCACCATTGATCATCGGAAGATCAACGTCTTGTGATGGTTTCGTTATTGATGTCGCAAGGTTGGCGTCATACTGTGGTCCAGCGAGCGCGCAGGACTTTCGGGCTATCTGACGGACTTATCTGTAATCCATCTTCCTACCCGATTTCGTCTTTAACGCTTGTGTCATCGGCCAGCTTGGCCGTGGTTAGGGTGCGCCTGTGGCACAACATATACGGGGCCGGACTGGGGGAGTCGTGTAGTGAAAATTACGGTGGTCGGCCAGGGGTACGTCGGACTTGTGACCGCCGCGGGGGCGGCGATGTGGGGACACGAGGTCACTGGCGTCGAAGTCAGTCGCGAACGCCTGGTCGCACTCCAATCGGGATTCGCGCCGTTCCATGAACCGGGTCTTGCCGACCTCATCGAGGAGCACCTCGCGGGCGGCACCCTGACCTTCACCGATGACGGTGCAGGTGCCGCTGCGACGGCCAAGCTGACCTTCGTGGCCGTCGGGACGATCGATGCCAGCCAGCGCTGGGATACCCAGACGATCCGGGCGGCACTGGCGAACGTCGTCCCGCACATCCCCGACGACGGGGCGGTGGTGGTCCGCTCGACGTGCCCCCCGGAGTTCGTCGCCCAGCTGCCAGCGTTCGTCAACTCCATCCGCGAACAGGCCGGCCGTAGCCCCATCGCCGTGATGCTGAACCCGGAATTCACGAAGGAAGGCACGGCCGTCCGGGACTTCCTCCAGCCCGACCGGGTCGTCCTCGGGGTCGCCTCGGATCCCCGCGGCCGTGGAGTTGCCCTCCTTCGAGAGTTCTACGCTCGAGTGACGACGCCCGTCCTCGTCCTGGATGCGATCGACGCCAGCCTTTCGAAGCTTGGCGCCAACCTCTTCCTGGCGACAAAGATCTCGTTCGCCAATGAGCTGGCCGCACTGTGCGACCTGTACGGCGCGCAGGTCGAGTCCGTCGTCGAGGGTATGGCCCACGATCCGCGGATCGGCGGCTCGTTCCTCCGGGCGGGGATCGGCTTCGGTGGCTCCTGCCTGCCGGACCAGGTCGCAATGACCGTTCGCGATGCGGCTTCCCGGGGCCAGGACACGCCACTTCTCGCCGCTGTCGACCTGATCAACGCCCGTCAGCGGTCGGACTTTGCGGACCGGATCGACGGCCTCCTTGGTGGCGTGGCCGGCCATCGGGTCGCCCTCCTTGGCCTGACGTTCAAGCCGCACACGGACGACCTGCGCGCCGCCCCGTCGCTCGACATCGCCCGCGCACTCCTCAAGATGGGCGCGACCGTCATCGCTTACGACCCGATGGAGGCTGCCCGCCGGCGGGCCGAAATCGAAGTCGAGGGCCTGATCGTCGTCGACGACGCCCTGGCGGCGATCACCGGGGCAGATGCGATCGGGCTCGTGACCGAGTGGCCCGAATTCACCTCGCTGCCGTGGCAGACGGTCGCTCGCCTCGTTGCTCGGCGGATCGTTGTCGACGGCCGCAACGCCCTCAACGCCGACGCCCTGGTCGAGGCCGGCTTCATCTATTCATCGTTCGGCCGCGGCAATCGCCTACCGGCCGAGTTCGACGGAGTGCAGCCGGGAGTTCCGGCAGCGACGCGCCGGCCGACTTCCGTCGGCCTCGAAATGGTCGCCGGCGAGTAGCCGGAATGTCCGCATTCAGTCTCGACGAGGAGCTCTCGTGATCGCCGCAGTCGTCCTGATCGCAATCGTCGCTGTCGAGTCGCTGGTCGCCATCGCCGCCGGCCAGCCACTGGCCGCCGTCCTGTTCGCCATCGGCGCGATCGTCGGCTATGTCGCGGCCTTCCTCTCCGTTCCGGCCCTGCGCGAAGGTCGGGCGCGGGCCACCGGCGCCGCGATCGACGACGCGACCGCTGGCTGGGCCGAGTTCCACCGCGAGCTGACCCGCGCCCGCCGGTTCGACCGCTCATTCGCGATCGTCCGGATTGGGCCCGCCACCTCAGCCGACGATCACGATCACATCCGCGATGAGGTCGCCGCGGCGCTCCGCCGGATCGATCGCGTCTGGCTCGACGGCGAGCACCTCCTGATGCTCCTGCCCGAGGCCAGCCCGCAGGCGGTCAAGGCGACGCTCGACCGCGTTCGCGCCAAAGTGCCGAAGGCGATCCAGGTCGACCCCGGGGTCGCGTTGTTCCCGCAGCACGGGATCACGAGCGGTTCGCTCATCGCCGCGGCTTATGGAGCCAGCATCGAGGACATCCCGACCCCGATCGCCACCGCCCGGCCGGATCTCCGCGGTGCGGTCGTGGCGGCAGTCGATGGCCTCGTCGTGGAAGCCGGCGAGCCTGCCGACGAGCTCGCGAGTTCTGGTGGCTGATCCTCGCGCGGTCAGCTATCGCCGCTTCTCACGGACGAAGCGCATCCTGGACCTCGGCATCTGCCTCGCGGTCATGCCGATTGTCGCCCCGATCCTGATCGCCTGTGCGATCGCGGTCAGGATCGACTCGCCCGGTCCGATTCTCTTCAGGCAGCAGCGAACCGGCCGCCACGGGGTCAGGTTCGGGATGTACAAGTTCAGGACGATGGTCGCCAACGCCGAGGAGTTGAAGGCGTCGCTCGCCCATCTGAACATCCTGCCCGCGCCGGACTTCAAGATCATCGATGATCCGCGCATCACCCGGGTCGGCCGCTTCATGCGCAAGACGAGCCTCGACGAGTTGCTTCAGATCCTCAACGTCATCCGCGGCGAGATGTCGCTCGTCGGCCCGCGTCCGACGTCCTTCGCCGCGAGCACGTATCAGCTCTGGCATGCCGAGCGGCTCGAGGTCACCCCTGGAATCACCGGCCTGTGGCAGGTCAAGGGCCGGAACGAATGCACATTCGACGAGCGTCTTCGGCTCGACGTTGAATATATCGAAGCCATGTCACCGCTCCTCGATATCAAGATCATGCTCTGGACGGTCGGATCGGTCCTCAAGCGATCTGGCGCCTAGCCAATCGGGGGTTCCGTCACAATGCGAATATCGATGCTCCGCGCGACACGAACTCGCGCGCCTCGAGTCCGCTCGACCGTTGCCCTCATCCTGGCCGCGGTTCTCGTCTCGATGCTGCCGGCAGCCTCGACTGCCGCTCCCGGCGACATCGGTCACCTCGGGCCGTCGGCCGTCGGGGCGGGTTCCGCTCCGAGCGGCTCGAAACCCGAAAGCAAGCTCTGGTTCAACGACGGCCTCTGGTGGGGCAGCCTGTGGAATATCGCCAGCTCGACGTTCCACATCTACCGGCTCGATCTCGCCGGCCTGACCTGGGTCGATACCGGCGTCCAGGTCGACAATCGGAGCTCGACGCGAGCCGACGCACTGTGGGACGGGACGAAGCTGTATATCGCATCGCACCGGTTCTCCTCGACGACTACCACGGGCTACGCCGCGCGCCTCTATCGCTACAGCTACAACGCCGCCGGCAAGTCGTACACGCTCGACGCCGGCTTCCCCGCGACGATCAACGACTACCGGACCGAGACCCTCGTCATCGACAAGGACACGACGGGCATGCTCTGGGCCACCTGGACCCAGAACAGCCAGGTCTATGTCAGTCACACCAACGGCTCGGACACGAGCTGGGTCACGCCGTATCTCATGCCGGGCCCCGGGACGACGGTGAATGCCGACGACATCTCGTCGGTGATCAGCTTCCGACCAACTGGTCAGACGGGCCGGATCGGCGTGATGTGGAGTAACCAGAACGACGACAAGGTCTACTTCGCAATGCACGTCGACGGGACGTCGGACACGCTCTGGGACAGCTCCAAGACCGCGATCCAGGGCAGTGGTGTCGCCGACGACCACATCAACCTGAAGTCCGTCGAGGCGGATGGCAGCGGCAAGGTCTACGCCGCGATCAAAACGAGCCATACGACCTCGTCGGCGCCGCTCATCATGGCGCTGGTCTTCAATCCCGCCACGGGTTCGTGGTC
>Ga0307296_10001383_pt1 | contig 12135 bp, 12 predicted proteins | sample ER_DNA_153_FD_194467 | JGI IMG/M metagenome (GOLD analysis project Ga0307296, IMG submission 194467) | Bulk soil microbial communities from the East River watershed near Crested Butte, Colorado, United States - ER_DNA_153 | ecosystem: Environmental > Terrestrial > Soil > Floodplain | place... | reverse complement strand
TTCCCGCAGACGAGCGCGGGCGCGATCTTCCAGGACGGGATCGCGATCGGGAAGTTCCACGGCGTGATCACGCCGACGACCCCGATCGGCTGGCGCACGCTCATGTTGAACTTGTCGCGCAGCTCGCTCGGCGTCGTCTGGCCGAACAGGCGCCGGCCCTCGCCGCCCATGTAGAAGCTCATGTCGATCGCTTCCTGGACGTCACCCGCGGCTTCCGGCAGCACCTTCCCCATCTCGTGCGCCATCAGGTCGGCCACCTCGTCCTTGTGGTCGGCGAGGAGCTGGCCGAAGCGGAAGAGGATCTCGCCGCGCTTCGGCGCCGGCGTCAAGCGCCAGTCCTCGTACGCGTCCTTGGCGGCCTCGACGGCGCGGTCGACGTCGTCGGCGCTCGAGCGCGGGAAGACGCCGAGCGTCTCGCTGGTCGCCGGGCTCTTCGTCTCGAAGGTGTCGCCGGAGGAGGCGTCCACCCACTCGCCGCCGATGAAGTTCTTGAAGGTCTTGGCCGCCGTCGTCGCCACGGCGGGGATGCTACCTACGCGTTCTCGGGCGGATCGGTGTCCGGAAAGGTGCCCGGAGCGCGGGCGCGACGGCGGTCGCGGATCAGGCGCTTACCGCCGTACTCGCGGCCCTTGCGGCGGTCGTCGCCCTCACGGCGGTCGACGATGACGGTCACGTGCGGGTTGTCCTTGTAGTACTCGACCATCTTGTCGTACAGCTCGCCCTCGAGCTCCCGCGGGATCACGCAGTAGATCATCCTGTATCGGATTGTAGGGAGGCGCCAGGCGAGCGCCACCTCTGCGAGAGTCCTGCCGTGCCCGAGGACTACTTCGGCGAGGAGGTGGCGGCCCGGTACGACGGCTCGGTCGGCGAGCACTTCGAACCGGAGGTGATCGAGGCGACGGTCGACTTCCTGGCCGAGCTGGCCGGCGAGGGAGCGGCGCTCGAGCTCGGGATCGGCACCGGCCGGATCGCGCTGCCGCTCTCGCAGCGCGGCGTCCGCGTGCACGGGATCGACCTCTCCGACGCGATGGTCGCCAGGCTGCGCGAGAAGCCCGGAGGGGACGAGATCGAGGTCGCGATCGGCGACTTCGCGACCACGCGCGTCGAGGGCGAGTTCAGGCTCGCGTACCTCGTCTTCAACACGATCAACAATCTGACCACTCAGGACGAGCAGGTCGCGTGCTTCGAGAACGCCGGTGCGCACCTCGAGCCCGGCGGCTGCTTCGTGGTCGAGGTCGGCGTGCCGAAGCTACGGCGTCTACCGCCCGGCCAGAGCTTCGTCCCCTTCGACGTGCGCGAGGACTACGTCGGCATCGACGAGTACGACGTCCTGAACCAGGGGCTGATCTCGCACCACCTCTGGCCGGAAGACGGCGGCTGGCAGCGCCGCTCGATCCCGTTCCGCTACGTCTGGCCCGCCGAGCTCGACCTGATGGCGCGAATCGCCGGTCTACGCCTGCGCGAGCGCTCGGCGGGCTGGAAGCGCGAGCCGTTCACGGCAGAGAGCCGCAGGCACGTGTCGGTCTGGGAAAAAGCCTAGACGGGCGAGATCTCGGGGACGATGCGGCCGTCAGGCGTCAGGCGCGCATTCCAGCCGATGAACATCGAGTCGAGCTCGCGCGGGTCGTGTCCGCGCTCGGCCAGGCGCACCGGCTGGCCCGATTCGGGCGCGATCCGGTACTGGTACCAGGAGATGTCCCAGGCGACGGTGACGACGACCTCGGCGTTCGTCCCCGACAACGGGACGATCGAGGCCTGAGGCTCGCCCAGGCTCTTGGCGATCCCGGCGACCGTGCGCCGGAAGGCGCTGCCGTTGAAGAGCTCCGCCGCCTCGACCATCGCCCGCTCCGGCTCCGAGAGCCGCCGCAGGATCGGCTCGTCGACCACCGGCTGAGCGGCGGGCTTCCGCGGCTGCAGCAGCGAGGCGAGCGGGCCGCGCCGCCGGCGCCGCGAGTCGGCCACGACCGGCGTGGTCGGGCTGCCCTCCTTCAGCCAGCCGTAGTCGAGCGCCACGTCCTGGCAGAGCGGGCAGACGTCGAGAAAGCTCTCGCCGTCGGGCGAGTAGCGCACGGAGCGCTCGCCGACGAGCAGGGTTCGCTCGCAGATGGCGCAGGTGCGTGAGGCAAGGACGGCCTGCCGCGTGATTCGCATAGCCGGGGACCTTAGCCCAGACCCGCTAGACCTTGGCTTCCTCAGGCTCCTTTTTGAACTCGGCGATCAGCTTCTGGGCGATGTGCGTCGGCACTTCCTCGTAGCGGAGGAAATGCATGTGGTAATCGCCACGACCACCGGTCAGCGAGGTCAATGCCTGCGAGTACGTGAGGATCTCCGCCATCGGCACCTCGGCCTTGATCGAGGTCATGCCGCCCCGCGGCTCCATTCCCTGCAACCGGCCGCGCCGCGAGTTGAGGTCGCCGTTGACGGCGCCCACCGCGTCGTCGGGAACGCTGACGTCGACCTCCATGATCGGCTCGAGCAGCACCGGGTCGGCCTTCGCGTAGGCGTCCTTGAACGCCATCGAGCCGGCGATCTTGAACGCCATCTCCGAGGAGTCGACTTGGTGCTGCTGGCCGTCGACCAGTCGCACCCGCACGCCCTGCACCGGCGCGCCGGCGAGCTCGCCGTGCTGCATCGCCTCCTGGACGCCCTTGTCGACCGCCGGGCGGAAGCTCTGCTGGATCACGCCGCCGACGATCTCGTCCACGAACTCGTAGCCCTCGCGCTCCGGCAGCGGCTCCAGCGCGATCTCGCAGTCGCCGAACTGTCCGCGGCCGCCGGTCTGCTTCTTGTAGCGGTGCCGCGCGCGGGCCTCCTTGCGGATCGTCTCCAGGTACGGGACCCGCGGCTGGTGCAGCTCGACGTCGACGCCGAAGCGGCTGTGGAGCCGGTCGACCGCGACCTCGACGTGCATCTGGCTCATCCCGGAGAGGAGCTGCTCGCCGGTCTGCGGGTCGCGCCGCAGGTGGAGCGTCGGATCCTCCTCGGCGAGCCGGCGCAGCGAGGTGCCGACCTTCTCCTCGTCGCCCTTGGCCTTGGGCGTGATCGCGAAGCTCATCACCGGCTCGGGGAAGTCGAGCCCCGGCACCTCGATGTCGCGCTCGGCGTCCACCAGCAGGTCGCCGGTGGTCGTGTCCTTCAGCTTGGCGACGGCGCCGATGTCGCCGGTGCCGAACTCCTTCGCCTGCTCGTGATCCTTGCCCTGGAGCGTCAGCAGCTGGCCGACGCGCTCCTTGCCACGCGAGCGGGCGTTCACGAGAGTCGAGTCGGAGGCGAGCTTCCCGGAGAGGACGCGGAGGAGGTTGATCCGGCCCGCGAACGGGTCGGCGACGGTCTTGAAGACGAACGCGGCGGTGCCGGCGCCGTCGGCCGCGACCGCGGGCGGGCGCTTGGCGGGCGACGGGACGCCCTCGACCAGCAGGTCGAGCAGCGCCGTCGTGCCGAGGTTCTTGGTGGCGACGCCGCAGGCGACCGGGAACAGCTCGCCGCGTGTGACCGCGTCCTTGAGCGCGTGCGCGACCTCCTCCTCGCCGAGCTCCTCGCCCTCGAGGTACCGCTCCATCAGGCTCTCGTCGGTCTCGACCACCGCGTCGAGCAGCTTCTCGCGGTACTGGGCGACGGTATCCGCGAGCTCGGCCGGGATCTCGGTCGGCCCGCCCTCGCGCTCGCCCTCGGGGCTCGTGTAGGCCTTCAGGTGGAGGACGTCGACGATCCCCGTCAGCTCGTGCTCGTTGCCGATCGGGATGTGGACGGCTACGCAGCGGTCGGAGAGCAGCGAGCGGAACTGCTCGAGCACGCGGAAGAAGTCGGCCCGCTCGCGGTCGAGCATGTTCACGAACACGACGCGCGGCAGCTCGAGGCCGTCGGCACGCTCCCACACGCGGTTCGTCTGCACCTCGACGCCCATCACCGCGCTCGCCACGACCAGCGCGCCCTCGATCACCCGCAGCGCGGCGACGGTGTCGCCGCCGAAGCCCGGGTCGCCCGGGGTGTCGATCAGGTTGATCTTGCGGCCCTGCCATTCGAGGTGGCAGAGCGAGGAGGCAAGCGACATCTGCCGGCGCTGCTCGTCCTCGTCCCAGTCGGAGGTGGTCGTGCCGCCTTCGACGGTGCCGAGGCGGTTGATCGCACCGGCCTGGAAGAGCATCGCCTCGACGAGCGAGGTCTTGCCGGTCCCGCGGTGTCCGGTGACGGCGACGTTGCGGATCTTCCCCGGTTCCATCGGCGCTGATCTTAGCCCCTATGCTGCCGCGACTATGTGGTGGCGGGACGCCGTCGTCTACCAGATCTACCCACGCTCGTTCCAGGACTCCGACGGCGACGGCATCGGCGACCTGCGCGGGATCACGCAGCGGCTCGATCACCTCGTCTACCTCGGCGTGGACGCGCTCTGGCTCTCGCCGATCTACCCCTCACCTCTCGCGGACTTCGGCTACGACGTCTCCGACTACACCGGGATCGATCCGCAGTTCGGGACGCTGGGCGACTTCGACGAGCTCGTCGCGGCCGCCCACGAGCGGGGACTGCGGGTGCTGCTCGACCTCGTTCCGTGTCACACCTCGATCGAGCACCCGTGGTTCCGCGAGCACCCGGACAGGTACATCTGGTCGCCGGTCGACGGGCCGCCGAACAACTGGCGCGCGGCCTTCGGCGGGGGCGCGTGGAGCCGCGACGAGGTGAGCGGCCGCTGGTACCTGCACACGTTCTACCCGGAGCAGCCCGACCTCGACTGGCGCAATCCGGAGGTCGTCGCAGCGATGCAGGACGTCGTGCGCTTCTGGCTCTCGCACGGCGTGGACGGCTTCCGGCTCGACGCCGTGAACGTGATCGTCAAGGACGCGGAGCTGCGGGACGACCCGCCTGCGACCGGCGGCTTCCCGCTACCGCTCGTCGGCGAAAGCGCCGAGCTTGACCACGTCTACTCCGGCAACCGGCCCGAGGCGATCGACGCGCTGCGGGCGATCCGCGAGGCCGCGGGCGACGCGTTCCTCGTCGGCGAGGTCTACCTGCCGACGAGCGAGTACCCGCGCTACCTCGAGGTGCTCGACCTCGTGTTCGCGTTCGAGCTGCTGTTCTCGCCGTGGGAGGAACCGCGGCTGCGCGCCGCGATCGAGCCGGCGCTCGAGCTCGGCCGCGTCGCGTGGGTGCTCTCGAATCACGACTTCCCGCGGCTCGCCTCTCGCCTCGGGCCCGAGCACATGCGCGACGCGGCGACCCTGCTGCTGACGCTCCCGGGCACGGCCTTCGTCTACCAGGGCGACGAGCTCGGGATGATCGACGGGCCTGGCGCCGACCCGCCCTTCGACCGCGCCGGCCGCGACGCTTTCCGCCACCCGATGCAGTGGGACGCGAGCCCGACCGGCGGCTTCACGACCGGCACTCCCTGGCTGCCGCTCGTCGACCCCGAGCTGCGGAGCGTCGAGGCGCAACGCGGCTGTCCGGACTCGATTCTGGAGCACTACCGACGGCTGATCGCCGACCGGCCTCGCATGCGACGAGGACTGAATCTCGGCGCTCGGTGGTAAGAGGTTGTCGTGGCAGAAATCGCCCTGGAGGACGTCACCAAGCGCTACCCCGACGGCACCGAGGCCGTCAAGCACATGAACCTCGAGATCGCCGACGGCGAGTTCGTGATCCTCGTCGGCCCCTCGGGCTGCGGCAAGACGACCGCGCTGCGGATGATCGCCGGGCTCGAGGACATCACCGAGGGCGAGCTGCGAATCGGCGACCGAGTCGTCAACGACCTCCCACCGCGCGACCGAGACATCGCGATGGTCTTCCAGAGCTACGCGCTCTACCCGCACATGACCGTCCGCCAGAACATGGGCTTCGCGCTCAGCCTCGCCAAGGTGCCGAAGCAGCAGATCGCCAAGCGCGTCGAGGAGGCGGCGGAGATCCTCGACCTGACCGAGCAGCTCGACCGCAAGCCGGCGAACCTCTCGGGAGGCCAGCGCCAACGCGTGGCGATGGGGCGCGCGATCGTGCGCCAGCCGGCCGTATTCCTGATGGACGAGCCGCTGTCGAATCTCGACGCGAAGCTGCGCGTGCAGATGCGCACCGAGGTCTCTCGTCTCCAGCAGCGGCTCGAGACGACGACCGTCTACGTCACCCACGACCAGGTCGAGGCGATGACGCTCGGCGACCGCGTGGCCGTCATGCGCGCCGGCGTGATCCAGCAGGTCGGCGCGCCACAGGAGCTCTACGAGGAACCCGTCAACCTGTTCGTCGCGGGCTTCATCGGCTCGCCCGCGATGAACTTCGTCCCGGCGCGGATCGACGGGAACACGATCGTCCTGCCAATGGTCGAGGCGCCTCTGCCGGAGGACCTGCGGGCGCGCGTCGATGGCAAGCAGGAGCTGATCGCCGGCATCCGACCCGAGCACTTCGAGGACGCGTCGCTCGTCGGAGACGCCCGCGACCACGGCGCGGTCTTCACGACCCGCATCGACGTGGTCGAGTGGATGGGCGCCGAGCTGTACGCGCACTTCGCGATCGAGCGCCAGGGCATCGAGTCGGAGGAGCTGGCCGAGCTCGCCGCCGCTGCGGGCACGACGGACGTGCCGAGCGCCGGCGAGGAGGATCGCGTCGTCGCCCGCCTCGACTCGGCGAGCAAGGCGCGCGAAGGTCAGGACGTCGAGCTCTGGGTCGACGTCTCGAAGCTCATGCTCTTCGACCTCGAGACCGGCCGCAACCTGGCCGTCGGCGACCGCGAGCCCGCCGCCACCGGCTCCTAGCCCTTAACGGCGCCGGCGGTCAGGCCGGCCACGATCCGCTTCTGGAAGATCAGCACGAGCACGATCAGCGGCACGGTCACCACGACCGAGGCCGCGCTGATCGTCCCGAGCGGAATCTCGAACTGCGAGCTGCCGGTGAAGAACGCAATCGCCGCGGGCACCGGTCGCCGAGAGGCCGACGAGGTGAGCGTGATCGCGAACAGGAGCTCGTTCCAGACGAAGATGAAGGCCAGGAGGCCGGCGGTCACGAGGCCGGGCGCGGCCAGCGGCAGCACGACCTTGCGGAACGACTGGAAGTACGTCGCGCCGTCGACGAGCGCCGCCTCCTCGAGCTCACGCGGGATCTGCCGAAAGAACGAGGTCAGGATGTAGATCGTCAGCGGGAGCGTGAAGGTCAGGTCGGGCAGAATCAGCCCGAGGTAGCTGTTGTAGAGCCCGAGGTCGGTCCAGAGCTTGAAGATGGGCGCCGCAATCGCGATCGGCGGGAAGGTCGTGATCGAGAGGATCACCGCGAGCAGCAAGAACTTCATGGGGATGCGCAGCCGCGCCAGCGCGTAGGCCGCGAAGGACCCGATCACCAAGGCGATCAGCGTCGTCGTCAGGCTGATGATCGCGCTGTTGCGCAGGGCCGCGACGAAGTCATTGTTCCGGAAGATCGAGCTGTAGTTGTGGAGGTTCGGGTGCGGCGGGACGAGGTTCGCGCTGGACAGATCCGAGCCGGTCTTCAGCGACGTGTTGATCAGCCAGTAGAACGGGAACAGGCAGAACAGCATGATCAACACCACCGCGAGCCAGAGCAGCCAGCTGCTGCTGAAGCGGACGTGAGGCAGCTGCGCCCGCCGGGCGGTCGAAGAGGTGGCCTCGGGGAGGGCGGTGGCGCTCATCAGTCGGCCAGCGCCCTGATGTTGCCGCCGACGAAGCGGATGTAGAGGAACGAGACCACCATCACGGTCGCGAAGGTCAGCACCGACAGCGCCGAGCCGAGCCCGATCACTCCGTTGTTCACCAGCGTCTGCTGCGCTTCCAGCGAGAGCGTGGTCGTCCCGTTCGTTCCCCTGGTCAGGACGAAGGGCAGGTCGAAGACCCGCAAGGCGTCGAGCGTTCGGAAGATCAGCGCAACGAGGATCGCCGGGGTCAGCAGCGGCAGCGTGATGCGCCGGAAGCGCTGCCAGGTGGTCGCCCCGTCCACCTTCGCCGCGTCGTAGACGTCCTCTGGAATCACCTGCAGGCCGGCGAGCAGCAGCAGCGCCATGAACGGCGCGGTCTTCCAGACGTCGGCGAAGACGAGCACCGCGAGCGCGTAGCCGCTTTGGCCCAGCCAGACGACGTGGCCGCCGGGCAGGTGGAGCGCGCGCAGCATGGTGTTCGCGAAGCCGAGATCAGGGTCGAAGATCGTCTTCCACGTCATCGCGGTGACGACAGTCAGGATCGCCCAGGGCACGAGCACAGTCGCCCGCAGAATCGCCCGGCCCCTGAAGGCCTGGTGCATCGCCATGGCCATCGCAAGCCCGAGCACCAGCTCGAGCGTGACGGAGATGGCGGTAAACAGGAACGTTGTCTTGAAGGCGTTCCAGAACGCGTGGCTCTCGACACCCCAAAGCGCGGAGCTGTAGTTGTCGAACCCGACCCAGCGCGAGAGCCCCTGGTGGATCAGGCTGTACTCGTGCAGCGAGAGCCAGATCGCGTAGCCGATCGGGTAGGCCGCCACGAGCAGGATCACCAGCAGCGACGGGGCGATCATCAGCGCCGCGAGGCGGCGCTCCGAGAGACCGGAGCGCCGCCTGCGCGGCGTAGCGACTGGCTCGGCCGCGGTCGCCACGACTAGAACGTCTTCAGGGCCCGGTTGATCTGGTCGTTGGCCTTCTTCAGCGCGGAATCGGCACTCGCCCCGCTCCAGAGCGCGCTGTAGACGTTGTTGTAGATGGCCTCGCTGATCAGCGGGTAGACCGGAGAGACCGGTCGCGGCGAGGCTTGGGCGACGGCCTTGCGCAGCTCACTCGCGAACGGCAGGGCCTTCTTCACCTCAGGCGCGTCATATGCCGCGCTGAGCGTGGGAGGCAGCGAGGTCTTCGCGGCCATGAACTCCTGCTGCTTCGGCCGGGTGACGAACTCGGCGAACGCGAGCGCGGTGCCCGGGTTCTTGGAGTAGGCGTTGATCGCGAGGTTGTAGCCGCCGATCACGCCGCCGCCAGGCTTGTTCTGCCAGCCCGGGAGCGTGGTGATCTTGAACTTGCCCTTGACCGGAGACTGGAGGCCCAGCGAGTACGCGTAGGGCCACTGCCGCTCGAGGGAAGCCTTGCCGGACTCGAACGCGCGCCGCGACTCCTCCTCCTGATAGGTGCTGACGGATTTCGACACGGCGCCGTCCTTAACGCCGTTCTGCATGAACTCGAGCACCTGCTTTGCCTCAGGCGAATCGATCGTCGCCTTCTTGCCGTCGTCTGAGAGCACCTTGCCGCCGGCGCTGTAGAGCAGCTCGAGGAAGTTCACGGTCAAGCCCTCGTAGCGCGCTCCCTGGTAGACGAGGCCGCCCTCGGACTTGGCGTCCTGGTAGACCTGTTGCCAGGTCTTCGGCGTTCCGTTCACCTTGTCGGTGCGGTAGTAGAGGAAGCCCGCGTTCGTGTTGAACGGGACCGCCCAGTACTTGTCCTGGTACTTCGCGCTGTCGACGGTCGAGCCGATGAATTCGCTCTTGTGCGAGTTCATCCAGTCGGACAGGTCGTAGATCCAGCCCTGCGAGGCGTACTCCGCTGTCCAGATCGTGTCGATCCCGAGCACGTCGCACTCGGACGACTTGGCGCGCAGGCGCTGCACCTGCTGGGCGCGCTGGTCGTCTGCGGAGGTCGGCAGCTCGATCAACTTCACCTTCGCATTCGCGTTCTGGTCGTTGAAGAGCTTCACCATCGACGCGAACGCGCCGGTGGTGTCCTTGCCGATGCACCAGCTGATGTTGCCCTTGGGATTCTCGGCGTCGCTCGCGGAGAGCGTCTTGCCGTTCCCGCCGCCGCTACTGGTGCTCTTGCTGCTGCTACTGCCGCCGCAAGCGGTCAAGGCGAGCGCCATCGCCAGGACCGAGATCGTCAATGCCGATCGTCGAAGCTGCATGTGGGGGCTCCTCTCGTTTCGCGTCGCTCTCAGAGAGATGCCCCGGGACAGCCCCTCCAAACCGGAGAGCTAACGGCCGAGCGGCTCGCGGGCCGGCGAGCCGGCCAGACGGGCCTTCAGGCGCAGGATCGCCTTCGTGTGCAGCTGCGAGACGCGCGACTCGGTCACCCCGAGCACCTCGCCGATCTCGCGCAGGGTCAGCTCCTCGTAGTAGTAGAGCGTGACGACGAGCTTCTCCCGCTCGGGCAGCCGGGCGATCGCCTCGCCGAGGGCTTCCTTGAGCTCGGTCTGGGCGAGAGCCGACTGCGGCTCCGGCCCCTGCGTGTCCTCGATCGTGTCGATCAGCGCGACCTGGTCGCCGCCGCCCGCTCCCGAGGAGATCGTCCAGAGCTCGTCGAGCGCTGCGATCGAGGAGCGGCCGATCTCGGAGAGGCTCTCGTTCAGATCGTCGACGGTGACGCCGAGCTTCTCGGAGATCTCCTCGTCGGTCGGCGCGCGCATCAGCTTGCGCTCGAGCTCGCCGATCGCCCGCTCGATGTCGCGGGCTCGCGAGCGGACCGAGCGCGGCACCCAGTCCATCGCGCGGAGCTCGTCGATGATCGAGCCCTTGATCCGCGCGATGGCGTAGGTCTCGAACTTGATGTCGCGGTTGGGATCGAAGCGCTCGATCGCGCCGATCAGGCCGAGCAGGCCGTACGAGACGAGGTCGTTCTCGTCGACGTGCGCGGGCAGCCCGCTGCCGAGCCGGCCGGCCACGTACTTGACGAGCGGCGCGTAGGTGAGGATCAGGCGGTCTCGCACGGCCTGATCCTTCGTTTTCGTGTACTTCCGCCAGAGAGCCTGGGTCTCGTCCTGGGACACGGACAGAGGATACGACCTAGTGAGGAGGTTTCCTTAGATTCCGGATGGCGAGCGTGAGCAACCAGAGGGCAATCGCGCCCGCCGCGATGACTACGACGACGAGGCCCTTGTTCGAGTCGACCGCCTCCGCGGCGGCCGCGGCGATGCCCACGAAGGCGACCGAGAGCAGCAGGAAGAGCGCACCGAGCGCGGGCCGCGGCGGAGGGGGAGCCACGCCGAGACTCTAGAAGGGGCGCGGCTACAATCGCTGGCGCAACCTCTAGGGGCGTAGCTCAACTGGCAGAGCACCGGTCTCCAAAACCGGGGGTTGCAGGTTCGAGTCCTGCCGCCCCTGCTTACCCGCCTCGCCCGCTTCGCTTTCCGCTTGCTCGGCAAGCGAGCCGGCTTTGCCGGCTCGCGCTGGACCCTGACGAACAGCGTTGGTTAGCCGCGCCCGCCCATGTCGGTCGCGGCGGCGCTCGAAAGCCCTCTTAGCCGTTCACCCCCGCAGCCTCGTCCGGAGTCGGGCCGGAGCCGACGTTCTTGACGTAGAGCACGCCGCTCTTCACCGGGTACATGGCCGGCGAGAACCCCGTGCCGGTCTGGCACCACTGGGTCGCCGTCGCGAGGTCGGACGTCGCCGCGTGCCCGTACAGATACTGCTTCGTCGGCGAGTCGATGATCTTGATGTACGCGACAACGTAAAGGCCGCTGAGGCCGGGATGGCCGGCCGGGATCTGGAACATGAACCGCGCCTGCTGGTTCGGGACGTCGACCCACGAGCACGTGATCGTGGACGTGTAGTTCAGCCCGCCCGGGTAGTCGTAGTTCCAGTACTCGACGTTCGTCGTCTGGATGTTGAAGTGGATCTTCTGGTGCGGGTTCAGCATCTGGATCTCGCCGTTCGCGTTCGTCTTCGCGACCGGCGCGGCCGCGTCCGTCGTCATCGTCATGGCGCGCGCACGTCCGGCGAGCAGTGCCAGCGCCGCAAACGAGAGCACCGCAATGAGTGGAACTGTCCTTCTGCGTTTCATCGTGATCTCCCTCGCCCGAACGTGCACTCGGCCCGCACCGCCGCGCATGCGGAAACCGCTTAATTCGAGTCTAGAACACGACCGGAAACCGCGAGCCGACGACCTCCCGCCCCTCCGGCGTGATCGGTCGTATGTCCAGGACCGCCGCCAGTCTGTCGCTGTGGCGCGGACTGTGGCGCGCGGCTGCAACACCGCATAACCAAGCCGAATGGAGGGTGCTCGGTGTCAGGTCTTGCATTACGACAAGCGCCTTCGCGTTGTTGAGTTGCGTGATTGCAAGACCTGACCTCAAGGGTGACCCCAAGGGTCACCACTGCATTGTAAGCCTCGCCGCTAGATGTTTCGGTGCGACAAGAGCCTGAGGCCGCGTGGCTCGACGTCCAGGGTTGAACCGGCTTCGATCACTCGCGCGATCCGCTGCTCCA
>Ga0307296_10001382_pt1 | contig 12146 bp, 9 predicted proteins | sample ER_DNA_153_FD_194467 | JGI IMG/M metagenome (GOLD analysis project Ga0307296, IMG submission 194467) | Bulk soil microbial communities from the East River watershed near Crested Butte, Colorado, United States - ER_DNA_153 | ecosystem: Environmental > Terrestrial > Soil > Floodplain | place: USA... | reverse complement strand
CCGCTCGCCGGCTTCGAGCTCGCTCTGATAGCGGAACGAGGCGTCGGCGATCTCGCGCTGGAAGAAGTTCTCCTTGATCGCCGCCACGACGCCGCCGAGCGCACGAATGCGCTCGAAGTACTCATATGCGGCCGCCTCGAGTCGGTTCGTGAGGTCTTCGAGATAGTACGAGCCGCCGAGGGGGTCGATCGTGTTCGCGACGCCGGTCTCGTGCGCGATCACCTGCTGCGTTCGCAGGGCGATCTTGACGGCGTGCTCGGTGGGAAGCGCAAGCGCTTCGTCGAAGGAGTTCGTGTGCAGGGACTGGGTGCCCCCCAGAACCGCCGCGAGCGCCTCGAGAGCCGTCCGCACGATGTTGACCTCCGGCTGCTGCGCCGTGAGGGACACGCCCGCCGTCTGGGTGTGGAAGCGCATGAGCCACGAGCGGGGATCGCGCGCGCCGTAACGCTCACGGAGCTCTTTCGCCCAGATGCGCCGCGCTGCGCGGTACTTGGCGATCTCCTCGAAGAAGTCGATGTGCGCGTTGAAGAAAAACGAGAGCCGCGGCGCGAATTCATCGACGTCGAGCCCTCGCTCGAGCGCGGCCTCCACGTACGCGAAGCCGTCGGCGAGCGTGAACGCGAGCTCCTGGGCCGCGGTCGAGCCCGCTTCGCGGATGTGGTAGCCCGAGATCGACACCGGGTGCCAGCGGGGAAGTTCGTGCGCGCAAAACTCGATCAGATCGACGCAGAGCCGCATCGACGGCTCCGGCGGGAAGATCCATTCCTTCTGCGCGATGTACTCCTTGAGGATGTCCGTCTGCACGGTCCCGCGTAGCTCGCCATGCGGAACGTCCTGCTCGTCCCCGACGCAGACGTAGAACGCCAGCAGCATGGCGGCCGGCGCGTTGATTGTCATGGAGGTCGAAACCTCACCGAGCGGGATTCCGAAGAAGAGCGCTTCCATGTCCTCGAGGGAGTCGATCGCCACGCCCTCCCGCCCCACCTCGCCGAGCGACTTCGGATGGTCCGAGTCGTAGCCCATCAGGGTGGGCATGTCGAACGCTGTCGAGAGGCCCGTTTGCCCATGGTCCCGGAGGTAGCGGAAGCGAGCGTTCGTCTCCTCCGCAGTCCCGAAACCGGCGAACTGCCGCATCGTCCAGAGCCGGCCTCGGTACATGGACGGATAGACCCCTCGCGTATAGGGATAGAGCCCCGGATAGCCGAGATCGCGGTCGTAGTCGCTTTCGACGTTGTCGGGCGTGTACAGAGGCTCGTTTTCGAGCCCTGAAATGGTCGAAAAGAGGGTTTCGCGCTCGGGTTTCGACCCGTAGAGCTCGCGCCGCCACTCTTCGGTCGGGTCAGTCTCCTGTCGGTCCTCGGTGGTCGCCATGGCCGCGTCTCATTCTACGCGGGCTCGGATCCCCCTCAGACCCTCACTCGAACGAGGGGTTTTCGGGGCCCACAGACCGTTTTCATACCGTTTCCCGGCCCTGGTCTCGCCTGCGCAGACGATGACGAGAACGTCAACGGCAACTGCGGCAACAGAAAGGACAGGCAAATGACAACCTTCGACTTCGTGGCTCGTCACCCGATGCGGGCACTGGGCGCTCTTACGGCGCTCATTGCTGCGGTCGCGGTGGCAGTCGGATCGAGTGCGAGCTTCTCGGCGAGCTCTGCGAACCCGAGCAACACGTTCGCTGCCGGAACGCTCTCGATTCTCAACTCGAAGGAGGGCCTCGCGGTCCTCACAGCGAGTGGCATGAAGCCGGGCGACAGCTCGACTGGCACGGTTGACGTGCAGAACACGGGCTCGCTCTCCGGCGCCTTCACGCTCTCGCGCTCGAACATCGTCGACTCTGACGGAGCCAACCCTCTGTCGGCCAAGCTCAATCTCGTCGTGAAGGACTGCGGCGACTTCTCGAGCGGCGCGCCGACCTGCGATGTAGGCGATCCCGTGAAGTACACGGGGACGATCGCAGCCATGGGCTCGACGGCTCTGGGCACGTTCGCGGCGAGCGAAAAGCACCGCTACGAGTTTGCGGTCACTTTCGACTCGAGCGCGAGCAACGCCTATCAGGGCGACAACTCGAGCGTCCAGTTCGACTGGAACGCCTCGTAAGTACGGCGAACTCCAGCGGTTGAGCGCACAGGCGTCGGGGTCGCAATCCGCGACCCCGCCGTCCCGGGACAGACCGGCGCTCAGCTTTGGGGAAACCGACATGGAGGCGTTCATGCAAAACAGAACCGCGTATGACCCGTACGCGTGGCAGCCGAGGAGCCCTCGGCGGCGAGTGGGCACGGCTCTGGCAACCGCCCTTTGTGTGGCTTGCCTGGCCCTCGCCGGCCTGATGCTCCTGCCCGGGCTTCTCGGCTACCAGCGCTACGTCATCACGAGCGGCTCGATGACTGGCACGTACGACCGCGGTTCGGTTGTGTTCGACAAGGTGATCCCGGTTGCCGATCTGCAAGTGGGCGACGCGATCACTTACACGCCGCCCCCGGGCTCCGGCCCGAGCGGTCGCATCACGCACAGGATCGTCTGGATGGGCTCCGACCAGTTTGGCCGGCTCATCCTTCGGACGAAGGGTGACGCCAATCAGACGGCCGATCCCTGGACGTTCTCTCTCGACGGGGCCACACAGGCCCGCGTCGCTTTCCATGTCCCGTATGTCGGATACCTGCTCGCGGCTCTCTCGATCCGCCAGGCGCGCATGGTGGTCATCGGGCTTCCGGCCCTGCTGATCGCTATCGCCGTGCTCGCCGGCTTCAGGCGGGACGTGCGCAAGGCTCAACTGGCCCCGGAGGCACGCTCGTGAGGCTACGCGCCCTCTCGAGCTTTCTCGCCGTCGGGGCTCTCGTCGTGGCCGGCGTCACGTTTTCCGGGGCCGTGTTCACCGCGGCCAGCGCCAATCCGGGAAACAACTTCGCAACCGCCGCGTCGTTTTCGACGGTCACGATGACCGACCCGGGCACGCCCCTGCGAGGCACAGTCACTCTTGGCGCGACCACGACGGGGACGATCGCCTCGGTCACGATCCAGCGTTCTCCCGCGGGGGCGGGCACCTGGACGAACGTCTGCACAGATCCGAGCTCCCCGTATTCCTGCTCGTTCGACACGACCGGCGTTGGCGACGGTCTCTATGACCTGCGGGCCTCGGCCGACGACGGCGTTACGACCATCTACTCGAGCGTCGTTGCGAACCGGCGTGTCGACAACACGGCTCCGACGGTCTCCATGACGGATCCGGGCACGCCGCTCTCGGGAACGATCACCCTCGGCGCGACGGCCTCCGACTCGGGCTCTGGCGTCGCTTCCGTAACCATCCAGCGCTCGCCCACCGGGGCCGGCACCTGGACGGACATCTGCACCGACGGCTCCTCGCCCTACTCCTGCTCCTTCGACACGACCACCGTCGGCGACGCGGTCTACGACTTCCGCGCCGTCGGCACGGACGTGGCCGGCAACTCCGCCAACTCGACCAGCAGCAACCGGCGCATCGACAACGTCGCCCCAACGTCCTCGCTCACCGACCCGGGCACTCCGCTGACCGGCACGGTCACGCTCGACGCCACGGCCTCGGACGGCGGCGGCATCCTCAACGTCAAGATCCAGCGCTCCCCGGCAGGCGCGGGCAGCTGGACGGACATCTGCACTGACGCGACCTCGCCCTATTCGTGCTCCTTCGACACCACGGGCGTCGGCGACGGTCTCTACGACCTGCGCGCCGTCGCAACCGACAACGCGTCCCGCTCCACCAACTCGACTACGGTCACCAACCGGCGCGTCGACAACACGGTGCCGACCGTCTCCATGACGGATCCGGGGACGCCGCTCTCGGGCACGATCGCTTTGGGCGCGACGGCATCCGACACGGGCTCCGGCGTCGCCAACGTGAAGATCCAGCGTTCGCCCGCCGGCGGGGGCAGCTGGACGGACATCTGCACCGACGGCACTTCGCCCTACTCTTGCTCCTTCGACACGACCACGGTCGGTGACGCTCTCTATGACTTCCGCGCGATCGCAACGGACAACGCGGCGCTCACGAACAACTCGACGGTCACGAACCGGCGGATCGACAACGTCGTCCCCACCGTCTCCCTGACGGACCCGGGCGCGAACATCCGCGGCACGATCTCACTGGATGCCACGGCCTCGGACGGCGGCGGCATCCTCAACGTCAAGATCCAGCGCTCGCCAGCAGGCGCGGGCAGCTGGACGGACATCTGCACCGACGCGACCTCTCCCTACTCGTGCTCCACGGACACGAGCACGTGGGGTGGCGACGCGCTCTACGACCTGCGCGCCATTGCGACGGACAACGCGTCCCGAACGGCGACCTCCACGGTTACGAACAGGCGCGTCGACAACACGGTGCCCACCGTCACGATGACCGACCCGGGCTCGCCGCTTCACGCCACGATCACGCTGAACGCCACGGCAAGCGACACCGGCTCGGGAGTCTCCTCCGTAACGATTCAGCGCTCGCCCGCAGGGGCAGGCACCTGGTCGGACGTCTGCACCGACACCACTTCGCCCTACTCCTGCACCGGCGTCGACACCACCACCTGGGGCGGGGACGGCCTCTATGACCTCCGCGCGGTCACCATCGACGTCGCCGGCAACCCGGCCACCTCGGCAACCGTCACCAACCGCCGGATCGACAACACGGCTCCTACCTCCAGCCTCACGGATCCGGGCTCGCCTCTGCGGCTGACCGTCACGCTCAACGCGACCAGCACCGACACGGGTGGCTCCGGCGTCCTCAACGTCGTCATCCAGCGGGCGCCGACCGGCACCGGCACCTGGACGACCATCTGCACCGACACCACCTCGCCCTACTCCTGCTCGTGGGATACGACGGGCGTCTCGGCCGGCGGCTACGACCTCCGCGCGGTGGCAACGGACAACGCGGGCAACGTCACCAACTCGAGCACGGTCGTGAACCGCGTCGTCGACAATACGGCGCCGACCGCGACGAACATCCAGACCGGTGTCACGGGCACGACTGCGGGACTGCCGCAGACCGGCGACACCCTGGTCTTCTCCTTCAGCGAACAAATCGCGCCCGGCACGATCGTCGGCGGCTGGAACGGCACGGGCACGCAGACGGTCACCGTCACGATGGACACCGGCAACCACTTGACGATTACCGGCGCGACGCTCGTGAACGGGTTCATCACGCTCGGCGGCGCGGCCTACGTCCAGGCCACGAAGACGGTCGTCTTCACGAACTCGACGATCGCGCAGAGCGGCGCCACCGTCACGCTCACTCTGGGAACGCCCGACAAGCCCCAGTTCCTCCAGACGGGCACGGCTGGCATCACGAGCTGGCCGGTCGCCGCGGCCCTCACCGATATCGCGGGCAACGCCATTTCGACCGTCACGTGCCTCGAGACCTCGCCTCCGGTGGACGCGGAGTTCTAGGCCATGCGACCCCGCCACGAATACACGAAGCGTCCCAGGGCCCGGCACAGCTGGGCCCGCGGTGCCTTCTTGCGGCTCGAGGTCGGCGCCCTGGTGCTCGTCGCGGTGTGCGTCGCCGTGCTTTCGGCCTCGAGTCAGCCCGAGCGGATTCACATCCAGCTCACCGGGGGAGGCGGCGGCTCGCTTACTCTCTCGAACACCAAAGAGGGCGCGGCCGTTCTGTCCCTCGGCGGGATCAAGCCCGGCGACTCGATCACCGACACCGTCACGCTCGGGAACACCGGGACGCTTCCCGGCGACCTCTCCCTGGATACGTCGAACCTGGTCGACGTCCCCGGCTCCGGCGGTGGCGCGCTGTCCGGCAAGCTCGACCTGAGAGTCCGGGACATCACCAACGCGGGCTCACCCGTAACCGTCTACACGGGCAAGATCTCAGGGCTCACGCCCATCACCCTCGGCACGCTCGCCGCCGGCGACTCGCGCGTCTACGAGTTCAAGGTCGACTTCCCCGACACGGGCGCAGGCGCCGAGAACGCGTACCAGGGATCGGGAATGAGCGTGCAATTCGACTGGACGGCGGTCAACAACGACGCCGACACGGATCCGCCCGAGACGACCATCTCCGCGGGCCCGAGCGGACTTACGAACGATCCCAATCCGAGCTTCTCCTTCACCTCGGACGAGGCCGGCAGCACGTTCGAGTGCTCTCTCGACGGAAGCGCTTATGGAGCCTGCTCCAGCCCCGCAGCCCTTTCCGGCCTCGTCGACGGCGCTCACGGCTTCTCCGTCCGCGCTACCGATACCTCGGCCAATACCGACGCAACTCCGGCCTCTCGCTCGTGGACGATCGACGCGACCGCGCCGAGCGCCGCGCTGGCCGATCCAGGCTCGCTGGTCCGCGGCACGGTCTCGCTCAGCCCCTCCGCCGACGACGGCACCGGCTCGGGCGTCGCGAGCCTGATCGTCCAGCGCTCCCCGACCGGTGGAGGCACGTGGACGACGATCGGGACGAACTGGAATACGACGAGCGTCGCCGACGGTACGTACGACCTTCGCGCACGGGCAACGGACAATGCAGGCAACGCGTCGAATTCGGCGCTCCGGACGGTAACGGTCGACAACACGGCACCGTCGGTCTCCTCGTCGGTTCCGGCAGACGGTGAGCTCGTCGCCGCCGCCGGTCTGCTCACGGTTCAAGCAAGCGAGAACGTCTCCGGCATCGCAAATGCAACGATCGACGGCTCGCCGGCTCCCGCCCCTGTGGTTGCGGGCTCGAGCGTCGCCTACACGGATTTCTTCGCCGATGGGCCGCACACGTTCTCTGGCGACCTCACCGACCTGGCGGGCAACACCAGTCCGATCCTCATTCACTTCACCGTCTGGAGCTTGGCTGCAGCCGACTACCCGTGGGTCGAGGCCAACTCCTTCCTGGCGGCGCCGACCTCGCTCGACGCAGCGAACGGCGGCGCAACCATCACGGTGCCGGCCGGCGCATGGAGCGGCGCACCCGCCGGCGACTGGCTTGTCATCCGCATCGATCCGCGCCCGTCCGCGACGGTTGGGAACGGATTCCAGACGGCCGGGGACATCTACGACGTCACCGCGTACTGGGCGCTCAACGGCGGAGCGGTACATACCTTCCAGACCCCGCTCGACCTGACCGTGCTGAGCGGGCCCGCGCACGCTGTCCCCGCGACGTTCGAGAACGGCAGCTGGCGGGCGATCGCTCCGCTTTCCGGCCAGACGCTCCCCTCCGGCCAACAGGACGGCTACTACAGAGTCGGCACGAACGTGCATGTCCTCACCAGGCACCTTTCTTCTTTCACCCTCCTCAAGGACGTTCAAGCGCCGTCCAAGCCCAAGAGTTTCTCCGGGTCGAAGTCGGGTGGCCGTCTCGTCCTCAAGTGGAAGGCCGCGACTGACAACAGCGGCCTCATCGCCGCCTATCTCGTCTACGCGAAGGGGACGCTCGTAAAGACTCTTGCGGGCGCCGCTCGCTCCGCCGACATGGGCGTCTACAAAACGTCCGACCGGCGCTCCTTCCAGATCGCCGCGCGCGATGCAGCCGGAAACGTCGGCCCGAAGACGGCCGCCCTCGTGGTCGTTCCCAAGCTCACGAAGCTAACGCTCACGCAAGCAAAGGCCGCGCTCAAGGCCCGGGGCCTCAAGAGCGGCGCCGTCCGCTATGCCTTCTCTGCCAGCGTGCCCTCGGGCCGGGTCATCGGCGCCGGACGCTCCGGCATTGTCCCGGTGGGCACGACGGTCGGTCTCAAGGTGTCGCGGGGAGTCTTCCGCAGCTCCGCCGGCTCGCCGGTACCGCCCGAGACGACCAGCTACTTCGGAGGACAGCCCCCGTCGTACTCGCCCGGATCCACCTCATCCGGCGGAACGCCACCTCCGTCCTTCTCGACCGGCGGAACGACCAACGGCTCGAACGATGGGCCGAGCGCCGGCAACGACACTCCGCCGCCCGCCGGAAGCGCCGGCGTCGAGACTGCCGATCCGCAGGGATTCTCTTCCGGAGACAACGATCGCGTCTCGGCCCTTCGACGCCTCCTCGGACTCGGGCTCCTCGGTGGAGCATTCGCGGCGGCCGGCGCTCTCGCGCTACGCACGCGCACGCGGCGGATCCGCCCGAGAGTCGCCCTGACGAGCGCCGATGACCCGCTCCTCTTCTGGGACCAGCGGCTCGCCCGAGCCACCGCGGCCACCGTGCGCCGGTTCGCCGGGCGGATCTAGAAACCGGCTTCCAGCGCGATTGCAGCGGCGACGGCGATCAGCATCGCCCCGATGGCGCGCTTGAGAGCCCGCTCCGAGAGCCGGCCCGTCAAGCGAGCGCCAAGCCAGGCGCCGGGGATCGCAGCCGCGACGCTCACTGCGAGAACCGCCCACTCGACCTCGAGCCGCGCTAAATGACCCGCGAAGCCGGCGACTCCGAGGAAGAACCCAACCACGAGATTCGTCCCAACCGCCTGGGCCGGTTTCAGGCCGACGCTGCCGAGCAAGGCAGGCATACGCAGAGTTCCCAGGATCAGACCCACGGCCCCGCCGATGACCCCGATGAGGCCGCCGAAGAGAATTGCCGCGGCACGCGGATTACGCGACGGACGCGGCGTCCTGAGCTCGAAGAGGAGCTGAGCGCCGTTCCACGCGAGTGCCGCCGAGATGGCGCCGAGCAAGAGCGAGCTCGGGATGCGTCCTCCGAAGTAACCGCCGAGAAATGCCCCGACGATCGACGGAGGCGTCATCCAGGCCGCCATTGTCCAGTCCACTCTCCCCGCGCGCGCGTGCTCGATTCCCGCAGTCAGGGCGGCTGCCGCACTCACTGCGATGTTCGTGCCTGCCGCGGCTGCCGGATTCGCCGAGGCAACGAGGATCGCGGGCAGCCGCAGGCTTCCGAGGACGAGCCCGACCGCGCCGCCCAGCAACCCGGCCGCGAACGACGCTGACGCCGCTAGCGCGAGCTGCCAGGCTTCCAGAGCGTCTCCTCGCCGGAAGACGCCCGGGCCAGGATGAAGAGGAGATCCGAGAGCCGGTTCAAGTACGCAAGAGCCGTCGGGTTGGCTTCCCCGCCCAGCGCAGCCACGAGACGCTCGGCCCGGCGGCAGACCGCGCGCGCGAGGTGGAGCCGGGCGGCCGCCTCGCCGCCTCCGGGGAGGACGAAGCTCTTCAACGGTTCCAGGCGCTCGTTGACGACGTCGCAAAGCTCCTCCAGCCTCGCGACCTGTTCGGGCACGACTCGCAATCGCTCCCGCTCTCCCCCCAGCGGCACGGAGAGGTCGGCGCCGACGTCGAAGAGGTCGTTCTGCACCTCCTCGAGCCAGGGCCGAAACTCACCGGGAAGCTCCGGGGCTGCCAAGGCGAAGCCGAGAAAAGAGTTGAGCTCGTCGACGGTCCCGTACGCCTCGATACGCGGATCGGTCTTCGAGACACGGCTTCCGTCTCCGAGGCTCGTCTCCCCCGCGTCACCCGCGCGAGTGTAGATGCGCGTCAGCCGCACAGGCTCGTCTCGTTTCCTCATCGGCCCGGCGGCGAGTATAGAGCCGAGACGAGCTAGCTAGGTCAGGCCGGGAAAGGCGACGGGTTCGTTCACGGACGTGTAGGCGAAGTCCATGTGCAGCGTGACCTTCGTACCCGCCATGTTGACCGGGAGGTCGATCAGGCCGCGCATCGGCAAGTGAGTGGCATCGGAGATATAGAGGACGACGTGCGTGTCGCCGAGGACCTTCGAGACGTCGACCCCTCCACCGCCGAGCTGTGACACCTCCCCGAGCGAGGACAGCGTTTCGTCGACGACTCCACCAGTGTCGATCAAGCCGGAAAGCTTCGTCATGGCCTGCCCGTCGAGCTCCTTGCCATGCTCCACGCGGACGTCCTTTACGTACTTGCTGAAATCGACCAACTGGACCGGGTTGTTCTGGGACGTGGGCGTCGCGACGGTGGAGAAGCCCTGGCCGTCGACGCTCATCGAGAGCCTGCCCTTTCGATTGACGAGCGTGAAGTCGCCGAAGCCGACGTTGTCCGCCGTGGCGAGCACGTAGAAATCACCCTCGTGCTTGCCCTTTGTGTAGCCGCCCCCACTCATCGTGAGGGAGAAATCCTGCGGCGCGCCCGAAGTCCAGAGGCGCATCGAGAACGTCGCAGACGTGACGTCTGCCCAGGCGGCATCCGACTGAGCGAGGAGCGCCTGAGCCTCCTGTGCATCGGCCCCCGAGCAGCCCGCGGCCGAAGCTCCGGCGGCCACGAGGAGGAGGAGCGCGATCGCTCGCCGCATAGGTCATAGATCGGCCCCGGCCGCTCGCGCAGGCATACCGCGAAAAGGTGACGATCGTTACGCGATCGCCTCAGCCGTAGGCGTAGAAGCCCTGACCCGACTTGCGACCCAGTTGGCCCGCGGCCACGTGTTCCCTGAGAAGCGGACACGGCTCGTAGCGTTCGTCGCCAAGACCGTCGCGGAGGACTTCGAGGATGGCGACGCACGTATCGAGACCGATGAGGTCGGCCAGCGCGAGCGGGCCGAGGGGGTGGTTGAACCCCAGCTTCGCAATCGTGTCGATCGCCTCGGCTTCGGCGACTCCGTCGTGGAGCGCCCACACCGCTTCGTTGATGAAGGGAAGGAGGATGCGGTTCGAGACGAACCCCGGGGAGTCGTTGGCCTCTGCAGGGGTCTTGCCCAGCTCTCGCGCGAGCTCGACGACCGCGGCTCGGGTCTCCTCGGAGGTCTCCGGGCCGCTCACGACTTCGACGAGCGCCATCACCGGGACGGGGTTGAAGAAGTGCATTCCGATCACCTTTCCGGCGCGGCCGGTGACTGCCGCGAGCGAAGCGATCGGGATCGAGGACGTGTTCGAGGCGAGGACCGCCTCCGGAGGGAGGACAGCGTCTGCCTTGCGAAAGATCTCTTGCTTGACGCCGGCGTCCTCGACCACCGCTTCGATCATGAGATCGGCTGGAATGAAGTCGTCGACGGGCTGGACCCGGGAAAGCACGTCGGCAGGATCGACCTCGGCGTCCTTCGCGGCGAGCCGCTCGAGGCTCTTGGTCATCGTCTCGAGCCCGCGGTCGACCGCTCCCGGCGCAGAGTCGTGCAGCGAGACGCGGCGGCCAGAGGCGGCGACCACCTGCGCGATTCCGCCACCCATCTGGCCCGCGCCGACAACGAGTACGTGCTCGAAGCGCAAAACGCGCGCCAGCTTACGCCTTCTTGCGCGGCAGCTCGTAACCGGAACTGTCAGCCCGAGAACTGGCAGGCGGCCTGTGCTGGATCCACGGGCTGAATCTGCAGATTGCCGCTGGGCCGGACCAGGAGGCCGAAGGTGGCGCTGACGTCGCCTGTTCGACCGTCGTTTGTCTTGAAGTATGCAAAGAGATCGAGCTGGTACGGGCCTGCGTCGAGGCCGGCCGTCCAGCGGGTCTCCCGCCCCTTCTCCAGCGGAATCGTGGAGACCGCCTTCCGTTCACACCCCAGCGGCCGCACGGTGACGATGCCGATGCAGCCCTGCTCATCGGATGCGTGGCAGCCCTCCGCACGGGCGACGGTCGCATTCTCGAGCGAGAACGTCACCTCGTCGCCGGGATGCACGACTGTGAGCTGCTCCGGATGAATCGGCCCGCTGTCCCCGCAGCCGCTTTCCATCTGGCCCTCGACGCAGTAGGAGCCAATCACGGCCTCTTGGCGTCCGGCTGGGCTCGTCAGGAATGGAGTGGGTGGCCGGGCCGAGATGGCCACCGGCGGACGGGCGACCGTGACCGCGGGGCCGGAACCGCCCAGCGGCTGCGGGTCGCTCGTAGCACTCCCGCAACCCGCGACGACCAGCAGCACGGCGAAGGCAAAGATCATCTTCACGTCCGCTGAGACTGCCAGGCGGCCCGGAAAGTTCCCGGGCTCAGACTTCGATCAAGAGGGCGTCGCCCTGTCCGCCCCCGGAACAGATGGCCGCGAGGCCAAGGCCGCCGCCGTTGCGACGGAGCTCGTGGATCATCGTGGAGAGGATGCGCGCGCCGGAGGCGCCGATCGGGTGACCGAGGGCCACCGCGCCGCCGTTCACGTTCACACGCTCGGGATCGACGTCCAGCATCTTCGCCGAGTTGACCACGACGGACGAAAAGGCCTCGTTCAGCTCCACACGCTCGACGTCGCCGATCTTCTTGCCCGCCTTCTCGAGCGCCAGCTGGCCGGCCTTGGCGGGAGTGCGTGCCAGATAGGCGAAGTCATCTGCGACGTAGGCCTGCGCAATGAT
>Ga0307296_10001381_pt1 | contig 12150 bp, 13 predicted proteins | sample ER_DNA_153_FD_194467 | JGI IMG/M metagenome (GOLD analysis project Ga0307296, IMG submission 194467) | Bulk soil microbial communities from the East River watershed near Crested Butte, Colorado, United States - ER_DNA_153 | ecosystem: Environmental > Terrestrial > Soil > Floodplain | place... | reverse complement strand
CGGCAGCAAGTCAACGATCGCGCTGAGGCCGAACAGCACACCGAAGCAGGCGGGCAGCGCACCGGCGGTGTGGCGTATCGCCGCACCGAGGCCGAAACCGAGCAGGCCGACCACCGTCAGGTACACGCTGCGCCACATACCGCTCGCAGCACGTCCGGCTGCGAGAGCGACGCGCTGGCCTGAATACCGGACATCTGCGGGTGCGCAGTGGAGAGGATGGCTTGCCCGATACCGAAGGCGGCGAAGCTCATTACCTCCCCGAGCACGAGCGTGCACGCACCGAAGACGATTGCCTTCGCCGCCAGGACGGCTCGCCGTTGCGGGACAGCGGCGAACGTGGCTCGGATCATGCCGCTGCCGTACGCGGAGCTGATCACGAGGACGCCGAGCGTGCCGATCGCGATCTGGGCCAGGTAGACGCCGCTGAGGCTGGTCAGAGTGGGGTCGAAATCGCCGAGCTTTCCCGGGCCGTCATCGGAGACTTCCCTGGACCGCAGGTACGGAGGACCAGTCCACTGGTGCCCGGCGGACAACTAGATTCACCATCATGCGGAATTTCCTGGTCACTGACGAAGTCCGGCGCTACGCGGTCGAGCACGGCACCTGGCGCCCGGGCGACGTCGCGCGAAAATTGCACGACGACACCATGGCGCTCGGTGATCCCGCTGGCATGCAGATCGGCGACGATCAGGGTCAGTTGCTGACCATGCTGGCGAGGCTCATCGGAGCTCGGCGCGCAATCGAAGTAGGTACGTTCACCGGCTACTCGAGCATGTGCATCGCCCGCGGCCTAACGGACGACGGATGGCTGCTGTGCTGCGACGTCAGCGTCGAGTGGACTTCGATTGCCCAGGACGGGTGGAACCGGGCAGGTCTGGCCGACCGGATCGAGCTGCGCATTGCACCCGCGCTCGACACCTTGCGCGCACTGCCGACGGCAGCCGACATCGACCTCGCCTTCATCGATGCCGACAAACCCGGATACCTGGCCTACTGGAGCGAGCTCGTGCCACGGATTCGCTCCGGCGGCCTGCTACTTGCGGACAATGTGCTCTGGAGTGGGCGGATCGTTGATGCTGATCCAACCGATACCAACCTCGCCGCGCTTCGGGACTTCAACGACTTTGTAGCCGCCGACGACCGGGTCGAGGTCCTGGTCTTGACCGCGTACGACGGCCTTACCATCGCCCGCAAGCGCTAACCAAACGCTCACGCAGCGGGTCGCGTGGCGAGTGACTCGATTGGCTGCACGGGATGAAATGCCGATGCGCAGGTCGCCAGCGAGGTGGAACAATTGGTTTCGAGTTCGAGGCAGCCGACATCAGGTTGCCGACCACTCGGCTTCGGAGAACCGCCGTGGGGACTGATCGACCATCGCTGGAGCATGGCAATCGCACACTCGGCATGGTCCAGCCGCTGGCAGCGTACCTCGGGACAAGAACACCAACCTATCGACGTTGCGTACCTCGCCGACGGCCGACATGACCACGGTCTGGCGGTGGTCTGGCGACGGGGTCGTCGCCGTGCATTTGGGCTATCTGGCCTACCTGCTCGTCGGCGGATTTGTCGCCTGGCGTTGGCCGAAGACCATCGTCCTGCACGCCATCGCGGCGCTCTGGGCCGTGCTGATGGTGGCCACGCCGGTTGATTGCCCGCTCACCATTCTGCAGGAGGAGTTCCGACGGCGCGCCGGCCAGGCCCCGCTGCACGCAGGATTCGTCGACGTCTATATCAAGGGCAGGCTCTATCCGGCCGATCGCAATGGCGTTGCTCAGATCGTTGTGGGGATAGTCGTCGCTGGCTCGTGGCTCGGTTTGGCGGCCCGGCAACATCGACAAGCTCGGCGTCGAGCCGGCGGGCGTCCGTGGTATTCGGCGGCAGGCCACGGGGCCGCCCGGGACAACTAGGGCGGGACACGCCCTAACCGTCGGCGAACGGACCGCGGGCCTCGACTGGAATCAACGGCCGCTCGGCGCGCACCTTCAACTGCTGAACGGCCCAGCTGTTGCCGTCAGGATCGTCGAATCCGAAGAACGTGCCGCCATCGCGCTCGTCAAAGACGGTGATTTCGCTAGCCTCGACGCGTCGAGCCAACAACTCCTCGCGCGCTACGACGGCATCCGCGACGACAAGCTGCAATCCCTTCATCGACCCCGGTGCCATTGCCCGTTGCGCCGGCAGGTCGCCGAAGACGATCGAGCATCCCGACCCCGGTGGGGTCAGCTGCACGACATGCATGAACTCGGTGCGAGTGTCGTGATCGAGATGGAAGCCAACCTGATCTCGGTAGAAGGCGATCGAGCGGTCGATGTCGCTGACCGGCAGGACGACGACCTCGAGTGTCCAATCCATGGGCGGACACTACCTTCCAGGCACGATGGCGGCTGGGTGCCGATCAGTTCGTCCGGCGGCCACCGCGACGGCCGGCGCCGAGTACGACGCCCGAGACGGCCAGGATGAAACCGATAACGACGCCCACCAGGACAACTGAGTCGTCAATGGCCGCTGGCGAATGGGCCGTGACCTGAACGTCCGTGGTCCGCGCGCCGGCCGGAGTGGGAGCGGGCAGCGCTAACGTAGCCGCCGACGGGCTGGGCTGCTCAACCCTCCCGGTCAGGGCAGTTCGCGCGAGCGGGACAGGTATCAAACTAGGCCCAGCTGCTGCCTCGGCCTCGTCCGACAATGACGCGACGCCATTTTCGTTACCCGAGACCGAAACCTCGGCCGGTGGGGCCGCCGAGCCAGTCGGCGCGCACGCGCGCTGTCTCGGGGTCGGGTGTTTAGGGCCATGACCGCGCTGCCAACCGACCTTCTGCCCATTCGTCGGCTTGTCGCATGGTTTCGCGTCTGCCTGCGCCCCAGGCATGATGACAACCAACGTGAGGCCGGCGACGCATATCGCGACGATGACGCACGCGAAAGGGCGGGCGGCGAAGCTTCTCATTTGTGGGTCGATTCCCCCGTCACGCGCTGGCCCACTGAATGTTGCATTGGCCGACGCCCCTCGTCGGCCCTGGCTCGTTCCTCGAGCCGACTCCGGAGCATAGCCCAGCGTGTAGAGATCCCGTAATGGACCAAGCGCAGCCCGTGGTCTGTTCGATGCGCCGGTCTAACCCGATGTGGACGGTGCCGGACGCAGGTGCTTCATGCGGGGCCTAGCTGGATTCAGCGTCGAGCGTGCCCCGCTACCGCGCCGTAAACGCCGCACGGAACCGTTCCAACGCGACATTGCTGTCATCGGCCGGCCAGGCTTCGAGGGCGACGACGCCCGCATAACCGCTTGCGTGCAGCGCGGCCGCAACTGCTGGGTAGTTGATCTCGCCGGTCCCTGGCTCGCAGCGTCCGGGCACATCGGCGACTTGTACTTCGCCGATATGGTCGATGCTCCCGCGCAGCAGATCTATGAGATTGCCCTCGCCGACCTGGGCGTGGTACAGATCCAAGTTCATTCGCAGGTGCGGACTGTCAACTGCCGTAACCAGGGCATGAGTGTCTGCCGCCCGTGCGAATGGGGTTCCGGGGTGATCCACCTGGGTGTTGAGATTCTCGATGGTAAACACGACGCCCTCCCGCTGACCAAGGTCGGCTATCCGCCGGAGCGTACGTTCGGCCGCGAGCCACATTGGCCCGGTGACCACCTCTACCGGACGGACCGGCAGACCGCGACCGTCCAGCCCGGTGCCGTGCACGTTCAGATTCGGAGTCCCCAGCCGCCGCGCCACTGGAATCGAGCGTTCGGCCGAGCGAAGTAGCGCCTCGGCGCCGGCAGGATCAATAAGCTCACCCTCGACGTAGCCGGTCATCGACGTGAATCGGGCACCGGTGGCCGCGAGCGCAGCAATGTCCTTCGTAGTCCAATTCCAGATTTCTACGGCGAAGCCGAGGTCGTGAATGATGTGCACGCGCCGCTCGAATGGCTCGTCGCGAAACACCATTTCCGCACACACGGCAAGCACGAATCCGTAACTATCGCTCATGACGGGTCGATAGTTCTGACGGCGACGGGTAGGCCGGTCTTGACGGACTCAATGCTGGCTAAGGCCAGCACCAGGGCCCGGCGCGCGTCCCTCCCGGTCACAGCCGGCTCGCGGCGGCCACGGACGGCGTCGGTGAACTCTGCGAACTCGGCGGTGTAGGCGTCGCGGAACAATTCGACATCGCCGCGCACGGTGTCGGCATGGCGGCCGTCGCGGCTGTGATATCGCAACGAGTTGGGGGCCACATCGCCAATGGTCGCCATGCCGGCCGAGCCGAACACCTCGCCGCGCACGTCGTAGCCATACACCGCGGAGAAGCTGGCTTCGGCCGTCGCGATCGCTCCGTTGTCGAACTTGATCACGACGATGGCCGTGTCGAGTAGGCCGGCGTCTTTGAACTCCGGCGCGACCAACGCGTCGGCCGAGGCGTAGACGGTCGTAGCGTTCGCACCCGGATTAAGCCAAAGCAGCGTGTCGAAATCATGGATCAGCGTTTGCAGAAATATGGTCCAGAGCGGCACTCCACCTGGGTTGGCCAGGCCCGGGTCGCGCGTGACCGATCGGATCAGCTGCGGCGGGCCGATCTTGCCATCGAGGACAAGCTGACGCGCCGCCGCGAAGTCTGCGGAGAACCGCCGGTTGAAGCCGACCTGAAGCGCAACGCCAGCGGCCCGAGCCGCTTCGATCGCCCGGTCGATGTCGGCGATGGTGAGACCCATCGGTTTCTCGCAGAAAACCGCCTTCCCGGCAGCGGTCGCGGCCAGGATCAGCTCGGTGTGTGCCTCCGAAGATGCCGCGATCACGACCGCCTCGATGTCGGAGCCGCCGAATAGCTGCGCGGGGCTCGCCACGGCGCGGCAGCCAAGCCTCGACGCAACCGCATCAGCCGCGCCCGGACGTGGATCCGCGACTGCAAGCAGGCGCGCGCCCGGTACCCGCCGGGCCAGCAGTTCGGCGTGGGACGTCCCGATGCGCCCGGCGCCTACCACACCGACCCGTACCGGTTCCGCGATTGCGACACCGTCATCCATCTGTTGATCCTCCCCCAGTGTTTGCCGGCAATTCGGGTGGCTGCCAAGAGGCAAGGCGTACAGCGCTCTATGCTTCGCCCAATACGAAGGAGATCGACGACGTCCTCGGACAGGCCTCGCCGCTCGTCGACGAGCCGCAACCGTCGCCGGACGATTGGTGTCGTCTTCGGCTCCACCACGAGTTCCACGCGTGGCTTGTCGAACGCCCTTACCAGGTGACGCAAGATAGCGGCTACGAGCTTGCGCTGGGCGCCCCGCTCCCACCGGAGGAGAGCGCCGGGCGGTCCAGTCGCTGATCGATCAGCGTTGCGAGGCCCTGATCCTCATCGGACCGTTCTTGCCCCGTCACTCGATCGAGGAGCTGGCCCGGGAGTCGCCCGTGATCGTGATGGCACGGGCCCAACGGCCCCGAGCCGTCGACGTGATCAAGAACCGACGACGTCCTCGGGGCCCGGCTCGCCGTCGAGCACCTGCCACCCAGCCTCGTCGTTCGGCACACAACCGCCCCGCCGGAACTTGCTCCGGTCAAGTGAAGGGAAAGTCCCATCTGCCCGCTTCACGGAGCAGTTGACATTCCTACCCGCCGGCCGCAGGAGCCGGGTACCCGCCAGGAAACCTTTGGCGTGGGCCAGGACAGTCGCCTACCGTTCGGCCGCGATTTCTCGGCCGTGCGCCGCAAGCGCCCATATGACGACCACGTTCACCGCAATGATGACGATGGCCCACACCGGGTAGTAGGGCAGCCACAAGAAGTTCGCAAGCGCTATCAGGGCCGCCAGGGCGATACCAACGAGCCGAGCCCACAATGAGCCGCCCAGCAGCGCGATGCCCGCCAGCAAGACGATCACCCCGAGGATCAGATGAATCCATCCCCAGCTGGTGACATTGATCTTGTAAACGTAGTCCGAGCTGACCACGTAGAAGTGCTTCTTGATGATGGCGGACAGTCCTTGAAGGATCTCGAACCCTCCGCTGAGCATCATCATGATGGCCGCGAAGTACGTGAACCCGACCGCAGTCGCGCTTCTGCCCCGTGCCACGATTCCTCCTTTTACGCGCTCTACACGCAAATATCGACGACGTCGCACCCTACAACATCACGCTTACGGACGTGATCTTGGACTTAATGCCCTCCTAGCCACGTTATGTCCAAGATCATCATTGCCTGCGGCCCGCGCCCCCTCGGTCGGTGCAGACGGTTCGGAACGTCGGATGCCCGTCGCGGCAGACGGACAGTCACGTCCAGCCCACCGGTCGGAACCGTGGCGCGCACATCGTTCCGCCGTGCGCAGCCGTGATAGAGGAAACCAGGGCGAGACCAAGGCCAAATCCCTCCTCGGCGATCGTGGCCAGGCCGAGTGGATCGGAGACCGAGCGGGGACTGCGCCGGGCGCTCGGCGCGCGCCGTCACGTCGCGACCCAGTTCCTGCTCGAGGCCGCCGCACTTGCCGTCATCGGAGGGATCCTCGGCGTGGCGCTTGGCTGCCTCGTGACCGCCGTCGTCGCGCACGTCGGCGGCAACCCGGTCACGATCCCACTGAGCGCCCGGTTGGCCGGACTCGGTGCGGCCACCGCTCTGGGGGTCCTGGCCGGCGCCTACCCAGCTGCGCGCGCCGCTCGACTCTCACCGGCTGACGCGCTCCGCGCGCCGTAGTGTCCTGGGACACGCCCTAGTCAGGCCGGCGGAGCGAAGAACTCCAGGGCGATCCCGTCGGGGTCTCGGAACGAAACGCCCGATCCATAGCTGGCATCTTTGATGCCCTGGTGAGCGACGCCCAGTTCGGTGAGCCGCAACGCCCGCGCCGCGAGTTCATTACGGTCGCGGCACGCGAACGAGACGTGATCGAGCCCGGGGCGGCGCTCGTCGAATTTCTCGTCGTTAGGTTCCCGGTGGGTGTGCAGGCCGAAATAGCCGTCCTCCGTCGAGTGCGAAGACCGTGTGGTGGAAATCACCGCTCTGCTCGTCCTCGTCGAGGACCGGATCCGATCCGAACAGCGCTGAATACCACGCGGTGCTCTGCTCCAGATCGCTGACGGTGACCGCAACATGCGCGATTCCTGGAAAGGCGGGCACGATTTGCCCCTTTCTACGGAAGGAGGCACGAGCGAAACTCGTGCCAGATTCCCTCTACCACGGGGAACCCGCTGAGTCGGGGCCACTAGGCCACATCTCGCGGCGGCCGGCGCAAGAGGCGCCTGGGAATGTCTGCCCCAGACTGCCGCCAGCGACAACCAAGCCGCTCTCCCCGATGGCCGATAATGCTCATGCTTGCCCAGGCACCCATCTCGCTCATTACCGTCAGCCTGGTTGCCGCGGCGCCATCAAATGTGCTGCCAGCTAGCTAATAGCTAGTGATCGTTTCGTCACCTTTCGAACTCGGCCCAGTCTCCCGGCGAATTTCATTCGCAGACTGTTACGCATGTTCGCTAGGCTCGGTAATACAGGCGCACTTGACAAATCTCACCTAACCGGATGCCGATCGAGCTGATGTCACCAGCGTGATGAAGGGTCCCCTGTTCAACGCAATGCTGAGCGTGCGCCTTACTCCTCGGGCCATGCGACGACTTCCGGCGCAATCACTCGGCGTCCCATTGCTTGTCACCGCCCTGTTGTGCATCGGCTACCTGATCTGGGCTCCCACGGCGCCTGACCTCCTGGCGCAAGTCGCCCGAGCGGGGGTCGCCGCCCGGGGCGGAAGTGTCGGGTGGTGGACGGGATGGTTCGGCGGTCTGTCACTGCCGAGCTACAGCGTGCTGGTGCCGTCCTGGATGGCCACCCTGGGCGTCCAGGTCACCGGCGTGGCCGCGGTGGTGGCCGGTGCGGCGGGCGGAGCGATGCTCATGCGCGACGCTCCGCGCCCGCGAGCCGGAGCAGTCGCATTTGCGATCGCGTCGATTGCCGACCTCCTGGCCGGACGAGTCACATTCGCAGTTGGACTCGCCATCGGGACCTGGGCGCTTGTGGCCGTGAGAAGTCGACGGCAGTTGCTCAGTGTCGGGTTGGGTGCCGCCGCCTACCTGGCCAGTCCGCTCGCCGGCCTCTTCCTCGGCCTGATCCTCCTTGCGGTGATCTCGTCGGATTCCGCCCGTCGCCGGGTGGCCGTGACCGGCGCAGGCGTCCTCGTCCTGCTCGGCGGAATGATGGCGCTCCTGTTTCCAGGCACCGGCGTCATGCCGATCTCGGCGCTGGACATTATCCCGCCGGGGGTCACCTGCGCGGTCGTCGCAGTCGTCTGCCCGACGCGCGTCGTTCGGCGATCAGCGGTGTTTGCCCTGCTGGCCATGCCGATCGTCTTGCTGTTCCCGGGGGCAGTTGGCACGAACATCACCCGGCTAGCCTGGGTGTGCGCCGTACCGGTGATCGTGGGATATGCGACGTTGTCCCGACGATGGCTGGCCCTTGTCGGCGCGGTGATCGCCATTTGGCCGGTAGCGGATCTGGTGGAACAGCTACAAACATCCGTCGACCCGTCGACGCGTGCCGCCTTCTACCAGCCGCTCGCCGACGCGATCCGCCACGCTCAAGCCGCAACCGGCCCGGAAGCGATCGGGGAGCGGATCGAGTCCATCGACACGGCAAGCCACGGCGCGTCGGCGTATCTCGCACCGTCGTTCGCGCTCGCGCGCGGTTGGGATCGGCAGGCAGACCGGGCGTACAACTCGCTGTTCTACTCCACGAAATCGTTGACCGCCGACAGCTACCACGCCTGGCTGCACGAACTCGCCGTCGGATGGGTGGCCCTCCCGAGGGCACCCTTGGATTACTCGGCCGTTGCTGAAGGTGCCCTGGTCCGCGCCGGCCTGCCGTATCTCCGGGCGGTGTGGGGCAGCGCGGATTGGACGCTCTATGAGGTCACCGATGCGGCGCCGCTCGCTACCGGGGCGCAGGTGCTTTCTGTCGCGGACAGCAGCGTCACGCTTGCCACCAGCAATGCGGCCATGGCGGTCGTCCAGATCCGATGGTCGCCGTACCTGACTGTCGTCGATCCGGGCACCGAACGACCTGATCCCACAGCTTGCGTGATCAACGACGATGGCTGGATTCGCGTTTACCTGCCTCGCGAAGGAGCGTTCCAGCTGGTGAGCCGCTTCGACATCGACGCCCGGTGGCGGACCGACGTGGGCAGCTGCCCGGCAACTTAGCTGGGGCCGTATCGCGTGTCGGTACGCGACACGCCGCATGGTTGCTGAACCGATCCGCCGAGCTGTGCGTGTCGTGTGTGGACGGGTGGCTGCGCCAGGCCGGCTGGCGTCACGCGCCCGAGACCGGAGGAATCCGATGACTCAACCACGCAGCGCGGCGCGGACGCGATTGCCGAGAGGACGCAGGGCGTGGCAAGCAGCCGCGATCCTGACGGCAGGGGCCCTGACCGCGCTGGGCGTGGCGGCGGCGTCGGCCGGCGCCTCGCCGCCCCGTGGAAGCTACCAGCAGATCAATATGGTGTCCGACCAGCCGGGTGTTGCTCCGTTGACCGACCCTGACCTGGTCAACGCCTGGGGCCTGTCGGCCTCGCCCGGAACCGATGCGGTGCCGGGTTCACCGCTGTGGGTGTCCGACAACGGCACGGACAAGACAACCCTGTATCGGGGGGCCACCGCGACGACGGTGACCAAAGTCGATCCGCCGATCGTCGATGTCACTTCTGGGGCCCCGACCGGTCAGGTATTCAACACCGACTCGACGGGCTTCGTCGTGCACGACGCGGCCGGCCACCTCGCCCCGGCCGCCTTCATCTTCGCCTCGGAGAACGGTGGCATCGACGGCTGGAATCCCACCGTCGGAGTCACCACCCCTCCCGGGCCACCATCGCGGGTGACCGAGGTCGCGGTGAAGAACGGCGCCAACGCGGTCTACAAGGGGCTCGCCATCGCCGAGGCCTCGGACGGCCACACCTTCCTATACGCGGCCAATTTCCGGTCGGGGCGGGTCGAGGCCTACGACGACACGTTCACTCCGGTCGAGCTGCCCGGCGGGTTGTTCGTGGATACCCGGATCCCGGCGGGCTACGCGCCGTTCAACGTGCAGGAACTGGCCGGACAGCTCTATGTTAGCTACGCCAAGCAGGACAGCCGTCTGAAGGACGACGTGGCTGGTCGGGGTAACGGTTTCGTGGACGTGTTCACCAACGACGGGGCACTCGTGAAGCGGCTGATCACGCGCGGCCAGCTGAACTCGCCGTGGGGGCTCGCGCTCGCACCTGCCAGCTTCGGGCGATTCGGCGGCGCGCTGCTCGTCGGCAACTTTGGCGACGGCCGCATCAACGCGTACAACCCGAAGACTGGGACCCACCTGGGCCAGCTCCGGGGCACCAATGGCAAGCCGATCGACATTGACGGACTGTGGGCTCTGATGTTTGGCAACGGGAACGCCGCTAAGAACGGCGAACTCGTGTTCAGCGCCGGACCCGACGAGGAATCTCACGGCCTGCTCGGCAAGATCGTCGCGGTCCGCTAATCGATGTCGGCCTAACTGCTAGCCGGGTCACAGACGGGTCGGCGGGTGACTGAGTCCGCCTCAGCCGCCCGCCGGCCCCGATGTCCGAAGCACCGTGGTTGGCGCGATCGCGGGCCGACCGCCGATGGACGCAGAATGAGGAGTGGCCGCATTTCGCCGGATAGCGCTGCTCGCTGCGGCTGCGCTGCTGCTCGCCGCGGCGTGCAGCAGCGGGGAGAGTGGGCGACCACCTTCCGCAGCTCCGGCCGCGTCAACGTCGGCCCCTGGCGCGGCGCCCGCTGGTACGGGCGTGGTTGGCGTGGCACCGACTTCCCCACGCAGCCCGGCTGGCGTGCCGCGATTTGCGCACATCATCGTTGTCGTCCTGGAGAACCACGCGTATAGCGAGATCGTCGAGGCGGGTGACGCACCGTTTCTGCACGCGTTGGCGGCGTCCGGCGCAGTCCTGACTCAGTCGTATGCGATCACCCACCCGAGCCAGCCCAACTATCTGGCGCTGTTCTCGGGCTCGACGCAACAACTGACGGACGACTCCTGCCCGCACAATTACGCCGGGCCGAATCTGGCCGGCGCCTTGATGGCGGCCGGCCGGACTTTCGGTGGCTACTCGGACAGCCTGCCATCGGTCGGGTTTACCGGCTGCAGCAGCGGACCGTACGCTCGCAAACATAATCCGTGGGTCGACTTCCCCGCCCTGCCCGCCGCTGTCAACCAGCCGATGTCAGCCTTTCCTTCAGACTTCGGCCATCTGCCCGACGTGAGCTTCGTCGTGCCGAACCTCGATCACGACATGCACAACGGGTCGATCAGCCAAGGCGATCAGTGGTTGCAAACGCACCTGGGCGACTACGCCGACTGGGCGGCCGAGCACGACAGTCTGTTGATCGTGACCGCGGACGAAGACGACAACGGGCACGGCAACCGGATTCCTACTATCTTCGCTGGCGCCCACGTTCGGCCGGGCCCGTCAGCCGTTCGGACCGATCACTACGGGCTGCTGCGGACCTTGCTTGACAGCTTCGGCCTCCCTGCGTTCGGGCAGGCCACCGAGGCCCGTCCGATTACGGCCATCTGGTCGCCCTGATCTTGTGCCGCGTGGCTAAGGCCGGTCTTCACCGCAGGCCGCTCGATTGCCGGATCGCCAGCAAGTGGAACTGCCACGCGGCCAAGTCGACGAACAGCCCGGCGCTGGCCTGCGCGCCGTCCCGATCGAAGGAGACGTCCTGCACCAGGTCAACCAAATGCCAACTGCGGCCGTCCAGTCTCGGCCAGTCCAACCGGACGCGGCCTTGTGCCGCCTGCCCGGACAGGTTGATCACCACCAGATGTCCGTCGCCGCCGTCCTCGCCGCTCCACAACCAGGAGAGAAGGTTGCGGCAGGACTGGTTGTCCGGCCAGCCTTCGGTCTCGAGCAGCCGCCATTCGCCGGAACGCACACGGTCTTGATGGACTGCAGCCAGTAGGCGTCGGTACCACTCGGCCAGCTCGACGTTGGCCGTCTCGTCCGGACGACGGGAAAGGAAGACCGGTGGCCGAACGCGCCGACCCTTGAATTGCCCTTCGTGCCAGAGTGTCGCGCCGGGCAACGTGGCAATCGCGACCGCCGCCGCGGGCTGGGCTACCAGTGGCATTCGGCTGGCAATGCGGGGCTCGTCGTGGTTCTCCAGGAACCGCATCAGTCGACGCT
>Ga0307296_10001375_pt1 | contig 12169 bp, 15 predicted proteins | sample ER_DNA_153_FD_194467 | JGI IMG/M metagenome (GOLD analysis project Ga0307296, IMG submission 194467) | Bulk soil microbial communities from the East River watershed near Crested Butte, Colorado, United States - ER_DNA_153 | ecosystem: Environmental > Terrestrial > Soil > Floodplain | place... | reverse complement strand
TCGCCCAGCTCGCGCTCGGCGACCGCGAATCGGCGGGACGGCTCGCAGAAGAGGAGCTCGGGCTCGCGCAGGCATTTGGCACATCACGCGCGATAGGCGTCGCGAAGCGTGCCGCCGGCATCGTTGTGGGAGGTGAGCGTGGAGAGCTCCTGCTCCGTCAGGCGATCGACGCGCTGGAGCGTGGAGACGCCAAGTTGGAAAGAGCGCGGGCTTCCGCTGACCTCGGCGCGATGCTTCGGCGACGGAATCGACGCATCGAAGCTCGAGAGCTGCTCCGCGAGGCACTGGACGCGGCCCGCGGAGCGGGCGCCAGGCCACTCGCCGAATACGCCGAGACCGAGCTCCGCGCCACCGGCGCGCGCCCGCGCCGGGTCGTTCTCAGCGGGCTTGACTCGCTCACAGCCAGCGAGCGGCGTGTTGCCGAGTTCGCTGGCCAGGGTCTCAGCAACCGCGAGATCGCCCAGACCCTCTTCGTAACCGCGCGCACGGTCGAGGGACACCTCACGAGCGTCTTTCGCAAGCTGCAGGTCGACTCGAGAGACGAGCTTCCTGCCGCACTCGCCGGCGGCAGTCCAGTCCCGGCGGCCTAGCCCCAACCTCGCCTTCCACCGTCCCCGCGACGTCTGTGAGCGGACGGGTCGACCCGATCCCACCGCGGCCACGCGCCCTTCTGCGCTGAGGTCGGCGTCGACAAGTTGCGAGCGATTGTTGTTGACACGAAGAGCGACAGGTGATGTACGTACACGGCACCAGGGTCCTCCCCTGGCTCCTCGATCAACCGCCGAAACTCGAAGCTGAGAGACTGCGTGTTCTCGGCGAGGCGCTGCCCCGCCTCCGCCAGAGAAGCAGCACTCAGGGCAAAGAAAGCAAGCGGCGGCCGTTCTAAGGGCGTGGCCGACGCGTTTGCGTTGATCCGGGCGCAACTCTCGACTGCTGGGCCCGTCAGACGCCTGGCGTACTTGCGCCTGAAGGGCACGCCGCAGGACGGTGCCTGTGTTGCGTCGAACCATCCGTTCGACTGGGCCAGCGTTCGGGAATGTTCCCCGAGCGATGGCCCACCTAGATCCGCGTTAAGGCGTCTTCGGAAACCCCAGGATGCGATGGATGAAGGCGTCGCGCTTCTCGCCCTTGAGCCGAGGCTCGTCCGTCCAGGTGCGATCGGAGATCGTCTGGTGGTCGAGGAGGTACTGCGCCTTCTCGGCGTCGGGCAGCGACTTCCATTCCGGCGCCTTCTTCGTCTTCATCGGCTTCAGCGTCGCTGCCTCTGCGTCCGGCTCGGTCTCCTCGGCGGGCTCGCCGGTCGCCTCGACGGTGGCGACGACGGTCGGGATCTCGCCGCCCTCTGTGTTCCCGGTCAGAAGATTGTTGCGGCGGATCCCTTCCTCCCGGGCTTTCCTGATCGGTTCGAGATCCCTCCGGTGCGACCGGCCAGCTCTTAAAGAGTGATCGAGACGATTGCAGAGGCGGTGCGCCAAGATGGCGTTGTCCACGGCCGCCTTGCCGCCCTCTTTCTTGGAGACTGGGAAGTGCTCGAGGGTGGGCATCCAGTCGGTCCTCCAGTCGCTCCATTCGTTGGTGACCGGCTCGAAGTAGCACGCGCCTCCAAGCTCCTCCGGGCAGAAGCATTCGGGCATCTTGCATGCGAGCTGCGTGATGTAACCCTGTTCGGCTGCCTTGATGAGAATTCCCTTCACGCCGAGCGACTTCAACTTGGCCGCAGCCGCTCGGCCGCGTTCAGGATCCCGCTCGACCCTCGACATGTCGCAACGTTATGTGGTCTGACACCCGCAGCCGATGGTCAAGCGATATGGCTGCAGTCTGGGCCAGTGTTCACGAATGACCCCTGAGCCTCGGTTCCCAGATGCCGACTTATCATCTGGCACCCGCTCCGTGGTCACGATGGTGCTTGCGGCTGGCCATCACTCGGCTTAGGGTGGGCGGCCGCTTGCAGGTCGCAACCACTTGGGAGGGTGTTGGTGCAGGACACCACGTGCCATATGTCGATTTCGCTTGACGGCTTCGTCGCCGGGCCAGAGCAGAGTCGCGAGAACCCGCTGGGCAAGCGCGGGAGGGAGCTGCACGGCTGGCACCTGGGCGACGAGCGCGCCAACGAGGCCGACGAGACGGCGGCCGGCTGGCTTATGCGTCCGCGCGGCGCCTACCTAATGGGTCGCAACATGTTTGGGCCGATCCGCGGTGCGTGGGAGGAGGACTGGCGCGGGTGGTGGGGGCCTGAGCCGCCTTACCACGCTCCGGTGTTCGTGCTCACCCATCACGCTCGCGAGCCGATCGAGATGGACGGCGGGACGACCTTCCATTTCGTCACCGCCGGGTTCGACGCCGCCTACGCGCAGGCGCGCGAAACCGCCGCCGATGACGGCGTGGACATCGCGGGGGGCGCGTGGACTGTGCGGCAGGCGCTTATCGCGGGGGTCGTCGACGAGCTCACGCTCGACATCGCCCCGGTTTTGCTCGGGTCCGGCGAGCGGATCTTCGACGGCGTCGAGTCCCTCGGCATGGAGCCGGTAGAGGTGCTGCATTCGCCGCTGGCCACGCACATCCGGTATCGCCGGGCGGGCTAGAGCCGGCGGTCCCTCACCCGGGTCGGGGCAGCCGTCGCGGAGCAGCTCGGCCCGGACTCGCAGGCGGCGTCCGCTGTCGCGGTGAGCGAGGCCCCAGGTGCCGAGCGCGACCATGATGGCAGCACCTGTCTATTCCGCTCGCCTGGGCCAGTGTTCCGGAATGTCACCCGAGCCGAGGCCTGCCGCAAGGAGAAGACCGCAGTGAGCAGAGGGTTGTATCGGCGCGTGTCGGGAAGTAGTGTAAGCGCGACTTCGCAACGTTTCATACTTAGGGGGTTGGGCATGAGGCGGATCAAGGCAATGGGAACTGCGACCGCCGTGACACTCTTCCTGGCGTGGCCCGCATCCGCGGGGGCCAGCGTGAAGTGGGTCTGCGACGTCCCCGGTGAAGGATCGGTGACTTTCGTATCAGTCTCGGACGCTGCACGCCATGGGATCGACACGGCGAACGCGCACGCGGGTCAGACATTCAACCGTAAGTTCGGCGAGGTCTGCACGGTCGTACAAGGCTGACGCGCGGGGCCCGGGAGGAAACACGCAAGACCCGTTTTCAAGCTAGTTCCGCTTTCGCCGACAGACCTTCGAGTAGGAACAACGGCGTCTGCCGGGCCAGCGTCCGCGAATGTCCCTTGGTGAGGACGTCGGCTCGTTCGAAGATTGGTAGTCGGGTGTTAGCGTCTCGTGGAAGGTGACTGTTCGAGGTACGCCCGGCGAGCCTGTGGCCATTGTCACGGGGGTCTCCCGCGGCCTTGGCGCGGCGCTTGCAACTGAGCTGTATGGGCGGGGCTTCACCGTTCTCGGAATCGGCCGGTCAACTAATCCGGCGCTTAAGGGTGATGGTGATCGCTATCGCTTCGCCAAGTTCGACCTTGGCGACTCGGCGGCGATCGACCGCCTGCTGGCTTCCGCTTTTGAGGATCTGAAGGCGCGGCAACCCGCTTCGGTCTGCCTCGTGAACAACGCGGCGAGCGTCGACTCGATCGGGATCCTGGGGCGGCTTGCGGCCGACGAGATCACATCCGCGTTGGCGACGAATCTGACCGCGGCCGTCGCTCTGGCCAACCTCTTCTGCCGCGTCTTTACCGACAGCGAACTGCCGCGACGGGTCATCAACGTCTCCTCGGGCGCGGCGGAAACCGCCTTGCCCGGTGAAGCCGTCTATTGCGTCGCCAAGGCCGGGATCGAGATGCTGACCCGCGCATTGGCAGCGGAGCAGCAAGCGCCAACATTCCGCGCGATCACGCTGCGCCCTGGGGTAATGGACACCGACATGCAGGCCTTCGCCCGCTCGCAGCCAGCCGACGTCTTGCCGGTCGTGGAGCTCTTCAAGGGCTTTCAGCGCGACGGGCGGCTGGTTGCGCCCGAAGTGGTGGCTACGAAGATCGTCGCCCGGCTTGTCGTGGGCGACATAGACCACGGTCGAACCTACAGCTATCAGGAACTTTGACGGACCACAACGACGGTGGTGGACGTCAAGCCCCCTCCCGCCATGGCGTCTGTCAACTGATCGCGTAGAGGCAAGACGGAGCAGCCGCCTGCTGCGGGTGCTGAACGCTCAGCTGGGCCAGTGTTCGGGAATGTCCCCTGAGCAGCCTGGCTCCGTCGAACCGGAAGGGTTACTGCCAGTGGCCGAACATGCCCGACCATCCCGCAAAACCCTTCGCTACGCGTCGAATCCCTCTCGTTGCGTCTTGGTCCTGAAGGACTTGCTGCCGTGCGCGCTCTGCCAAGTAGCGCTCGTGAGCTTTCCTCTGCCTACGTGTGGCTATTGCCGTCCAGAACTTCATGCGCTTCACCACAATGTACTCCAGGTGCGCGCAGAAGCGGAAGGAGGCGCCGTTCGCATGGGCCAGTGTCCGGGAATGTCACCCGAGGGACGAGCGGCCTAGTTTCCCCGTCGTGCGCACGGGTGTTGAAGTAGCGGTGTTCGTGACCCGCAAGCGTTGGTTCCGAAGTCCTGATCGTTCACCGATCACCAGAACAGGCGCACTCGAATTTCCCAGCGTGTAGGAATGTCCCCTGAGCTAGGCCGAGCAGGCGTCCTCGTGCGGGCGCGGCTCCAGGTGGTCCAGCACGGCGAGGGCTTGGTACGTTCGTGCCGCGATGAGGGAGTTCCGCGTACTGGTGGTGCCGTATGAGCTCGGGCGTCTCAGGGAAGGCGTGGGCTGTGGGCCTGAGGTCTTTCTCGCGCGCGGCGCCGTGGATGCGCTTGCCGCGGCAGGGGCGAGCGTCCGCGTCGAGGTCATCGAGATCGACGATCGGTGGGGCGCCTCCGGCACCGACGAGGTGGGCGCGGCGTTTGCCTTGGTCCGACTCGTCGCCGATCGGGTGCGTTGTGCGCGCGAAGAGGACGCGTTTCCAGTCGTTCTCGCCGGAAGCTGTCTCACGGCTGTCGGCGTCGTTGCCGGCCTCGCTGAGCCCGCCCCGGGTGTCGTGTGGTTCGATGCGCACGCGGATTTCAACGACCCTAGTACGACGCTCTCCGGTTACCTCGACGGCATGGGGCTCGCCGTTCTGACCGGTGGCGCCTGGCAGGGAATGCTCGCGGAGGTGCCCAGCGCGCAGCCAGTGCCGGAGTCGCGCGTCGTGTTGGCAGGAGCGAGGAACTACGACGCGCCGGAGGAGGCCCGGCTGCGGACTTCGCAAGTCGTGCAGGTGCCAGCCGAACGGCTGCGCTCACCCGAGGTGCTCGTCAAGTCCATCGAAGCGCGCGAAACAGAGGTCTCAGGCCTCTACCTCCATGTCGACCTCGACGTGCTCGACGCCGACGTCGCACGGGTCAACGTCCACAGCGCTCCCGATGGAATCAACGGCGACCAGCTCGACGATCTCGTCGCCGCGCTCACAGCCAAGTTCCCCGTCCGTGCCGTCTCGCTGACGGCCTACGACCCCGCGTGCGACGTCGATGTACACGTGCCACCGATCGCGCTCCAACTCCTACGCACGATCGCCCGAACCCTGGACTGACGACGCGCCCACGCCTGGCACCACCGATCCGCGACACCCGGCACTCGCCTGCGCGAGCGTTCAGGAATGTTCCCCGAGACAGCTTGAAGGAACGTCAGCCTAGTTCGGCCAAGAGACGACCGAGATCGAGTGGTCGATCATCCGTTGGCAGTGGACTCGGCCGCATCTCGTGAGGTCGGTCCCAGGTCAGCTCGACGCCATTTTGATCCGGATCGCGAAGGTAGAGCGAGTCGGCGATCCCGCCGCAGTCGGATGACGACTCGATAGGGACGCCGGCGTCGAGAAGGCGCTTGAGGGCCGCCGCGAGGTCGTGCCGAGAGGCGTAGCGGATGGCGAAGTGGTCCAGGCCTGTGGCCTGTGGAGCGGGCGGATCGCCGTCCTTGCTTTGCCACGTGTTGAGGGCGAGGTGATGGTGGTAGCGCCCGAACGCGAGGAAGACAGCTCCGTCAACGGCATTCTTGATCTCCATGCCCAGCAGGTCTCGGTAGAAGCTGGCCGCTCGATCCAGATCGGCGACCTTTAGATGCACGTGACCGATGTCGGCCACAGTCTCATCCACGGACTTCACCCGAGCGGTACTCCACACACTGACGCCGCACAGCAAGACACGGATACCGCGGCTCAGTCACAAGCACACGCTATCCAGGTGTCCGGAACTCCGGCTGGGCCAGTGTTCCGGAATGACCCCCTGAGCGAGCCTTCGGACTGACTGCCTCCTTGACGCTGCGTCGAGGGCAGCGCAAGCTATTCGCTGTGAGAGCGTCGCCGCGTATGCGCCGTGTGGTTTTCGTCTACGCCGTGCTCTGGGCGCTGCTCGATCTCGTGGTCTTGCTGCCGGGCAACCCAACCTTCTCTTCGGGTTGGGGATTGGTCGGGTCCGTCGTCATCCAGAGCCTGGTCGTCTGGCGACTTGCCCATGGCTCGTTGCTCGCCTGGGCGTTCGGCCTATTCATGGCGCTGGGCGGTGTCGCGTCCGTTCTTCTGGTTGGCCTGCCGATCGGTGTCACCGAAGCCCTGTTCGCGGTCGTATGCCTCGCGCAGGCGGGCGTCCTCCTAACGCCACCAGTTCTAGTCTGGTCGCAGCGCCAAACGCCGCCTGCATCCGCCTAACGCCCGACACGTCGATAGCCCGGACCCTCGCCTGGGCCAGCGTCCTCTCGCCAGAGCAACGCTCGGCTCGAGCAGCCTTGCTCACCTTGACTCTTTTGTTACAAATTTCCCAGATTGAGAAAGGGCTGCTTGGCACGCTGGTTCTACGCTCCTTCTACGCTCAAGCCAGGGCGTTTCCTAAACCGCGTGCACAAGTTCGATTCTTGTCGGGGGCATCGCCGAAAGTCCGGCCGCTCGGCGGCCATGACGACTTCGTCGACTTCTCGTCCTTTGGATAACGGCCTTTTAGCTGCAGCCACGCATGTCGGCTGCTAGGTCAAGTGCCCCCGCGAAGAAATTACGCCAGATTCGGCACGATCACCCTACTAGGCGACGGGCGCCCCGGCATCGCCCAAAGAGCGGCGCGCGCCTTTAGTTCCCGACACGCCTGGCCGAATGATGAAACGTGAAGGGCCCCACACAAGTGGTCGCGGTCATGCACGACGCCTCGCTTCGACGTGGGTTGAGACCTAGGCTCGATTTTGCCTGGAATACCCGCCGCTAAGGCTGCGCCTCGCGGTCAAATGGTGTGAGCTGCGCGCCTCGCTGCTTCAGCGCGCCATAGACCTCTCACCACCCGTTGTCGGGCTCGCGCGACGGCGCAAGCGTCGCCTCATCGACGACGGACCGCGACGCGCTACGTGAGTGCTGGGCTTCTTGCGCGGCGTGTCGAAGGTTCCCCAGCACCTCACGCAGGTTTAGTTCCAATGCACGCCTTTCGCGCTCGATCTGTTCGACCTCGTGGTGGAGCACCTTCTTGGCCTGCTCCGCGTCTTCGAGCTGCGCTTGTAGCTCACGCTGGCTCGTCTTAGCTCTGTGCGCTGTCTCTTCGATGCTCCCGCTCAGCCGCGCAAGCTCACGCTCTGCCGCTTTCGCTCGCCGACGCGCATGTCTGAGCTCTTGCCGAAGCTGCTCAGCCTCGGCATCCGCCCGCTTTTTACGCTCTGCCTCGCGCGCTCGCTCCGTCTGCGCCTGGACGAGCGCCTTCGCAAGCGAATCGACCTCCGTCGCAAGCAGCGAGAGTCTTCGAGCAAGGTCCGGCTCATGCATGAGTTGCAATTGTTCGGCCTCCGGGGCGACTCCCCTGCCGTGGTTAAACGACAGCCGTTCGTCATCCGTGCTCAGCTTTGAACTTCGTTATCGATCTGTAAAACCTTCCGTGCAGACGGTGCTTTTCAGGGCTGTCGTGCGTTCTATGACGTATGGGAAGCATCTCCGTAGCCGAGCCGGTGCCGTTCTGGTCAGAGAGTGAAAATGACGAGGTCCTTCGCTGGCGCCGGGAGCAGTTCCAGCAGTTGGGGCTCAGTCGCGGAGAGGCAGTAGAGCTCGCCGCCTCGAAAGCAGACCTGGGGCAAGCACGCTATTTGCTCGCATCCGGCTGCTCGATTCAGCTGGCTCTTCGCATCCTGCGGTAGGAAGAGTCGATCAGCCGCCGGGCGTTGCGTGGCCGGACTCGGCCGGTTCCGAGCACGAGTCCCGCCTCATCTCGAAGGTGGTGTTTCGCCACGACCCCAAGGTGGAACATGCGGGCGAACTCCGAGGAAAGGAATGGCGATGTTCCGACGTTCGAACACGAAGGTGTTGAGAGAGAACGCAACGAGCGCCAAGGAGCTAGCGGTCGCTCTCTCCCGCGATAGGAAGTTCCGCAAGCAACTGCTGTCCGCGCTCGGACACAGCGCTGCGGCGCGTCGACGCGCCGCAAGGCGGATCGGCATGACGGCCGTGCTCACCCGGCTCGCCGCCGACCGGGAGCTTCGGCGCGAGCTGGTCAGGATGAGCAAGAACGTCCAGAACGCGTGGACCCGCGTCGAGAAGAAGCGCAGCCATCGACTGCGGAACGTGTTGGTCGTCCTTGGCGGGGCGGCCACTGCGGCGGGGCTCATTCAGTCGCGCGGCTGGCTCCGGAGCAGGATGTCGACGCCGGCCTCGGCCGCAGATCCGAAGAACGAATGATCAGCGAAACAGTCGAAGTCGAGGTCCCGGTCACGACGGCGTATAACCAGTGGACGCAGTTCGAGGACTTCCCGCTGTTCATGGAGGGGGTAGACCACGTCCAGCAGCTCGCTGACGAACGGCTGCACTGGGTCGCCACTATCGCCGGTCGCACCGCGGAATGGGACGCGAAGATCCTCGAGCAGCACCCTGACCGACAGATCAGCTGGATCAGCGAAGACGGGAAGAACACTCGGGGCACCGTCAGCTTCGAGGCGCGTGGACCTTCGAAGACGCTGATACGACTCTCGATGACCTACCAGCTGGATGGACCCGCCGAGGCGGTTGGCTCTGCGGCCGGACTGGACAAGCGACGCGTGCGCGGCGACCTCCAACGGTTCAAGGAAATGATCGAGAGTCGCGGCGCAGAGACTGGCGCCTGGCGCAGCGAGGTGTCCGCTGGATCCAAGGAGAAGCAATCGTAAGGGGAGGGGCGCAATGCCAAAGCGATACGACGTCGTTCGCGATCAGCTCGGCGAGCTGCGCAAGGATCTAGAGGCGCTGTGGGTTGCCCTCAGCGCCGACCCTAAGAAGCAGGCCCGTAGAGAACGGGCATGGTCTTTGTTCTCCGGGGTCCTCGTGGCTGCTGCGACCATGGCAGCTCGCCGTTCGACGGCGAAGGCGTGGGCCGTGCTGACCGGCGAGCAGCCACCGAGTAGCCGTCCTGCGCGAAGACCCACTGCACCCGCCCGGCCGCCCGGTTGAAATCCCGGGATCGCGAGGGCGGCCGGGAAAGCGCCTGGCCACGGCGATCGGGATCATCGCGCCCGACCGACGGCTGACAAGATGAGATGAGGAGCCGGACGGCCGGCGAGGGTTTGAAGATCGCGGCCGGTCTTGCTTCGAACCATTGAGCGCGTTAGCTTCGGCTGCGTCTACCAGGGGAGGATCGATGAGGAATCGTTCCGCAAACCGAGCAACTCTCTGCACCGCTGTCGCTCTGCTGATTTTCTCGCTGTCGGCTGTCGCGCTGGGGGCCCCAAGGGCAACACTGGGCGATCGAGCGCACGCGCGCACGTCCGCGAACAGTTCACCGATTCCAGGTGTGCTCGGTGTCGACCACTTCGGCATCACCGTGCCCAATGTCGCTCAGGCGCGCGATTGGTTCGTCAACGTTCTCGGCTGCGTGGCGCCGCTCCAGTTCGGCCCGATTTTCGATCCGAACGGAAGCCTGATGAGGCGCCTGGTGGGTGTGCATCCGCGAGCGGTGATCGATCAGATCGTCGAGCTCCGCTGCGGTACCGGCTCGAGCATCGAGCTCTTCCAGTACACCGCCCCGCACCAGGACCAGACGTGGGCGAAGAACTCGGACTTCGCCGGCCACCATGTGGCTCTCTACGTGACCGACATCGGCCAGGCCGTTGCGTACCTCGAACATCAGCCCGGCGTGCAGAAGTTTCTTGGGCCCTTCCCCGTCACCGACGGGCCCGCCGCAGGCCAGACGATCAACTACTTCAAGACGTTCTTCGGCCTTTACATCGAGCTGATCTCGTATCCGAACGGGATGGCCTACGAGACCACGGCAACGACGAGGCTCTGGAATCCCGCCGACGTCGGGGCCACGCCGTGGACGACGGGCCTCCCCGGTCTGCTCGGGGTCGACCACTTCGGCATGACCGTTCCGGACATCGCGAAGGCTCGTGCCTGGCTCGAAAGCACGCTCGGTTGCAGCGCACCGCTCAACTTCGGGCCGATCTTCGATCCCGTCGGCGACCTGATGACACAGCTCGTCGACGTGAACCCGCGAGCGGTGATCCGCCACATCAGCGAACTGCGCTGCGGCGCGAACGGGGCGAACATCGAGCTCTTCCAGTACTCCTCGCCGGACCAGGACAAGCGAACGCCACTCAATTCCGACTGGGCGGGGAACCACTTCGCCGTCTACGTCACCAACATCGACACTGCGGCGGCGGCGATGACTGGACGAGGCGCACGACCGTTTGTCGGACCGTTCCCGGTTACCGGCGGCCCTGCCGCAGGCCAGTCGATCAACTACTACCTGCCACCGCTCGGGCACTACCTGGAGCTCATCTCCTATCCGAACGGAATGGCGTACGAGGCGACCGCCCCAATCCCACTCTGGAGCCCGCGCAAGCCAGGAGGTTGATCGAACAATACGACCACCCCCAAGAACGTTCGTGCCGTCCCGCCGTTGCAAACGGTCTAAATCAAGGCAGCTTCCGAGATCAGCGCTGCCGCCTGCTCCGGCGAAAGCTGGTCCGTGTTGAGGACGAGGTCGTACTGCGTCGGCAGCTCCTGCTCAACCCCATGGAAACGCCTCAGGTAGTCGGCGCGGCCGGCGTCCGCATCCTTGATCGTTCTTGCCGCCCGGGTCTCGTCGAGCCCCTCGGCCTCGGCGACCCTGCCCGCACGGGTTGCCGGTGACGCCGTTACGAGCACGCGGAGTGTCTCTTGACGACCAGCCAGCGCATGAGAGGCCGCGTGCGCCACGATCACCGCCTTCCCGTGTCCGGCGGTCTCCTCGATCGCCTCGCGGATGTACGCACGCAGCTCGTCGCTCGTCGTCGCGACCCCGACGGCTCCGTACGGACCCAAGCCTGTCATGGCCCAGGCCTCGCCTCCTCCGACTGCGAGGTCGTCGAGCACGCGTGCGAGCCAGGACTTCCGCCGCTCCTCGTCCGCGATCTCCGAAGCGTCGACGCCTGCCCGCAGTGCCGCCTGGGAGACAAGATCCTCGTCGACGTAACGGAAGCCGAGGCGCTCGGCGACGAGACGCCCGACCTCGTTACCACCGGCGCCGGTCGCATGTGAGACGCATACGACGCTGGTCTTCATCGCGCAGGACGCTAGGAGTTCCGGGTTCCCGCGTCAAGCCATGAGGTCGAGCAGTCAGACGAAGTTGGGCTGGAGCGATAGCCAACCTCGGCGCGGCCTCGATAACGACCGTCTCGATCTGCGCACTCACGAGTGCCTCGTAAAACCAAGTTTGTTGCCAAGTTCGACAACCATGCGGGGAGAGAGCGTCGAGGGACATCGGTTTGCGAATTCTTGTCGGGGCATCGCCGCCGAGAGTCCGGGCGCTACGCTCGCGTAGGAGGAAGCCATGCAGATCATCCGGAACAGCATCGAGACCGCTACGGGGCCGAGCGAGTGGTTCACGGGCACGGTTTACCTCGACGCGGTCGCGGCGCCGTCAGCCGGCTCGCGCCTGAGCGCCACCAGCGTCCACTTCACACCGGGCGCACGAACGGCGTGGCATACCCACCCAAACGGCCAGACCATCTACGTCACGGAGGGCATCGGCCTCGTGCAGCGCCGCGGAGGCCCGATCGAGCTGATCCGGCCTGGCGACCGCGTCTTCTTCGAGCCGGGCGAGGAGCACTGGCACGGCGCCGCGCCGAACCGCTTCATGACTCACCTCGCGATGCTCGAGGTCGACGACGAAGGCAACCCCGCGACTTGGGGTGACCACGTCACCGACGAGGAGTACAGCGCGGCACCGTTGATAGAAAGCTGAC
>Ga0307296_10001374_pt1 | contig 12170 bp, 12 predicted proteins | sample ER_DNA_153_FD_194467 | JGI IMG/M metagenome (GOLD analysis project Ga0307296, IMG submission 194467) | Bulk soil microbial communities from the East River watershed near Crested Butte, Colorado, United States - ER_DNA_153 | ecosystem: Environmental > Terrestrial > Soil > Floodplain | place... | reverse complement strand
CGCCTCGCGCGATCGAGCCGTGCTCGAGCTTCTCTACGGGTCGGGACTCCGGGTGGGGGAGGTCGCGACCCTCACCGTCGACCGCATCGATGCGCGACGAGGCCGCGTGCTCGTGCTCGGGAAAGGCTCGAAGGAACGGGAAGTACCTATTTCCGAGTACGCCGCCGACGCCGTCGGCACCTACCTGCGCGAAGGGCGCTCCACGATGGCGCCCGACGGATCGCGACAACTCTTCTTCAATAGGCGCCGCAAACCCTTCAGTGAGCGCGATATCCGTTCGATGGTTGAACGTTATGGCGCTACCCTGCTGCCGGGGAGGCGGGTGACCCCGCACACCCTGCGGCACTCATTCGCCACGCACCTTCTGGAAGGAGGGGCCGACATCAGGGCTGTGCAGGAACTCCTCGGACACGCGAGCGTTGCGACGACGCAGCGGTACACGCACGTCTCGCGCCGTCGGCTCTTCGAGGCGTACGAGCGCGCTCACCCGAGGGCCTGACGTGGCGACGGCGAAGAGGGTCGCGGTCAAGACCGCGGAGCGGGCACCGAAAGCATCGGCGAAGTCGCCGCCATCCAAGACGGTCACGATCCCTCCCGCGGTCGACGACGAGCTCGCGCTCCGGTGGGACACCTTCAAGCGAACCGACGACCGAGACGCCCGCGAGAAATTGATCCTGCACTACGCACCGCTCGTGAAGTACGTGGCGAGTCGCGTGGCGACGGGCCTGCCCTCGAGCGTCGACCAACACGACCTCGTCAGTTACGGCATGTTCGGGCTGATCGACGCCCTCGAGAAGTTCGAGCCGGGGCGCGGCAACAAGTTCGAGACGTACGCGGTTCCGAGGATCAAGGGAGCGATCATCGACGAGCTTCGAGCGATGGACTGGGTCCCACGATCGATCCGATTCAAGGCTCGGGAGCTCGAGAAGGCGCAGGCGGACCTCGAGGCGATGCTGAAGCGGCAGCCCTCGGAGGAGGAGCTGGCGGATCGGCTCGGCATGAGTCGGCAGGAGCTGCACGCGATGGTCTCGCAGATCTCGTTCGTCTCGGTGCTCGCGCTCGACGAGGTCGTCTCCTCGGGGAGCGACCGGGGCGATCAGGTGGCGCTGATCGACACGATCGCCGACAAGGGTCTCGATCCCACGTGGGGGCTCGAGAGCCAGGAGACGCGCGGGCTCCTCGCGGCCGCCATCAACTCACTCTCGGAGCGAGAGAAGATCGTCGTCACGCTCTACTACTTCGAAGGCCTCACGCTGGCCGAGATCGGCGAGATCCTCGGCGTGACCGAATCCCGCGTGTGCCAGATCCACACGAAGGCGGTCGGCGGACTGCGCGGCCAGCTCACCGAGGTCGACTGAGCGACCGTTCCTCCGCGCAGGTGTGACGCGTTTCACGGCGCGCGCCTGCCCGGGTCGCCTAGCGTCGCTCACGTGAAGAAGCTGTTCCTGTTCATGGCGGTCGCATCCTTGGTGCTCGCGCCCTCAGCCGCCGGGCAGGCGCGCGCCGCCGGAGACTGGTCGTGGCCCGTCGTCGGTCCCGTGATCCGCGGGTTCGACCCACCGGACACTCCGTTCGGCTCGGGTCACCGGGGCATCGACATCGCCGTGTCGGTGGGGACCGCGGTCCGTGCCGCCGCGGCAGGGGTCGTCACCTTCGCCGGTCCCGTCGGGGGGCGACTGTTCCTCACGATCGATCACGGTGCGGGGCTGGAATCCAGATACTCCTTCCTCAGCGCTCTTGCCGCCAGGCGGGGCGACGTGGTCGCCATGGGGCACGTGATCGCGCGTTCGGGGACCGGTCATGTCGGGGACCGAGTACCCAACCTGCACTTCGGGGTGCTCCTCGACGACGTCTACGTGGATCCGCTCGACTACCTCGGCCCCGTCGACGTCTGGCGGTTCATCCGGCTGGCGCCGCTCGACGTCTGAACCCCCGCGAGAGGCGAGCCGCTAGGATGACGCGGCCTTGCGCCTCCTCCACCTCTCCCGCGTGTCACATCGCTCGCTGGCCGCCGTCTCCGTCACGGTCGCGATCGTCGTTGGCGCCCCGGTCGCGGCGCTGGCCGATTGGGTCCAATTCCAGGGCGGCGGTGCGCACGACGGCCTTTCCGATGGTCCGTCGGCGCCGTTGGCCGTCGCGTGGACCAACGATGACATCAAGCTGGAGGGCACGGATACCACCAGTGGGCTGTCGTCCCCGGTCGTTTCGGAGGACGGCACGGTCGTGGTGGTCGCACCGACAGCGGTCCTGGGATTCGATGGCGCGGACGGATCGCAAGTCTTCAGCGCCGACCGCGACTTCGGGCCGTCCTCGCAGCCCGCGATCGGTCAGGCGCCCGACGGCCCGATCGCCGTGTTCACGGAGGGTTTCGGGGACAGCGGGCCTTCCGCGAGCGGATCCGTCACGCCCTCACCGTCCCCGCCGGGGCAGGACAACGCGGGCGAGGGTTTCGACTCTCACGTGAGCGCGGTGGACCTCGAAACGGGCCAGCCTGCGTGGCCTTCGCCGGTCCAGCTCGCGGACATCGTGCAGACCCCGGTCGCGGTCGATGAGACGAGCGCCTACATCGGAGACGTCGGCGGCCGAGTCACCGTCATCGACCTTGCCTCGGGCGACGTGCGCTGGACGAAGGAGCTGGGAACACCGATCTCGGGCGCCGTCACGCTGGACGCCGGCCGGCTGCTCGCCACCACCTTGGGGGGCCAGGAAGGGCCGTCGGAGATCGTCGCGCTCGATGCCGAGAGCGGGGACGAGCTGTGGCGGGCCAGCGCCGAAGATGCCTCGAACCTCGTCAGCGCTCCGGTCGTGGCGAACGGACGCATGCTCACGCTCGATGCTCTCGGTGGCGTGCTCGCGTTCGACGCCGAAGACGGCCGGTTCCTCTGGCGCTCAGAGGTGATCAACCCGATCGCCCCCCGCGGCCAGCCTTTCCTCCTGCAAGGGGTGGGGGCGCCGGCGCCGGTCTCGGCGGACGGTCAGGTCTTCGCCGTTGACGTGACCGGGCGTGTGTACGCCTTCGAGGCCGAGACCGGCGCCGCCCTCTGGGATCACGCGCTGAACGATCCGTCCCAGTTCTCGCCCCCGCTCCTCACGGATGATCACGTCCTCGTTCCGACCGACTCCGGCACCCTGTACGCGGTCGATCGGCGGAGCGGGCATCTCGTGTGGCGGGTCGATGGCGAAGGGACCTTCCTCCGGGGCCTGTCGGACGCGGGCGACCTCCTCGTCGGGGTCACAGGTTTCGACAACGCCGCGCTGGTGACGTTCGAGGCGGATGCGACCGCTCGGTTGATCGACGAGCCGTCTCCGACGACGCTCGACATCGGCAGGCTGATCGCGCGCTTCCTTCTCGGCGGTGCGCTCACCGGTCTCGTGGCCATCCTGCTCACGCGGCCGTTGCAGCGACGACTCGGCCCGGCGATCCTCCCCGGCTCGGGTGAGGAGTCGGGATGAGCGCCAGAAGCGGGAGCAGCCGAAGTCGGGGGAGGGCGCCGGCGCCGCCGCCACGCCGAGGACTCCTGTCCGGCATGTCGGCTGCGCCGATGGATTCGATGCCGAGGATCCGCACAGCGTTCACGAGAGGTCTGGCGGGCACATGGTCGAGTCCTCTGGTCGTGGGCTCGCTTCTCGCGTGGCTCCTCGCGGAATGGCTGGTGGTCGTCGCCCTCGGCTATCCAGGGCCGTTCGCGTTGCTCGCCCATGTCTCCGCACCCACCCCGCTGAGCACGTTCACGGATCTCTCCCTCTCGACCGGGATCCTCGGGGTTCGGCAGGGGCTCCTGTTCGTGTTCGGCACGGCGGCGGTCCACGCACTGTGGTTCTCGGTGCTCATCGGCCTCGCGATCGAGACGATCGAGAGCGGTGGCGCCACGCGGTGGGGTGCCATCCGGGGGCTCCGGGCGTTCCCTGTGGTCCTCGCGCTCCACGTGATCGGCGTGGCCGTTGTCTTCGCCGCGCAGATCGTGGCGGCGTTGGGGGGCGGCGGGCTGGCGCTCATCGTGCAGATGGCTGCGCTCGTCGGGGCGACGTGGGTGTTCGCGTTCGCGCCCGTGATCGCGGTCACGGAGCGCCGGCGGCTCATGGATTGCCTCGGCCGCTCGATGCGCGCTGCCAGGATGCCTGGGTCCGGCAACCTGACGTTCGCCGCGCTCTACGCCGTGCCGATCTTCGCCACCTTCCTCACGCCGGGCTTGCCCGGGGTGCTCCTCGACGTCAACCCGCCCTCCCCGGCCTGGATCTACGTGGTCCTGATGAACCTGCTCCACGCGGCGATCCTGGGTGCGTTCGCCTTGCGCTACCTGGCCATCGCCGAAGAGGTGCCGGAAGCGCCGGTCCGCGCGGCACCGTCTCGTGAGCGGGCGGCCGGCAGCAGGAGGCGGCGTTCGCGACGATCGCCGCGGGCGTGAGCGCGCATCGCCGCTGGTAAGCTGCCCAACGCCGACGTCGCAAGACGTCGAGCACGCACGTCCGAGGACCGCGATGGCGGGGTCCCAGGCCCAAGAACCGCAGATGGACCGGGCCGCCCGCGGGAAGATCCGGACGGAGGAAGAAACCACACATCAGGAGGGAAACGTGCCTGTCGTCACCAGGCGGGAGCTCCTCGAGGCCGGCGTGCACTTCGGCCACCAGACCAGACGGTGGAACCCGAAGATGCAGCGCTACCTGTTCGGGGAGCGATCCGGGATCTACATCATCGACCTCGAGAAATCGCTGGAAGGGATCGAGGAGACGCACGAGTTCGTCCGCGATCTCGGCCGTCGCCGCGGGACGGTCCTGTTCATCGGCACCAAGAAGCAGGCCCAGGAGGTCGTCGAGGAGCACGCGAACCGCGTTGGCATGCCGTTCGTGAACCACCGCTGGCTCGGAGGGATGCTGACGAACTTCACCACGATCTCTCGCCGCCTGATCCGCCTACGCGAGTTGCGGGAGATGGAATCGTCGGGCGCGATGGACAACCTGCCCAAGAAGGAAGTGATCCGTCTTCAGCACGAGCGCGAGAAGCTCGAACGGAACCTGGGCGGGATCCAGGCGCTCGAGCGCCTCCCGGACGCGGTCTTCGTCGTGGACACCAAGAAAGAGCAGATCGCCGTCACCGAAGCCAGGAAGCTCGACATCCCCGTGATCGCGATCGTCGACACGAACTGCGACCCGGACGAGGTCGACTACGTGATCCCGGGTAACGACGACGCGATCCGTGCCGTCAGCCTCGTCACGCGTGTGATCGCAGACGCGCTCGCCGAGGGATACGGGATGGCGAAGGACGAGGTGATCGAGAAGTCGGTCTCACGCCGGCCTTCGGCCGCCCCCCGCCGATCCACCACCGCCGCTCCCGGGCCCGCCGACGAGGATGTGCCGTCGCCCGAGGACGCGAGAGCGATCGCGGCGAGCACGGTATTCGAGCCCGACCTCCCCAGCCCCGAACCCGAGGTCGTCGTCGAGTCCGATGAGGCGGGCGCCGCCGAGGCCGCGGATGACACCGCGACGGAGAAGACCGGATGACGGATATCTCGGCAGACCAGGTGAAGAAGCTCCGCGACCTCACCGGCGCGGGGATGATGGATTGCAAGCGCGCCCTCCAGGAGACCGGGGGCGACATCGACAAGGCCATCGAGCTGCTCCGCGAGAAAGGCCTGGCTTCCGCTGCGAAGCGGGCAGGCCGCGCCGCGGATCAGGGCCTCATCGACAGCTATATCCACTTCAACAACACGGTGGGCGTGCTCGTCGAGGTCAACAGCGAGACGGACTTCGTCGCGAACACGGACGAGTTCAAGCAGCTCGTGAAGGACATCGCCCTCCACATCGCGAGCCCGGCGGCACCACAGTGGCTCGATCGCGAGGATGTCCCCGCTCACGTCGTGGAACAGGAAGAGCACATCGCCCGCGTGCAGGCAAAGGAGTCCGGGAAACCGGACAACGTGATCGACAGGATCGTCGAAGGCAAGCTCCGGGCGTTCTTCGAGGATTCGGTCCTGCTGGAGCAGCCGTTCGTCAAGGACGATTCGAAGACGATCCGACAGCTCCTCGACGAGGTGGGGGCCAAGGTCGGGGAGAAGGTTGCCGTCCGCCGGTTCGTCAGATACAAGCTGGGTGAGTCCACCGAGGCATAAGGGTCTTCAAGGGTGACGCCGACGCCACGGCGATCACGAGGGGAGCGCGTGCGAACGTGACGGACAGGAGAGCCGGGAGGGCGGAATACCACCGCGTCCTCCTCAAGCTCTCGGGCGAGGCGTTCGCACCGCCCGAAGGTTCTGGGATCAGCACCGAAGCGACGGCATTGGTCGGCCGGCAGCTCGCCGAGGTCGTCGACCTCGGCGTCCAGATCGCGGTCGTGGTCGGTGGCGGCAACATCTGGCGGGGGCGGCAGGCTCCGGGGATCGAGCGAAGCCGCGCCGACTACATGGGGATGCTCGCCACCGTGATGAACGCGCTGGCGCTCCAGGACTCGCTCGAGAAGCTGCACGTCCCGACTCGCGTCCAAACCGCGATCGAGATGACCCAGCTCGCCGAGCCGTTCATCCCCCTGCGGGCGCGACGACACCTGGAGAAGGGCCGAGTCGTGATCTTCGCCGCCGGCCTGGGCGTGCCGTATTTCTCCACGGACACGTGCGCGGCGCAGCGTGCCCTGGAGATCGGCGCCGAAGCGCTCCTCAAGGGCACGAAGGTGGATGGCGTGTACACCGCCGATCCCAAAGTGGTGCCCGGTGCCTCGCGCCTGGACGAGATCGAGTACGTGGACATCCTCCGCGAGGGCTACCAAGTGATGGACGCCACGGCGATCTCGCTCTGCATGGAGAACAAGCTGCCGATCATCGTGTTCGACCTCTGGGAGGAGGGCAACATCCGGCGGGTCGTGACAGGTGAGCCGGTGGGATCTTTGGTCCACGGCGGCGCGAGATGACGGTCGATTCTGCTTTGAAGGACGCGGATCACAAGATGGAGCAGGCGGTGTTCCACCTACGCGAGGACCTGTCGTCCATCAGGACCGGACGGGCCTCGGGCGCCGTACTCAGCCGGATCATGGTCGAGTACTACGGCTCGCCCGTCCCGCTGAACCAACTGGCCTCCGTGAACGTCCCCGAGCCCAGGCTGCTCGTGGTCCAGCCGTTCGACAAGAACTCGATCGCGCAGATCGAGAAGGCGATCCAGCAGAGCGACCTCGGGATCACGCCGTCGAACGACGGGCAGGTCGTGCGCCTCGCGTTCCCGCCGCTCACGGAGGAACGCCGCAAGGAGCTCGTCAAACAGCTGCATCATCGGGCGGAAGAGGGCCGCGTCGCCGTCCGAAACGTCCGGCGGCATGCCAAGGATGATATGGAGAAGCTTGAGCGAGAGCATTCCATCTCGGAAGATGAGCTCTCGAGGGGAGAGAAGGAGCTCCAGAAGCTGACGGACCGGTACGTGGCCGAGATCGATGAGATCCAGCGCCACAAGGAATCTGAGCTCATGGAGGTCTAGTGCCCGACGACGAGCACGAGAGCGACGATCTGTTCGAGGATCTCGACAAGTTCTTCGCCCCGATCAAAGACGTCGAGTGGGAAGAGCCGGAGGAAGCCGCGTCGCCCGCCGGACCGCCGGGCGAGGAGCACGTCAGCGTCCGGGACGAGCCCGAACCCGTGGTCACGGTGCCCCCCGCGGCTGCCGAGACAACAGGGGGATCCGACGCGGCCTTCGAAGATGAAGACGAAGAGGACGAGGCCGACTGGTACGACACGGCGTCGCTCGAGCCGGTCGACCAGGCGCTCGGGGCCTCCGCCGAAGATGACGTCGAGGACGACGAACAGCCGGTCGCCCGCTCAGCGGAGATGGAGCAGCCGGACGACGATCAAAGAGACCTCTTCGCCCGGCCGGCCGCGACGGACGAATGGCCTGCTGAGGAGCAGGAGGGCGAGCGGCCGTCCGCGGAGGAGTTGGAGGAGGCCGCGGCTCACTTCGCCGATCCCTCGGCAGATGAAGCCGAGGCCCCGGCTCCTCGCGTCGTCCAGATCGACGAGGAGAACGCCGCCGATCTGATGGACGAGCTGGGCGCGGAACCGTACCCGCCGGCCGAGGGAGACGAGGACGTCTTCGCCGCGATGGCCGAGGAGGAACCGTCCCGCACGATCGTGGTCGGCGCCGAGGGCCTCGGCGGTCCCAGCTGGCAGGAGCCGGCGGCCGTCGAGGTCGGAGCCGATCTCGACCGCCGCGGGACAGAGCGGGATGTCCCCGCCGCGTTCCTCACGGGGATCGTTCTCGCCGGAGTCGCGCTCGTGGCGCTGTTGATCGGCGAGGGGGTGTTCGCGCTCGTCGCAGCCATCGTTGCCCTTGTGGCCCAGGGCGAGTTGTACGGGGTCATGGTGAAGCACCACCGTCAGCCGGCGACCGCGGTGGGCTTGGTGAGCGGCGCGTTGATGCTCGCCGGCGCGTACTACCACGGCGAGGCCGGGCTCCTCTCGATGCTGACGCTCGGCTTGCTTGCGACCTTCCTCTGGTACATGACGGTCCCGGCGGCCCACCGAAAGGACACCGCCGGGAACATCGGCCTCACGCTGCTCGGGTTGCTCTGGATACCCGGGCTGGCAGGGTCGCTGCTGATCATCCTGACCACGTTCCAGACCCCGGTCGTGGTCGCCGTGATCGGTCTCACGTTCGCGTTCGACACCTTGGCGTTCCTGACCGGCTCCGTCTGGGGCGGATCGTTCATCCAGAGGCCGCTCGCGCCCGCCACGAGCCCGAAGAAGTCGATCGAAGGCCTCATCGTGGCGTCGCTCGGAACGATCATCCTTTCGTCCGCCTTCGTGACCGCGTTCGTCGACGCGGCGCCGGGGATCTTCGTCGACGGCCGCCTGAACGCCGTGCTGCTCGGCATCGTCGTCTCGCTGGCCGCCACTTTCGGCGATCTGGCCGAGTCGTTGATCAAGCGTGACGTCGGAGTGAAGGACATGGGGAGCGTCCTCCCTGGACACGGCGGCGTTCTCGACAGGATCGATTCGCTCCTGTTCGTAGCCCCCGCCGCCCTCCTCCTGCTGCGCATCATCGCCTTCTAGGGATCTGGGCGGCCCGCCACTTGTTGCCTTGCGGTCGGGGGTAGTCTGTTCCCCATGCGGAGCATCACCATCCTCGGTTCGACTGGGTCGGTCGGGACCCAAGCGTTGGACGTCGTCCGTCGCAATCCCGAGCGATTCAAGGTCGTCGGCCTGTCGGTCGCCGGAACCAATCAGGAACTGTTGATCGGGCAGATCCGTGAGTTCCTGCCGCCCGTCGTCGCGATCGCGGACGAGTCGGCGGCCGAAGAGGTCGGAGCCGTCCTCAGCTCCCTGCGCGGCGTCGAGCTCCTTATCGGGCCCGACGCCGCCGAGCGACTTGCCGCGGACACCGAGGCTGACATCGTCCTGAACGCGCTCGTGGGTTCGTCCGGACTGGGGCCGACGCTGGCCGCGTTGCAGAACGGGAAGACCGTTGCGCTCGCCAACAAGGAATCGCTCGTCGTGGGCGGAGAGCTCGTGATGGACCTGATCAAGGGCGAGCCCGAACGCCTCCGGCCCGTGGACTCCGAGCACGCGGCGCTCGCCATGGCGCTCCGCGGCGAGCGCCGCGAAGACCTGAAGCGTGTGGTCATCACGGGCTCGGGCGGCCCCTTCCGGGGCTGGACGGCGACGGAGCTCGCCAAGGCGTCCATGAAGGAGGCGCTGCAGCACCCGGTGTGGTCGATGGGCCCGAAGATCACGATCGACTCGGCGACGTTGATGAACAAGGGTCTCGAGGTGATCGAGGCGCACTACCTCTTCGGTCTCGAGTACTCGCAGATCCACGTGCTGATCCATCCCGAGGGCGTGGTGCACGCGATCGCCGAGTTCAAGGACGGTTCGATGCGGGCGGAGATGGCGACGGCGGACATGCGTCTGCCCATCCAGCTCGCCCTGGCGTGGCCGGAGCGCCTCCCGAGCGGCGTGGCCTCGCTGCCGCTCACGGAGACGAAGCTCACGTTCGAGCCCGTCGACCACGAGGCCTTCCCTGCGGTGGACCTCGCCTATCGAGTGGGAGGGCTCGGCCTCACGTTCCCCGCGGTGATGAACGCCGCGAACGAGGTGGCCGTGTTGGCGTTCCTCGAAGGGAAGATCCCGCTCCCACGCATCGTGGAGATCGTCCAGACGATCATCGATGAACACGAACCACCCTCGGTCGTCTCGGTCGTGCATATCGAGCGGGCAGATGCATGGGCCCGCCGACGCACGGCCGAGATCATCGAGGCTCGCTAGGTGGGGAGCGTCTACGCGATCGCCGGCTTCCTGGCGCTGATCCTGCTCGTCGTCATCCCGATCCACGAGCTCGGTCACATGCTCGTGGCTCGTCGTTTCGGCTTCAAGGTCACGGAGTACTTCGTCGGATTCGGACCGAGGCTCTGGTCGAGGAGGCGTGGCGAGATCGAATACGGGATCAAGGCGATCCCGGCCGGCGGCTACGTGAAGATCGCCGGGATGAACCCCTATGAGACGATCGCACCCGAGGATCTGCCGCGCGCCTACGGGTCCAAGCCGATCTGGCAGCGGGCGCTGGTGATCCTCGCGGGACCCGGATCGCACTTCCTCGTGGGGGCGGTCCTGTACTTCGCGCTCTTCGCCTCGTACGGGAACCTCGATACCAACAAGGTCGTCGTCGGCGATGTCGCTCGAACACTCGGTGGCGGGGTGTCACCGGCGAAGGAAGCGGGACTCCAGGTCGGCGATGTCGTGGTGCGCGTCGGCGACATGTCGAATCCGACGCCGGACACGCTCGGGCGGTACGTGACCCGCTACGCCCGACAGCATCCGAACGGGCCGCTCGTGTACGTGGTGGAACGCGACGGGCGAACCATCACGTTGCGGATCGTGCCGAGGCTCGTCAAGGAGTCGGGGGTCACCAAAGGGAGGATCGGCTTCACGTTGGGTCCGGAGCGCCTTTCGTTTCCCAAGGCGGCGGTCGTGTCAGGGAAGTGGGTCGGGAAAGCCACCTGGAACAGCGTGGCGGCGATCCCGAAGATCTTCACCCAGGGCGTGGGTCGGACGTTCACGGTCCTGTTCAGCGACGAACCCCGTCGCGCCGACGACCCGACGAGCCTCGTCGGGGTGAGCCGCCAGATCGGCGTCGCGGGTGATCGGGGCGACTGGGCCCTGTTCCTTGGGTTCGCCGCATATGTGACGGTGTTCATCGGCGTCGTGAACCTAGTTCCCCTGCCGCCGCTCGACGGTGGTCACCTGCTGCTCCTGGTCTGGGAGAAGCTCACCGGTCGCCAGGCCGACTATCGGAAGCTCGTCCCGATCTCGGCGGCGGTCATCGTGTTCCTCTCGATCTTCGCGATCGCGACCGTCTTCCTCGATATCACCCAGCCTCTGCCGATCATCTAGCGCCTCACGGAGCACGCCCCGCCACGATTTCTCCATCCCTTCGCCCCATGAGGCGCCGGACCCGGTGGATACGATGACTCCGTGGCAGCTCAGACCGTGCTCGTCGTCGAGGACGAGAACGCGATCGCCGAAGCCGTTCGAGCCCGTCTCCAGAGCGAGGGCTACGACGTGGTCGTCGCCTCCGATGGCCCCGAGGCGCTTCGCAAGCACGCCGAACACCGCCCCGACCTTGTGGTGCTCGATCTGATGCTGCCCGGGATGGACGGCCTCGAGGTGTGCACCCGGATCCAGCGGGATGGGTGGACGCCGGTGCTGATGCTCACCGCCAGGACGGAGGAGGCGGACAAGGTCGCCGGTTTCGCCGTCGGAGCCGACGACTACCTCACCAAGCCCTTCAGCCTCCGGGAGCTCTCCGTCCGCGTGCAAGCGATCCTGCGGCGGCGCGAGCGGATCGAGGGGGCGGCCGACGGCGAACCGATCGAACAGGGAGGGCTCCTGGTGGACGCGAAGCGCCGCCGCGTCGAGGTGGACGGCGCCGAGGTGCCACTGACGCCGCTCGAGTTCGAGATCCTCCACGCCCTCGCCCGCGAGCCGGGTGTCGTCCTCTCTCGGGATCAGCTCATGGATCGGATCTGGGGCTACCGCGATCACGCGGGCGGCCGGGTCGTCGATTCACACGTGGCCCGTCTGCGGCGCAAGATCGGCGAGGACGGTAACGACCCGCGGTTCATCCGGACCGTCCACGGCGTCGGGTACGCGTTCAAGGAGTCGTGATGGCGACCCGTCCCCTGGACAGGCTCACGTCGATCC
>Ga0307296_10001373_pt1 | contig 12173 bp, 14 predicted proteins | sample ER_DNA_153_FD_194467 | JGI IMG/M metagenome (GOLD analysis project Ga0307296, IMG submission 194467) | Bulk soil microbial communities from the East River watershed near Crested Butte, Colorado, United States - ER_DNA_153 | ecosystem: Environmental > Terrestrial > Soil > Floodplain | place... | reverse complement strand
GTGCCTCGTGAGGACTGCGAAACGCCGGTCCCGTCGTGGAAGCGGTCGAGCTGGGCGATCGACGTGCTGCCCGAGGGCGACCCCGCCCTCGATCCCGACGCGACGGTGGTCTGAGTGAGACCGTGTTCTGGCATGTCCGAGAAGGAGCGATCTCCATGGAGAAGGTGACGGTCGCAGCTGTTCAGGCGACCCCGGAGTTCCTCGACCGCGACGCCACGGTCCAGAAGGTGGTCCGGCTCACCAAGGAGGCCGGCGGTGTGGGGGCACGGCTGATCGTGTTCCCCGAGACCTTCATCCCGACCTATCCGGATTGGGTATGGCGCGCGGCGGCCTGGGACGGTCCTTTCGAGGCGCTCACGGCGCGCCTGCGCGAGGAGTCGGTCGAGGTGCCGTCGGCGGCGACCATGGAGCTCGGGAAGGCCGCGAAGCGCGCGAAGGCGTACCTCTCGGTCGGCGTGAACGAGCTCGATGGGAGCACGATCTACAACGCGCAGCTGCTCTTCGGTCCCGACGGCGAGATCGTGGGGAAGCACCGCAAGCTGATGCCAACGGGCGGGGAACGGCTCGTCTGGGGTCTCGGCGACGGGTCCGACCTCGATCCCGTCGACACGCCGTTCGGGCGCGTGGGTGGGCTGATCTGCTGGGAGAACATGATGCCGCTCGCGCGGACCGCGATCTACGCGAAGGGCGTCGACATCTGGACCGCGCCGACGTGGGACAACGACGAGAACTGGATCGCGAATCTTCGACACATCGCGCGGGAGGGGCGGGTGTACGTGATCGGCGTGTGCACGCTGCTCCGCGGCTCGGACATCCCCGACGACATCCCGGGGCGCGAGCTCTGGGGCGGTGAGGACGATTGGGCGAACCCCGGCTGGTCGGCGATCGTCGACCCCGACGGCCAGATGCTCGCCGGCCCGCTCGTCGAGGAGGAGGGGATCCTCACGGCCGAGGTCGACGCGCAGGTGGCGCGGGCGCAGCGGTACCGCTTCGATCCCGTCGGCCACTACAGCCGGCCCGACGTATTCACGCTGATCGTGAACGATGCGCCGAAGCGGTCGGTGACGTCCGAGTAGCATCCGGGCCGTGCCCGCGAAGGAGCAGCTCACGCGCGACGATCCGATCGAAGAGCGCGCGCCCGAGATCATCCGGCGCCTGTCCGAGGCGTACCCGGACGCGAAAGTGGCACTCCATTTCACGAACCCGCTCGAGTGCCTTGTCGCGACGGTGCTCTCGGCCCAGTCCACCGACGAGACCGTGAACCGGGTCACGGCGACGCTGTTCCAGAAGTACCGGACGGCCGAGGACTACCTGCGCGTACCCGAGGACGAGCTGAAGGCCGACATCCATGCGACCGGGTTCTTCAACCAGAAGGCGATCTCGATCCGCGAAGCGTGCCGCCGGATCGTCGAGGAGTACGGCGGCGAGGTGCCAGGCACGATGGAGGACCTGATCACGCTGCGCGGTGTTGCCCGGAAGACCTCGAACATCGTGCTCGGGAACTCGTTCGGCGTGGTCGAGGGCATCGCGGTGGACACGCACGTGAATCGGCTCGCGAACCGACTTGGGTTCTCGGAGCAAAAGGACCCTGTGAAGATCGAGCAGGACCTGATGCGGCTGATCCCGAAGGAGCGCTGGTTCGACTTCACGTACGTGCTGATCGATCACGGCCGCGCGCTCTGCACGGCGAAGAAGCCGAGCTGTCCCGAGTGCCCGGTCGAGCCTCTGTGCCCGGCCAGCCAAGCGTGAGCGTCGAGCGGCCGCCGAAGCCGCTGGTGGTGGCGCATCGCGGCGCGTCGATCGAGCAGCCCGAGAACACGATCGAGGCGTTCGAGGCCGCGATCAACGTCGGCGCGGACGCGGTCGAGTTCGACGTCCGGATGACGGCCGATGCACATGCGGTCGTGATGCACGACCCGGACGTTTCTCGCACCACGGACGGCACCGGGCTCGTGTCGGAATTGACGCTCGAGGAGATCCGACGTCTCGGCGTGCCGACGCTGCGGGAAGCGCTGGAATGCCTCGCCGGCCGCGCCGCCGCCGACATCGAGATCAAGAACCTCCCGGGAGAGCCGGGTTTCACCTCGGATCGGGAGGAGGCCGTCGAGGCAACCCTCGATGCCCTGGACGCGGTGGGCTTCCCGGGTCAGGTGATCGTCTCGAGCTTCAACCCCGCGTCGATCGCCCACAGCCGCGCCCTCCGCCCCGACGTCCCGACCGGGTTGCTCACCGAGTACGAGGTCGATGCTGAGGAAGCGCTCGTGCGAGCCGCATCGCCAGGCCACCCGTGGGTCCTGCCGTTCGTGCTGAAGGTCCTCGAGGCAGGCAAGGGTTTCGCCGACCGAGTCCACGCCGGCGGCGCGCTCCTGGGCGTGTGGATCGCCGACGATCCCGAGACCGCGCGGAGACTCTTCGAGCTTGGCGCCGATGCCGTGGCTACCAATGATCCACGCGCGATCGCCGCCGTTCGAGACGAGGTCGTGGGGTAGGTTGGCCACCTCGTTCTTGCGGCGCAAGAGACTGCCGGACGAGCTGCACGAGCCGCTGAACGGTCTCCGTGCCGTGGCGGTGGAGATCGAGGCAGCGAAGCAGGCGATGACCGGTACCGTGCCGTCGACGCGGTCGGCGGGGACGCCGCTCGCGGAGGGGATCCTCGAGCTGGAGCAGCGGCTCGCGGATGCGCAGGAGTTGATGCCGGCCTGGCGACATCCGGACCTCGAGGAAGAGTGGCTCGCCTGCGACGCCGGGATCCGCGGGTCGTTGGAGCGAGCCCGGCAGCTCCGGGAGGATCCTCCGGAGCTCGGCGGGTTCGAAGGGTTGATCTGGGCTGTCGATCAGCTCCTCCAGCCGCTGGAGGCGTTCGAGGCGGCGGCCGAGCGGTTCCGTACGCTCCGTCGTTGAGATGTCCGTCGTCAGCCTCGTCGGGGTGCACAAGTCGTACGGCACATGGCCCGTGCTCCAGGGGGTCGACCTCATGGTGCCCGACGGCGCGCGGATCGGGATCATCGGGCCGAACGGCGCCGGCAAGTCGACGTTGCTCCGGATCGTCGGCGGCACCGAGGACGTGAACGAGGGTGAGGTCGTGCGCCGCCGCGGCGTGACCGTGAGCTACCTCGAGCAGAACCCCGAGGGAGACGACCGGACCGCGGAGGGGTGGGTACTGGCCGGGCGGCCGGACATCGCCGCGCTCGACGACGAGCTCCGCTCGATCGAGGCCGAGCTCGCGCGGCCAGCGGTCACGGCCGACCTCGCGAAGATGGATCGCGTGCTCGTCAAACAGCAGGCGGTGCTCGATCGGTGGGTCGAGGCAGGAGGGCCGGGGCTCGCGGGAGAGGCGAGGAGTCTGCTACTCCGTCTCGGCTTCGACGACCACGACCTGACGCTTCCCACGACGGCGCTCTCCGGCGGTCAGCGGAAGCTGGCCGCGTTCGCCGCGTGTCTGATCCGGGACCCGGACCTCCTCCTCCTGGACGAGCCGGAGACGCACCTCGATTCCGACAAACGGGAGCTGCTCGAGGACGTGGTTGCGGAGTTCCCCGGGGCCGTCGTCACCGTGTCTCACGATCGCTACCTGTTGGACGACATCGTGAACCAGGTCGTCGAGCTCGATCGCGGCCACGTGGCCGTGTGGCCCGGCAACTACTCCGCGTACGCCGTCGCGAAGGAGCTGGCGCTCCAGCGCCAGCAACAGGTGTGGGTCACGCAGCAGAAGGAGATCGCGCGGCTCGAGACGGCGATCGCCCGGTTCAAGCTCTGGGCATCGCTGGTCGTGGACGAGCGCCACATCAAGCAGGCGAGGAACAAGCAGCGGCAGATCGACCGCATGGACAAGGTGGATCGCCCGGTGTTCGAGCGAAGGAAGATGGCCCTGGAGCTCCGTCCGGCCGAGCGCGGCGGACAGAGGATCGCCCGACTCCGCGAGATCTCGATGGCGTTCGATGACGACCCGGTGCTGCTCGATGCCACGTTCGACGTCTACCGGCGCGAGCGACTCGGGGTCGTCGGACCGAACGGCGCCGGCAAGACAGTGCTCGGCAGGATCCTCGCCGGGGAGCTCGAGTCGACTACGGGCGAGCGGTGGATCGGCCCCTCGATCCGGATCGGCTACCTGGAGCAGGGCTTCCAGGGTCAGGACCCGGCGCTCACCCCGGTCGAGACCGTGCGGAAGACGAAGGCGATGTACGAAGGCGAGGCGGTCGCCCTGCTCGCGAAGTTCCTGCTCCGCTACGACCAGATGCGCACGCCGGTCGGGTCGCTCTCCGGTGGGGAGCGGACGCGGCTCGAGCTCTGTCTGCTGATGCTCTCGGGCGCGAACTGTCTGATCCTCGACGAGCCGACGAACCACCTCGACATCGAGAGCATGGAGGTGCTCGAGGGCGCGGTCGAGTCGTTCGACGGAACCGCGATCTTGATCTCGCACGATCGGTACCTGCTGGACCGGCTCTGCGACCGGATCCTCGAGGTCCGTGACGGCGACGTGAAGAGCTTCGAAGGCGGCTACGACGACTGGGTCGCCGCGAAGGCCGCCGCCGTGTGAGCGGAGCAGGGTGAGGGCGGCGCCGTGAGCGACATCCTCGGACGGATCCGCGACGAGGTCGTCGACTGCCGGGTGTGTCCGCGCCTCGTCGATTGGCGCGAGCGGGTCGCGCGCGAGAAGGTTGCCCGTTTCGCGGACGAGGAGTACTGGGGGAGGCCGGTCCCCGGGTTCGGAGACCCGGCCGCCTGGCTCCTGATCCTCGGGCTCGCACCCGCGGCCCACGGTGGGAACCGGACCGGCCGGATCTTCACCGGCGATCGGAGTGGTGACTTCCTGTTCGCCTCGCTTCACCGGACGGGCTTCGCGAACCAGCCTCTGTCGGTTGCGCGCGGCGACGGGCTTCGACTCGACGGGGCGTACCTCACGGCGGTAAACCGGTGCGCGCCGCCGGGCAACAAGCCGACGCCCGAGGAACGTGATCGGTGCCTCCCGTACCTGGAGCGAGAGATCCGCGCCATGACGCACCTCGAGGTCATCGTGGCACTGGGCGCGTTCGCCTGGGACGGGGCGCTCCGCGGGCTGGGTGCCCTCGGCCACGGGGTGAGGCCGCGTCCCCGGTTCGGCCATCTCGCCGAGGCCCGTGTCGGGCCACACGTCTTGGTGGGTTGCTTCCACCCGAGTCAACAGAACACCTTCACCGGCAAGCTCACGGAGTCGATGCTGGACAACGTGTTCGAACGCGCTCGCCAGCTCGCGGGTCGCTAGTCCTGGTCCTCGTCGTCCATATCCGCCCGTCCCGTGACGCGCTGATGGAGCCCGCGCAATCCGGGGATCCGATCGAACTCCAGGATGAACAGGGCGAGCGCGGTTCCGAGGATCGCGGTGAGGTACAGCCCGATCCCGGTGACGACGCCGAGCGCGGCGACGCACAGGATCGAGGCGGCGGTCGTGAGGCCGCGTGTCTCGCCTTCTTGGGCGCGCCAGATGATGCCGACGCCGAGGAAGCCGATCCCGGTGGCCACGCCCGCCACGGCTTGCCCGGCGGTGTCGGGGAACATCGTGATCGCGGTGCCCGCGAATCCGGCGGCTCCGAGCGCCACGATCGCGAACGTGCGCTCGCCGGCGCTCTTCCCTCGAGACTCGCGTTCCAACCCGATGAGGAAGCCGAGCAACGCAGCCACGGCCATCCGACCGGCGATCGTGAGCTCGAGCGCCACTCGACCTTCGTCGAAGAGGCCCATGAATCCATGAGCCTAGTCGGCGAGGCGGCCGACCCCCGAGCGACTGATTGGATCGATCGGACGGGTTGGCTACGCTCGGGAGAAGGATGCCAACCGAGGAGGGATGGGGATGCGGATCGTTCGATCGTTCGTGGTGCTCGGAGCGGTGATCGCGGCGGCGACCTCGCTGGGTCTCGCCCCTGCGATCGCGCCGCCGGCTTGCACCTGGGTAGGGACACCCGGTCCCGACGTGAAGCACGGGACGGCCGGAAACGACGTTCTGTGTGGCCGGGGTGGCGACGACGAGCTCTTCGGTGGCCCTGGGAACGACCGGATCCGTGGGGGTCCTGGCGATGACTTCATGAGCGGCGAGCGAGGCGACGACATCCTTTTCGGCCAAGGGGGCCGAGATTCGATGATCGGGCGCGGCGGCAACGATGTGATGTACGGCGGCCTCGGGATCGACAACGGCGACGGTGGCCAAGGCAACGACCGGGTCTACGGAGGTCCGGGTGGCGACTCCACCCTGTACGGGGGCTCGGCAGGCGCGGACCGCGTGTTCGGAGGGGACGGCAACGACGGCTGCGTCACCACGATCGACAACAGCGGGAACGACTCCGTCTTCGGAGGTCCGGGGACCGATCACTACTACACGGACCCGGGGGACGACGTGACGAGCGTGGAGATCTCCGGTCCCTGCTTCGCCGAGTAACGGCGCCCCAGTCAAGCGGTGACGGGGGGCGGCGGGCGTAGCCCTCCGCCCCCCGTATGCTCGTTTCATGGGTCGTCACGGCTTCTTCCACGTCTCTCCGATCGACGAGGATCGGCGGAAGGTCGATCGCGCGACCGTTCGTCGCGTGGTCGACACGTTCCGCCCGTACAAGGGCAAGGTCGGCCTGGTCGGGCTGATGATCGGCGTCACGTCGGGACTCGGCGTCATCAACCCGCTGATGATCGTGCTGGTCTTCGACAAGGCTCTCTTCGGCGCGAACGGCATGTGTCAAGGGCAACCGTGCCCGAACCTGCCGTTGCTCTACCTCTACGTCGCGATCATGATCGCCGTCCCGATCGTGACGAGCATCATCGGGATCGGACAGACGTACCTCACGAACCTCGTCGGCCTGAACGTGATGCAGGACATCCGGAACAGGCTCTACGAGCATCTCCAGGGGATGCCGCTCCGGTTCTTCACGACGACGCGGACAGGGGAGATCCAGTCGAGGCTCGCGAACGATGTGGGCGGGGTGCAGTCGGTCGTCACGGACACAGCGTCCACGGTGCTCTCCAACGTCGTCACGATCATCAGCACGATCATCGCGATGATCGTGATCTCGATCCCGCTCACCATCTTGTCGCTGCTCCTGATGCCGCTGTTCCTGTGGCTCACGGTGAAGGTTGGGAAGGCTCGTCGCGAGGTTGCGACGAACACGCAGCGAACCCTCGCGGACATGACCACCATCACCGAGGAGACCCTCAGCGTCAGCGGGATCCTCCTGTCGAAGGGATTCGGACGCCAGCGGTTCGAGATCGGCAGGTTCCGGGACGAGAACGAACGCCTGACCGGATTCCTGCTCCGGCAGACGATGATCGGCAGGTCGTTCTTCGCGCTCGTCGGCACGTTCTTCTCGATCACGCCCGCTCTGGTGTACCTGGTCGCCGGCTGGGTGAACTCGAACGCCGGCTCCGACGTCATCCAGTCGGGGATGCTGGTGGGGTTCACCACCCTGCAATCCCGCCTGTTCTTCCCGATCGGCTCGATGCTCCAGGTCTCCACCGAGGTGCAGTCCTCGCTCGCGCTCTTCGATCGGATCTTCGAGTACCTCGACCTCCCACATGAGATCCGCGATGCGCCCGACGCGGTGGCTCTCGAGACCGTGACCGGTCACGTGCGGTTGCGCGATGTGCGGTTCCGGTACGAGGACCCCCCGGAGGGGATCCCCATCTCGCCGGATGCGCCTCCACTCGCGGATGACGACCCCGTTCCCAGGGGGTGGACGCTCGAGGACGTCGACCTAGACATCCAGCCCGGGCAGCTGGCCGCGCTGGTCGGCCCGTCCGGTGCCGGCAAGACGACGGTCACATACCTCGTTCCCCGCCTGTACGACGTGCAGGAAGGAGCGGTGGAGATCGACGGCCTCGACGTGCGGAAGATCAAGCTCGAGTCACTGGGTGAGGCGATCGGGGTCGTGACCCAGGAGACGTATCTGTTCCACGACACGGTTCGCCGGAACCTCCTCTATGGGAAACCGGATGCGACCGAGGAGCAGCTGATCGCGGCGGCGTGGGCGGCCAACATCCACGGCCGGATCGCGGAGCTGCCGGACGGCTACGACACGATCGTCGGCGAGCGCGGCTACAAGCTCTCCGGCGGCGAGAAGCAGCGTCTCGCGATCGCACGGGTGGTCCTGAAGGATCCGAGGATCCTGATCCTGGATGAGGCCACCTCGTCGCTGGACACGACCTCAGAGCGCCTGGTCCAGTCGGCGCTGGAACCGCTGATGAAGGGCCGGACCACGATCGCGATCGCCCACCGGCTGTCCACGATCCTGTCGGCCGACGTGATCTTCGTCATGGATCGAGGGCGGATCGTCGAACAGGGAACGCACGAAGAGTTGCTCGAGCGCGGTGGGCTGTACGCGAAGGTCTACGACCAGCAGTTCCGAGGCGGCCTCGTGCAGGCGGAGTACGAAGACGGCGTGGTACTCGCCTCCGGCGAGGTCGTGCGCACGGCGAGCTGATCGAGCGGTCGCCTTCGAGGGTCCCGGCTAGTAGCCACTCTTCCCGCCGCCCGGGCACGCGGCGAGCAGGAGCGTCAGGGCGATCAACGCGAGCAGGAACCACGGCCTCGACAGCAGGAAACGACGGAATCTCATGTTCTCCTCCCCTTCCGATCATCCGCGAAACGAGAGCTTCTTGGAGTACCCGAGTAATACGAAGCCGTCCGGGAACACGATGTCCTCGGCTCGCTCGTATCCGAGGCGCTCGTACATCGCTTGCGCGGCTTTCATCCGATGCGTCGTATTCAGGGTCATGAACGTCTTGCCGGCCGCGCGGGCCCCCGCCACCGACACCCCCCTGAGTGCCCGAGCCACGCCGCGGGACCGCGCGGCCGGATCGACCCCGAGCATCCGGATGTGGGCTTCCTCCGGTTCGAGTGGCCGTTGCCCCTCCTCGCCCTCGTCCCGTACTCGCCCGTCGAGCTCGAGCGTCAGGGACCCGAGGACGCGGCCGTCCTCAACCGCGACCATGATCGTCGTCTGGTCGGCGCGCTCCGCCACATCCGCGATCCTCCGAAGGTAGCGCTCCCAGTCCTCGTCGCCGGGGCCGACGAACTCGCGATAGGCCTCGGCCGTCACTCGCCCGGCTTCGGCGTGCTCGTCGGGGGTCGCTTCGCGGACCTCCATCCGTGGAAGGCTAGCGCGGCATGACCGTCAGGTTCATTGACTTCTCGCTGGAGGTGGGCAGGATGGGGAGGTGACAGAACCGCAGCTCAGCCGCCTCTTGCTCGCCGCGCACCGCGGGTTCGCGGCCGATCTGGTCGTGGAGCTCGAGGAACGTGGCTGGCCGGATCTCCGTGCGTCCCAGGCGGCGCTCGTGCTGAACGTGGATCGCCGGTACGGGACGCGGCTCACCGAGCTCGCCCGGCGGGCCGGCGTCACCAAGCAGGCGATGATGGTGGTGGTGGACGAGCTCGAGGTCCGAGGGCTCGTGCGACGGACACCCGATCCCGACGACGGCCGGGCGAAGGTGGTCCGGCTCACGGCTCGGGGCCGGACGTTCGCTGCCGAGTGCCGGCGAGCCATCGCAGCGGTCGAGGCGCGGGCGAGGCGGGCGCTCGGCGGCCGGCGGTACGACGGCCTCCGAGAGTCCCTCGAGCTCCTGCTGGAGACGGCCGACGAGGAGTCCTGAAGCCGGGTCAGACCCGGAGCGCGGGGCGGTCCGCCTTGAATCGGTCGAGCGGGACCGGGGGCGGCTCTCCCGTGACCAAGTCGGCCAACACTTCCCCGACGAGCGGTGCGAACTTGAAGCCGTGACCGGTGCAGGGAGACGCGACCACCAGCGGGCCGATCCGATCGATCACGAAGTCCTCGTCGGGTGTGATCGTGTACAAGCACGTCTCCGTCCTCAGGAGCTGAGGCGGTGAAGCGAGTCGCTCGCCGATCCAGCCGATGGTGCCGGCCTCTCGATCGGCATCCGCGTCGAAAGACCTGGTGTCCGGGTCGATCACTGGCCCGGAGAGGTGGGAGCCGGCCTTGAACTCCCCGGGCCGGAACGGGTTCGGGACGAGGTAGGGAGGCTGGTTCGGCGCGGCGTCCCAGTCGATGATCGTCGGGACCGACGACCCCTCGCCATCCATCACGAAGTGCGTCGACTGCTCGAGCGTCGGCTGCAAGAGCAGGTCGATGCCCGCGCTGCGGAGCAACGGGGCGGCCCACGCGCCGGCGGCGACGATCGCCGCCGGCGCCTGGATCACCTCGTCGTCGGAGGTCACCAGCTCGACGCCCTCGCCTCGCGGGCGAAGGGCGTTGACGACCGATCGCTCGCGGAGCTCCGCGCCCGCGGCGCGGGCCAATCGGAGTTGGGCTCCGATCGCCTCGTCCGCCCGCAGGATCGCCCCCTCGGGCTGGTACAAGAACGACACCCCCCCGTCGAAGCGAAACACCGGCCACCGCTCGGCCACTTCGGCCGCTGAGGGCCACTCGAACGACTCGCCGGCCGCCTGGAGCGCGGCCGCCGACTCGTGGGTGGCCTTGCCCACGTCGAGCCCACCCACCACGCGGAGGAGCTCCAGGCCGGCGTCCGACTCGAGGCGACGCCATCGATCCAGCGCCTGCCGGGCCATCCGGACATACACCGGGTCGTGGTACGTGAGCCGGAAGTTCCGGGTCGATCCTCCCGAGCTCCCGTTGGCGTGGCCGAACGTGAAGCGTTCCAGCAGGAGCACGGCGCGGCCGCGCGAGGAGAGCGCTCGCGCGGCCGCCGTCCCCATCACGCCCCCACCCACGATGACCACGTCCGGTCGCTCCACGATGCCGCGAGCGTACCTGCGTGTCGGGTATCCCGATGGCGGTTCCCGGGGTGTTGGCATCGGGTCCCGGCGCGGGCGAGACTCGCAACGTGACCGACCCCGCCCAGGCCGCACCGTCAGAGACGACGACCGACCCGCCTGTCGATCCGGAGCCGGACGGCTGGAGGCGCCGGTGGCCCCCGATGTCCTACTGGGTCCGGGTGCTGCTGACGATCGCGGCCGTCTCCGCGGCACTCATCGCCCTGTGGTCGGTGATCAACATCGTGATCCTGGTGATGATGGCGGTCGTCCTCGCCATCGGACTGGATCCGGCCGTTCGCCGGATCGAGCGGGGTGGCTGGTCCCGAGGCCGGGCGGTGACGCTGATCTTCCTGGGGGCCCTCTCCGTCGTGATCCTGTTCGCCTGGCTGGTGATCCCTCCGCTCGTTTCCCAGGTGGGGCAGCTCGGCGACGACATCCCCACCTATGTCCAGAGCCTGTCCGAACGCGACGACGCGCTCGGCCGGTACTTCCAGGAGAACGACGTCGCCGAAAAGCTCAAGACGTTCGTGAAGAAACTTCCTGAGAAGATCACGAACTCCTTCGGGACGATCGTCGGCGTCGCCGGGAAGGTCGGCAGTGCCATCTTCAACGTCGTTACGGTCGCGATCCTCACGATCTACTTCATGCTCTCGTTACCACGGATGCGGCGGACCGCGGCGATCTGGTTCGCGCCTGGGACGCGCGAACGTGCCGAGGACGTGATGGATCAGGCGATCTCTCGGATCGGCGCGTACGTGGCCGGTATCCTCACAACGGCATCGATCGCGGGCACCTGTGCGCTCACGTTCTTCACGATCTTGGGCCTCATCGGGCTGGGCATCCCCTTCGCCGTGCCGCTCGCGGTGTTCTCAGGCCTCTTGGGGCTCATCCCGGCGGTCGGCGCCTACATCGGCGCCGCGCCCGCCGTGATCGTCGGTTTCTTCCAGTCCGGCCTCACCGGCGTGGTTGTCCTCGTCTACTTCATCGTGTACCAGCAGGTCGAGAACTACGTGATCCAGCCGCGGATCATGAAGAACGCGGTCAACCTGTCGCCGGCCGCGGTGATCATCTCGACCCTGGTATTCGGCTCGCTCGCCGGGTTCGCCGGCGCCGTCTTGGCGCTGCCCGCGGCTGCCACGATCAAGGTCATCATCGTGGAGCTCTTCCTGCGTGATCGGGTCGCCGAGGGCGACCCCATCGCGCAAGAAACGCTCGAGGAGCACGACCGCGCGGAGGCCGAGGCAAAGGCCGATGCACGGGCGAGGGCGAGCGCCCGGCAGCGGATGGTGCGCCGTCTCCAGGACCGACTAAGGAAGCGTCGCGGGTAGCATGCGCCCGTGTCTGCCGGGGACGAAGCCGCCACGCCGGGCCAGGAGCCGGGCCAGGAGCCGGGCCAGGAGCCGGGAAAGAGACGAGGGCCGCAGGA
>Ga0307296_10001372_pt1 | contig 12175 bp, 10 predicted proteins | sample ER_DNA_153_FD_194467 | JGI IMG/M metagenome (GOLD analysis project Ga0307296, IMG submission 194467) | Bulk soil microbial communities from the East River watershed near Crested Butte, Colorado, United States - ER_DNA_153 | ecosystem: Environmental > Terrestrial > Soil > Floodplain | place... | reverse complement strand
GGGGGATCCAGCCTGGCCGGCGCGGGGCCTCGGGAGGCGGCGCGTCGGTCGGGTGGGTGCGCGGAGGCCGGCGCACCCGGCTCACCGGTGCGCGCCCCGATCTGAGGGACTGGCCATACTCGCAGGATAGGCGGGGCCCACCGCGGGCGCCGCTCGGGCCGCTGCACCGAACCGCGGCTCGGGCCCGCTGCTACCATCGCAGCCGCCATCCCCAGACCTCCGAGGACCTGTGCGTGCCCGAGACTGTCGTCCACCTGGTCCGACACGGGCAGGTGGAGAATCCTCGCCGGGTGCTCTACGGCCGGCTGCCCGGCTACCACCTGTCACGCCGCGGCCAGGCCCAGGCCGACCTGCTGGCCGGCCACTTCGCCGGCGCGCCCCTGGCCGCGGTCCTGGCCAGCCCCCTTGAGCGGGCCCAGCAGACCGCCACCCCGATCGCCGCCGCCCACGGCCTCGAGGTCCGCACCGACCTGCGCCTGATCGAGACCAGCAACATCTTCGAGGGCGTCGCCGGCAACGTCGCCTGGTACATCCTCCGCCACCCCCGGCTGTGGTGGAAGCTCCGCGACCTCCGCGCCCCCTCCTGGGGCGAGCGCAACGTCGACATGGCCGAACGGGTCAACGCCGTCGTCGACGCCGCCCGAGCCGAGTTCGCCGGCCGCCAGGTCGTCCTCGTCTCCCATCAGGCCCCTATCTGGGTCGCCCGCCTGGCCTTCGAACGCCGCCGCCTCGCCCACTGGCCCGGCTGGCGGCGCTGCACCCTGGCCAGCGTCACCACCCTCACCTTCACCGACGACACCCTCACCAGGGTCACCTACGCTGAGCCTGCCGCCTCCGCCCTCCTCGGAACCGACCCCGGTCCCGGCCCCCGGCTACGACGGGACCGCGAAGCGCAGTAGGGCGCCCAGGCCCTCGGCGGGCGCGGCCTTGGGCGGCGGGGGGGCGTCGTGGGTCTCGCCCCGGCCCTCGGCGGGGCGTGTCTGGTCGGCCGGGTCGAGCACGCTGACGTCGGCACCGGTGCCAAGGGCGGCGCGGACGGCCACGTCGACCAGCCGGCCCTCGACCGGGTCGGCGACGGCGAGGTCGATCAGGGTGCCGGGCTCGGCGGCGACGTCGGTCGGGGCCGGCCCGAACCAGGCCGTCCGCTCGTCGTCGAGGAACAGGCCGGTGAGCAGCAGTGTGTCGACCTGGCCGCGGGCGAGCGCGGCCAGGGTCGCGGCGGCTCCCTCCACCGCCCGGTCGGCCTGGCCCCGCTCCTCGGCGAAGCGCTCCAGCAGCGCCTGGTTGTCGGCCTCCACGGTGTCCCTGACCAGCCGGTCGGCCTCGACGAAGACCTCGTCAAGGGAGCCGAGCTCGCCCCCGACCACAGCCAGCAGCTCCCGCACCCGCTTGGGGGCGTGCTCGCGGAGCAGCCCGAGGGCGCGCACGTCGCCGGCGACGGCGACGAACCGGGGCCGGACCTGGTCGACCAGCCGGGTGAGGGCCTCGGCGACCTCGCCGGCGTTGGACTCCCACAGGGCCTCGGCCCGGTGATGGTGGCGCGGCTGCGACCAGCCGCCGGCCTGCGCCTTGTGGATGTGGGGGGTGACGCGGCCGTCGACCCGCTCGGTCCGGGCGACGTCGTCGGCCACCCGCGCCGCCATGTCGGCCCCGGTCCGGTCGGTCAGCACGGCCACATGCGGCACGGCGGCCTGACCGGCGGCCAGCAGCAGCACGACGTCGGGGAGGGCGCCCACGCGCAGGAGTGTGTCCCGCGGCGGCGGGTCGGGCAGGTTGGCCGAGTAGCGCGGGCCGTCGACGGCGGCGATCACGGCCAGGGTCGCCCCGGCGGTGTGGCTGCCCTCGACCAGCGGGTCGATGGCGGCGACGGTCGCCTCGGGCACACCGGCCTCGAGCATGGCGCCGCGCAGGTTCTTCCAGCGCAGCGCCACCCGGTCGGCGGCCTGCTCGACGTCGCCCTCGGTGTCCATGTACGCGGAGGTGAAGGGCTCGTCGGCATCGAACACGCGGGCGATCTCGGCGTGGTGCACGGTCTCTCCCCTCGACTCGGTCGGACTGAGGGTTCTCGTGTCGGGTTCAGGGTTCTCGGGCCGGGGGTGGCCCGTTGGGCCACCGCGACCCCGGGTCGGGCGCCCAGGCGGCCCGGAGCAGGCTTCTCACCTCCTCGTCGGAGGTCTGGGGGAACGAGCGGTAGGAGTAGCCGACCGCCCGGAACGGGCGTGGGGTGGTGGCGCACACCACCTCGTCAGCCGCCTTCCCGAGGCGCTGGCAGGTGGAGGCGGGCGCGGTCGGGACCGCCACCACCACGCGGGTGGGGTCAAGCAGCCGGGCGGCCGCCACCGCCGCTCGCATGGTGGAGCCGGTGGCCAGGCCGTCGTCGACCAGGATCACGACCCGACCGGCGAGGTCGGGTGGATCCCGGCCCTCGCGGTAGCGCCGCTCGCGTCGGGTGAGCTCGCGACCCTCGGCCTCGGCGGCCTGGCGCAGGACGGCCTCGCTCAGCCCGAGCCGGTCGACCACCTGCTCGTTGACCACCTGGACCCCGCCGGACGCGATCGCTCCCATCGCCAGCTCCTCGTGGCCGGGAACGCCCAGCTTGCGCACGACGAACACGTCGAGCGGCGCCGCCAGGGCCCGGGCGACCCGCGCCGCCACCGGGACCCCGCCCCGGGGCAGGCCGAGCACGAGCACGTCGTCCCGGCCGGCATAGTGGCCGAGCCGGCCGGCCAGGACGTCGCCGGCCTCGACCCGGTCGCGGAACATCGTCCTCGCCACGGCGGTGGCCCGCCTCGTCGCTGCGCGTCAGCGCGGCGCGTCGTCTTCGTCGAAGGGGACGGACATGGCCTGCTCCAGCGCGTCCTCCTCGGGCACCTCGATGTCGATCTCGGGGATCAGGTCGGGGGTGTCCCGCTCCAGCAGCGGCTGGCGCTGCTCCAGGGCGTCGGCCTCGGGCACGGCGTCGGTCATCGATCGTCCTCCTTGTGACGAGCAGCGGCTTCGACCCCACCCTATCGCCGTCGGCCCAGTCCCGGGTACCGCTCTCCAGATCGGGTTCAGGTCGAGCTCAGTTGACGGTGCCGAACCCCAGGGTGTCCCGGTCGAACAGGTGCGGCTCGATCGAGCGCAGGTTGGAGCGGGTGCAGGCCGCGCACAGGTAGGTCCAGCCGCGGACCCCCGACTGGATGGTCCAGCCCGGCGGCAGCCCCGGCCCGGCGGTGTCGGCGATCGCGGCGCAGTACTGGCACACCGGCGGCCGCGCCCCTCGCTCCCGTTCCTTCTGTCGGCCCATCGGCCAATTGTGCCGCGTTTGCTCGCCTCGCTGCCAACGGCGCGGCCTTCCCTACCCTCCCTCGCCAGGGGCGAGCAGGGCGAGCAGCTCGTCGCCGTACTTGTCCAGCTTGCTCGGGCCGATGCCCTCGACCGCGAGCAGCTCGCCCCGGCTGCGGGGCTGCCGCTCGCTCAGGGCGGCCAGGGTGCGGTCGTTGAAGACCACGTAGGCGGGCACGCCGTCGGCCTCGGCCCGCTTGCGCCGCCAGGCCCGCAGCTGGTCGGCCAGGGGGCCGTCGGCCCGCACACTGGCCCGGCCGCCCCGGGTCATCCCGCTGGCCACCGCCCGGGGCCGGACCCGGCCGGCGCCCGGCGGGACCAGGTCGTCGAGGAACCGGGAGGGCTTGCGGGGCTGCTCGCGGCCTGACGCCCCGGCCCGGCGGGCCGCCCACGACAGCCACAGGTGGACCCGGGCCCTGGTCAGCCCCACGTACAGCAGGCGCCGCTCCTCGGCCACCTCCGCGGGCGTGCTCGCCTGGCGGATCGGCAGGAGCCCCTCCTCGACCGCCGGCAGCAGCACCGCGTCGAACTCCAGCCCCTTAGCCCGGTGGTAGGTGAGCAGGGTCACGCCGCCCCCGGTGCCCTCGGCCTCCTGGGCGGCCCGCCGGCCCATCTCCTCCAGGAACCCGGCGATGCCGGCCTCGTCGCCGACCCGCTCGGCGATGCCGAGCAGGGTGATCAGGCTGGCGTGGCGCTGGCGGGCCTCCTCGCCGTCGGGCTCCTCGTCGCGGCGGAACCCGAAGCGCTCGAACCAGATCCCCTCAAGGGCGTCGACCAGCCCGCCGCCGGCCGACCTGGCCGTGCGTGAGCGCAGCACCCCGATCGCCCGCAGCACCTCGGTCCGGCGGAAGAACAGCTCGCCCCTGACCTGGTAGCGGATGCCGGCCGAGGCCAGCACCTCCTCGAACGGGGGGATCTGGGCGTTGGTCCGGACCAGCACGGCCACCTCGTCCGGGTCGACCCCGGCCCCGGCCAGGCGGCCGACCTCACCCACCACCGCCCTGACCTCCCGCTCGGCGTTCTCGAAGGCGGCCACGGTCGGCTCCGGCCCCGAGGGCCGGGTCGCGACCAGCCGCTTGCCCCGGTCCGGGCGGCGGCCCGGGGTGGCGGCCAGCAGCCGGTTGGCCAGGGCCAGGACCTCCGGGCTGGAGCGGTAGTTGTCCTCCAGCCGGACCACCTGGGCGTCGGGGAACCGGCGGGCGAACCCGGTCAGGTACTCGGAGGTGGCCCCGGTGAAGGTGTAGATGGTCTGGTCCTCGTCGCCGACCACGGCCAGGTCACGCCGCTCCCCCAGCCAGGCCTCGAGCAGCGCCTGCTGCAGCGGGTTGGTGTCCTGGTACTCGTCCACCGAGAACCACCGGTACTGGCCGCGGAACTCCTCGGCCACGTCCTCGCGGGACTCGAACCCCTCCAGCATGCGGACGAGCATGTCCTCGAAGTCGATCCGCCCGGCCCGCTCCTTGGCCCGCTCGTAGCGTCGGAACACCCCGGCGAACAGGTCGCCGGGGATGGGCGGGGTGCGGCCAATGGCCTCGGCAGCCGCCTGATAGCTGGAGGGGTCGAGCCGGCGCGCCTTGGCCCATTCCACCTCGTCGGCCAGGTCCTTGACGGCGGTGAACTTGTACCCGCCGGGGAGGCTGCGCTGGAGCGGGGCCAGCAGCGGGACCTTGGAGCCGAGCACCTCGGGCAGCCGGGCGTCGGACAGCCGCGACCAGAAGAAGCGCAGCTGGCCGAAGGCGGCGGCATGGAACGTCTTGGCCTGCACCCCGGGGAACCCGAGGGCGGCCAGCCGCTCGCGCATCTCGGTCGCCGCCTTGTCGGTGAAGGTCACGACCAGCACGTGCCCCGGGTGGACGACCCCGGTCGCGATCGCGTAGGCCACCCGCCGCGAGATCACCCTGGTCTTGCCCGTCCCCGCCCCGGCCAGGATGCACAACGGCCCAACGGTCGCCTCGACCGCCTCCCGTTGCGCCGGGTTCAGGTCATGGGTCAGGAACTTGGGGTGCACGGCTGCCGAGTCTGCCATACCCCCCCGACGGTTCCACCCCGTCATCCACAGCCGTCAGGGCCAGCCGGGCAGCGGGTCGTGGTCGGCGGTCCGCTCGGCGACCCGCACCGCCTTGCCCAGCTCGACCCGGGGGATCGTCCCGCCGGGCAGGACCCGGACCTCGGTGGTCAGGCCGAGCCGGGCCTGGAGGGCGGCGCCGACCTCGGTGGCCACCCGGTCGCGCTCGGCCTCCTCGGTCTCCTCGCAGATCGACCAGCCGGCGGCCAGCTCGCAGGCCACCACCAGCTTCGGCAGGGTCTGGGTGCGGTCGACGACCAGCAGGTAGTGCGGGGCGACGGCCCGCTCGGCGACCAGCACCGCCTCGACCTCGCTCGGGTAGACGTTCACGCCCCGGATGACCAGCATGTCGTCGCGCCGCCCGGCCACCTTGGACATCCGGGCCAGGGTCCGGCCGCAGCCACATGGGGACGGGTCCAGGGCGGCGATGTCGCCGGTGCGGTAGCGCAGCAGCGGCATGGCCTCCTTGGTCAGGGTGGTGAAGACCAGCTCGCCCCGCTCCCCCGGCCCGAGCGGCCGCCCCGAGTCCGGGTCGACCACCTCGACCAGGAAGTGGTCCTCGTTGACGTGCAGGCCGGCCTGGGCCTCCACGCACTCACAGGCCACCCCGGGGCCGATGACCTCCGAAAGGCCGTAGATGTCGAGCGCCTTCAGCGGCAGCAGGTCCTGGATCTGGGCGCGCATGGCGTCGCTCCAGGGCTCGGCCCCGAAGATCCCGACCCGTAGCGAGATCTCGTCCCGGGCCACGCCCGCCTCGCCCAGCGCCTCCCCCAGCCGGGCCGCATAGGAGGGGGTGCAGCACAGCACCTCGGGCCGGAGGTCGCGGATCATGGTGACCTGGCGCTGGGTCTGGCCGCCGGACATGGGCACCAGGGTGCAGCCCATCAGCTCGGCCCCGGCGTGCATGCCCAGGCCCCCGGTGAACAGGCCATACCCGTAGCCGTTGTGCACCAGGGTGCCCGGGACCGCGCCGGCGCAGCCGAGGGCGCGGGCGCAGACCTGGGCCCAGACGTCCAGGTCGGCGCGGGAGTAGGCGACCAGGGTGGGGCGCCCGCCGGTGCCGGAGGAGCCGTGGACGCGCAGGACCTGCTCCCGGGGGACGGCCAGCAGGCCCCACGGGTAGTTGTCCCAGAGGTCCTGCTTGGTGGTGAACGGCAGGCCGGCGAGGCCGTCGAGCCCGACCCGGGCTCCCGGCCCGACACCGGCGCCGGCCAGGCGCTCGCGGTACAGGGGGCTGCCCTCGGCCAGCCGCCCGAGCAGGTCGTCCAGGCGTCGGGCCTGGAGGCCGGCCCGTTCGTCGGCCGACATCCGCTCGGCCTGTGGGTCCCACATGGTGTCCACCGATCGACCTCCCCGGCGATGCGGTCCTGCCGCCACCCGATCCTATCCCCGGGGCCTCGTCCGACTGTCGCCGCGTCCGAGGGGTATCGTGAGGGGGTGGCGGGGCGACCCGCCGCCGACGACCCGGCAACGGCGCTGGGCGGGTCCCCCCCTGCCCAAGTGACCGCGAGCGCAGGAGGGCGATGTGGGCGTCTTCGACAAGATGGCCGAGCACGGCCACGAGCAGGTGGTCTTCTGCTTCGACCGGCAGACCGGGATGCGGGCGATCATCGCCATCCACGACACCGCCCTCGGCCCGGCGCGTGGCGGCACCCGGTACAAGGAGTACGCCTCCGAGGAGGACGCGCTCGAGGACGCCCTGCGGCTCTCCAAGGGCATGACCTACAAGTTCGCCTTCACCGACCTTCCCCGCGGGGGCGGCAAGGCGGTGCTGCTCAAGCAGGACGGCGTGGCCGACAAGCGGGTGCTGCTGCGGTCCTTCGGGCGGTTCGTGCAGCTGCTCGCCGGCCGCTTCGGCACCGGCCCCGACCTGGGCACCTCGGCCCAGGAGATGGTCGACATCGCCCGCGAGACAGACTTCGTGTGGGCGATCGACCAGCGGTTCGGGGGCACCGGCGACTCGACCCCGCTGACCGCGCGGGGCGTGTTCGCCGGCATCGGCGCCGCCCTCGACGACGTCTACGGCACCCCCGACGTGGCCGGGCGCCGAGTGGCCATCCAGGGTCTCGGCGGGGTCGGCGGGCACCTGGCCGAGCTGCTGGTGGCCAGCGGGGCCGTGGTGAGCGGCTCGGACGTCGACCCGGGCCGGGCCAAGGAGCTGGCCGACCGGCTCGACATCACCCTCGAGGACCCCGACGCCCTCTACGACGTCGACTGCGACGTGTTCAGCCCGTGCGCCATCGGCGGCCTCCTGAACGAGCACACCATCCCCCGGCTGCGCTGCCGGATCGTGGCCGGCGGGGCCAACAACCAGCTGGCCACCGCGGCCGACGACCGGCGGCTGCTGGAACGGGGGATCCTGTACGCGCCCGACTACGTGATCAACTCGGCCGCGCCGTACGCCGTGATCGGCGCCGGCGAGCTGCGCTACTCCTCCGACCGGCTGGACGTGTCGGTCCTGGGGGTGGCCGAGTCCCTGCGGCTCATCTTCCGCCGGGCCCGGGCCGAGGGTGCGCCCACCGCCGAGGTCGCCGACCGGATCGCCGAGGAGCGGATCGCGTCAGCCGCCCACCTCCGCGCCATGACCCCCGGGACCGGGGCGGTCCCCCGGGCCTGATCCGCAACAGCCTGGCAAACTGCGCGTACCGGCTCTTACGAGGAGACGCGCATGGACGACCACGCGGGGCGGATCACGATCATCGCCTCCTCGACGATGGTCCACCACCGCGTCAGGTGCATGATCTGCGACCGCCCGGTCGACCACCGCGTGGTGTTCATGACCAACGACGCCCGCGTCCTCCACGCCGGCTGCGTCCCCGACCACGTGAAGGTCCCCATCGCCGTCCTCCTCCAGGCGATCCGCCGCCTCGAGCGCATGGTCGACCGGGCCCGCGCCAGCGACGGCCACGACCCCGACCCACCCAGCGCGGGAGGCCGGGACCCCGAGGAACCGCGAACCCGGGAACCCTGACCCGTCACCCCGCGACCCGGACCCTCGCCAGGATCAGTGGCCGGGACCTGACCCCGACCGCCGGGGGGTCAGCCTGAGGGGTTGGCGGCGACCCGGCTGGGGGGCTCGTCGGTGACGGGCTGGCCCGGCGGGTCGCTGTTGTCGCGGGACTCGATGTAGTCCACGACGTGCCGCACCGCCTCGTCCAAGGGGACGAAGTTGCGCTGGGACCCGTTGCGGTACCGGAACGAGACGCTGTGCTGGGCCACGTCCTTCTCCCCGGCCAGGACCATGAACGGGACCTTGGCCCGCTGGGCCTCGCGGATCTTGCGCTGCATGCGGTCGTCGGAGCCGTAGACCTCGACCCGGACGCCCGCGGCCCGCAGGCGCTCGGCCAGCTCCTCCAGATAGGGCACCTGGTCGGCCGAGATGGGGATGGCCGCCACCTGCACCGGGGCCAGCCAGGCCGGGAAGGCCCCGGCGTAGTGCTCCACCAGGATCCCGAAGAACCGCTCGATCGACCCGAACAACGCCCGGTGGACCATGATCGGCCGCTGCCTGGTGCCGTCGGACGCCTGGTACTCGAGCTTGAACCGCTGCGGCAGCTGGAAGTCCACCTGGATGGTGGACAGCTGCCAGGTCCGGCCGATGGCGTCGCGCCCCTGGACCGAGATCTTGGGGCCGTAGAAGGCGGCGCCGCCCTCGTCGAGCACATAGCCCAGCCCCTCGGCGTCCATGGCCCGTCGCAGCGTCTCGGTGGCGGCGGCCCACTCCTCCTCGGAGCCGACGAACTTGTCCTTCTCGTCGTCGCGGGTCGAGAGCTCGAGGTAGAAGTCGCTGAGCCCGAAGTCGGCGAGCAGGTCGAGCACGAACCGGAGCAGCTTGCGCAGCTCCTGCTCCAGCTGCTCGGGAGTGCAGAAGATGTGGGCGTCGTCCATGGTCAGGCCGCGGACGCGGGTCAGGCCGTGCAGGACCCCCGACTTCTCGTACCGGTACACGGTGCCGAACTCGAACAGCGGCATCGGCAGCTCACGGTAGCTGCGGCCCCGCGACCGGTAGATGAGGATGTGGAAGGGGCAGTTCATGGGCTTCACGTAGTACCGGATGCCGTCGCCCTCCATCGGCGGGTACATGTTCTCGGCGTACCAGCCGAGGTGCCCCGACTCCTGGAACAGCGCCTCCTTGGTGACATGGGGGGAGTTCACGAACAGGTACCCGGCCTCCTCGTGGCGGCGGCGCGAGTACTCCTCCATGACCCGGCGGACAGTGCTGCCCTTGGGGTGGAAGACGGCCAGGCCGGAGCCGATCTCGTCCGGGAACGAGAACAGGTCCAGCTCGACCCCGAGCCGGCGGTGATCGCGCTTCTCGACCTCCTTGAGCAGGTCGAGGTGCTGGGCGAGGGCGTCCTTGGACTCCCAGGCGGTGCCGTAGATCCGCTGGAGCTGCGGGTTCTTCTCGCTCCCCCGCCAGTACGCGCCCGCCGAGCGCAGCAGCTTGAAGGCGGGAATGGCCCGGGTCGAGGGGACGTGGGGCCCGCGGCACAGGTCGCGCCAGCGGCGGTCGCCGGTCTTCGGGTCGAGGTTGTCGTAGATGGTCAGGGGGCCGTCCCCGACCTCGACAGCCTCCTCGTCGCTGGCCCGGCTCCGCTGGTCGATGATCTCGAGCTTGTACGGCTCGTCCTTCAGCTCGGCCCGCGCCTCGTCGTCGGAGACGACCCGCCGGGCGAAGCGCTGCCCCTCCTTGACGATCTGGCGCATGCGCTGCTCGATCCGGTCCAGGTCCTCGGGCCGGAACGGCTGGGTGACGTCGAAGTCGTAGTAGAAGCCGTTCTCGATCGGCGGCCCGATGCCCAGCCTCGCCTCCGGGAACAGGTCCTGGACGGCCTGGGCCAGCACATGCGCGGTCGAGTGCCGCATGATCATCCGGCCGTCATCGCTGTCCAGGGTCACCGGCTCGACCTTGTCGCCCTCCTCGACGACATGGCTGAGGTCCCTGAGCGCCCCGTTGACCCGGGCCGCGACCACGGCCTGCGCCCTGTCCTCGGCCTGGTCGAGCAGGTCCCCGGCGGTCGTGCCCGCGCCCACCGCCCGCTCGTCCCCATCGACTTGGACGGCGATGCGTAGATCGGACATCTCTGCTCCTGGTCAGGCCGGGGTAGTGGTCGGTCCGAATGCTAGCGAGCCGTGACACGCTGCCGCCATGCACTTTCCACAGACCCTGTCACATCCTTGCTTCACCCGAACACACGTTCTAGGGTTGGCCCATGCGGACCTTCACCGACCTGCGGGGCCAGTCCCGGCCCCCCACCGACCTCCCGCTCTTCGACGCCCCGGCGACGGTGCGCACCTTCGACAGCCCCGAGTTCCGCGACGTCACCTTCTACGAGGTCGAAGCCAAGTCCATCCTCAACCGGGTCCCCGCCGCCAGCCGCATGCCGTTCGAGTGGACGATCAACGTGTACCGGGGGTGCAGTCACGCCTGTAGCTACTGCCTGGCGGGCGATACCCCGATCCTGATGGCGGACGGCCGGACCAAATCACTGGCGGACGTGCGGGTCGGGGATGCAATCTATGGCACGGTCCGGAGCGGCCAGTATCACCGGTATGTGACTACACGCGTGCTTGACCACTGGCGGACCATCAAACCCGCGTACCGCGTCACCCTCGAAGATGGCACAGAACTCGTCACCAGCAGCGATCACCAATTCTTGACTAACCGTGGCTGGAGGAAGGTGAGCGGCTTCGGCCACGACTGGCGCGAGCCGCCTTCCTTGAGGTTGGGCGACAAGCTGTTGGGCACAGGGAGGTTCACATCACCCCCGATGGGGGGACCGGATTATCGGCGCGGCTATCTCTGTGGGATGATCCGAGGCGACGGGCACCTCGGCTCATACAGCTATGTGCGGACCGGCCGAGCGAGTGGCGACGTCCACCGATTCCGACTGGCGTTGAGTGACCTTGAGGCGCTTTGTCGAGCCCGCACATACCTGGCCGAACTCGATGTAACGACAGACGAATTCCTATTCCAAGAAGCGGTCGGTGTCAGGAAGCAGCTCAAAGCGATCCGCACCTCGTCCTACCGCGGCGTGACTACGATCCAGGAGATCATCGCCTGGCCGCACGCCCCCTCCGCCGAATGGTCCAAGGGATTCCTGGCAGGCATCTTCGACGCTGAAGGAAGCTTCAATCACTACGGCGGCCTGCGCATCGCAAACACCGATGACGCCATCATCAAGCAGATGCTATTGGGCCTACGGCGGTTTGGATTTTCCTTCTCGACTCATGTACGACCTCAGGGCAACAAACCGCTCACAGTCATACGGTTACTTGGCGGTCTACGCGAGCGCCTCCGCTTCTATCACACCGTCGACCCGGCCATCACGCGGAAGCGGACGATAGAGGGAGTAGCAATCAGAAGGGACTTTCAGCGAGTTGGTTCCATCGAGTCCCTGGGAGTCCATCTGTCACTCTATGACCTCACGACCGGAACGGGTGATTTCGTCGCCAATGGAACGATCGCGCACAACTGCTTCGCCCGACCTACCCACAAGTACCTGAACTTCGACGCCGGGCGGGACTTCGAGCGGCGGATCGTGGTCAAGGTGAACGCGCCCGAGGTGTTGCGGCGCGAGCTGCGGCGCAAGAGCTGGACCGGGGCGCACGTGGCGATGGGGACCAACACCGATCCGTATCAGCGGTGTGAGGGGCGGTACCGGCTGACACGGGGGGTGCTGGAGGTGCTGCGGGACTACGCCAACCCGTGCTCGGTGCTGACCAAGTCCCCGCTGCTGCTGCGCGACCTGGACCTGTTCGTGGAGCTGGCCGAGACGGCCG
>Ga0307296_10001371_pt1 | contig 12176 bp, 7 predicted proteins | sample ER_DNA_153_FD_194467 | JGI IMG/M metagenome (GOLD analysis project Ga0307296, IMG submission 194467) | Bulk soil microbial communities from the East River watershed near Crested Butte, Colorado, United States - ER_DNA_153 | ecosystem: Environmental > Terrestrial > Soil > Floodplain | place: USA... | reverse complement strand
GCTCGGTGTCCCGGCGGCGCCAGTGTGCGAGCGCCAGGACGCCGTGGATGATGATCTCGTCGGTCCGTGAGCCGCGCCCGGCCAGCAGCCTGGTCGCCTCCTGCAGTTCCTGGACGGCGAGGTCTGTCCGGCCCTGGGGCATCAGGTACCACGTTCTCGCGAGGATGACGTGGGCCTGGCGCTGCGGATCATCGGCGTGGCTGGCCATCTCCTGCATCTCGGCTTCCCAGCCGACCAGGCGATCGAACTCTCCCTGGAAATACATCACCACCGCCAGCCCGGCAGCCAGCTCTCCCCACCGGCGCTGGTCCCCGAGGCGCTCGGCGATCCCCAATCCCTCAACGAGCCCCTCCCGCGCCCTCGTCCAGTTCCCCACACTGCTGTGATAGGTGCTGGTCGCGACCAGGACGAAACCAAGGGCGGGAAGATCATCTTCAGCCCGGGCGATCTCCAGCGCCTTGTGGGCATAGTTCCTGGCCAGGGCGTGGAGTCCCACGACACCGGCGGCCACGCTCATCGACGCATACGCCCGCGCCAGCTCCGGCGATGGCCCAGCCCGCTCGGCCAGGTTGACCTGATGGAGCACGGCACTGACGCCCGGCCCTTTGGCGTTGGCGTAGTAGTTGAGGAAGGCGAGCCGCTCGAATCCTCGGGTTGCCTCCAGCGCGACGGTGCGCGCGGCTGGGGCACCACGGACTGGCCGCGCCGGCCAGATCCGGTGCAGGCTCTGCTGCAATGCCTGTTGGGTGAGGTCGCCCAGCAGCCGCAGCGGCGTCCTGGGCACTGGGGAACCCAGCAGGGCGACTGCCTGGTCGGCGTGCTGGCGGCTCTCGGGCAGGCGGCCCAGCCCCATGTAGGCGTCGCCGAGTTGGCGGTGCCAGCGCGCCTGCCGCAGCGCCGCAGGAGCCGGCTGGATGCGTTCGGCCAGGGATGCGGCGTCGGTGAGGAAGTCGACCGCCTCCTGGTAGGCGCCGGCCCGCAGGGCCTGGTCGCCAGCCAGCTCCAGGTAGCCGAGCGTCCTGGTCGGCTCCTCGGCCCGACCCCAGTGGTAGGCCAGCAGCGGATACAGCGAGGCAAGGTCCTCGGCCTGGATGCGCTCGTAGCACTCCGCAACCGAGCGGTGCAGCTGCCGGCGCTGGGCGTACAGCAGCAGGCTGTAGGCGACCTCCTGGGTCACAATGTGCTTGAACAGATATGCCAGGTCCGGCTCGGGGATCTCGAGCACGGTGAAGTCCTGGCGGGCCAGGTCGTCCAGCTGCCCCCCCAGCACCCTTGTGTCGACCTCGATCGGGTGCACGTCGCGGAGGAGACGCACGGCGAACAGCCGCCCGATGACGCTGGCCACCTTCAACGTCAGCTCCTGACCCGGCGGAAGGCGGTCGATCCGCCCGGCCACCACGCCCTGCACAGTCTCGGGGAGGCTCACCGTGCTCAGGTCGCCAGCGCCGGCTGCGATGGTGCAGGTGCCGTCGGTGATGCGGATCAGCCCGGCGTCGCGCAGGGCGTAGGCCAGCTCCTCGCTGAAGAACGGGTTGCCCTGGGCACGCTCCTGGATCAGGGCAGCGACCGGCTTGGGCAGCCGCCGGACGCCCAGACGGTCGCAGACCAGCGTCAGCACATCCTGGTCGTCCAGCGGCTCCAGCCGCAGGTACCCGGTGGCTCGGTCCTGGCGAAGCCGGCGGTAGTCCTCCGGCAGCGGCTCCACCAGCGGCCGGGTCGCCAGGACCAGCAGCAGGGGGCTGACCTGTGCAACAACCTGTCGGGTCAGGGCCCATGAGGCCGAGTCGAACCAGTGGGCGTCATCCAGGACCAGCACGAGCGGCGAGCCGCCACCGCCGCCCGGTCCGGTCGCCGCCGCCTGGAGCAGCCGCACCAGCAGCTGGCGGGTGTTGTCGGCTCGCACCTCCCCGGTCAGCTGGGCCGTCAGCTCGTTGTCGGGCAACTCCAGCGGCAGGACGCTGTCGAGCAGCGGCGCCAGCCGCGCCAGCGCCGGTTCGGCCTGCACATGGGCCAGCACGCGTCGGCGGCGCTCCCCAATGTCCTCTTCACCGCCCAGGCCGATCAGCTGAGTGAAGATGGGCCGCCAGGCATGGTAGGGCGTTGACTGCTCGATCGCGTCACCCGCTCCAGACAGGCTCCGCACGCCTCGAGCCCGCGCCTGCTCGACCAGGTCGGCCAGCAGCCGCGACTTGCCGATCCCGGGTTCGCCCTCGACCACCACCAGCCCGGCCGTATCGTCCTGGAGCGCCCTCAGGCGCTCGGCAAGCAGGGCGCGTTGATCGGTGCGTCCCAGCATCGTCGCCGGACCGTCAACCGTGCGGGCCGGCTCGACCGGCCGGTACACCGCGACCGGAGCTGTCTTGCCCTTCACCAGGATCGCGGGGAGGGCCTGGAATCGTAGGCGTGCCTGGGCTGCCTGATAGGTCGCGGCATCGCAGAGGACCGCCTCGCCCGCGGCCTGCATCAGCCGGGCCGCCAGGTTCATCACCTCGCCGATGACGTCGTATTCGCGGTGCACGTCGCTGCCCACCGCGCCGCAGAAGGCCCGGCCGGTGGCCACCCCGATCCCACACCCCAACCCCAGCCCACCAAGCGCCGCCTGCATCTCGAGCGCGGCCCGGCTGGCACGGGCCGGGTCATCTTCGTGGGCCAGCAGCGGTAGCCCAAACACTGCGATCAGCGTGAGGCCCTTGTCGTCGACGACCACCTGTTTGAGGCTGCCTTCGTAGCGCTCCAGGACCGGCTGCATCGCCGCCATGGCCAGCTGGACTGGCTCCAGCAAGTTGGCTGCGGCCGGGTCGACATCCACCAGGTTCACAAACACGGCGGTGACGCGTCGCAGCTCGGCCAGCCACTCGGCCTGCCCGGCCGCGACCCGCGCGTGGACGACGTCGGGCACATACGCCTGCACGACATCGTCGCTGAGCTCCCCGGCCGCGCGCCAGCGCGACCGCGCACCCACCGAGCCGCGCGTGCTCATCAGCCGCACACCACCGTCAGCCAACCGCGCGCCGGTGCAGCCGTCACCGGCCAGCTCCCAGGCCTCGGGGGAGAGCGCCACCTCACCTGGTGCCGCCTGCTGCTCGGCCAAGCCGCCCTGAACAACCGGCCCGCCGGACAGCAACAGCCGCCAGCGTCCACCGACCCCGCCAAGGCGCAGGGCCATGACCTCACCGGCCCCAATCCCGATCCGCAGCAGGAGCTGAAGGCCATCGAGTGTCTGGTAGCCGCCCAATGACGACTGCACGGCCAGGGCGCACCGCCCGGCGTCGCGCGCCGCTGTGGCCGGACCCTCGTTGCCTGTCGCCGGCCACACCGCCAGGAGGCCATCGCCAGCGAAGGTGATCACCTCGCCTCGGTGTTCGGCGAGCAGCGAGGTGAGTCTCCCAAAGTAGACGTTGAGGAGGGCAGACAGCTCCTCGGCACCGGCCGGGCCGCGCCGCGCCAGCCGTTCCGCCAGCGGCGTGAACCCCGAGATGTCGGCGAACAGGACGGCGGCCGAGAAGCGCGCGACCTCAGGAACCTCCAACGGCGCTGGTCGGGCAACAAAGCGCGACGCCAGGAGCCCTGGAACATAGCTCCGCAGCAGCTCCGCCGGTAGAACCATCGTCTGCTCGTATCAGTCCGCCGACCCAGCCCACCCAGTAGGGCCGAGGGCTCAGCCTTCCCAGCTTGGTGCTGCAGGAATGGAACCATCAGCATGCTCCGCTCGTCCAGCGGCCTCCGTCAGGCTGGCCTGTGCCGGGCGGCCTGCCCTGGATCCGGCTGCGTCTTGCGTGGCTGTGGCGGTATCCGTGAGGATGCCGGAGAGATCCCGACCGCTCCGCGGCAGGCCGTTGACCCCATGACCAACCCCACCACACCACCATTCCAGCAGCTCGACTTCGTGTACACGCCAAGCCGAGATGTGGCCGCCGACCTGGCGTACTTCACCCAGGTTCTCGGCTGCCGCCTCGTCTTCGCGATCCAGGCCATGGGCACCAGGGTGGCCGCCGTCGAGCTCACCCACCGACCACCGCTGGTCCTGCTGGCCGACCACCTGGAGGGTGACTCCCCCATCTTGGTCTATCGGGTGGCCGACCTGGAGGCTGCCCTTGCCGAACTGCAAGCCCACGGTTGGCAGCCGCAGCAGACCCTGGAGATCCCGCACGGGCCGTGCTGCTCGTTCCAGAGCCCTGGCGGCCACCGGATCGCGCTCTACCAGCTCACCCGACCGGACGTGGCCGCCCACTTCGAGGGGCGACGCGACTTCTAAACCACTTCGAAGACGAGCACGACGGCTCGGCCGGCCAGAAGGCTCGGCAGGTCGTCCTCCTGCCGCCTTGAGGCGCCGTCGGGGGCGGCTCGCTGTCGGCGAGGACGCTTTAGAGTTGCTCCATGGCCAAGCCACCTGTCCTGCAGCTGCGTGGGGTCGCCAAGACCTACGGCACGCTGGTCGCGGTCGATCCGCTCGATCTCGAGGTCCAGCCCGGCGAGTGCGTCGCCCTGATCGGCCACAACGGCTCGGGCAAGACGACCACCCTGCGGCTGGTGGCGGGCCTGCTCGAGCCGACCCAAGGGGAGGTGACGATCGCCGGGGACAGCCTGCGGCTTGACCGGTCGCGGGCCGCGCTCTCCTTCGTGCCCGACAGCCCACTGCTGTATCCCGACTTGAGCGTGCGGGAGCATCTGGAGCTGGTCGGCCTGGCCCACGGGGTCGGTGACCGCCTCGACGGGCGTGTCAGGCAGCTGCTGGAGCTGTTCGATCTGACCGCCAGAGCCGATTTCCTGCCCGGGCAGCTGTCGCGCGGGATGCGCCAAAAGACCCAGCTCGCCTGCGCGCTGGTACGGCCCTTCCAGCTGATCCTGCTGGATGAGCCGGTGGTCGGCCTGGACCCGCCGTCCCAGCAGGCGCTGCACCGGGTCCTGGTGGCGGCCAAGCACGACGGGGCGGCGATCCTGCTCTCCACCCACCAGCTCGGCTTCGCTGCCGGGCTCGCCGACCGCGCCGTGATGCTGCACGAGGGCCGCATGGTCGCCCAGGGCGCCTGGAGATCGGTGGTCGATGGTGCCGAGGCCGGCCGCCTGGGGCTGCGATGAGCCAGGCGTCGGCGGCGACCCTTGGGTTCCTGCGACGCCGCCGGCGGGTCCATCGCTCACCCCAGCAACGCTCGGACCGGTTCACCGGCCTCTACACCGTCGGGCTGTACACCGCGATCGGCGCCTGGGTGAGCGTTCAGGCGCTCCGCCAGAGCCCGACCCGGGGCGGGTCGGCGACCTGGCTGGCGAGTGGCGGGCTGGCCCGTGCCGGGACGGTGGCGCTGCTGCTGGGGCTGCTGGCGGCACTGCGGTATGCCACCTGGCAGGGCCCGGTGGTGTTCAGCGCCCCCGACGTGCACTTTCTGCTCGGTGCGCCGCTGCCCCGGGCCGAATTGGTCCGGGACCGGCTCGGCCGAGGGTTGTTGATCGGCGCCGGCGTCGGCGCGGCGTTCGGGCTGGCCGCTTTTGTGCTGCTGGAGGCGGAGCTGGGCGTGGCTGCCTGGCCGTTGCTGGTCGCGGCGTTGCTCGGGCCGGTGGCGCTCGGCCTCCTGGCGGCGGCGCTGGGCTGGTTGGTCGAGTCGTCCCCGACCACGGCCCGGGTGGTGCTGCGGGCAAGCCCGCTGGTGCTGGTGGTGGCCGCAGCCGGCTGGCTCGGCGGCGCCGTCGCGGCCACGGTCGATCCCTGGTCGGGCCCGTGGGGGTGGGCGGTCGGGCCGCTGGTCGCGGCGGCCGGTGGCCACGACCCTGGCTGGCCGGTCCAAGCGGCGCTGCTGGTGGTCCTGACCGTGGCCACCGTGATCGCCGCCTGGCTAGGGGCCGGCAACGCCTCGTTGGAGGAGCTGGAGCGGCGGGCCGGCGCCCGCGTTGGCCTGGACGCCAGCATCTTCATGGCCGACCCACACGGGGCGGCGCTGCTGCGCCGCCAGGCTGTGGGGGGCCTGCTGGGCGTGCGGCGGCGGCTGCGGCTGCGCCATCCCCGGCACCGCTGGCTCGCCATCCCCTGGCGGGACGCGCTCAGCCTGCTGCGAACACCCGGCCGGGTCGGCTGGGCGTTGGTCCTGTGTGGCACCAGCGTGCTGACCGTCGCGGTCGCGCCCGACCGCAAACTGCTGGCCGCCGGGGCGGTCGTGGTCGCCTACCTGGGAGCGGCCCAGCTGCTGGAGCCGCTGCGAGGCGAGGCCGACCAGCCCGACGCCAGCCGCCAGCTCCCATGGCGCTGGGGCGACCTCATGCTGCTCCACACCGCCACCCCGATCCTGACCCTGACCGTGATCGGGCTGACCGTGACCGTGACGGCCGCGCTGCTTGGCCTGCTGCCCGGCCCGACCCTCGGTATGGCACTGGCGGCCTGCCTCCCGGTCGCCGCCGCGCTGGTATGGAGCGCCGCCATCGCTGGGCAGCGCGGCCGGCTCGGCCTGGATCAGTTCATGGCCGCCTCGGCCATGGGCGAGCTCGGCGGGCCCCTGCACCTGGTGCGCTGGTTCGCCACTGGCCCGCTGGTGGCCCTGGTGGCCCTGCTGGTGCCGGTGCTGGTGCTCCAAGGGGCGGCCGGGCACCCAACCCCGCGGATGCACGCCGCCACCACCAACGCGGCCTCCCTGCTGGTCACCGCCCTGGCCGTCCAGGGAGCCTGGCTCCGCAGCCGCCAGCCACCCGACTGACACCCTCGCGCTCGGCGCGAACGCCACGCGGTCGGTCCACGGCCAAGCCAGTCATCGATCCTGGTTGACAGCGGTGGGGCCGGGGGCTTCCCCTTGACCCGTGACGAGGAGGTCGGATGACCGCTGACCGGTTCGACGTGGTGGTCGTCGGGGCCGGGCCGGCTGGGTGTGTGCTGGCCAACCGGCTCACCCAGGAGGCCGGCCGCTCGGTCTGTGTGCTTGAGGCGGGGCCGGACTACGGCCCCGACCTGGCCGCCTGGCCGGCCGACCTGCGCGACCCGACGCTGGTCTGGTACCAGTCGCACCCCTGGGGCTACCAGCAGGCCGGCCGGCCCCCCGGCCGGCCGCTGCCGCTGCCCCGGGCCCGGGTCGTCGGGGGCAGCTCGACCATCAACGCCTGCTACTGGCTGCGCGGCTCAGCGGCCGACTACGACGGCTGGGCCGCGCTCGGCAACCCCGGCTGGTCATTCGCCCAGCTGCTGCCATATTTCCGGCGGGCCGAGACCGACCCGCTCGGCGGGCCACTGCACGGCACCGATGGGCCCGTCCCGGTGTTCCGGGCAGCCGAGGCTGACCTGACCACCGTCGACCGGGCGTTCCTGGCCGCCGCCAAGGCGCTCGGCGTCCCCGACCAGCCGGACTTCAACGGCGCCGCCGGCCAGCGCCCAGGGGTGGGGCCGATGCCCAAGAACCTGGCCGGCGGGCTGCGGATGAACGCCGCCTTCACCTACCTGAACGCGGCGCGGACACGGCCCAACCTCACCTTGATGGCCGATGTCCTGGTCGACCGGGTGGTGGTCCAGAACGGCCACGCGGTCGGGGTCCAGACCAGCAACGGCCGCATCGTCGGCGGCGACGAGGTGGTCTTGTGCGCCGGCGCCTACGGCTCACCGGCGGTCCTGTTGCGCTCGGGCATCGGCCCGCCGGCGCACCTGCACAAGCTGGGCATCCCGGTCCTGGTCGATCTGCCCGGGGTGGGTGCGCACCTGCTGGACCACCCGTTCCTGGTGCCGGGCACGCTGCGGTCGTGGACGATCCGGCCCGAGCACGCCCCCGCCGCTCGGGTGCTGACCCAGCTGGCCGTCAAGGCCCGCAGCGCCGTGGTCCGCGACGAGATCGATCTGCACCTGTACGAAGGCCAGCGCTTCGACCAGCAACGTGGCCGCTGGATCCTGTACCTGGCGGTCAGCCTGATGGACGCCCGCTGCCGCGGCCGGGTCCAGCTCACCTCCCCCGACCCGGCCGCGACCCTCGACATCGACCACCGATACTTCACCGACCCGGCCGACCTGGACGCCATGGCCGACGGGGTGGAGCTGGCGCTGCGGCTGGCCGCCACCCCGCCGTTGGCCGACGTGGTGGCGCCAGGCTCGGGCTTCACCCCGCCAGCGGGCGGCCGCCAGGGGCTGCGCGCCTGGATCCGGGAGGAGGCCGGGACGACCTTCCACCCCTCCAGCACCTGCCGGATGGGCCCGGCCGACGATCCGGGCGCGGTCGTCGACCACCTGGGGCGGGTCCACGGCCTGGTCGGTCTCCGGGTCGCCGACGCCGCGATCTTCCCGACCAGCCCCCGTGCCAACCTTCACTGCACCGTCGTGGCCGCCGCCGAGAAACTCGCCGACGCCATCGCGGAGCAACACCAGGAAGCTGGCGACCGAGCCTGAGCGGCATCGCGGAGGGCTTCGGGGCCGGGCTTGGTCCAGATCACCAGCTGGGGCCGGTTGGGCCCTTCACGGCTGTCAAAGGTGATGTTGTGGCGGCTCAGAGTCGTCACGACCACGCTGAGCTGGTGGGGATCGTCGATCAGGCGGGCGACGTCCACGCTGGTCCATGAGCCCGGTCCGAACGGTCCGGACCTGGCAACCGGCGTGTCGGCGCTTGGGCGGCTTGTCGAGGTGATGTCGCGCTCAACCCAGCTGCTGCTCACCGGATGGACCGAGTAGCCGGCCAGGTCGCCGGTCGGGGACCACAGGCGCAGCTCCGCCCGAATGACCCGACCCGACTCCGGAAGCCGGAATCGTAGGTAGCTGCGGATCTTGGGCGTGGCGTCGGCGCGCAGGGTCGCCTCGGTGCCGTAGTTGGCATCGGGATGGGCGGTGCTGACATAGGCGTCGGCCACCGGGGTGACGACGGCGTGCATGGGTTGGCGAAGCCGGATCGCCACCAACCCTCCGACGCCGACGGTCACCAGCACCAAGGCCACCGCCAGCCAACGGCGCAGCCGGCGCTGCTGGCTTGGCAGCCTCATCGGCGGCGCACCGTGACCGGGGCGCTCAGCACCGCTGCACGACCCGGCTTGTCCACGTACAACCAGACCCGGAACGACCCCGGGTGCTCGAGCGCGACCAACCTGACCCGGGCGAGGCCGAGGGCGTTGGTGGTGGCAGCCTTCCACTGCACGCCGCGACCATTGCTACTCCGGACCTCGAAGAAGAGGTTGGCCTCCGGTTCCCCACGGAGGGTTCCCTTGACGGCGGACTGGACTCGGACCGTGATGTTCATGGCTCCGCCGAGTGGCACCGACCGAGGCGCCTTCATGTGGACCTTCAGGTGCTTGTTGACGGCCGTGTTCGACCCTGCGCCGGGCATGGGCAGCTGCGTCAGTCCGGCGCTGCGCTCGCTGGCCGAAGCCTCGACCCCCCACACCGGGTGCAGCGCAACCTGACTGCGCTGGTTGCGGTCAAGGACCCACGCCCCATACAGCGTGGCGTGCTGGCCAACTCTGGGAACCCGCACCTTGGGCACGTCGCGAGGGATGACCGCGGCTCGGAGCTCACGCGCAAAGGAGGACTGGAGGAACCGGGCGTAGCTCCGGTCCACCTGGATGAGGAGATTCAGCTCGCCGTCGGCCGGGTCGCGTCGTACCTGCCTGATGGTGCCGCTCACCGTCGAGCAGTTGGCCACGACGACAAACCGAGTCGGGTGGGGAACACCGGTCATCGGGTCGTCCCGGCACGCCACGGCACCGGTTCGCCAGGCCGGTGCGCTGGCGGGCGGCGCCATCGCCGTCTCCAGGCCACCACCTCGCCCGAGCCCATAGCCGACAGCGCCCGAGAGCGCCACCAGGGTGATCCCGGCGAGGGCGAGGAGCTGGGGGACCCCGAGCCGCCTGAGGTGCCGGTGCTGGCCGTGCATGCTCATCCCTGTGGCCGTGGCCCTCGCCTCCCTCCCACCGGTTGTCGTGGCACCGACAGGCCGGAGAACGACGCGTAGTTGCCGTCTGCGTCGGTCAGCACCACGTGGTAGGGAGGCTGGGCCTGGCCGGGACCGGGAACCGCAGGCTGATCGACCCGCGGCGGTCGGCGTGCGCCGTGGCCACCCGGCGGCCGTGGTAGTGCACCTTCACCGTCGAGCTCAGGGTGAAACCCCAGCCGCGAACCCGTACCACTCCCCCCCTGACCGAGTGGGTGACCACGGGCTTTTGGCGCAGGCGGGTCGCCCTGTAGATCCACGCCCGCCCCTCATGGTGCACATACACCGTGTGGACGAGCTCGCCCCCGTACCTGGCGATCAGCTCCCGGAACTTCTGTTGGGTCGAGGTGTTGACCAGCGGATCTTCCTCGGGATCGTCGATCGTGGTCGAGGTGGCGTAATAGACGAGGTAGTCGACTGTCCCCTTCTCCAGCAGCTGCGGCGGCCACAGCGCCACCCAGTCGCGGGGAGTGACGCCCTCGGCGCTCGGGAGAGCGTGGACGATCTCGCCGCCAGGCAGGACCGTGGCCAGCCGGAACCGGCCGAACGGATAGGCATCCCGCTGGGCGTAGAACGAGAACACGTACTGGGCCGACCCGTGCGACAAGGTCATCACCCCAGCGGTGGCCGGGCTGTTGTCGGCCAGCCACCGGGCCGCTTCCTCAAGACCGGCGTAGCTGTCGTCATGCAGGGCCCGCCACTGGTACGGGATCACCCCGGCGACCAGCACCACGGCCACGGTCGCCGTCGCGGCGACCCGCAGCACCGGCAGCGACGGCCGGGGCAGCCGATCCAGCGCCCGGGCGGCGAGTAGGCACAGGGCGGGAACTGACGGCAGCAGGTAGTTGAACGCCTTCAGCGGATACAGCTGGTAGAACCCCACGAACGCCAGCAGCCACAACCCCGGGATCACATCCGCCCGCGACCTGCGAACCACCGCCGTCACGATCCCGGCCGTCCACAGCACCACGACCACGATCCCCTCGCGACCCAGCAGGACCGTCGGGTAGTAGGTCCAGGGCACATGGCTGACCCGGCGGCTGCTCCGGGACAGGAAGTCGCCGAACTCCCGCGAGTTGGAGGCCAGGTCCAGCAGCACCGGGCTGAGGAAGACCAGGAACGCCACCGCGGCGAGCACCACCGCGCGCCACGGGAGTCGCCGTCTCGACACCAGCAGGTACCCGCCGAGGATCGGCAGGAGCAGCACCCCGACGATCTTGGCCTGGATGGCCAGGGCGACACAGGCCCCGAACCGGTACAGCCATGCCGGCCTGCTGGTCCGGTCCCACCTGGCCAGGCACAGCATGGCAACGGTCACCAGGAACGTCAGTGTCGCATCCAGCAACGCCAGCCTGGCCAGGAACACCGAGTAGCTGCTCACGGCCAGCAGCAGGGCCGCGATCAGCGCCGCCCGCCGCGTGTAGAGGGTCCGGGCGATGGCGAACACGACCACGATCGTCATCGTGCTGAAGCTCGCCGCCACCGCCCGGGCACCCACGTCGCTGACCCCGAACATCCGGTAGGCGAGCGAGACGATCCGCTGGAACAACAGGAAGTTCGAGTTGCCCCGGGACATGAGGATGAACCAGCGCTGGAGCTCGTCGACCCCGGCCAGCACCGCCGCCTGGCCGGCGTAGACGGCCTCGTCGCCGCGGAAGCCGACCCGGTCGAGGTTCCAGAACCGCAGCAGCCCGCCCACCGCGACGATCACCGCCAGGGCCGCCGCCTCGAGGGTCCAGGGCCGGCGTCGCCCGGCCCGGCGGCCGGTGACCACCGCCTCTGGGTCCTCCTCGGCCGCACCGGCCAGGTCGTCAGCCGAACCTGGCACTGGCGGCGCGACCTCCGGCGGCTCGGGCTCGGCGAGGAGGTCGACCCGTACCGATCGGGCCGCCTCGGGCAGCGGCGGCCGGTCGCGGGTGACCCGGTCGCGGAGCCTCACGGCGACGCACACTCCACGACCAGCTCGGGCCGCTGGCTCAGCGGCCCCTCCTTGGAGGAGTAGCCGGCGCCGTCGAACGCGGTCGAGGTGATGGCCACCCCCACCGGGCCGTCCCCGCGGACCAGGGAGGTCACGTCCACCTCGTACCAGGTCTTCTTGGTGACGCCGTCGAGGCGGGCGAAGACCGGGAGGTCGGTGGCCGGGGCGTCCTCCCAGGTCACCGTCTGCTCGTCCCAGCCGGTGTCGGCGAGCGGGCGGAACTCCCCGCCTCTGGGGGCCGAGTCGACGTTGTACAGCCGCAGGTGGGCGACCGCGATCGGGCAGCCACCGGTGCCGGTCACGTTGAAGGCCATCAGAGTCTTCTT
>Ga0307296_10001370_pt1 | contig 12181 bp, 9 predicted proteins | sample ER_DNA_153_FD_194467 | JGI IMG/M metagenome (GOLD analysis project Ga0307296, IMG submission 194467) | Bulk soil microbial communities from the East River watershed near Crested Butte, Colorado, United States - ER_DNA_153 | ecosystem: Environmental > Terrestrial > Soil > Floodplain | place: USA... | reverse complement strand
TGGAGCACGTGCTCGCGCGGCTGCAGGAGGCAGGCGTCTCAGCGCGGGTCCAGCGCGGGCGCGAGGCGACAGTGATCGGTGCGATCGGCGAGCGCGAGGTGTTGGCGACACTGCCGCTCGAGGGCTACCCCGGCGTCGACCAGGTGCTGCCGATCCTGAAGCCGTACAAGCTGGTCGCGCGCGAGGTCGCTCCCGATCCGACCGTGATCGAGGTCAACGGGCGAAAGATCGGCCAGGACTACTTCGGCCTAATTGCGGGGCCGTGCTCGGTGGAGTATCGCGAGCAGACGCTGGAGGCGGCGCGGGCGGTTGCCGCCGCCGGCGGGACGATGCTCCGCGGCGGCGCCTTCAAGCCGCGCACCTCTCCGTACACGTTCCAGGGGCTCGGCGACGACGCGCTGGCGATCCTGCGCGAGGCGCGCGAGGAGACCGGGCTGCCGGTCGTGACCGAGCTGATGGATCCCCGCCACGTCGAGGCCGTCCTCGACGTGGCGGACGTGATTCAGATCGGCGCGCGCAACAGTCAGAACTTCCTGCTTCTGGCGGAGGTCGGGCGGGCCGACAAGCCGGTCTTGTTGAAGCGCGGCCTCTCCTCGTCCGTCGAGGAGCTGTTGATGGCGGCCGAGTATGTGGCCAAGGAGGGGAACGAGCGGATCATCCTCTGCGAGCGCGGGATCAAGACCTTCGAGACCTCGACGCGCTACACCCTGGATCTCGGCGCCGTCGCGGTGCTGAAGCAGGAGACACACCTGCCGGTGATCGTCGATCCCTCGCACGCCGCGGGGAAGCGCGAGCTGGTGCTCCCGCTGGCGCGTGCGGCGGCTGCCGTCGGCGCCGACGGGATCATCGTCGAGACGCATCCGCGGCCCGAGGAGGCGCTCTCCGACGGCCCGCAGCAGATCCCGAGCGCCGAATTCGGCGCCTTCGCGCGCGAAGTCGAGGGCATCGTCGCGCTGATGGGCAAGCAGATCGGCTGACGCTCGTCCCTTCGGGGCCTGTCCCGGTGCCAGACCCGAGGACCGGTCCGAATTGGGGGACGGTTCGGCCCCCGGAATTAGGGGGTCGGCTGGGCTTCGTCGTAGTCTTAGCCGGTGCCTATTTGCGCCACCTGCGGCCAGGACAACCCCGATGTCGCGCGATTTTGTCTCGCGTGCGGGGCTGCCCTCGGCGTGGACGAGGCGGCGCCGAACGAGGAGCGCCGGTTCATCAGCGTCCTGTTCGTCGACCTCGTCGGCTTCACCGCTCGCGCCGAGAAGCTCGATCCGGAGGACGTGCGGGCGATCCTGACCCCGTACCACGAGACCGTTCGCCGGGAGATCGAGTCGTTCGGCGGAGTGGTCGAGAAGTTCGTCGGCGACGCGGTGATGAGCGTCTTCGGCGCGCCGATGGCCTACGGCGACGACGCCGAGCGGGCCGTCCGTGCTGCCCTGGCCGTCCGGGACAGCGTGCACGAGCTGAACAACGGCGACGCCCGGTTGGATCTCCAGATTCGGATCGCCGTCAACACCGGCGAGGCCCTCGTCTCGCTCGGCGCGCGCCCGAGCATGGGGGAATCGATGGTTGCCGGCGACGTCGTCAACACCGCCTCCCGGCTGCAATCGGCGGCGCCGGTCAACGGGATCATCGTCGGCGAGGAGACGTACGCCTCCACGCGCGACGCGATCAAGTACGAGCCGATGCCGCCGGTCGAGGCGAAGGGCAAAGCGGCCGTCGTCCAGGCCTGGGTGGCCGGCGAAGCGCTCTTCCCGGCCGGCGAACGCACGGTCTCGCGTGGGCCGCTCGTCGGCCGCGGGCGAGAGCTCGGTGTCCTTCAGGGCATCTGGCAACGAGTCGCCGACGAGCGGACGCCGCACCTGGTCACGATCTTCGGCCCGGCCGGGGTCGGGAAGACGCGGCTCGGGCTCGAGTTCGGTCGAGCCGTGAGAGAGCTGGGCGGGCGCAGCGTCCGCGGCCGCTCGCTCCCGTATCGCGACAGCAGCGCGTACGGCGCCTTTGCCGCCCAGGTCAAGCAGTTCTGCGGCATCTTCGAGAGCGATCCGATCGAGGTCGCCCTAGAGAAGCTCCGTGCGGAAACAGCGAAGCTACTCGGACCCTCGGAGTCGCAAGAAGTGGCCGGCCACCTCGCGATCATGCTCGGGCTCGATCGCGAAGGCACGGTCGCCGACCGTGAGACGCTGTTCTTCTCGGTCAGAGTCTTCATCGAAGCCGTCGCCCGCGACGGGCCGACGATGCTCGTCTTCGAGGACGTGCATTGGGCCGACCGGAGCCTCCTTGACCTGATCGAGCTGCTGGCGGCGAGGCTCCGCGACCTTCCGATCCTGCTGCTCGCCCTCGCTCGCCCCGACCTCCTCGACGCCAGGCCAGGCTGGGGCGGGGGGCTGCCGGCCTACACGGCCCTTCCGCTCGACCAGCTGAAGGAGTCCGAGGCGCGAGAGCTCGCGATCCATTTGCTCAGCAAGCTGGAGGATCGCGCCCGCGCCGACCGGGCCACGTTGTTAGCCGAGACCGGCGAGGGAAATCCGCTCTTCATCGAGCAGCTGGTAGCGGCGCTGACGGAGTCACCGGGCGACGACGCCGCCCTGCCGACGACGATCCGGGGAATTGTGGCGGCGCGCCTCGACGGGCTTCCCGCCGCCGAGCGGGCCCTACTGCTCGATGCCGCGGTCGGCGGCAAGGTGTTCTGGCGCGGCGCGCTCGAGCGAATGAGCGACGATCCCGGCCGGCTCCCTGCGCTGCTCGGCGCGCTCGAGGGGCGCGACCTGATCCGGCGGCAGACCGTCTCGGCGATCGAAGGCGACCAGCAGTTCATGTTCAAGCACGTGTTGATCCGGGATGTCGCGTATGACCTGCTGCCGCGGGCCCGGAAGCGCGAGCGGCACGCCCAGGTTGCGGAGTTCCTCCAGGAAGCGACGTCAGAGACCGGCGAGGCTGCCGCTGCGCTCGCCCGCCATTGGCGCGACGCCGGCGAGAGTGAGCGCGCGATCGAGCACCTGATGGCAGCGGCGCAGGAAGCCGAGCGTGGCTGGGCCAAGGATCGGGCGGTTGCCTTCTATCGCGAGGCGCTCGAGCTCCTGCCGGAGGACGACGGCGACCGGCGGAACGACGTCAAACGGCGCTTGGCGATCGCCCACACGGCGGCGTATCACGCCGTGGATGCGCGTCTCCTCCAGCTCGAAAGCGACCAGGCCTAGGCCGGCGAACGGGGGAAATCGGCGGGCGTCACATCGCCCGCGATCTCCCAGACGTCTTCGATGGTGTGCTGCCCGAGGCGTTCGCCGTGCTTCCTGACAGTCTCTTCGTCGGGGGCTTCGTAGACGCAGTATGTGCTGACGGTGCCGGTATCGCCGACGATGACGTGGCTGTGCTCCCAGGTGATCTCGGGGAACTCCTGTTCTGCAACCTCTCGCGAGCGCCGGCCGACGTTCGGCATCGCATCCTCGCTTACTTCGAACCTTCTGACGATCAGGTATCTCGGCATGCGGGCCATTCTATGGGGATAGCCTGAGCTAATGGAAGTGCGGCGGTTGGCGGTGGTCGGCACGGGCCTGATCGGCGCGTCGGTTGCGCTTGCCGCCAAGCGCGCGGGCCTCCGGGAGGTGGTCGGCTACGACCCCGACCCGCAGGCGCTCGATGCTGCTGTAGAGCGGGGCGCCATAGATTCCGGAGCGGAGTCGCTGGCCGACGCGGTCGCGGGCACGCAGCTGGCGGTCGTCGCGGCCCCGGTGGCGCAGCTCGCGCCCCAGGTGGGAGCCGTGCTCGAGGCCAGCGAGGAGACCTGCACGGTGACGGACGTCGGCTCGACCAAGGTGGGAGTGTGCTCGGCTGCGCTCGGCACAGGCCGGTTCGTCGGTGGTCATCCCGTCTGCGGCTCGGAGGCTCGCGGGGCCGAGCATGCGAGCGCGGAGCTTTTCGACGGCGCTACGTGGTTTCTGACCCCGCTTGCGGCGACCGATCCGGAGCGCTACCGGCTCGTTCACGGCTTCGTCTCGTCCGTCGGTGCCACCCCGATCGCAGTCGACCCGGTCGCGCACGACCAGCTCGTCGCTCTGACGAGCCACTTGCCCCACGCGCTCGCGAACCTGCTCGTCAACCAGGCCGGAGCGAACCGGATCGACGGGCACGACCCTGTGGCCGCGGCGGGCGGCTCGCTGCGCGACATGACGCGCGTCGCCGGCGCGAACCCGCGGATCTGGATCGACATCTTCCTCGACAACGCGGGGCCGGTGCGCGAGGCGCTCGGCGAGCACCGCAAGCAGCTCGATCGCCTCGAGCAGGCGCTCGAGAACGGGGACGCAGGCTTTCTGGCCAAGTGGATCGGCGAAGCGGCCGGCAACCGGCAGCGGATGCTGGCGGATGCGTATCCGGATCCCGGCGCCCTCCAGCAGCTGCGCGTCCACGTTCCCGACCGGCCGGGCGTGCTCGCCGGGATCACCCAGGCGCTCGGGGCCGAGCGGATCAACATCGAGGACTTCGAGCTCCACCACATGTCGCCGGACCGGGGCGGCACGCTGACGCTACTGATCACCGGCGAGGATGAGGCGCGCCGTGCCGCCGAGTTGCTGGGCGCGCAGGGCTACGGCGTCGTGGTCGCCCCGGTGCTCGGCGAGCAGTGACGCGGGTTGAGCCCGCAGCTGCCCTGGTCGGCGACATCGCGGTGCCGTCCGTGAAGGGCATCTGCCAGCGCGGCGCGTTGCTGGCGGCGATCGCGGACGGCGAGAGCGAGCTGCGGAACTTCGGCCATGCGGCGGACACGGACTCGGCGCTCGCGGCCGTGGCTGTGCTCGGAGCGGAGGTGAGCGAGCCCGAGCTGGGAACGGTTCGGATCGGAGGGCGCGGCCTGCGGGGCCTCGTCCAGCCCGCGACCCCAATCGACTGCGGCAACGCCGGGACCGTGCTCCGTCTGCTGAGCGGGATCCTGGCCGGCCAGGACGGACGCTTCGAGCTCGTCGGCGACGAGTCGCTCTCCTCACGCCCGGTACGGGTCGACGAGCCCCTGCGGCAGATGGGCGCGCGCGTCGAGACGAACGAGGGCCGGCCGCCGGTGACGATCGAGGGCGCCAGGTTGCAGCCGATCCGGTACGAGCTGCCGGTCGCGAGCGCGCAGCTGAAGTCCGCGGTCCTGCTCGCGGGGCTGCTGGCCGAGGACGGCCCGACCACAGTGGTCGAGCGGACGCCTTCCCGCGACCACACGGAGCGTCTGTTGCGTTCGCTCGGCCTGCGCCTGACGCGGGCGGGCATGGAGATCCGAGTCTGGCCGGCGGAGCGGATCCCGCCGTTCTCGCTCGACATCCCCGGCGATTTCTCCTCGGCCGCCCCGTTCGTCGTTGCGGCGACGCTGCTCTCGGGCTCGAACCTCCGCATCCACGAGGTTGACGTGAACCCGACCCGCACCGGCCTGCTCGACGTGCTCGGGCGCATGGGCGGCCGGATCGCGGTCTTCAACCGCCACAGCGCGAGCGGGGAGCCGGTCGCTGACCTCGAGGTGCGCTCGGCGCCGCTGACCGCGACCGCGATCGAGGCCGAAGAGGTGCCGCGGATGGTCGACGAGCTGCCGCTGTTTGCGCTCCTGGCCTCTCAGGCGCGCGGCGAGAGTGTCGTCAAGGGCGCACAGGAGCTGCGCGTGAAGGAAACGGACCGCATCGAAACGGTGACGAATTCGCTCCGCTCTCTGGGCGTCCGTATTTCGGCGAGCGAAGATGGCTTCCGGATTCGTGGTGTTCCCACGCGCCCCCGAGGGGGAGCAATGGCTTCGAGCGGCGACCACAGGCTTGCGATGCTCGGGGCTGTAGCAGGCGCTGTTTCGAAGGAGGGAGTGGAGATCGAAGACGGGGAGGCCGTCGCTGTAAGCTTCCCCGGGTTTTTCGAGCTGCTGGAGTCGGTTACACAGCGATGATCGTTGCCATCGACGGGCCTGCGGGAGCGGGCAAAAGCACGGTCGCCCGCCGGCTCGCGGAGCGGCTGGGCTACCGCTACCTGGATACGGGCGCGATGTACCGGGCGCTGACCTGGCTGGCGATGACCCGCGACATCGATCTCAGCGCGGGCGAGAAGCTCGGCGCGCTGGCAGACGAGAACCCGATCACGCTCGACGAGGGCCGTGTCTGGATCGATGACACCGACGTCACCGCCGCGATCCGGAAATCACGGATCGACCGCGTGGTGCCGGTCGTCGCGCGTCATCCCGAGGTCCGGGCGATCATGCGGGCCCGTCAGCGTGAGCTCGCGGACGTCGGTGACGCGGTGATCGAGGGCCGCGACATCGGCACGGTCGTCTGTCCCGGTGCCGACGTGAAGATCTACTTGAACGCCGAGCGCCAGACCCGGGCCGAGCGCCGGCTCGCCGAGCGCCCCGAGATCGGGGCCGACGCGCTCGCAACCGACCTCCGCATCCGCGACCAGAGCGACGCCGAGCGGATGATGCCGGCGGCCGACGCGGTGCAGATCGACACGACCGAGCTCGACGTCGAGGACGTCGTCAGCCGGATCGAGCAGCTCGTTCGAGAACGACAACCGGCGTGAGTGAGGAAAACGGAGCAGGGTCAGGGGACGAGCTCCTCGGCACCGTTGCGATCGTCGGCTTCCCGAACGTCGGCAAGTCGACGCTCGTCAACCGTCTAACCGAGTCGCGTGCGGCGGTCGTGCACGAAACGCCGGGCGTCACGCGCGACCGGAAGGAGCTCGTCTGCGAATGGAACGGTAAGCGGTTCCTGCTGATCGACACGGGTGGCGTCGACATCGCCGGCACGGACCCGATCACGCGCTCGATCGCCGAGCAGGCGAAGGCGGCCGTCGCCGAGGCCGACCTCGTTCTCTTCCTGACCGACGCGCGAGCCGGGATCACACCCGGCGACGAGGAGCTCGCTCAGATCCTCCGGGCGGCGCACAAGCCGGTGGTGCTCGTCGCGAACAAGATCGACGATCCCGATCAGGACGCGCTGGCGTTCGAGTTCCATCGGCTCGGGCTAGGCGATCCGTTTCCGCTCTCGGCGGCTCACGGCCACGGCACCGGCGATCTGCTCGACTCGATCGTCGCGCGGCTGCCGGGTCGCGGTCGGCCCGCGGTCACGGAGGCGGCGATCCGCGTCGCGATCCTCGGCCGGCCGAACGTCGGCAAGTCGAGTCTGTTGAACGCGCTGCTCGGCGAGGAGCGCGTGATCGTCTCCGACCAGCCGGGCACGACGCGTGATGCGATCGACACCGTCTTCCGCCGCGGCGAGCGGGAGTTCGTCTTCATCGACACCGCCGGCCTTCGCCGCAAGCGCCGACAGCGCCAGGGGATCGAGTACTACTCGGAGCTGCGCGCGCTCGCCGCCGCCGAGCGCGCGGACGTGGCGCTCGTGCTCGTCGATTCGAGCGAGGGCGTCGTCGACCAGGACCTCACCGTCGCGGACGTAGCGCGCAAGGCCCAGTGCTCGACGATCGCCGTGCTCTCCAAGTGGGACCTCTCGGAGGTCGAGATCGAGGACGTGAGGGCGAGGCTCGGCGAGCGGCTGCGCCAGCGGCCGCCGGTGCTGACCGTCTCGGCGAAGACTGGGCGCGGGATCGCCCGCCTGCTGGACCGGATCGAGACGCAATTCGACAAGCATTCCGCGCGGATCCCGACGGCCGAGCTGAATCGCTTCCTCGCCGAACTGCGCGAGGCGCGCGAGTCGCCGGCGCGCAACGGCCGCCGGCTCAACCTGCTCTACGGCACGCAGGTGCACGCCAGGCCGCCGCGCTTCCGCTTCTTTGTCAACGACCCGAGCCTGATCACGCGCGACTACGGCTACTGGGTCGAGAACCAGCTTCGCGATCGTTTCGAGCTGCAGGGCGTACCGGTTGCGATTGATTTCGTGCGCCGGAGTTGAGCGTCCACGCCCTGGGTCGGACGGGCCTGCCGGTTACCCGGCTCGGTCTCGGTCTCGCCGCGCTCGGCCGCCCGGGGTACATCAACCTCGGTCACGGCGACGACCTCGGCGCGCAGAAGGACGTCGCCACGCTCGAGCGGGAGGCGCACGCGGTCCTCGACGCCGCCTACGACGGCGGCATCCGCTACTTCGACGCCGCCCGCTCGTACGGCAAAGCGGAGGAGTTCCTCGCCTCCTGGCTTCAGCGCCGCGGTCTCGAGCCGGAAGCGGTGACGGTCGGCTCCAAGTGGGGCTACACCTACACGGCCGACTGGCGCGTCGACGCCGAAGTGCACGAGGTCAAGGATCTCTCGCTCGCCAACCTACGGCGGCAGATAGCAGAGAGCCTCGCGCTGCTCGGGCCGTATCTCCGGGTCTACCAGATCCATTCGGCCACGCTCGAGAGCGGGGTTCTCGACGACCGAGAGGTGCTCGGCGAGCTGGCTCGGCTGCGCGAGACGGGTCTGGCGATTGGGCTGACGGCCACCGGGCCGAACCAGCGCGAGACGATCGAACGCGCCCTCGAGGTGGGGGGCTTCGACACGGTGCAGGCGACCTGGAACCTGCTCGAGCGCTCGGCCGGCCCGGCGCTCGAGGCCGCGCACGCAGCCGGCCTCGGCGTGATCGTCAAGGAGGCGCTCGCGAACGGGCGGCTGACGGCGCGTGGAGACGTCAGGCCGTTGCAAGAGCTGGCGGAACGCTCCGGCACAACCCCTGACGCGCTCGCGCTAGCCGCTGTTCTCGCACGGCCGTGGGCGGACGTCGTGCTCAGCGGCGCCGCGACGGTCGAACAGCTGAGAAGCAACCTCGCCGCGCTCAAGCTCGACGTCGACCCGGAGCTCGAGCAGCTCGCCGAGGATCCGACCGTTTACTGGGAAGAGCGCGCAGCCCTCCCCTGGAACTAAGCCCCTCCGCGGGCCTTGGAGGTCCGCCGCAACTCGAACCGGTTCTCGCTGCGGCTGAGCAGCCGCGCGATGTTGGCCCGGTGGAGGACGAAGATCGCCACCGCCGCCCCGGCGGCGAAGGCGACGACGAGCCAGGAAGCGCCGAAGAGCACGGCAAACAGCGGCAGCGTCACCGCCGAGACCATCGAGGCCACCGAGGTGTAACGGGTCGCGAGGAAGGCGCAGATCCAGACGGCGGCCGCGGCAAGCGTCGCCAGCGGCACCAGCGCCAGAGCGACACCGCCGGTCGTCGCGACGATCTTGCCCCCGCGGCTGAAGCCGATGAACAGCGGCCGCCAGTGCCCGACCAACGCGGCGATGCCGGCCAGAAGGCCGACGAGCTCGCTGCCAAACCAGAGTCCGAGCGCCGCCGCGCCAAAGCCTTTGGCGATGTCGAGCAGCGCCACACCGAGGCCGATCTTGAAACCGAGCGTGCGCCAGACGTTCGCCGCGCCGGTGCTGCCGCTGCCGACCTTGCGGATGTTGACGCCCTTGAGAATCCGCGGCAGCCAGTAGCCCCAGGGCATGCTGCCGAGGAGGTAACCGGTCAGGATCAGGAGAACGTCCGTCATTCAGAAAGCCAGCCTCCGCGATTCTACGAAGTGGTCTCCTCGTGTGGCTTGGGCGCCGGGACAAGGCCCTGCTGGACCCACCAGTCGATCGTCCGGCGAAGCGTCTCCTCAATCGGCGTGTATTGCAAGCCGAGCTCGCGCGCGGCCTTCGAGCCGTCATAGGCGTGACCGTGGGTGAGGGTTCGCGCCAGCTCTCGGCAGATCCGCGCCGGCTTGCGCCGAACCCACGCGACACCCTCGACCACTGTCGCCAACGTCATCACGAGCGAGGGACGCAGGGCACGCACCGGCTGCTCGACGCCGGACAGGCGGCCCAGCAGCTCGAGCCCTTCGCGAACGGTCAGCGTCGCGCCACTGAGGACGTAGCGCTCGCCGGGTTTCCCGTTGGCCGCGGCCAGGAGATGGCCCGTCGTGCAGTCTGCGATGTCGATCAGGCTCAGGGTCGAGTCGACCACCGCCTTGAGCCTCCCGTTCAGGTAGTCGAGCAGCAGCTGGGTCGATCCGGTCGCTCGCCCGGGGCCCTGCACGGAGGCGGGGTTCAAGCAGATCACCTCGAGCCCGGTCTCGTCCGCCGCTGCGAGCACCGCGCGCTCGGCCTCGAACTTCGAGCGCTCGTAGTCCGAGAGGAAGCGGCCGCGATGGGGGGACTGCTCGGATCCGACCGTTCCCTTCCGCTCTCCGAGAACCGCCGCCGACGACGTGTAGACGACTCGCTTGACCTCGGCTCGCGCGGCCGCCCGGACGACGTTCTCCGATCCGCGGACGTTGACCTCGAACATCGGCGAGGGATCGCGGACGCAGAAGGCGTTCGCGCCGGCGGCGTGGTAGACGAGGCCGCAGCCGCTCATTGAGGCTGTCAACGCCTCAGGATCGAGGACGTCGCCGCGCACCGGCTCGGCGCCGAGCTCGCCGAGCGCGGCCGCCGAGTCGTCTGACCGGGCCAGCGCCTTGACGCGCTCGCCGTCCGCGAGCAGCCGGTCGACGATCGCCCGACCGAGAAACCCCGTTCCCCCGGTCACGAGGACGGGGCCGCCCGGGCTAATTGACGCCCTCCCTGAGGGCCGACGAAAAACGGGCGATGTACTCGACCGCAGAGACGACCGTGATCAGGGCCGCGGCCAGCAGCGCCCATTCGTCGAGCCGCAGCGGGCCGATGTCGTTCCCCCACTGGACGATCGCCAGGAAGATGGCGATGAACTGGACGTTCGTCTTCAGCTTGCCCCAGATCGACGGCGGGAAGACGGTGCCGTCCGCGGCGACGACGCCGCGCAAGCCCAGGATCAGCAGCTCGCGGCCGACGATGATCGCGGCGATCCAGGCTGACGCGCGGCCGACGTCGACCAGCGCGATCAGCGCTCCCGAGACGAGCAGCTTGTCCGCTGTTGTATCCAGAAAGGAGCCGAGCTTCGTCGTCACCGCCCAACGTCGCGCCAGGTAGCCGTCGACGAAGTCGGTCGAGGCAGCAACCGCGAAAACGACGCCGGCGGCCGTGTAGGCGGAGTCATGGTCCGGCCCGGCCAGGATCAGAGCCATCACCGCGGGTACGGCCAGGATGCGCGCGCACGTGAGCGCGGGGAGGAGCGATCGCGGGGCCGCCGCCCTGGCGATCACGAGGCCGGGCTCCGCGACCGGACCGCCGCCTCGTCTGCGACGAGCTTCCGCACCTCGGCTGCGGAGGAGAGCTCCAGCGCGTGCTCGGCCAGATCGCGGGCGGCCTCGGAGTCGATGCCGCGGACGGCCTGCTTGACGGCCGGGATCGCCGGCGCGTTCGCGCTCAGCTCGGCGATCCCGAGGCCGACGAGCGCGGGGACGGCTACCGGATCCGAGGCGAGCTCGCCGCAGACGCCGGCCCATTTTCCGTGTCTGCTCGCTGCTTCGGCGACGGTTCCGATCAGGCGCAAGACGGACGGATGCAGGCCGTCGGCCAGGCCGGCGACCGCAGCGTTTCCGCGCTCGGCCGCCATCGTGTACTGGGTCAGGTCGTTTGTGCCGAGCGAGAAGAAGTCGACCTCAGGCGCGAACTGCTCCGCGGCGAGCGCCGCCGCCGGCACCTCGATCATCACGCCTACCTCGAGCTCGTCGGGGGTCGGCGCGCGCGCGCGCTCGAGCCCTGCGCGGACGTCCGCCAGCACCGCCATCGCCTGCCTGTACTCCTCGAGCGTGGCCACCATCGGGAACATCACCTTCAGCGGGTACTGCGCGGCAGTGCGGAGAACCGCCCGCAGCTGAGTCTCCAGGAGTTCGGGCTGCTCCAGTGCGAGCCTGATGCCCCGAACGCCGAGGAACGGGTTCGCCTCGGGTCGCTGCGGCAGGTACGGGAGCGGCTTGTCCGCGCCGACGTCGAGCGTGCGCAGGATCAGCGGGCGTCCCTGCAGCCCCCTAGCGATGCTCGTGTAGGCGGCGACCTGCTCGTCCTCGCTCGGCATCGAGTCCCGTTCTAGGAACAGGAACTCAGTGCGCAGCAGGCCGACGCCCTCGGCGCCGTTCTCGATCGCGGCGGGCACGTCGTCGGTAGAGCCGATGTTCGCGACGACCTCGATCCGGCGCCCGTCGAGGGTGACCGCCGGCTCGGCGGCGGCGGCGCGGGCGCTTTGGGCTGCCTGCTCGCGCTCCGCCGAACGCCGTGTGTACTCGGCGGCGAGCTCGGCGTCCGGCTCGACGTGCACGGTCCCGGCGTCCCCGTCGAGGAGCAGCTCGGTGCCCTCGGGCACGCTCAGCAGCCCCTCGCCGAGTCCGACCGCAGCCGGGATCCCGAGCGAGCGGGCGAGGATCGCGCTGT
>Ga0307296_10001369_pt1 | contig 12194 bp, 9 predicted proteins | sample ER_DNA_153_FD_194467 | JGI IMG/M metagenome (GOLD analysis project Ga0307296, IMG submission 194467) | Bulk soil microbial communities from the East River watershed near Crested Butte, Colorado, United States - ER_DNA_153 | ecosystem: Environmental > Terrestrial > Soil > Floodplain | place: USA... | reverse complement strand
CACGGCGACCGGTCGCCGGCCCGGACCCGGCCGGCCGTCACCACCCGGGCGTTGACCCCGAACAAGCCCCCGTTCCTGCGGTGCAGCCAGCGGAGCAGCTCCGGCCAGCGGGAAAGGTCGTCGGGGTCGCGGGTCGGGATCACGCAGCGGGCGCAGGGGTTGAGCAGGTCGAGGGTGACCTCGCCGACCTGGAGGCGGCCGCCTTCCCAGCGCTGCTCGGCGAACGGGGGCGCGTCCAGCTCCAGGTGCAGGTTGGTCCGGAAGCGGCGCAGCTCGACCGGCCGGCCGAGGGCGTCGGCCACCGCCCGCCGGGAGGCCTCGGTGGTCACCAGGACCGACGCCCTGAGGTCCTGCTGGCCGCCCAGGTCGCGGTGGCGCCGCACGGCCAGCCCCAGGTCGTCGGCCAGGGCCCGCTCCAGGCCGGGGTCGTCCCAGCCCCACACCCGGCCGTCGGGGCCGCGCAGGGTCGGCGGGGGCGGGTCGGCCGGGTCCAGCCGGTCGTCGGGGGCGTCGGGGTAGGCGGCCGACCAGGCCAGCATCCCCGGCGCCTGCCTGACGGTGAGCCAGCGGCCGTCGCGACCCTCGCGCCGGTCGAGCAGGGCGTAGGCGCGGTCACCCCCGAGCCCGCGCCAGTCGAGCCGGGCCGCCGCCAGCGCCTCCCCGCCGAGCGACTTGACCGGCCACCGGGCCAGCCCGACCAGCCTCCCGCCGGCCACCACTCAGCTCCCGTCCGCCAGCTGGTGGTCGTAGAGGGGCTCGAGGGAGGGGGCGCCGGCGCCGCCCTCGGGGGTGACGGCCTGCTCGACCCGGAGGGTGGCCCGGCGGCCGTCCAGCTCCAGCTGGCCCAGGTGGTTCTCGAACCGGGGCCCCTCGACCACCCGCCAGGTGACCTCCTCCGGCTCGACCCCGGCCCGGCGGGCCAGCCACCTGGTCACGGCCTGGGCCGGGCGCCGGAAGGCCCGCCGGTGGGCCGCCCGCTGGTCGGGGGGCAGGGGGTTGCGCAGCGGCGAGCACACGGCCTGCCAGGCCGGGCTGTGGCCGCCGCCGGCGCCGGGGAAGGAGAGCTCGGCCAGGTAGGTGTGGTGGACGTCGCCGGACAGCACCACCACCGACCCGGGCGCCCTCCCCCGCCGGCCGGCCGCGACCGCCTCGATGAGGGCCCCCAGCCGGTCGAAGGAGTCGTTGAAGGCGGCCCAGTGCTCCAGGTCGATGCCCTGGCGGATCCGCTCCCCGACCCTGGCCGCCAGGCGGCCCCAGGCCCCGGCGGTCACGGCCTCGTTCCAGGCCTCCAGGTCGTGGACGGCCGGGGCCAGGGCGAACGGCAGGGAGGTGGCCAGCAGCAGGTGGTCGAAGTCGCCGCCGGCCTGCTCCTCGATCCAGGCCCACTCGTCGTCGTCGACCATCTCCCGGCGCTCGCCGTCCAGCACCCGCCCGCAGCGCGAGTCGATCACCACCAGGCGGGTCCGGCCGAAGTCGCGCGTGTAGCTCCAGCGGATCCCCTCGATCTCGCGGTCGGCCCGGTAGGCGAACTCGCGCAGGATCCGGGTGGCGTCGCCGGCGTCGCGCACCTTGGCCCAGACCGGGTCGTCGTCCAGGTCGTCCGGGGACAGGTTGCCCAGGTGCTGGTACAGCCAGTAGGAGGCCAGCCCGCTGACGATCCGCTCGTCCCACCAGTCGCTGGCCCGCATGTGCTCGACCCAGGCGGCCGAGGTGTTCCAGTCGTCGCTGATGTCGTGGTCGTCGAAGATCATCGCCGTCGGGACCGTCGACAGGAGCCAGCGCAGGACCGGGTCGCCCCAGGTCTCCCAGTACAGCCGCGTGTACTCCTCGAAGTCGGCCACCTCGAGGCCGGGCGGCCGCCTGACGTCGCGTCGCGAGCGGATGAAGTCCTGCACCCGCTCGGAGGTGTCGTCGGCGTAGATCTGGTCGCCCAGCAGCAGCAGGAGGTCCGGCCAGGTGCCGGGGTCGGTGTCGCGCATCCGCAGGGCGAAGGCGTACAGGGCGTCGGCCCCCTTGCCCCGCTTGCGGTCGGCGGTCGGCGGCAGCGTCCAGGGCGGCTCGTGGGGGGCGGCGACCCGGCAGGACCCGAAGGCGATCCGCAGCGGGTGGTCGCCGTGCAGGGTGCGGATGGTGCTGGCCGGGAAGGCGGGCCCGTCCGGGGCGGCCACCGGCTCCGGCCAGACCTGCTCGCCGTCGAGCTCGAGCCGGTAGGTGTAGACCCGGTCCGGCTCCAGCCCGCCGATCAGGACCAGCGCGTAGTGGTGGCCATGGACCCGGAAGGTCGGCGCCTGGCCGTGCCCGCCCCCGGCGGCCTCCCGGCCCGGCTCGGCCGGCGACACCTCGACCTCGACCCGGGCGGCGGCGTCGGTCTCCACCCAGACGGTGGCCTGGGTCTCCCCCACATAGCGCAGCAGCGGACCAAGGACGAGCTTCGGCATGGTCTGATGCTACGCCCGCGCCGAGCCGGGCAAGAGCGCGCCCGGGCGGGCCAGCAGGCTGGCCGTGACCAGCCCGGCCGCCCCCCGGACGGCCGCGTCCGGGCCCAGGGCCGAGATGGCGATGCGCGGCGGGACCGCCCTGGTCATGGGGATGCCGGCCAGCAGCGCCCGCTGGAACGACGCCCGCAGCCAGGGGGCGAGGACGGCGTAGATCCCGCCCAGCACCACCGTGTCCGGGTCGACCAGCTTGACCAGCGAGGCGGTGGCCGTGCCGAGGCTGCGCCCGGCCACCTCGAGCGCGTCCAGGGCGCGCGGGTCGCCGGCGCCGAGGTGCTCGACCAGCGTGCTGACCGGCCCGTCGGCCCGCCCGGTGCTGGTCGACACGGCCGGGTCGAGGCCGGCCCGGCGCAGGATCGCCTCCTGGCCGGCGAACAGCTCGAGGCAGCCCCGGCTCCCGCAGGTGCAGGCGGCCCCATCAGGCTCCAGGGTGGTGTGGCCGAGCTCGCCGGCGTGCCCGTGGGCGCCCCGGAACAGCTGGCCGCCGACGACGATGCCGGCCCCGACCCCGATCTCGCCGGAGATGTGCACGTAGTCGCCGAGGGCGGCCCCGTCCCCGAACCACAGCTCACCGAGGGCGGCCACGTTGGCCTCGTTCTCGACCAGGACCGGGGTGCGCGCCGCCGGCACCCCGCCGGCCAGCAGCCGGCGCAGCGGGACGTCGCTCCAGCCGAGGTTGGGGGCGCGGGCCACCGTGCCCGTCTCCTGGTCGACCAGGCCGGGCACGGCCACGCAGGTGGCCGAGATGGTCAGGCCCTGGGTCGCGGCCGCGGCCACCGCGGCCCTGGCGAGGCGGGCCAGCAGCTCGGCCACGGCCGCCGGGTCGCGGGCCCGGTTGTCGCCCACCTCGACGAACTGGACCCGGGTTCGCCGGGCCAGGTCGACCACGCAGGCGGCCAGGTAGTCGACGTTGACCTCCAGCCCCAGCCCGGCCAGGCCGTCGCGGGCCAGGGTGAGGGCCGTGCCCGGCCGGCCCAGGTCGCCACCGCGCTGGGCGCCCTGCTCGACCACCAGGCCGGCCGAGCGCAGCTCGGTGACGATGCTGGACACCGACGACTTGGTCAGCCCGGTGCGGACGGCCAGCTGGGCCCGGGTGACCGGCTCGAGGCGGGCCACCGCGTCGAGGACCAGGGCCCGGTTCCGGTCGCGCATCTCCCGCGGGCGCAGCGGCAGGTCACCCGATGGACCGGCCATGGCCAACGCTCCCAGCTGGGCGACAAGTTCACTACTCGAACGAAGTAACCGCATACCTGGCGTCCAGTCAAGCCATCCTGCGACTTCGAGATCGTTCGGATCGCGGACGAAGGTGGTACCACCACTTGACGGGGCGGTGGCTGGCTGGGACCATCTCGCTGCTGTGGCGCGTCTGGACAGGAGCTTGCCATGCAGGACCCCCGCCCGACCCGAGACGACAAGTTCAGCTTCGGCCTGTGGACGGTCGGCTGGCCGGCCAGGGACCCCTTCGGCGAGGCCACCCGGCCCCCGCTGGACCCGGTGGAGAGCGTGCACCGCCTGGCCGAGCTGGGCGCCTGGGGGATCACCTTCCACGACGACGACCTGATCCCCTTCGGCGCCGACGGCGACCAGCGGGAGCGGCACGTCAAGCGGTTCCGTGAGGCCCTGGAGGAGACCGGGCTGGTGGTGCCGATGGCCACCACCAACACCTTCACCCACCCGGTGTTCCGCGACGGGGCGTTCACCGCCAACGACCGCGACGTGCGCCGCTACGCGGTCCGCAAGGTCATGCGCAACCTCGACCTTGCCGCCGAGCTGGGCGCCCAGACCTACGTCTTCTGGGGCGGCCGCGAGGGGGCCGAGACCGACGCCGCCAAGGACGTCCGGGTCGCCCTCGACCGCTACAAGGAGGGTCTCGACCTCCTCTGCCAGTACGTGCTCGACCGGGGCTACGGCCTGCGGTTCGCGATCGAGCCCAAGCCCAACGAGCCACGGGGCGACATCCTGCTCCCCACCGTCGGGCACGCCCTGGCCTTCATCGGCTCGCTGGAGCACGCCGCCATGGTCGGGCTCAACCCCGAGGTCGGGCACGAGCAGATGGCCGGGCTCAACTTCGTCCACGGGATCGCCCAGGCCCTGTGGCACGGCAAGCTGTTCCACATCGACCTCAACGGCCAGCACGGGCCCAAGTACGACCAGGACCTGGTCTTCGGCCACGGCGACGTCCAGAGCGCCTTCTTCCTGGTCGACCTGCTCGAGCACGGCGGCTACGAGGGCCCGCGGCACTTCGACTACAAGCCGCCCCGGACCGAGGACCCCGACGACGTCTGGGTCTCGGCCGCCGCCAACATGCGCACCTACCTGCTGCTCAAGGAGCGGGCGGCCGCCTTCCGGGCCGACCCGGAGGTGCGGGCGGCGATGGAGGCGGCCCGGGTGCCCGAGCTGGCCACCCCGACCCTGGCCGAGGGCGAGAGCTGGACGGACCTGCTCGCCGACCGGGGCTCGTTCGAGGACTTCGACGTCGAGGCGGCCGGCCGGCGGGGCATGCATTACGCCGCCCTTGACCAGCTGGCCATCGAGCACCTGCTCGGGGCGCGCTCTTGACCCTGGTCGCCGGGGTCGACTCCTCCACCCAGGCCTGCAAGGTCGTGGTCCGCGACGCGGCCAGCGGCCAGCTCGTCCGCGAGGGCCGGGCCCCCCACCCCGACGGGACCGAGGTCGACCCGGCCGCCTGGGAGGCGGCCCTGGCGACGGCGGTCGAGGCCGCCGGCGGGCTGGAGGACGTGGCCGCGGTCGGGGTCGGGGCCCAGCAGCACGGCATGGTCTGCCTGGACGAGGCCGGCCGGGTGGTCCGCCCGGCCCTGCTCTGGAACGACACCCGCTCCGCCGGAGCCGCCGCCGACCTGGTCGCCGAGGGCGGCGGGCCCCGGGCCTGGGCCGAGGCGACCGGCTCGGTGCCGGTGGCCTCCTTCACCGTGACCAAGCTGCGCTGGCTGGCCGACCACGAGCCGGAGGCCGCCGGGCGGGTGGCCGCCGTCTGCCTGCCCCACGACTGGCTGACCTGGAAGCTGGGCGGGGCCGCCGGCCTGGACACCCTGGCCACCGACCGGGGCGACGCCAGCGGCACCGGCTACTGGTCGCCGGCCACCGGGTCCTACCGCCTCGAGCTGCTGCGGCTCGCCCTCGGCCACGACGCCCGGGTCCCGGCCGTGCTCGACCCGGCGGCCAGCCCGGGCCAGACCGCCGCCGGGGCCGTGCTGGCCGCCGGGACCGGCGACAACATGGCCGCCGCCCTCGGGCTCGGGGCCAGGCCTGGGGACGTGGTCGTCTCGGTCGGCACCTCGGGCACTGTGTTCGCCGTCTCCGAGCGGCCGGCCGCCGACCCCTCAGGCATCGTGGCCGGGTTCGCCGACGCCAGCGGGCGGTTCCTGCCGCTGGTCTGCACCCTCAACGCCGCCCGGGTGCTGGACGCCGCCGCCCAGCTGCTCGGGGTCGACCACGGGCAGCTGTCGGCGCTGGCCCTGAGCGCCCCGGCCGGGGCCGGCGGGCTCACCCTGGTCCCCTACCTGGAGGGCGAACGCACCCCCAACCGCCCCAATGCCACCGGGGCGCTGCACGGGCTGCGGCTGGCCAACACCACCCCGGCCTGCCTGGCCCGGGCGGCCGTCGAGGGGCTGCTGTGCGGGCTCGCCGATGGCCTGGAAGCGCTGGTGTCCGAGGGTGTCGAGGTCGAGCGGGTGCTGCTGGTGGGCGGCGGAGCCCGCTCGGAGGCGCTGCGCCGGATCGCCCCGGCCGTGCTCGGCCACCCGGTGGTGGTCCCCCCGGCGGCCGAGTACGTGGCCGACGGCGCCGCCAACCAGGCCGCCTGGGCCCTGGCCGGGGGGCCCGAGCCACCCCGCTGGGAGCTGGCCGGGACCGAGACCCTGGAGGCCGAGCCGGTCCCGGGAGTCCGCGAGCGCTACCGCGACCGCCGCGACCTGACAGCGGAACAAGCAGAGGAAGACAACGACGCAGCCAGCCCGGATACTATTGCTGCCCGGTGGCGGGCACCTCCCGACCCGCGCGTGGTGGGATCCTCGACGGAAAGGACGGGTCATGCGTAGAAGGTTGCTCAACGTGATCGCCGCGGTGGCGGCGCTCACCCTCATTCTGGCCGCCTGTGGCGGCAACAACGACAACGGCGGTGGCACCAGCGGCGGCGGCACCAGCGGCAAGACGCCCAAGGTCGGCGTCATCCTGCCCGACACCAAGTCCTCGGCCCGCTGGGAGACGGCCGACAAGCCACTCCTCGAGGCGGCCTTCAAGGCCGCCGGGGTCCAGTACGACATCCAGAACGCCCAGGGCGACAAGACCCAGTTCCAGACGATCGCCGACCAGATGATCACCAACGGCGCCAACGTGCTCATGATCGTCAACCTGGACTCGGGCACCGGCAAGGCCGTGCTCGACAAGGCCAAGTCGCAGGGCGTGGCCACCATCGACTACGACCGCCTGACCCTCAACGGCGGCGCCCAGTACTACGTGTCGTTCAACAACGTGGCCGTCGGCACCCTCCAGGGCGAGGGCCTGGCCAAGTGCCTCGAGGCCAAAGGCAAGAACAACGCCAACATCGTCTACCTGAACGGCTCGCCCACCGACAACAACGCCACCCTGTTCAAGCAGGGCTACGACGGCGTCCTGTCCAAGATGACCCAGTACAAGAAGGTCGCCGACCAGTCGGTGCCCGAGTGGGACAACCAGAAGGCCGGCACCATCTTCGAGCAGATGTACACCCAGCAGAAGGGCAAGATCGACGGCGTGCTGGCCGCCAACGACGGCCTCGGCAACGCCGCCATCGCCATCCTCAAGAAGAACAGCGCCAACGGCGAGGTCCCGGTGACTGGCCAGGACGCCACCGTCCAGGGCCTGCAGAACATCCTCGACGGCGACCAGTGCATGACCGTCTACAAGGCGGTCAAGCAGGAGGCCGACGCGGCCGCCAAGCTGGCCGTCGGGCTGGCCAAGGGCGAGCAGCAGACCGCTCCCGACACCATCAAGGACCCCGAGAGCGGCAGAGACGTGCCCTCGGTCCTGCTGCAGCCGGTGGCCATCACCAAGGACAACGTCAACGACGTCGTCGCCGACGGGTATGTGAAGAAGTCCGAGCTGTGCGCCGGATCCTTCGCGTCCAAGTGCGCGGCGGCAGGCGTCAAGTAGCACCCGCGTCCCTCTCCCGGGCGCCCGGCCATGTGCGGGCGCCCGGGAGGTCCCGACCAGCGAGGAGTCGCGCGTGACCGCGAACGCGACCGACAATGGAGCCCCGATCCTCCAGATGCGGGGCATCAACAAGAGCTTCGGGCCGGTGCACGTCCTCAGGCAGGTGAACTTCGCCGCCTACCCCGGGCGGGTCACCGCCCTGGTCGGTGACAACGGGGCCGGCAAGTCGACCCTGATCAAGTGCATCGGCGGGATCCACCCGGTCGACTCGGGCGAGTTCCTGTTCGAGGGCAAGCAGGTCACCGTCCACGGGCCGCGGGACGCCTCGGCGCTCGGGATCGAGATCGTCTACCAGGACCTCGCCCTGTGTGACAACCTCGACGTGGTCCAGAACATGTTCCTGGGCCGCGAGCAGACGACCAGCATCGTGCTCGACGAGGCCTCGATGGAGGAGCGGGCCGCCAAGACCCTCAAGTCCCTTTCGGTGCGGACCCTGCGGTCGACCCGCCAGCTGGTGGCCAGCCTGTCCGGCGGCCAGCGCCAGACGGTGGCCATCGCCAAGGCGGTGCTCTGGAACAGCAAGGTGGTGATCCTCGACGAGCCGACGGCGGCCCTCGGGGTGGCCCAGACCGAGCAGGTCCTCGCCCTGGTCCGCCGGCTGGCCGACCAGGGCCTGGCCGTGGTCCTCATCTCCCACAACCTGGTCGACGTCTTCCAGGTCGCGGACCGCATCGCCGCCCTGTACCTCGGCCAGCTGGCCGCCGAGGTCAAGACCAAGGACGTGCGCCAGCCACAGATCGTGGAGCTGATCACCACCGGCCGGACCGAAGGTGTCGAGTCCGAGCTGCCAACCAGCGTCGACGAAGGAGTGACGGCATGACCGCCCCCACCGTCGACGTCCCCGACAGCCCGGCCGACCTGACCCGCTCGCCGTCGGTGGGCGAGTACTTCCGCGGCTACATCGACCGGGTCCGCGGGGGCGACATCGGCTCCCTGCCGGCCGTGTTCGGGTTGGTCGTGCTGGTGATCGTGTTCTCGATTCTGCGGCCGGTGTTCTTCTCCGCCGGCAACTTCGCCAACCTGCTCACCCAGGGCGCCCCCATCACCGTGATCGCCATGGGGCTGGTGTTCGTCCTGCTGCTCGGCGAGATCGACCTGTCGGCCGGGTTCACCAGCGGCGTCTGCGCCGCCGTCCTGGCCACCCTGCTGACCGAGTGGGGCTGGTCGTGGCCGCTGGCGGTCGCCGTCGCCCTGCTGGTCGGCCTGCTCATCGGGACGACCATGGGCACGCTGGTGGCGCGGGTCGGGATCCCGTCGTTCGTGGTCACCCTGGCCGCGTTCCTGGCCTTCCAGGGTACGGTGCTGCTGATCATCGGCGAGGGCGGCAACGTCGCCATCCGCGACTCAACGGTCCTGGCCATCGAGAACAAGAACCTGCCGCCGATCTGGGGCTGGATCCTGTGGGCGGTGTCGATCGGCGCCTACGCCGCCGTCGCGCTGCTGCAAGCCCAGCGCCGGCGGGCCAAGGGCCTTTCCGCCGAGCCCATGGCCGTGGTCGCGGCCAAGGTGGGCGGGCTGGCCGTGCTCACCGGCGTCGCCGTGTACTTCCTCAACCTGGAGCGCAGCCGCAACGCCCTGGTGATCTCCCTCAAGGGGGTCCCCTGGGTGGTGCCGATCATCCTGCTCCTGCTGGTGGTGCTGAGCTTCGTGCTCGGTCGCACCGCCTACGGCCGCCACGTGTACGCCACCGGCGGCAACACCGAGGCGGCCCGGCGGGCCGGCATCAAGACGGCCAGCATCCGGACCTCGGTGTTCATGGTCTGCTCGACCATGGCCGCCGTCGGCGGGATCATCGCCGCCTCGCGAGCCAACTCGGTCGACCCCAACGCCGGCGGCAGCAACACCCTGCTGTACGCGGTCGGGGCGGCGGTGATCGGCGGCACCAGCCTGTTCGGGGGCAAGGGCAAGGTGCGCGACGCCATCATCGGCGGCGCCGTCATCGCCGTGATCGACAACGGCATGGGGCTGCTCGGCTACAGCGCCGGGATCAAGTTCATCGTCACCGGCCTGGTGCTGCTGATCGCGGCCAGCGTGGACGCCCTGTCGCGCAAGCGGGCCCACGCCACCGGCCGCGCCTGACGCGAGGAGGTTGGTGGGCGGCCCGTCCTGTTGCCTCAGACCCGGGCGGGCCGCCACACTCTGGACATGGCGACCATTGTGTTCCTGGTCAGGCACGCCAAGGCGGCCGACCGGTACGACTGGACGGGCGGCGACCGCGGCCGGCCCCTGATCGACAAGGGCCGCAAGCAGGCCGACCGGCTGGCCGCCGCCCTGCGCCGTGAGGAGCCGGTGCTGGTCGCGGCCAGCCCGTGGCTGCGCTGCCGCCAGACCGCGGCCCCGCTGGCCTCCGCCATGGGCCTCCAGGTCGAGCTGGACGACCGGCTCGGCTACGACGCCCCCGACCTGGCCGCCTGGGTGCGGACGGCCGTCCGCACCCATCCCGGCCGGGCCGTGGTCGGGGTCAGCCACGGCGACCTGATCCCCATGTTCCTGTTCCAGACCGGGCTGGTCGACGGGTTCCCCGAGTTCCGCACCGGCTCGCTGTTCCGGCTGGAGGCGAGCCCCGGGCGGGTCGCCAAGGTCGAGCTGGTCGACCGCAAGGAGCTCAAGCGGCAGCTGGGAGACGCCTCCTGAGGAATGCCGAGGCGGAGCCCGGAGGGCTCCCGTACGATGAGCCGCCCATGCGGACCAGCACGACCACCCCCGCCGACCGCGCCGTGCCCGGCGACGGTGTCCGCCTGCACGCCCGCGACTGGAGCGGGAGCGGGCAGGCGGTGGTGCTGCTGCACGGGCTCGCCTCCAACGCCCGCATCTGGGACGGGGTCGCGTCCCGGCTCGCCGGGGCCGGGCTGCGGGTGGTGGCCCTCGACCAGCGCGGCCACGGCGCCTCCGAGCAGCCCGGGTCGGGCTACGACTTCGCCACCCTGGGCCGCGACCTGTCGGCCGCGCTGGCCGACCTTGGTATCGAGCGGCCGGTGCTGGCCGGGCACTCCTGGGGGGCGAACGTCGCCCTGCAGTTCGCCGCCGACCGGCCGGGCGCACTGGCCGGCCTGGCCCTGGTCGACGGCGCCCTGCTGGGGGTGGCCGAGTGGGCGGGCCCGACCCTGGACGAGGCCCGCCGGCGCCTGGCCCCGCCCCGGTTCGCGGTGCCGCTGGCCGACTGGCTGGCCCGCGCCGGGCGGTTCGATGCCGTCGGGTCGGGCGGCCAGCCCTGGGTGCGGGACTACCTTCGGGCCGGGGTCGACGTCGACGACCAGGGCGTCGCCCGCTCCCGGTTCCAGTTCGACAACCACATGCAGGTGGTCGACGCCCTCTACGGCCAGCGGCCGCCGGAGCTGTACCCACTGGTCGCCTGTCCCGTGCTGCTGTGCCCGGCCGCCGACCCGGCCGACGACGCCACGCACGCCCAGGCCAAGCGAGGCGCGGCCGTTCGCGCCTCCGGCCTGCTCCCATCCGCCACCCTCACCTGGTTCGAGGACACGATGCACGACATCCCCTTGCAGCGGCCGGCCGAGCTGGCCGCGGAGCTCGCCCGCTTCGCCGACTCCGTCAAGGAGGTGCCCGGCCGTGGGTGACCTGCTCACCCTCGGCGTCATGGGCATCCGGGGGTCATTTTCAGAAGAGGCGGCGCTGGAGTACGCCCGCGACAACAACCTCGGCGAGGTCGAGATCGTGGAGCTGCTCAACACCGAGAAGGTGCTGCGGTCGGTGGAGGCGGGCGACGTCGACATCGGCATCTTCGCCCTCGAGAACTCCAACGGCGGGGTCGTCTACGAGAGCGTCTATGCGATGGCCGCCCACCGGTTCCGGGTGATGGACCTGTTCGAGATCGACGTCAACCACACCCTGCTGGTCCACCCCAGCCTCCCGGGCCGCGAGGGCATCGAGCGGATCGCCTCCCACCAGCAGGCCATCCGCCAGTGCCGGATGTGGCTGCGCCACCACTTCCCCACCACCCTGGTCACCGAGGAGCCCGACACCGCCGAGGCGGCCCGCATGCTGGCCACCGGCGAGCTGCCGTCCTCGACGGCGGTGATCGCCGCCGAGCGCTGCGCCGAGCTGTTCGGCCTGCGGGTGCTGGAGCGGCGCATCCAGGACCTCAAGTTCAACTTCACCACGTTCGTGGCGGCCGGCCCCCCGAAGGGATGAACGCCCCCGCGGCCGGGGGTGCCCCGATGGATCCGGAGGGGTTCGGGGAACCCCAGGGGGGTGCCCCGATGGACGAGGAGGCGCGGCGGCGGGTGTCGCTGGCCGTGCGGGCCGGCGAGGCGGTGACCAACCCGGCCGACGCGCCGGCGGCGGTCGAGCTGGCCCGCCTGGCCCAGCGCCGCCTCGAGGACCGCACCCTCCCCAGCGCCCTACGCATCAGCGGCGGGGTCATGCTGGTCTGGCTGGTCCTGGTCGCCCTCCCGGCCACCATCAGCACCGGCGTCCACCCGGCCGCCCTGGCCGCCGGCGTCGGCATCGGCGTCCTGCTGTTCAGCGTCA
>Ga0307296_10001365_pt1 | contig 12223 bp, 12 predicted proteins | sample ER_DNA_153_FD_194467 | JGI IMG/M metagenome (GOLD analysis project Ga0307296, IMG submission 194467) | Bulk soil microbial communities from the East River watershed near Crested Butte, Colorado, United States - ER_DNA_153 | ecosystem: Environmental > Terrestrial > Soil > Floodplain | place... | reverse complement strand
CGACCTTGCTTATCGTCGGCGGCGAAGATGACGTAGTGATCGAGCTGAACGAACAGGCTCGAGCAAAGATGCAATGTGAGGTGATGCTGGAGATTGTTCCCGGTGCAACGCATCTCTTTGAAGAACCCGGCGCGCTGGAGCAAGTCGCAAAATTGGCGAGCGATTGGTTTCGGGATCACATCACCTAGTCGATTTCCTTGTCGGTCAACCGGCGATTTTTAAGTTGAATCGCGGCGCTATTGACTTTTCGCCCGCCCAATCACGCCACACGCAACACGCGATCCCGAGTCGCCTGCTGGCTGCGATTTGAGATCATCCGCTTTCGCGTGAACCACCACGGACCGGCCAATGATCGACTGCTCGTCATTTGCGAGCGACATGTTGTGATCGAGGTAGTCCGATTTCGCCACCCCGGAGGCGTCCGCCTCGATATTGCCCATATCGCCAACATGCCGAGCGTCCGCATCGGGTCCGGCGTGGGGCTGGTTCGTTGGATTAAAATGAGCGCCGGCAGAACTCGCATCGGATGCGCTGCAATCGCCAAATTCATGGACATGAAACCCATGTTTGCCCGGAGTAAGGCCACTGATTTCCGCGTGGACTTGAACCCCGTCCGCAACTTCGGTGAACGTGACCGTGCCGCTAACGTTGTTACCCTGCGTTGGGTGGAGCATGGCGATTGCTTTCAGCGGGGCGGACGATTTTTCTTCCGACACTTGCGCCCGCGTCGTGATCGCCGTGAGTGATAAAAGGAACAGTGCAATTAACCAACCTGTAAACGAGTTCATATAAAGGTTTCGTCGTAACCATCGATTCGAGCCGTATAGCTTTCGTCTGAATAACAAATCACCGGCAACGCTCGCATCGGATTGTTTATTACAAAACCAACTCCATTCCGTTGTGGGCAAGGCGCGATGCGAGCCCGCGTTCGATGCCCACGGTACGGAGCTTCGCGGCGAGCTTGCGCTCGTCGGTGACAATCTCAGATGCACAATGGGTGATAATCGCTCGCGGCACGCCCTCTTTCGCACACCAGCCGATGTGCGTTTGAATCGAGCGCACTTCCGGCGACCCGTGTGGATACGAAGCAGGCGATTCAAGAAAAGAAACTAGCCCTTCCTGCGATTGTCGATCTTCCGCGGACGCCGATTTTTCTCGAATTCGTCCGGCATCATCCATGTTCAGTCGAAGAATCTACGACTTGGGTGGTTCGCTCTTCTTAAATGGCGCGAACAAATCGATCGGGACTGGGAGAAATGTCGTTGTGTTGTGCTCACTGGAAATTTCGCGCATGGTTTGCAAGAAGCGCAGTTGCAGCGCAATCGGCTCCTTGCTCATCATCGCGGCGGCCTGCACCATTTTTTCCGCGGCCTGAAATTCGCCCTCGGCATTGACGATCTTTGCGCGGCGCTCGCGCTCGGCTTCGGCCTGCTTGGCCATGGCGCGCTTCATCGTGTCGGGCAGCGCCACGTCCTTTACTTCGACCGCCGTGACTTTGACGCCCCACGGTTCGGTTTGCCGGTCGATGATCTCCTGCAACTTCAGGTTGATCGACTCGCGTTGCGAAAGCAGGTCGTCCAAGGGGGCCTGGCCGAGTACGCTGCGCAGCGTGGTCTGGGCGATCAGCGAAGTGGCTTTGAGAAAGTTCTCCACTTTCACGACCGCGGCTTCCGGATCGACCACGCGGAAATAAACAACCGCGTCGACCGTCACCGGCACGTTGTCACGCGTCATCACCTCCTGCCGCTCGACGCTGATGGTCACGACGCGCAAATCCATTCGCACCATTCGATCGACAATCGGGATGAGGAAAATCAGCCCGGGCCCTTTCGCGCCGAGTAATTTTCCGAGACGAAAAATTACTCCTCGTTCGTATTCGCGCAGGATGCGGATCGCCTGCGGCAGAATGATCACCGCAAGGATGATGATGGGGATGGCCCAACCAACTAACTTAAACATTCCTTCGAGTAATGGCATGGCTTTATTCTCCTATGGTTTTCAGTTTTACAGTTAATCCTTCCACGGCTGCGATCTCGGCAAGTCCGCCTTTTTCGATGGGTGTATCGCTGACCGCGGTCCAATTTTCGCCTTCGACAAAAATCCTGCCGCCGCGCGAATCGATTGGAGTCAATGCGGTCACGGTTTTTCCAAGCAGCGTTTCCGCTCCAGCTCTTACCGGCAGGCGCTGCGCGCGCAAACCTTTGCCGATAACGAAAACAAAGAAGGCCGCGGTCACCAGCGTCGCCGGAATAATGTAGCTCAGCGATAAACGAAAGAGCGGATCGGCGCGGTTGAAGAGCATGAGCGAGCCGATCAGAAACGAAATGATTCCGCCGATCGTCAACACACCATGCGTGGGCGCATAGATATCAAAGACGAAAAGCATGAGTGCGAGCGCGATCAAGACAAGTCCCGTCACGTTGACCGGCAGAACCGCCGCCAGATAAAGCGCAAGGATCAACGCAATCGCACCTACCACGCCCGGCAGGATCGCGCCCGGCGTAGTCAGTTCACCGATGATTCCGTAAATCGCGATGAGCATGAGAACGAACATGACCTCAGGCCGCCAGAGCTTTTGGAAAATGTGTTCGGACGCCGACATCTTGATCTCTGCGACCTCTGCGTCGGTCGTTTTGAGGGTCTTCCCATCGACGACGCGTCCGTTTAGTTGCTTTAACAAGTCCGGCAGATCGACGGCGATCAGATCGATAACTTTTAACTCGAGCGCTTTCTCCGCAGTGATGGATGCACTCTCGCGCACGGCGGATTTGGCCCATTCGACATTGCGATGGCGCTTGGCCGCGATCGCCTCGATGTAGCTCACGGAAAAATTTTCGAGCTTCTTTTTCATTGTGTCATCGGTCTTCTCTTCCCCGCCGCTTGGAATACCGCCTATCGTTACCGGGTGCGCCGCGCCAATCGTCGTAGCCGGCGCCATCGCCGCGACGCTCGCGGCAATGGTAATGAAACAACCGGCGCTGGTCGCAGTCGCGCCCGTGGGAGCGACATAAACCACCACCGGCACAGTGGATCCCAAAAAGCTTTGCACGATCGTTTGCGTCGAATCGAGCAAGCCGCCCGGGGTGTTGAGTTGAATCACCAAGCATTGCGCGTTCTGCGTTCGGGCTTCATCGATGCTTCGCGAAATGTAACTCGCCGTGGCTGGACCAATCGCTCCATCGATCTTGATGAGGCAAACCTTCTCCGCAGCAACCGCTGTCGCGCACAAGAGCCAGAGAATCAAGCTGCCTGCGACGCGCAATCTCAGACTCCTTTCATCGGCTGAAGCTTAACCGCCAAATCTTCGACCCGTGGCTTCACAATCTTCTCGTAATCAGCATAGCTGAGTTTGATCGCGTCGGTATGAATGCCCGCTTCGAAAACGATGTAATCTTCCTGGGCCAAACGCTTGTCCACGTAAGTTGGCAGACCGTAGAGATTGCCAAATGGCGGCATTGCTCCAGTTGCGCAGTCCGGAAATAGCGACTTAAATTCTTGTTCGGTATCCAGCGAAGCGGGTTTGCCTACGGCCTTCGCAACCTTATCAAGGTCGATGCGGTGGTCTGCGGGGAGCACCACCATTAAGTGCTGATCTCCGAATTTTATCATAACGACCTTCGCATGGTGCCGGGCTTTCACGTGCTCGGCTTGGGCGATCCTTTGCGCAGTAATGGCTTCCGGATGATGCAGAATCTCGTAGCGGACCTTGCTCTCGTTCAAAAAATCGATGAGCTGCTTTGGAATTTTCATGAGCGCCTCCGATCCAGAACATCCGGCGATCACACCATCTTCGCAATGAAACGGCCCAAAAAAAAGCGGTGAGCTATGACCGCATCAGGAAGATGTGAACCCTTGATGAAAACCAGCGTATCATCAGCGTCAGAATACTCAGGCACTTTAGGCCACTGCACTTTCCTTCGGCAGCTCCATCGTGCCTTTGAATTTTGGCTCCTCCGGTTCGAGACCGAAGTTATCGGCATAGAGATCTTCGATCCTGGCCATGTCGTCGCTCGTGAGCGGAGGGCAATCGGGCGCTTTGGCGAATTCAACTAATTGTTCTTCGTTATAAATATTGGGCAGAGTGGAGGCGACGCGATCGTCTGCAAGCAACCACCGCAACGCGGCTTGCCCAAGTGTGCGCTCGGAGTTTTCAAGGAAGCGTGACTTGTCGATCTTTTTTATGCCGTTGAGCAACCAACTGCGCGGCCGATGACTGCGGTGATCCGTGGGTGGGAACGTCGTCTCGGCCGTGTATTTACCCTCAAGCATTCCAGACGAATGCGTGACGCGAATTAAGAACATTGTGTCTTTGCCTGCTTCGGTCGCGGCATCATGCATTGCGCGCCCGGGATGTTGCTCGATCATGTTGTAAATGTGTTGCAGGCTTGTGATATCTCGCTCGCGAATGCAATTGATCCCTTCGTAGAGCCAGCCGATCGCCGGTCCCAGCGCGATGCCGTAACACCGAACTTTTCCTTCCGATTTTAATTTCTCGAGCGTGGTCCAGACTGCGTCGTCATAAACCTGCTCCATCCGGATGTTGTGCAACTGAAGCAGATCGATCCGGTCGGTTTTCAATCGTTTGAGCGCCGCGTCGGCTGCGCGCGTGATCGCGTCCGGCGAAAAATCCTGCGGGATCTCGCGCTGACCGCGTCCGCGCGCTTCGCCGTGAGTCACAAAATCGTAGCCGACCTTGGTCGCGATCACGATTTCGTCCCGCTGTTTCGGAAATGCTTTGGCGATCAGCTCTTCGCTCAATCCGTTCCCGTAAGTGTCTGCCGCATCGAATAACGTAATGCCGAGATCGAACGCCTTGTGCATCAGCGCAATCGCTTCGCCTTCGGTGAAATTTCCCCACCAACCGGTGGAAATAGTCCAAAGACCAAAGCCGACTTCGCTCACAGTGAGGTCGGTGTTTTTGTAAGTCCGGAACTTCATTGGCCAGAATGTAACCACAGAGGCCGCAGAGGTCACGGAGGAAGAACTAAAATCTATCTCCGTGTGCTCGGTGTTCTCTGTGTTTAATTAGACCCGTGGAATACAGATCAGACGCGGTACTGTTGATTGTCGCGCACGGCCAATTTCAATCGCAAATTTCCCGAGATTTCGTCCCAGCGGCTTTGCGAAGAGTATCCGCTGGGACGATTTACAACTGCGGTCAAAGTGGACTCGTTCTCAGAATCGGCAATTATGGGCAAGAAATCAGTGGGCAATTACTCGGGGCCGGCGTCACGTCGATCCGTCTCGGAGCGCCCGCCGGAACAATCTGGACCGCTACATCTACCGCCTGGACGTTACCTTCGTTACGAACGAGGTGTACGTCCCCGCAGCCTATGTCAGTGAAGCTCTGGCCTGTTGTGTACGTAACGGGCGTACAGGTGGGATTGCTGGCCTCGTAGACGGTGAGCGCTCCAGATACCACGGTGATCAGGCTGGGACCAGGATGCGTGTGCCAGCCGGTATGAGCCCCGACTGGGAACGTGTGTTGGGTGACATAGAGATCCGAATCTCCCTTCGCCTTCAGCTTGAAGTTCCAGTTATAGAGCGTACCGCTGATGAGCGTATTGATTTCATTGCACGTCAAGTCGAGCAAGCCATCCAGGAAGGTAGTGGGCTGCACAGTGTTGGGAGGGTTGTTCGGGTGTAAAAGGTCGACGGTTGTAACTCCGCACGAGGGCGTTGCGCGGGCCGGTACAGGTGTGAACGCGGCGAGCGCGACGAGCGCCAGCGCGATAAGGAGCAGAGCGCGCCGAAAAGGCGAGCGGTGAATTGGTTTTGCTATATATAAAGTTTTCATATTTTTTGTTTTTAATTGTTGTTGACGTGTACAGCCGGAAATTCGGCCTGAGGTTACACGGAAAGTTTGGAAATCGTTAAACCGTTGAAGCGCTGAAGCGGCGCGGGTTGCGCGGAAAAATGCGAGAATTTTTTAAAACCGCGGATTACCCGGATATTACGGATCGGGGAACGATTGTCGCGGATTGGGTGATATGCGAAACTGGGATGAGATCGAGGTTCTACGTGAACGAGAGTTCGTTTCGGCGAGGCTGCGAAACCAACACGCGAGCCGCGTGTGCTCCCCAGACAATCAGCTCGCCGCTATCGCCTCTATTCGAAAGTCAGGGCGCCTTTTCTGTCGCCAATTCCTGAAAACGAGGATCGTTGCGGATTGGATCCCAGAACGGATCGAGTCGCAGTGTGGCCGGAGTAAGAAACATCGCGCCGCCATACGGTGTCTGTAGCAGCCCCTTGAGAATAGGAATCGCGTGATCGGCATCCCCCAGTAGGGCGTAGATATTTGACATTCTGTCCTCTTCATCGGGGCCATATTCCGGATACTTGGAAGTTGGTATGATGGCCATGGCTTTTTGTCCTTCGGCGATCGCAGAGTCCGCTTCACCCAAACCTGCATAGGCCGCACCCAAAAGAGCGTGCATGTCCGCCTCGACGTAAGAGCCGGGTGCGACCTTCTCGAGTTGGCGCTGAAAATCTTGCGCCGCTTTTTGGAAAGTCGCGCGCGCCGCTGAAACGTCCCCGGCGCGCTGCTGACTCAACCCAAGACTAATGATATCCATGGGGTCGCGTCGAACCGGTTCGGTTTGGATGGCTAATTCTTTTGAGAGTATCTCTATGGCCGCAGCATAACGGCGCTGAAACAGGGCACACTGAGCGCGCAAGCCCGGTGGCATATCGGGATTTGCGAGCAGTGCTTCCGCCACCTGAACATCGCCCATCCCCAGAAAGATCTCCGCTTTCGTTAGGCGGGCACGACGATTCGTCGGGGCCCACGCAAGTACGCGGTCAAGCGTAGCTAGAGCTTCGGGAAAACGGCGCAGGGCGCCATACGTGAGCGCGAGATTGTTGCAGGCCGTGATGTTGCGTGGATCGAGCTCAATAGCGCGACGTAGCTCCGCAACTGCGTCGTCCCAATGCCCCGCTCCTCGCCGGAGCTTGGCAATCGCTTCGATAACATCAGCGCTATTCGGGAGACCCTTTTCGGCTTGCTGGAATTCCGCGAGCGCGCCGGTGTAGTCATCCCTTTTATAGCGGTAATAGCCGAGAGCAAGGTGAACTTCTGGCAGGTTCGGATCGAGCGCGAGCGTGCGATCGAGGGAATCCTTAGCTGCCGCCAGCCGCGCCGGGGTTTGATCGAATCCTAACCAGTAACTCCGGAGGTGGGCAATCGAGAGATATGCCCAAGCCAGGACAAAGTTGGGATCCAACTTCACTGCCTCTTGAAATAACCGAACTGCACCGTCCGGGTCACCCTCCAGCTGGTAACCCCAGTCGCCTGGAACAGCCGCGCGGCCACGCAAATAGGCATCGTAGGCAGCAGGATTGTTCGTGGGCTTGGCCTCAATCCGCGCTTTCTCCTGCGGACTCAGCGTGGCACCCACAGCCGCAGCGATCTCCGTGGCCAGGTCGCTCTGCATGGCAAGCGAATCAGCCAGCGTGCGATCATAGTTCTGGCCCCAAAGGTGGTGATCAGTTTGCGCATCGATTAGTTGCACCGAAACGCGCACATGGTCTCTTGATCGACGGACGCTACCTTCCACTACATTACTGACACCCAGTTGCTGCGCGATCTCTTTGAGGTTGCGCGTATTGCCGCTCTTATACTGCATGACAGAAGTGCGGCTGATCACTTTCAGATCCTTGATCTTGGCAAGATTTGAGAGCAACTCATCGTGGACGCCATCGGCAAAAAACGCGTTCTCTTCGTCGTCGCTTAAATTTTCAAATGGAAGCACGGCGATTCCGGCTGTGGGCAGACGGTGGAGAAATTCGCTCTTCCAGATCATTGCGCCTATCGCCGCTACGAGGGCGACCAGTGATGCCACCAGCAACGCACTAGTTCGATTCCGCCGCACCCATTTCCTTCCGCGGGTGAAGATTCCCGTGCGCCGGGCGCGGATCGGCTCGTGCTTTAGCCAACGTTCAAGATCTTCGGCGAGCGCGATGGCCGACGAATAACGGCGCTGCGGATTTTTATCGAGGCACTTCAGGCAGATCGTTGCAAGGTCGCGATCTATTTTCCGGTTCCACAAACGCGGTTGCCGCGGCTCGGTGTCCAAAACCAATCGGACGGTTTCGTAAGTGGTTCCGCCTGCAAAAGGTGGATGGCCGGTGAGCAGTTGGTAAAGCACTGCGCCCAGTCCGTAGATATCGGTGGCGCTACTGACGCGCGCGTTATTTTCCACCGCCTGTTCCGGCGCCATGTAACTTGGAGTGCCCAAAACTTCCATCGTGCGCGTGACGGTACTCTCCGTTTCGACCAGCCGTGCCAGCCCGAAATCGGTGAGATGCGGTTCGCCTTTTGCGTCGAGCAGGATGTTTCCGGGTTTGATGTCGCGATGCAGAATCCCGTGCTCATGCGCGTAATGAACTGTGCGGGCCAGCTTGGCGATCAGTTCCGCTGCGTGACGGATCGGTATCGGTTCGCGCTTCGCGACGGCATCGAGTTGGCCGCCCTCCACCAGTCCCATGCTGAAGTAACAGGCGCCGTCGCGCTCTCCGACTTCGTAAATCGGGACAATGCACGGATGGTTCAGGCTGGCTGCGGCTTCGGCTTCGAGCCGAAAGCGCTTCACGTGTGCTTCTGTCGCCCAGTGAGCGAGACCAATCACTTTGAGCGCCACAATCCGGTTCAGGCTTTTTTGCCGTGCCCGATAAACCACGCCCTGGCCACCGCGTCCGATTTCTTCAAGCAATTCGTAATCGCCGAAATCTTTCAGCATCCGCGCAACCGTTGGTTCAAACGCCTCGTCATTTTCGCTGTCGAGTGAGGCGAGACCAGTCCGAAACAGGCACACGCTGCAAACTCCCTGCGGCGCATCCGCGAACACGGTGGCCCCGCATTCTGGGCAAACTCTGCTGGCATTTGTCATCCCGTTTTCCGGCCGATTTATCGTCTCCACTTGTACTGCCCGAAATTCTTTCACAGGTTACGTTTGCAATACGGCGATGAAATGTCGCAGCTCATCCTCGACGTCATCCTGCACCGCAACCGTGTGGGCAATCTCTTCGTGCAATAACTGCCGATAGCGATGGCGCAAGCGGTGAAACGCTTGTTTCACGGCGTTTTCAGTCATTTGCATTTCGGCGGCTATCTCAGCCTGCGAAGGCTGGCCGGATTCCCTGGCGAGCAATTCTTTCAAGCGATCGAATAACGGCAGTTTGCCAGCCGCTTCATATTCGGCTCGGAGCCGCGCGAGCACTTGCTCCAATAATGTTAATGCCCAACGACGCTCGTAAATGCGATCCGCGCTCAATTTGTGGGCCGGCTCCTGGTCCGCGCGTTCGCGCGCGAGCAAATCGTCCAGCGAAATCAGAGGCCGGCCTTCACCTCGTTTGACCGTCATTTCGCGATGCCGCGCCTTGGAGAGAAAATTCTTGATCGACGCCAGCAGATAAGAACGCAAACGTCCCCTTTCCTGCCTCACAGTTTCGAGGTCCCTCCGTTCGAGCAGCCGCGCAAAAAAAGCTTGAGTGAGATCCTGCGCATCCTCCGGTTTATAGCCTTGGCGTCTGACGAACCCGTAAAGTGGCCACCAGTAGGTTCGGCAGAGCTTTTCCAGCGCCGCCTTAGCCTCCGTCGATTGCCCTTGCGCTGCCAACACCACGCTCCAATGCGTGGTGGCAAATCCAACGGCGCCGCTTTGCGTGATTTGACCAATCGCATCCCGCGACGCCCCGTTTTCAACGGCAGGCACGCCACGATTTAAGTAAAAAGTCGTACGAAAATCAAGCATCCATCTTAGCGGAACGTGAGCATCTGGTTTGCCCTTTCGCTGTGCGAGAAGGCCGTCGCAGAAAATTTTGCGGCTAGGAACAGCCGCCTCTACACCTGCCTTTAATTCGTTATTGGACCCATTCGACTTGCGCTCAGGGCAGGCTGTTGAACGTTTTCCTTTGTGGAATCAAGAAACTCGGCGCTGCTCATCGTCGGTCATGGATCGACTGTGAATCCGGATTCGAGCGCGCCCACGCTGCCGCACGCGGCGGAAATTCGGCGTCGACAAATTTTTGCCGACGTTGCCTGCGCCTTTTGGAAAGAGGAACCGAGTTTGCGCGACGCGCTTTTCTTGTTCGATCCCGAGTCGATTCGCGAAGTTTATGTGGTCCCCAATTTCATCAGCGAAGGTTATTTCACGCAGACTGTGATTCCGCGCGAGCTTGAATTGAATGAACGAATCACGAAACGGCCGAGCGGCCAACTCTGGAAATATTGCGAGCCAGTAGGGAATCATCCAATGATGACCGATTTGCTTCTCCAGCGCGCGCGCGACGTCGCGCCCGGCATCGATCCGGGCGAGACTAGCTTGTTGATCGTCGCGCACGGCACGGATTTGAATGAAAACAGCGCGGTGGCGGCCAAACGCGAAGCCGAAAAAATCCGCGCACTCGGAAAATATGCGGCCGTGCTCAACGTTTACATGGAAGAACCGCCGCTGGTTTCTGATTGGAAGAAATTGACGAAGACTCCAAACGTGGTCGTGGTTCCGTTTTTCATCGCGGATGGATTACACAGCTACGAGGACATTCCGAGACTGCTCGGAATCCCGAGCCAACGATCGACCCGCCTTCGGTCGCCCGAGCGACCTACGGCGCGGCAGGCAACCGCTTCCCGCTCGGCGCGCGGCGAGGTTTTCGAGCGGAACCCTCATAAGATCGAGGGCCGCTCGCTCTTTTATGCGCCGTCCATCGGCACTGATCCAGGCTTCGCCGACATCATTATCGAGCAGGCGGCCAAATTTGACTCCGAAGGCTTTCGCGAGTTAATCGCGGAAAGTTGAAATCCCGCTCGCGCTTGTTTTCTTTTGCACGAGATTGCTCTCCCGCGAATGAAAGAAACGACCTGCAAGAAACTACAGGAGATCGGGGGATTCGCGCTCGCCGGCGGGTGCACACCAAAGCGGATGAAGCAGCTCGTGGAGTTGATTCGCGCGGCGCGCGATTATCGCTGGGTCGGCGTTTATAAGATTGTGAAGGAAGATTTCGTGATTCTCGCCGGAACGGGCGACGAGCCGCCGACGTATCGGCGTTTTCCAATCACGCAAGGGTTGTGCGGGGCGGCGCTGGAATCCGGGAAACCGGTCATCGTGGGCGACGTGCATCACGATCCGCGCTATCTACCCACCTTTCACACCACACGGTCCGAGATCATTGTTCCGATGACAAACGAGCACCGGCACATCCTTGGAATGCTCGATGCCGAGAGCGAAAAATTGAACGCCTTCGGCGAGGAGGATCGACAATTTCTTGAGCGCGCGGGCGGGTTGATTGCGCACTGCCTGACCTAGCAGGCCGAATCGGCGCAATGCCAAATTCCATCGAGCGAGTTCTCGAAACTGCGCTGGCTGACGGTTGCGCGTTTGGTCAAATTCTGCTTCGAAGATCAGATAGCGGCGGTTTTGTTCTTTCACATCGCGATGATGAACTCCGCTATGACTTGCAAGTTTTCCGAAGTCCAGAGGACGCGGTCGAGATCGCGAAATATGATGACGCGGGGAATTATCGTCCGCTCAAAACGGCGCCAAATCTGCCTCGCGGCTGGCGATTGGAACTTGCGACACTCGATGAATTGAGGCGCGCGCTCGATTATTTTTATCCGGGCAGACTCGCCGTCTTCGCGGCGTGGAAAGGCGATAAGCTGCGAACCACACCGCTGCGCGAAACGTTGGCTCGACAATCAGGCATGTACCGCGTTGCCGCGAAAATTTCGGATGAACAGATCGACAATGTCGCCGGAAATTTTTGCCGATCCGACAGCGGATGTTTGCGCACGATTCTCTGGAAGCGCGATCGCCGCGGCACGATTCCATCAACAAAATTGCCGCCGGCAAAATTTGATCCATTGCACGACCAGACCGGACACTGCAAACGCTGCCTTCCACTGCTTTGCCAGGAACCGTGCAACCTGCTGGTTAACGAATGCCGCAAGGCGGTCAAAGGCGAATGATCGTCCGCGCGCGCGTCGTCGTTACGATGGACGGTCCGCCGATTGAGAACGGCGCGGTCGTGATTTCCGGAAATCGTATTCTCGATATTGGAAAATTCCCGGAAATTTCCGCGCGGCACTCAGGACAAGAACTCGTCGATCTTGGCGAGCAAGCCCTGCTGCCGGGGCTAATCAATGCGCATTGCCATCTCGATTACACTTGTTTGCGCGGTAAAATCCCGCCGCAAAAATCGTTTGCGGACTGGATTCGCGCGATTAACG
>Ga0307296_10001364_pt1 | contig 12226 bp, 10 predicted proteins | sample ER_DNA_153_FD_194467 | JGI IMG/M metagenome (GOLD analysis project Ga0307296, IMG submission 194467) | Bulk soil microbial communities from the East River watershed near Crested Butte, Colorado, United States - ER_DNA_153 | ecosystem: Environmental > Terrestrial > Soil > Floodplain | place... | reverse complement strand
TCCCATTTTTCGGGATCATGCGCTCGGGCTTGCGCCATGAAACGTGCCTGCCCGTTATCAGCGACGCGTAGCAAGCGGAACGACGTTGTGCAGCTGTTCCGGCGCGTGTTCAAGAAACCGGCGGACATTGCGCCCGGCCTGACGAATGCGCTGCTCATTTTCCACCAGTGCAATTCGCACGAAGCCTTCGCCGTATTCGCCGAAGCCAATGCCCGGCGACACCGCGATATCGGCTTTATCGACAAGAAGCTTGGCAAATTCCACGCTGCCGAGTGCCTTGAACGGCTCGGGTATCGGCGCCCAGGCAAACATCGAGGCCCGCGGCGTCGGTACGTGCCATCCGGCGCGAGTGAAACTTTCAACCAGCACGTCGCGCCGACGCCTGTATGTCGTGCGCATCTCTTTGATGCAGTCGTCGGGACCGTTGAGTGCGGCTGTTGCCGCCACCTGCACAGGCGTAAAGGCGCCGTAGTCCAGATATGATTTCACCCGACCCAGCGCTGCGATGATCCGCTCGTTGCCGAGGGCGATGCCGATGCGCCAACCCGGCATCGAGAACGTCTTCGACATTGAAGTAAATTCGACCGCAACATCGTTCGCTCCGGGAACCTGCAGCAGCGACGGCGGCGGACTGTCGTCAAAGTAAACTTCCGCATATGCGAGGTCCGACAACACCAGGATCTCGTGCTTCTTGGCGAAAGCGACCAGCTCCTTGTAGAAGTCGAGCGTAGCGACATACGCCGTCGGATTGGCTGGATAGCACACGACAACGGCGGTCGGTTTCGGAATCGAATGCACGACCGCACGCTCGAGGGTATGGAAAAAATTCAGCGTTGGTTCCGATGGAACAGAACGAATGGCGCCACCGGCCATCAGAAAGCCGAAGGCATGGATGGGATAACTCGGGTTCGGAACGAGAATCACGTCGCCGGGCGCCGTAATCGCCTGGGCAACATTGGCAAAGCCTTCCTTCGACCCGAGCGTGGTAACGATTTGTGTGTCGGGATTGAGCTTCACGCCGAAGCGGCGATCGTAGTAGGCCGCCTGCGCCTTCCGAAGGCCGGGAATGCCACGTGAGGCCGAATAACGATCGGTGCGCGGTTTACCCAACGTGTCCTTGAGCTTTTCAATCACGTGCGCGGGCGCCGGCAAATCGGGGTTGCCCATGCCGAGATCGATAATGTCCGCTCCCGCGTTGCGGGCTCGCGCCTTCGCCTTGTTCACCTCTTCGAACACATACGGCGGCAAGCGGAGAATGCGGTAAAACTCATCCATCGGCTGAAACCTTAAAGATCGGCTGCCCCATCCAGCCTGCAATTTACCCGGCTGGTTTTTATCACGGGTTCGCTTTGGCGCCAGCGGTTTGCCCGCTTTCGGCGTTATTTGGCGGCTTTTTCGTCGCTGGTGCAGGTTTCTTGGACGATTGCGTACGCCCTTCCTGACGGTCTCGTACGTTGGTTAGTTCCTTTTCGAGCTTTACCTGATCTTCCTCGGTCATCGGTACCGTGCCGCGGGCGGGCGGCATGTCATGCACTGCCGGGTATTCGTAGGGCGCCGCCGGGCGCGCTGGTGCGCCCGCAGGCAAACCCATATCGGCTGGCAAGCGGTCGACAATGGGTCCGGGCGAGCACCCGGCCAGCCCAGCCACGAGGCCCAAGCGGGCAACCCAAGAAATCCCCTTCAACGCGCGCGCCATGCTCTCCAAGGCCTGCCAGTCCGGACCGGAAATCCATGTAGACTCAATGAATTATAACATAATCCTGATACCCGGCTAATATGGCCGCAGCAAGGTTGGGGGTCTCACCAGGCATAAGCTAAGCGAAACCATGCGCTGAAACGTTGCTTGCAGGAGGACGCGGTCCGGGCCACTTCTGTCATTAGGGGCACGAGTATGGACAAGCCAACCACAGAACCAGCCAAGGTCGGCAATGTCGATGTTGAGACCTTATCGCGCAATGTCGCCCGCCTCATCGAAGAAGGAGGTAAGGCGCTCGCCGCATACCTGAAGCCGCGCGAGGAAGGCAAGGTCAAGGGCGACAGCGCTGAAGATATCACCGATGTCGTCAAGTCGGTTGGCCGCGTGGCCGAATACTGGATGTCGGACCCTCGTCGCGCGCTTGAGGTGCAGACCAGTTTGGGTCGAGCTTATCTCGATCTGTGGGCCAGCGCAGTTAAGCGCATGGCCGGCGAGCAAACCGAACCGGTTGCCGCACCCGATCCTAGGGACAAACGGTTCGCCGATCCCGAATGGTCGCAGAATCAATTCTTCGATTTTCTGAAGCAGGCTTATTTGCTCGGCTCGCAATGGGCTGACCGGCTCGTCAAAGACGCCGCCGGAATCGATGAGACGACCCGCAAGAAGGCCGAGTTCTACGTCAAGCAAATCGCCAATGCGGTCTCGCCATCGAACTTCGTTCTCACCAATCCCGAATTGCTCCGTGAGACCCTTGCCTCGAATGGCGAAAATCTCGTCCGCGGCATGCATATGCTTTCTGAGGACATCAAGGCTGGGCAAGGCACGTTAAAGATTCGCCAATCCGATCCTTCGATGTTCGATGTTGGCCGTAACCTCGCCGTCACGCCCGGCAAGGTGGTCTTTCAGAATGAGTTGATGCAACTGATCCAGTACGAGGCGACTACTAAGCAGGTTTTGAAAATCCCGCTGCTGATCGTGCCGCCATGGATCAACAAATTCTACATTCTCGATCTGACCCCGGAAAAATCTTTCATTAAATGGTGCGTCGACCAGGGCATCACGGTTTTTGTTTTGTCATGGGTCAACCCCGACGCGAGGCTCGCGAAAAAAAGTTTCGAAGAATATATGCGTGAAGGCGCCATTACAGCTCTCGACGTGGTCGCAAAGGTTACCGGAGAAAAGCAGGTTCATGCCATCGGCTATTGCGTGGGAGGCACGCTGCTTTCGATCACCCTCGCCTATCTTGCCGCGAAAAAACAGAGCCGCGTTAAATCAGCGACGCTGTTCGCAGCACAGGTCGATTTCAGCTTTGCCGGCGACCTGCTGGTCTTCGTCGATGAAGAACGCATAAAGCAACTCGAAGCCCACATGAAGGAACAGGGCTACCTCGAGGCCTCGCGAATGGCGAATACCTTCAACATGCTTCGATCCAACGATCTGATCTGGCCCTACATCGTCAACAACTACATGCGCGGCAAGAAGCCGATGCCTTTCGATATCCTGTACTGGAATTCCGATGCCACCCGGATGCCCGCGGGAAACCATTCGTTCTATTTGCGCAACTGCTATCTCGACAACAAACTTTCCAAAGGCAAGATGGAGATTGGCGGGACAAAGCTCGACCTGAAAAAGGTGAAGGTACCGGTCTACAACCTCGCCACCCGCGAAGATCACATTGCGCCTGCAAAGTCGGTGCTGTTCGGATCGCAATTCTTCGGCGGGCCGGTCAAGTATGTACTCGCTGGATCCGGTCACATCGCCGGCGTCGTCAACCCGCCCGGGAAGGCGAAGTACCAGTATTGGACCGGTGGAAAGCCGGCCGGCGCAAATGTCGATGACTGGCTCAAGAGAGCGACCGAGCATCCCGGTTCCTGGTGGCCGGACTGGCTGAAGTGGCTGAAGTCGCACGACGCCAAAACGGCTCCCGCACGCAAGATCGGCGGCGGCAAGCTCAAGCCGACGGAAGACGCGCCCGGCTCCTATGTCAAAGTGAAAAGCTGGACCTGACTTCAGCAGGCGGGACAGCGGCTGCCGCATCCACTATGCTCCCGCCCGAAAGCATCAAGATCGGGGAACAGCAATGACCAAAGAACTGCTGTGGCTGACGTTGACGATCATCCTGACCGGGCTGATGTGGGTGCCTTACATCCTCGACCGCATCATGGTCCGTGGTCTGATGGGCGCTATGGCAAACCCGTCGCGCAAGGACAAATTACAATCAGAATGGGCGCAACGGCTCTATTTCGCGCACACCAATGCCGTCGAAAACCTGATCATTTTCGCTCCGCTGGTACTTATCCTCGATGCCCAGGGCCATTCCACCGAAGGTACCGTCATCGCCTGCGCGGTTTATTTCTGGTCACGGCTCGCGCATGCCGTCGTCTACACAATGGGCGTGCCTATCCTGCGTACGCTCGCCTTTTCCGTCGGATTTGTGGCGCAAGTTGCTTTGGTCTTTGCGGTATTTGGGAAGCTCTAGTTTTGCGGGACCGCGCGGGCAGCGATCGCGCGAAAGTCGACCCCGCGCGGCAGAAGGCCGAAGGCCGAGCCGCCTTCCCCGCCCAGCCGAGAGGCACAAAACGCATCCGCCACAGCTGCCGGCGCGTGCTTCGTCAATAGCGCTCCCTGAAGCGCAAGCACCAGTTCGCGCACAAGAGCCCGCGCCTGCGACTCGTCATTGCGGTCGCGGGCCGCGAGCCGCCTGTCTAACTGGTTTGTGGAGGCTTTGAGCCGCGCATCGTTGCCGTCGCCTAATTCATGGTGCAGCACGTCGACCGCGTTTGGCGTGCGCTCTATGGCGCGCAGCACATCGAGGCACATGATGTTTCCAGAGCCTTCCCAGATCGAATTCACGGGGGCCTCGCGATAGAGGCGCGGCATGATGCTTTCCTCGATGTAGCCGGAACCACCGAGCACCTCCATCGCCTCATAAGTCGCAAATGGCGCTCGCTTGCAGATCCAGAATTTCGCTGCCGGCGTAACCACTCGCCGGATCACCTGTGCGCCCTCGTCGTCCTCGTCATAGGCGCGCGCGAGGCGCATGGTGAGCACGGTCGCGGCCTCCGATTCCAAGGCGAGATCGGCCAACACGTTCGTCATGAGCGGCTGGTCGATAAGCTTTTTCTGAAACGCGGCGCGATGTCTGGCGTGATGAACCGCCTGCACGACGGCCTGCCTCATCAGGCCGGAAGAACCGATGCAGCAGTCAAGCCGGGTGTGGCTCCCCATTTCGATAATGGTCGGGATGCCGCGCCCCTCCTCTCCGACGAGCTGCGCGTAGGCACCGTGAAATTCCACCTCGCTCGATGCGTTCGAGCGATTGCCGAGCTTGTCTTTCAAACGCAGGATCTCGATCGCATTGCGTTCACCATCCGGCGTCCATCGCGGCATCAAAAAACAGCTCAAACCTTTCGGCGATTGCGCGAGAACCAGGAAAGCATCGCACATCGGCGCAGACATGAACCACTTGTGGCCATGCAGGTGGAAGATACCGTTGCCTGCAGGCTCCGCACGCGTGCTGTTGGTTCGCAGGTCGGAGCCGCCCTGGTTCTCGGTCATACCCATGCCGAGAAGCGCCGAGGTCTTCAGCTTTGCAGGACAAAAGGCGCGGTCATAGTCACGCGAAAAAATCCGCGGCAACCACTCGGCCGCAATGGCCGGCGCATGACGCAACGTCGGCACGGAGCCATAGGTCATCGCGATCGGGCAATAAACGCCGCTTTCGATCTGCCCGAGCATGTAAGTGCCGGCCGCGCGGGCCACATGTGCCCCCGGCTTCGGATCCGCCCAGGGGCTCGAATGCAAACCGGCTTTGAGCGCAAGAGTCAGCAGGTCGTGCCATGCCGGATGGAATTCGACTTCATCGAGACGGTGACCGTAGCGATCGAGCGTGCGCAGTTGTGGAGTGAATTTGTTGGCATCGAAGCCGAGCCGGACGGTGTCCGGCCGGCCGAGCGTAGCGCCCAGCGCGCTTAACTCGCCCTTCGCCCAACCTGCCCCTTCGCGCTCGACGGCGGCACCGAGGACAGCGTCGCTGGCAAACAAGTTGTAGGGTTCTAGCGGAAGCGGCTGGTTCTGGACCTCGAACATACTGACAAGGTCTCCGGCGAATGTGGCCCATTGTATCAGTCAAATCAGGGAAACAACGCCACCTGCTCCAGACCCATGGTCTCGGGCCAACCCATGACCAGGTTCATATTTTGAATCGCCTGGCCGGAGGCGCCCTTAACCAGATTATCAAGCGCCGAAATGACAATTGCGCGTCCCGGAATGCGATCCTTCGCCACGCCGATGAATGTCATATTGGACCCGCGTACGTGGCGGGTCTGCGGGGTCTCGCCAAATGGCAAGACGTGCACAAATGGCTCTTTCATGTAGAACTTTAAAAGTATTGCATGAAGATCTTCCGGCGTTCGCCCGCGACGGCCCCGCACGTAGATCGTCGACAGAATACCTCGGTTCATCGGCACCAAGTGCGGTGTGAACGAAACGATCACCTCCCGCTCGGCGGCGAGCGAAAATTCCTGATCAAGCTCGGCCACGTGCCGGTGGTGGCCGACACCATAGGCGTGAAAGCCTTCCGAGACCTCCGAGAACAACATGGATTCTTTCGCTGCCCGCCCCGCTCCGGTCATTCCGGATTTGGCGTCTACGACGATCTCGTCGAGTTCGATCGCTTTGTTCTTGAGCAACGGAATCAAAGGCAATTGTGCGCAGCTCGTGTAGCAACCGGGGTTGGCCACGAGCCGTGCGTTACGAATTTCTCGCCGGTGAATCTCAGTGAGGCCGTAGACGGCCTCCTTCTGCAGATCGGGCGCGTGATGTTCGTGACCGTACCATTTCGCGTATGCCACCGTGTCTGCCAGACGAAAATCAGCCGAGAGATCGACAACCTTGGTCGTTGGCGACTTTGCCAGAAGTTCCTTGATCACCTTCTGCGTTGTTGCATGTGGCAACGCACAGAACGCGACATCCAAGGCCAGGTTGGCCCAATCGAGGCCATCGATCGCCACGAGTTGCGGCAAGGCAAATGGTGAAAAGTGCTGAAATACATCCCGCATCGCCTTACCGGCGCTGCGCTCCGCGGTGAGCAGGACGATATCCGCGCGCGGATGACGCAAAAGTATGCGCACCAGCTCGCCGCCGGTGTAACCCGAAGCACCCAGGACGCCGATCTTCGCTTTCACAGCCATAAATCGATCCTTATCCAGAAGTCTTAAAGAACTACCGGAAGAAGGCCAACGGCGGGGATTGTATCGGAAAGGTTCGCCGCAGCCTCAAGTCCGGGCGGCACGGCGATGCAAACGCTACGCGCGTGCCGAGGTGGCACGGCGGCGGCGTAGATATCTTGCTGCAACCAGCGTTTTCATGGAGCGGGCATATAGGGCCCGCTCGCCCCCTCGTCAACTGTCGGGTCGGCCGATCGGCGTACAGCAAACGGCAGACAAAAAGGCCACCACACGCGACCGCCTTTTCAAATCGTTTCGGTTGAACGCGTACTAACACCCAGATGCCGGGTCCTATTCCGGATTGAATCGGCTTAACAACGGCATATAGGCGAACGCCAAGCAGTTGGATAAGCTGCCGCCCGGGATCGTCCTGCGATACCTCATGCGGGACAAGAGCCCAACCGGGTCACCCGGAAAATCAATCATTTGGGAGGAAGTCCAATGCGTCGTTTGAGTGTGATGGCGGGCGTCATTAGCGCCGCGCTGATGATGAGCTCGGCCGTTTTCGCGCAAGTCCCGGCCGATCCGAACAATCCGAATGAAGCTGTGCCGGATGCGATGACCCCGCCGCCATACGGCGAGATCATCAACATTGAGGCCGCAAAAAAGGCTGCCGCGGGTGCGATTGCGGAAGCCCAGAAGCGGAACTGGAATGGACTCTGCGTGGCAATCGTCGGTCCATCCGGCGATCTCGTTTATTTCGAAAAGCAGGATAACTGCCAGTTTGCGTCCGTCACGATTTCGCAACACAAGGCGCGCACCGCGGCCCGTTATCGGCGTTCGACGTTGGTGTTCGAACGCCTACTCGGCAAGGGCGACTTCTTCGCTTATCTGCCAACGCTCGACGACGTCATTGCATCGCGCGGCGGAAACCCGCTGGTCGTCGGTGGTAAGATTATCGGCGCCATCGGCGTCAGCGGCGGCACGGGCTCGCAGGATGATGTCGTTTCGCAGGCTGGCGTTGCCGCGCTCAAGTAGTTTTCGTAGCTCAAAAGACGATCCGCCGGGCAAAAAGCCCGGCGGATTTTTTTGTCACCATAGCCAAACAATCATCTTCGATATGACATCGCCGATCGTTAACAATGTTGCTGCCCAGATGAATGCGGAAACGAAATTGGCAATCTGAAATTGCCAGAACGGCATTTCGAAAATTCCGGCGATCAGCGGCACGGAGGCACGCAGCGGCCCAAAAAACCGGCCGATAAAAATCCCGACGACCCCCCACTTTTTCATGAAGGCTTCGCCGCGCGGGATTAGGTCAGGATGGCGCGAGAGTGGCCACATGTGCGCAACAGTGTATTCAAGCTTGAGGCCGATCCAATAGGAAACCCAATCACCGAACGCCGCGCCAAGCGATGCTGAAACCCATATCGGCCAGAAGCTGATTCCGCTGTGCCCGATCAATGCGCCGATTGCGACCAAGGCCCCCCATGCCGGAATCAACAACGAGATAAAGGCCAGCGATTCCCCAAAGGCAAGACCGAAAACGACGGGGACCGCCCAACCTCCGTTGTTGTGGACGAACTCGACGAGGTACTGTGCAATCGCTTGGAGGTCCATCGGGCCGAGCGCTGTCACCGGTGCCTGGCCCGGCGGGGTCGGGCCGAGCGCTGTCAATGGTTAGCCCGCCGGCGGTCGTCGCGCCAGTGCACTAGGCCGGCAAGTCGGGCTCATCCTCCGGAAAGAGATGTTCGATCACCACGAGCGCCACTATCAACAGCGGCACTGCCAGAAACGCGCCCACGGGGCCCCACAGCCAGGTCCAGAACACGAGCGAAAGAAACACGGTCAACGGATTCAGGGTAAGCCGATGCCCCATGATGCTTGGCGTAATAAAATGGCCCTCGAGTGTCGCCAGCGCCAGGAACAGCAATGGCGCGACTAGCGCGTGGGTCAGAGTGGGAAATGTCACCAGACCCACCATGAACATCGCCGCTTCCATGATCAGCGCACCGATGTACGGAATGAAGTTGAGAATAAACGCGAGCACGCCCCAGGCAACCGGGTCCGGCAAACCCGCCACCCACGCGGCCACTCCGCCGCAAATTCCGATAGCCAAGTTGATGAGCGTCACAACGCTGAGATAACCCGTCAAATTGTGCTCGATGTCATTCATGATTTTCAGCGTGCGCAGCCTCGCGTCCCGCTCGTCGAAGAACGCCACCAGGACGCGACGCAGTTGCGACCGCCCCAGCAACATGAAGAACAGCGTGCCGAAGAAAATAAAAGTTTGGCCGATCGCCGGAGTGACAACCAGAAGCGCAGGTTGAACGAAACTCACAATGTCGACCCCAAGGCTACCCTTTTTGTCAGATGGCAGTAGCGCATCGCGCAGCTCCTGCAAGGCCGCCAATGGGCGATCGAGCACATGCAGTTTTTCCTGAACGTTTCGCCCTATTTCCGGTGCCTTACCGATCCAATCGACGGCCGGCGCACCGAGAAGGACAATCACGCCGTAGCAAACGGCAATTACAAGTAGCCAGAGCACGATGGCTGACGCCAAGGACGGAATTCTGTACCGCTCGGCCCGAGACGACAGCGGTCCGAGCATCATAGTCACCACGAAAGCCGAAGCCACGGGCAGCAGGAGCGGTCGCGCCAAGCTGAGCGCGACGACAAGAAGAATTACGAACATCCCGATCGTGGCTGACTGGGCCGCGGTGCGCCAAAATCGCGCAACCTCGGTCACCGGTTGCGGATCTTTGACGGCTAGCGAAAAATTTGATTGGCGCGCGCCACGCGAGGTGCCTGGTTTCTCGACGCGCCGCTGCCCTGCTTTGCTGGTACCTGTCTCCATGGCCAAGATAACGGGCGAAGTTCCTTTTGGTTGCCCGCCCCCTGTCCACAAGGCTTTTGGCCAACTGGCGCCGCAAAAAGCGCGCCTTTAAACCTTCTCTTAAGCGGTACGGCGCAGGTTGTGCCGTCAAGGCTGCGCAGCCATGGCATATAGTGGCTGGCAACTGATTCGCCGTGACCCTATCTGAAGGCTTCTATGGCCAAGACAGCGACCAAGAAAAAAACCTCAAAACAGCCTGACCTTTTCGATGCGTCCCGGAGCGCGAAATCGTCTGCTCGCAAAGCGCCGAAGGCGTCAGCGCGAGCCAAAATCATGCATGCGAAACCTTCCGCACGCGGCTCGAGCGCCGAAGCCGGCTATACCGCCAAGCACATCGAAGTCCTTGAAGGACTGGAGCCTGTTCGCCGTCGGCCCGGCATGTACATCGGCGGCACTGATGAAAAAGCTCTGCACCACCTGTTCGCCGAAGTCATCGACAATGCCATGGACGAGGCATTGGCCGGCCATGCTGACTGGATCGAAGTGGAGATGGAGGCAAGTGGCTTCGTCAGCGTGACGGACAATGGCCGTGGTATTCCGGTCGATCCCCACCCCAAATTCAAGAGCAAGTCCGCGCTGGAAGTCATCATGTGCACGTTGCACGCAGGCGGCAAGTTTGACTCAAAGGTCTACGAGACTTCCGGCGGCCTGCATGGCGTTGGCGTCTCAGTCGCCAATGCACTGTCCGAGCGAATGGAAGTCGAGGTCGCGCGCGAGCAGCAGCTCTATCGAATGGCGTTCGAGCGCGGCAAGCCGAAAGGCAAATTGGAGAAAGCTGGCCGCGCGCCTAACCGGCGTGGCACGCGCGTGCGCTTCAAGCCCGACCCGGACATTTTTGGTCCCAAGGCCGCATTCAAACCCGAGCGCGTCTTCAAGATGGCGCGGTCGAAAGCCTATCTCTATGGCGGCGTCGAAATTCGCTGGCATTGCGACAAGGCCCTGCTCAAAGGCATCGAGGATGTGCCGGAGAAGGCGACGTTCCATTTTGCCGACGGACTGAAGGATTACCTTGCGTCCAATCTAACCGGCGCGACGCTTGTGCACCCCGACATCTTCACGGGATCGGCGGGCAAGACCGGCCGTCACGGGGCAGTCGAATGGGCAGTGGCCTGGACCGCCGATACGGACGGCTTCTTCAACTCTTACTGCAACACGATCCCGACACCCGATGGTGGCACACACGAATCCGGTTTGCGTTCGGCATTGCTGCGCGGACTAAAGGACCATGCCGCGCGTGTCGGGCAGGAAAAGCGCGCCACCGGCGTCACCAGCGACGACGTAATGACCGGCGTCGGTTGCATGCTGTCCGTTTTCGTACGGGAACCCGAATTTCAGGGACAAACGAAGGATCGCCTGGCCACAGCGGAGGCTCAGCGTATCGTTGAGCAGGCGATCAAGGATCCTTTCGACCACTGGCTCGCCGCCAATCCCCTGCAAGCCAACAAGTTGCTCGACTTTGTCGTTGAGCGCGCCGAAGAGCGCGTTCGCCGCCGGCAAGAGAAGGACATCGCCCGCAAGAGCGCTGTGCGGAAGCTACGCCTCCCCGGCAAGCTCGCCGATTGCACGTCCTCGGCCAATGAAGGCTCGGAGATCTTCATCGTCGAGGGCGACAGCGCCGGCGGCTCGGCCAAACAGGCGCGTGACCGTCGCACGCAGGCCGTTTTGCCCTTGCGCGGCAAAATCTTGAACGTTGCGTCCGCGGGCAAGGAGAAACTGGCGCAGAACGCCCAGCTCGCCGACCTAGTTCAAGCGCTCGGTTGTGGCACTGGCACGCATTATCACGAGAAGGACCTACGCTACGAGAAGGTCATCGTGATGACGGACGCGGACGTGGACGGCGCGCACATTGCGTCATTGCTTATCACCTTCTTCTACCGGCAGATGCCGAAACTGATCGAAGGCGGAAATCTGTACCTGGCTGTGCCGCCGCTCTATCGGCTGTCTCATGGTGGCAAGATCTTTTACGCGCGCGACGACAAACACAAAGAGGTCCTCCTCAAGAAAGAGTTCCATCCCAACGCAAAGGTCGAAGTATCCCGCTTCAAAGGCCTTGGCGAGATGATGGCCGCGCAGCTCAAGGAAACCACCATGGACCCCGGCAAGCGCACGTTGCTCCGCGTGGTTCTCGCGGACAAAGAGATGAAATCGACCGCACGCAGTGTGGAGCGCCTGATGGGCACGAAGGCCGAGGCACGTTTCGAGTTCATCCAGGAGAAGGCGGAGTTCGCGAGCGCAGACTTGCTCGACGTTTGACATCGCCGTCAGTTCCAAACTCTTCTCGACAGCACCGGTCCGGACAGATGGAACTGTCTGCAGCGCCGTGTCGCAACAATTCTCAGCGGTTAGCAGCGATGATGTGATAAATTACTTCTACTGGACAGGTATCCGGTTACGCTGTGCATTCACTCAGAGATCGTGCGAAGTCCACTGCCGCCATGAAGTCGGAACGGCCGGCTATTCTCGTCG
>Ga0307296_10001363_pt1 | contig 12229 bp, 10 predicted proteins | sample ER_DNA_153_FD_194467 | JGI IMG/M metagenome (GOLD analysis project Ga0307296, IMG submission 194467) | Bulk soil microbial communities from the East River watershed near Crested Butte, Colorado, United States - ER_DNA_153 | ecosystem: Environmental > Terrestrial > Soil > Floodplain | place... | reverse complement strand
AAACAAAAGTAAACGAATGCTAATGGAGTCCTAATGAAGTCTGCGATTCGGGTGGGCAGCGTAGTTCTCGCGGACGTCGCCGTGATCGGCACGCTGTATCCGGACTGGAGCTCGGTCACCGCCGGGATGCGTGAACCCGGAGCCTGGATCGAACGCACGGGCGCCGACACAGTTGTAGGTACCCTGGCCGCGACGGGCTTGTGGGTCGTATCCGTGTGGCTCGGCCTGGCATTGCTCGTCGTGCTCGCCGGATCATTGCCCGGAACTGCTGGCGCGATCGCTCGAACCCTCGCCGACGTGGCCGTGCCGGCAACCCTGCATCGCGCTATCGCCGGCGTCCTTGGCATCGGGATCCTCGCCGCTCCGGCCGCCGCGCTGGCGTCCCCCGTTCCGTCGCCGACCAGTTCGGCGAGCTCAGTGAGCGCGGCACCGAGGAGCCCGTTGCCGGCACTGTCCTGGCCGTCCGCGTCGGCAGGGAGCGCGCAGCCGACGGTTGCGACACCAGGCTGGCCCGTCGACGCCAAACCGGTACCCCGTCCGGAAAGCGCGACGACGCCACCGGCCGCACGGGACGACCGTCGGAAACCACCCGCCGCGAACGAATCAGTCGTCGTCCGGCCGGGAGACAGCCTCTGGGTGATCGCGGCTACTCGCCTAGGCCGATCAGCCTCCAAGGATCAGGTCGCGGTCGCGTGGCCCAGGTGGTACGCGGCGAATCGGGTCGAGATCGGTTCGGACCCCAGCCTCATCCGGCCCGGCCAGATCCTGCATACGCCACGTCCGGCTGAAGGATCCCGATGACTGCCGCCTCCCCGCCTACGTCGCCCGATCAGTCGGTCAGACAGATCACGTTGCGGGCCGCGCCGCGCCGCGAACCGCCGTTCGACGATGAATTGCCGGCTCGTCATCTGCGCCTCATAGGTCCCTTCGACCAGCCGCTGCCTTTCCGTGAGACGCCGGTTCGGCGGTCCCCCGACGTGTCTGCGATCTTCGCGCCGAGGCCGCGTCAGCACGGGGATCTTCCGGATGCATTGGCCTTCGGTCGGCGACTCCTGATCGCGATCATGGAGGCGAAGTCGGGACGCCGGACGTTCCATCAGCTGGCCGCCCATTTGAGTCAGGGCGTCTATTCCGGCCTGGTCAACGACATGACCCGACCGGAACGCCTGCGCTCGTGGCGAGGCCACATCACCATCCGCTCAGTGCGCGTGTGCGAGCCGGCGGACGGCGTGGCGGAGCTCTCCGCCGTGGTGCAGGTGGGGGCTCGCTATCGGGCGGTGGCCGCTCGACTGGAAGGACTCAACGGGCGGTGGCGGTGTGTGCGGCTTCAGCTCGGCTGAGCTGACTCAGCGATTGATCAAATATCTCGGCTTGGCCTGACGAACGGCGCGACCTGATGACTGCCCCCGCGCGATCGGGGACGAGACTGTCGTCAGCGCTTGCGTCGACGCTGATTGCCGCGCGCCGACCGGTTCCCGCGGCTGCCCCGATTCGGATTGCTGCGGTTCTGTTGGCGGCGTGCGGTGCTCGACGTTCCGCTGGACCCCCCTGACGAGCTCTCGTCCTCGGAGGTCATCCGCACCTCCGGCGTATCCGAGCCGAGCGTCGGTGAGCTGTAGATGAGCGGTCGGGCCGATGTGTCTCGTTCCAGGCCCTTGGCGTTGATGTGCGGTGCAGCACCCGAGCGACCGTTCGGCGGCGCACCGTTCGGCGTGGGCGACGCGCCGTCGTGTGCGCGTTGGGCGGCGGCCAGCAGGGCGGAATCCAGATGTCGATCGCCATCGACGACCCCATCGCCCTCGGCGGGGGGGTCGCTGGGTATGAGGGCCGGTTCGTCCGCGCCCCCGCCTGGCCCGGCGGAGGTGGCGTCCTCGATCTCCACTTCGAGGTTGAACAAGAAGCCGACCGACTCCTCCTTGATCGCGTCCATCATCGCCGAGAACATGTCGTAGCCCTCGCGTTGGTATTCGACGAGCGGATCGCGCTGCGCCATTGCGCGTAGTCCAATGCCCTCCTGGAGGTAGTCCATCTCGTAGAGATGCTCGCGCCACTTGCGGTCGAGCACCGAGAGCAGCACCCGGCGCTCCAACTCCCGCATCACGTCCGAGCCGAGGTCCTCCTCGCGTGCGTCATATGCCGATTGCGCGTCCGCGACGAGCTCCTCGACGAGGAATTCCCTGGTGAGGTCGGACTTCTTACCGCCGGCCTGCTCGATGGCCTCCTCGAGCGAGAGTGACACGGGGTACAACGTCTTGAGCGCCGTCCACAGTGCTTCGAGCTCCCACTCCTCGGCGTACCCAGAAGCCGTTGCTCCCTCGACGTACCCACGCACGACCTCGCCGATCATCGGCCGGAACTGGTCGGATAGGTCGGCGCCGTCGAGCACCTGGCGCCGCTCGTCGTAGATAACCGTGCGCTGCTTGTTGAGGACCTCGTCGTACTTAAGGACATTCTTGCGGATCTCGAAGTTCTGTTGCTCGACCTGGGTTTGCGCGGACTGGATCGACCGCGAGACGGTCTTGTTCTCGATCGGGGTGTCCTCGGGCAAACGCAGGAAGTTCATGATCGCAGCGACGCGCTCGCCGTTGAAGCGAACCATGAGGTCGTCACCCAACGACAAGTAGAACCGCGACTCCCCAGGATCGCCCTGCCGACCGGATCGGCCACGCAACTGGTTGTCGATGCGACGAGACTCGTGGCGCTCGGTGCCGAGCACATACAGGCCACCGAGGTCGACGACCTCATCGTGCTCGGCGCTGCTCTCCGCCTTGGCCTTCTCCAGGGCGTCCGGCCACGCTGCCTCGTACTCGTCCGGAGTCTCGTCGGGGGTAAGACCCCGGTCCCGCAACGCCAAGTCGGCACTGAATTCCGGGTTGCCACCAAGCATGATGTCGGTACCGCGACCGGCCATGTTGGTGGCCACGGTCACCGCTCCCTTGCGGCCAGCGTTGGCGATGATCGCCGCTTCCCGCGCGTGGTTCTTCGCGTTGAGTACCTCGTGCGGAATACCGCGGCGCAGCAGCAACGACGAAAGCCGCTCGGACTTGGCCACGCTCGCCGTACCGACAAGCACGGGCTGACCGGCCTCGTGCCGCTCCGCCAGGTCATCCACGACAGCAGCGAACTTGGCGTCTTCCGTCTTGTAGATCAGGTCGGTCTCGTCGTCGCGAATCATCGGCATGTTCGTCGGGATCGGCACGACGCCGAGCTTGTAGATCTGGTTCAGCTCGGCGGCCTCGGTCTGGGCGGTCCCGGTCATGCCGGCAAGCTTGGTATACAGGCGGAAATAGTTCTGCAGGGTGATCGTCGCCAGGGTTTGGTTCTCCTGCTGGATCGCCACGCTCTCCTTGGCCTCGATGGCCTGGTGCATTCCCTCGTTGTAGCGGCGTCCGTGCAATATGCGGCCGGTGAACTCGTCCACGATCATCACGTTGCCTTCCGTGACGATGTAATCGCGGTCGCGCTTGTAGAGCTCCTTGGCCTTCAGGGAGTTGTTCAGGTATCCGACGAGCGGCGTGTTCGCGGCTTCGTAGAGGTTCTCGATCCCGAGTTGATCCTCGACGAACGCGACGCCCTCTTCGGTCACCGCGACCGTCCGCTTGCCTTCCTCCACCTCGTAGTGCCGGTCGCGCGTCATCCGAGGGGCCAGCCGGGCGAACTCCAAGTACCACCGCTGGTTTTCCTCAGCCGGTCCACTGATGATCAACGGCGTACGTGCCTCGTCGATCAGGATGGAGTCCACCTCGTCGACGATCGCGTAGCGGTGTCCCCGCTGGACCAGATCGTCCAGGGACCAGGCCATGTTGTCGCGCAGGTAGTCGAACCCGAATTCGTTGTTTGTGCCGTACGTGATGTCCGCGGCATACGCGAGCTTGCGTTTGTCCGGCGGGAGCTCGGAGAGAATCTTGCCGACCGATAGCCCGAGGAAGCGATGCACCCGGCCCATCCAGTCAGCATCCCGGCCGGCGAGGTAGTCGTTCACCGTCACGATGTGGACGCCATCGCCCGGTAGCGCGTTCAGGTACGCCGGCAGCGTCGACACGAGCGTCTTGCCCTCGCCGGTCTTCATCTCAGCGATGTCGCCCAGGTGCAGCGCTGCGCCGCCCATGAGCTGGACCGGATAGTGGAACTGGCCTAGGGTCCGGCGCGCCGCCTCCCGCACGACGGCAAAGGCCTCGGGCAGCAGGTCGTCGAGCGTCTCGCCGTCGCCGAGGCGCTCGCGGAACGTGTCTGTAAGCGCGCGCAATTCGGCGTCGGACAGATCGACGTAATCCTCTTCGAGGGTCTCGATGTGGGCGGCGATGCCCGCCAGTCGTCGGACCATCTTGCCTTCGCCGGCGCGCAGCAGTTTCGCAAGGACCACGTGGTCATGGTACGGGCTCGAATCGAGTGGTCACGGATTGGTCACAGGATTGTCGGCGCCGCGACGACGCTCAAACCACGCTTACCCCGCCTCTGCGCAGCCACGCAGGCCGGGCGGTCGGCCACCTCGCCACTATCACTGGCCATGCCCGGCGTCGGACCTGGGCAACAGCCGGCCGCCGACCGGGCGTACCCCTCGCTAGCGCTCGTGTCGGCGGCCGCTCCCACCCTGCTGCCTTTCACCCCGTAAAGACGCGAGCGGTCCGCGGACTGATACATGTTTCTTGGATCCGACTTTCTTGCATCCGACGACGTCCACCGGCTCGCCCAGGTCTGGCAAGCTCTCGGCCATGGGCCAGTGGAACGGGGCGGAACTCGACGATCTCGTGCTGACGAGTGCGAGGCTCGTCCTGCGTCCGTGGCAGGAGTCCGACGCCGCGGCGATCACCGCACTCATGGCCGACCCGCCGATGCTCACGTTTGTGCCATTTCCCAACCCCTACACGCACGACGACGCGGTCCGTTACATCACCGAAGTCGCCATGGTCGGCAGAGCTTCCGGTTCCGCCATCGACTGCGCGCTTATCGAACGTGGCTCCGGCGAGGTCGTGGGTGCGGCGGGACTGCGAGCTCCCGGAGCCCGGACGAATGCCGCCGAGATCGGCTACTGGGTGGGAACTGTCAGCCAGGGGAACGGCTACGCCTCCGAGGCGGCGCGCAGCCTCGCGGCATGGGCGTTCGAACGCGGTGGAGTCACCCGAGCCGAGATCCGCTGCGCCGTCGGGAACGTTGCCTCAGCCAAGGTGGCGCTGAACGCGGGATTCCGCTTTGAGGGAATCCTGCGTGGCGACGCCGTCACCCCCGACGGACCAGCCGACGACGCAGTTTTCGGCCGCATTGCCACCGACCGCGGCGACTCGATCCCCCCCGCCCTGCCGCGTCTGCCGGCAGGCGGGATCACGGATGGCGTGCTCTTACTGCGCACGCTGACCCGCGCCGACGCGCCGGCCCTGATCGAGCAGTTGACGAACCCCGAGGCGGTCCGTTGGCAGTTCAACGACAGCGTGGCGTCTGATCCAACGATCACCGAGCAAGCCGCCCGGTCGGAACTGGAGTGGCTCGTCGGTCCACTCGGCCGGCTCACGATAGTCGAGGTCGCGAGCGGCGACGTCGTCGGGACGATGGTGCTGCGCAACGTCGGGCCGCCCCAGATCGCCAATCTCGGGTACGGCGTGCTTCCGGCCTACCGCGGACGCGGCTATACCTCCCGGGCCCTGCGACTGCTGACCGAATGGGCCTTCGGGCCAGGAGACTTCGCTCGGCTGGAGCTTGGCACCAAGCCTGGCAACGTCGCCTCGCAAAGATCCGCCTCAGCGGGAGGCTTCGGATTCGACGGCATCCGGGATAGCCGCCTGCGCAATCGGGACGGCACGTTCAGTGACGAGGTTCGCTACGCGATGGTCAATCCGCGGTATAAGTCGACTGGCACCAGGCGGGCGACGTCCGTCAGTCGGTCAACCTGATGAGCCCGTAGTCATAGGCGCGGCGACGGTACACCACGCTTGGGCGACCAGTCTCCTGGTCCGCGAACAGGAAGAAGTCATGACCGACGAGTTCCATTTCGAACAACGCCTGGTCGACAGTCATCGGCTTGGCCGGATGTTCCTTTTCACGAACGATGCGACCGGGACCGTCATCGACGTCTTCGCCTGACGCCGGCCCCGGCTCGGAAGCTACCTCCGCCGAGGAGTCCGCCGTGGCTGCTGTCGCCGTGGCCACGGACGTGGGAGTACGCCGTCCGTAATGCACTCGACGACGATCAGCCGCCTGACGTAGCCGCCGTTCCAACTTCTCGATGGCGAGGTCCAGCGCCCGGTAGAAATCTGCGGCGCAGGCCTCACTCCGGACGACGGGTCCGCGGGTTCTGCACGTCAGCTCCACATGCTGGCAGCTGTCGTTTTGCCGCCGGTTTCGTTCGTGGTGCAGTTCAACGTCGGTCCTGATGATCTTGCTGTCGTAGCGCTCGATTCGGACGAGCTTCTCGGCTACGTGCTGCCGGAAGTGGTCGGGAACCTCAACATTGCGCCCGCGAACGACGACCTCCATGCGAACGACGGCTGTGCCCATTCGTCCTCCACCAGGCTCTTCGGCGCTCACTCACAACCAGCACGGGCCGGCAGTGACCGCGCTGATTCGGCGTGAGACAGCTGGTCGGTCAGTTCGTTCACGCTAGTCCCGCGTGCTGTGAGGTGGCTAGCCACCTATTGAGGACACTTCGGGTCACCGCGTGGCGTCGCTGCCACGACCGCCGCGCCTGACACGTGCCAGCCGGCTTCGGTGAGGGCTCGCGCTGCCTCCCGCACTGTCGTGCCCGTCGTGACGATGTCATCGACGATCACCGCCGACGGACGGCCCCCGCCCGGACAATGCCGTGCCGCCATTGCCCCGGCCAAGTTCATGCCTCGCTGCGCCGCGCCTAGGCCAGCCGAGTCCCGTACCGCCCATTGCAGCGAGAGCAGTGCGTGTACGGGCAGGTCGAGCGCTCGGCCGGCCTTTTTGGCCAGCCGTAACACATGGTTCCCACCTCGCTGCCGAGCTACGGACCGCGCACTCGGCACGGGAACGAGGACAATTCCGGCGGGAGGGGCACGCTCGAACGCACGGACCAACGCGGTTTCGAGCAACTGCGCGAGCGGCTCGGCCAGATCGCGTTGCCCCCGCTCCTTGTACCGGATCAGAGCGGTCCGCAACACTCCGGCGTACCAACCGTAAGCCACGACGGGCAGCGGCACTCGCAGCGTCAGCGGATGGGCGCAGGCCTGGACGCAGCCGGCACAGAACGCACTTCGGCTCGCACCACACCCCACGCACGCCACAGGGAGGACCAGGTCGAGGATGGCACCCATCCACGAAGTCGGAGCAGTCACGCCGTCAATGCTGGCCTTGCCGCACCGTTCGCCGCAGCTTCGAAGGCCGCACTGTGGATAACGTGCTGGTTATCCACAGCTCTATTCCAAGTAGATCGGGCTGCGCCCTCGCACGGTAGCGTCAATGCCACCAAACGGGCTGGTCCAGGCATTGGACCTCTGAATGAACACAGCGCCACCGGAGGACACCCACGGCAATTCGCCGGAGGCGGCGGCAATCGACTCCGGTGTCGCGGGAAAATTGCCGGCAGGACGCTTGCTGAACGCGGAACCATCCGACTGAACTGACCACACGCCGTACCCAGAAGCCTCGGATCCGGTCACGTAGAGGGTCGTCCCGTCGTTCCACGCAGCATCAGTAACTGTCAGGTCAGAGGGGGTGACCGGAACCAGATTGTCGATGCGCACATTCGAGGCATTGCGCTCGACCGTGCCAATCACGCATTGCGTGAGGCGTCCAGCACCGCCGATCACGAGCGCAATCCGAGTCCCGTCCGGACTGAACCGGACGGAAATGATGGGGCCGGTCAGATTGCCTCGGCCGGTGATCGTGACCTGACTCGGCGTGCCGGACGTGGGCACGCGCAGCAGGGTCCTGCCATATCCCAGCCAGGCCTCTGATAGCCCGGGAGCCCAGGCCGGTCGGCTCATCGGTCCGGCGGGAAGGCGCACAGCGTGCAGACCCGCCTTACGCGACCCAATCAGCAGGGTGGACCGGCCTGACGATCCGGCGACACCCACCGCCCGGAGATCGGAAGCAGCCGGATTTCCGGCGAGAGAAATCGAAGTGAGGCCATAAGACCGGTGACCAAGAGGTCCGTCGAGTAGTTTGCCGGTCTGGTCGGCGACCATGCCAGCGTCGGTCACGTAAAAGGCGGGGCGATCATGAAAGACACCGAACGCTGACTGGAAGTCGGTTTCGCTGAATGGTCCGGTGATGCCAGGTATCGACACGGGCCGGCGGTTGTCCGTGATCGTGATCAACGCGTTGTTGAAAGTAAAGGCAACTTGTGTCGCGAGCCGTCGGCGGCTGCTCTGGTCGAGTCGGCTGCTGCCGGGGAGCTCCACCACATACAGCTGGGAGGTGGCATCGACCGTCACGGTGGCGTTCTTCGCGTTCACGGCATTCGGGATCGAAAGGACCGCCAGCTGCAACTCGGGGCGAGGCTGCGATAGAAGCTGATCGAGCAGCCAGGTCGCAAGCGACTGGTCGGACAGCGGGGTGTAGCGGGGATCCGGAACGAGGTGTTTCTGGATGAGGTCGAAGTAGTAGAGCGGGTGCATGCGGTAGGCGCCGAAGTCGGACAGCTGGATGACCAGCCCCGGTGACAGCTTGTCGATACGCCACTGTCCGTTGAGACGCTTCATGCCGAAGCTGCGCTGGATGCCGGAGTCGGCCTGTTGCACAGGCCGATAGATGCCGTTCTGATCGATGGTTCCGACCTGGTTTGCCGTGACCGTGACGACATGGGTGGACGGATCAGGGAGCTTCACCTGGTAGGCATCCACGACTGTAACGGGGCTGTCCAACCAGGTATTGCGGGCCTCAGGGGTAAGGAATCCCTTGGCGGCGTTGTGGTCAGGGAGGCTGCTCACGTTCGCAGCGAGGAAGCCGAGCACGATCGCCCGCGGGTCCGCCCCAGGCTGTGGACTGGGCGCCTGGACTGGAGCTGCGGTCGATCCCCCGATCGCCCGCACCTTCTCTGGAGCTGACCTCTCGGGAACGCCGGCACAAGCGGTAAGGGTGACGGTCAGTGCGGCGAGCACCGCGACGATCGCTCCGATGTGCGTCTGACCGGAGCGCGCCCGCAGGGCGCTCCCGCGGATGCGCGGGTGGCCGGAGGGCGCCGTCATGACGTGCTCGCGGAGTTGGTTCTGACGAGGGCGCGTCCTCACGAGGCGCTCCCTGGCCCGTCAACCATGGAGTCCGGCTCGAGTGGGAGCGGCGAGGAGGAGAGCACATCACCAGCGGCGCGCGGCAGCGTGAGCCGAAACTGAGCGCCGACCCCCCGCTCACCCCACGCTTGCAACCAGCCGCCGTGCAGGCGGGCGTCCTCGAGACTGATCGCCAAGCCAAGCCCCGTGCCGCCGGTGAGCCGACTGCGCGAGGGATCTCCGCGCCAGAAGCGGTTGAAGACGAGTCCCGCCTCCCCAGCGCGTAGACCAACGCCGTAGTCGCGGACGGTAACGGCGGCCGAGTGGTCGTCGGCCGAGATCGTGACGACGACCGGCTGTCCGTCGCCGTGATCGAGGGCATTGCCAAGCAGGTTACGAAGAATCCGTTCCACCCGACGGGCATCCATGGCCACTGAAACCGCCTGGGCCGGGGCGTGCAGGATGATCTCGCTTCCCTGCCGCTTCGCGAGCACCTGGCTTGCGTCGATTGCCGTCGCAGCCACACCGCAGAGATCCGTGACTTCCATCTCCAGATGCGCGACGCCGGCGTCATACCGCGAGATCTCCAGCAGGTCCGCCAGTAATGCCTCGAAGCGGTCAAGCTCCGTCTGCAGCAGCTCGGCGGACCGGGCGAGCTCGGGCGAGAAGGCCTCACGCTGCGAGTGCAAGAGCTCACTGGCCATCCGAATCGTGGTCAGCGGGGTGCGCAGCTCGTGCGAGACGTCGCTGGTGAACCGGCGTTGCAGCCGGGACAGCTCCTCCAGCCGGCGGATCTGCCGCTGCAGGCTGCCGGCCATCGCGTTGAACGACTCACCGAGCCTCGCGATGTCGTCGGTGCCGCGGACCGGTATGCGCTGAGCAAGGTCTCCGGCCGCAAGGCGTTCGGCCGTCTTCGCCGCTACCCGCACCGGCCGGACGACCTGCCGAGTCACCAACAGGCTGATCGCGGCGACGAAGAGAACCAGACCAACGCCGGCCAAAAGCACCGTGCGCTGGACCAGCGCAATCGTGTCGGCCTCGGCCGAGAGCGGGAACAAGTAGTAGAGCTCGAACACGCCGTTCTGGGTGGTGACCGGCTCGCCCACGATGAGTCCGGGCACGGTCTGATCGGTGGATCCGTTCGGCTGGGGAATGGGTGCGTACTCGACCGCCAGGTTGTTGTCCTGCACAAGGGTGCGCAGCGATTTCGGAATCTCGGGGGAGTTCTGCGAACCGGCCGACACGCTGGTATTCGCCGACTCGATGGTGATCGTGAACAGCCCGGCCTGGCTCCCGGTCGCCGCGAGCTGGGACTGGGCGCTGGTGACGGCCGCGTTCTGGCTGGGGATGTCGCCGGGGCTGACGTCGGCGAACACCCGTCGGACCGTGTCCAGACCGGCAGTCGTCTGCAGGACGGCAGCGGTTCGCTTTGCCCGCAGCACTCCAGCGCTGATCTGATTGACGAGGAAGATGCCGATCAACAGCACGCCAACACCGGTGACCACCAGGGTGGTTGCACCCACGCGCAGCTGAAGCGAATGCTGCCACGCGCGCCGAGCAGCACGTGCACCTCGCGCGGTTCGTTCTCCGAGCACCCGCAGCAGCCGCCAGGCCCGGGTGCCCACCCAGCGAGCCTGCGCGACCATCGCTGCGCGGACACCCGCCGACGGTGGCGCTGATTCGGGCTCATCGGGGGGCATCGGCTCTGCTAGAGGCACCGGTGTGGCCGATCCGCCCAGCCGCGGGGTATCTGGCGGCTGCCCGCTGACGTCCGGGCGCGCCGTCGTTCGCGGACTGCTCATGGTGGGCCGGCTTTGTACCCCACGCCGCGAACGGTGAGCACGACCTCGGGACGTTCCGGATCCCGTTCCACCTTCGAGCGCAGGCGCTGCACGTGCACGTTAACGAGCCGGGTGTCCGCAGCGTGCCGATAACCCCAGACCTGCTCGAGCAGGACCTCGCGGGTGAAGACCTGACGGGGTTTGCGGGCCAGCGCGACGAGAAGATCGAACTCGAGCGGGGTCAGGTTGATTGGGGAGCCGTCGCGAGTTACCTGGTGCGCGGGCACATCGATCGAGACCGGTGACTCGGCCGGCCCGATGGACAACGTCTCGCTGGCGACGTCCTCATGATGGCGCAGCCGAGCTCGCATCCTAGCGACAAGCTCCTTCGGCTTGAACGGCTTGACGACATAGTCGTCAGCCCCGGATTCCAGACCGAGGACGACGTCAATCGTGTCGCTCTTGGCTGTGAGCATGATGATCGGCGTGCCGCTTTCCGCGCGAATAGCCCGACAGACGTCCAGGCCGGACATGCCGGGCAGCATGAGATCCAGCAGAACGACATCGGGTTTGGTGTCCCGGAATGCCGCGAGTGCGCCAGTGCCGTCGCTGACGAAGGACGGATCGAACCCGTCGGATCGCAACACGATACCCAGCATCTCGGCCAGGGCGGAGTCGTCGTCGACCACCAGCACGCGCGGCTTCATGCCAACATCGTGACATCTCTACTTCGGGAATGCCTTCTGACGTGACCAGGCGTGGTGCCGACCGTCAGGCGCGTGCCATCACGCCGGTCCGCTTGCGCTCTCGCTGCTCGACGAATCGACTGGCCTGCGCGTCCAATCCGGACAGGAACTCGGCGAGCTCCTCGCGCGCCTGCTCGCCAAGCGGACCCAGGTCGTCCCGTTCAAAGACGCGCCAGAAACGCAGGATGGGTGTGACCACCTCGTCGTGATGTAACCGCAGGTCGTAGATGCCGGCCATGGCAATGGTGACCGCGTTTCGGGCGAAGTCCGGCATGCCCGAGCCCGGCATGGTAAAGCCGACAACCTCGTCCCGGATGGCGGCCATCGTGGCGTCCGGTGCCCGGTCGAACGCGGCCGCCACCAGGTTGCGGTAAAAGATCATGTGCAAATTCTCGTCCGTGGAGATCCGGGTGAGCAGCTGCTCGGCAATTGGGCACCCACTCGACTTGCCCGTATTCCGGTGCGAGACCCGGGTGGCGAGCTCCTGGAAGCTGACGTAGGCGATCCCCTGCAGCAGCTGTTTGTTACCTGAGCTGTA
>Ga0307296_10001362_pt1 | contig 12231 bp, 6 predicted proteins | sample ER_DNA_153_FD_194467 | JGI IMG/M metagenome (GOLD analysis project Ga0307296, IMG submission 194467) | Bulk soil microbial communities from the East River watershed near Crested Butte, Colorado, United States - ER_DNA_153 | ecosystem: Environmental > Terrestrial > Soil > Floodplain | place: USA... | reverse complement strand
TCGACTCTCCGATAGCGACAAGGCACACAGGGGGGCAGGCGATAGCGGCATGACGGCCATCGACTTCAGCAGTTTCGTCGATCAGCTCGCCACCGCGTCAGGCGATACGATCGTCCCCTTCTTTCGCACCGCCCTCGCGATCGAGAACAAGAAAGTCGGCGGCTTCGACCCGGTCACGGCGGCCGACCGGGCGGCGGAACAGAGCATGCGCACCCTGATCCGCCGGCAATTTCCCAATCACGGAATTCTCGGCGAGGAATATGGTTCAGAACATACCGACGCCGAATATGTCTGGGTGCTCGACCCGATCGACGGGACCAAGTCGTTCATTTCCGGGATGCTGGCCTGGGGCACGTTGATCGGCCTGATGAGGTTCGGCGAACCTGTTTTCGGGCTGATGCACCAGCCGTTCACGCGCGAGCGCTTTTCCGGCGACAGCGGCGCGGCGCGCTATCGCGGGCCGACCGGTAAACGCGACCTGCATGTCCGAGACTGCGCGAGCATTGGTGACGCATCGATGTATACGACGAGCCCCTTGCTGATGCAGCCAAACGATCGCACGGCCTTCGGGAAGCTGGAAGACAAAGTGAAGCTGTCGCGTTACGGCGGCGACTGTTACGCTTACTGCATGCTGGCCGCGGGATTGATCGATCTCATCATCGAAACCGAAATCAAACCGTACGACATCGTTGCCATCATACCGATCGTTGCCGGTGCCGGAGGCATCGTCACGACGTGGGAGAATGGTCCCGCACAAGGCGGCGGTCGCATCATTGTTGCGGGCGACAAGCGCGTGCATCAGGCGGCATTGGAAATTCTCGCCGGTTAGTAGCGCGGCGTGCCCGGCACGAAAGCGTCAAACGCTGCCCAGAATTGCATCCGGTAATGGTCCTGCTCTTGCAGGATTTCGTGTTTGGACCCCGCCAGAATCAAGTGGCACCCGGCAAGCAGATTTCGCCCGAAAGATTCGATTGCCGGCGTCGACACGACTTCATCGCGGCCGGCCGCGACCATCAGAATGGGCTGGCGAATGGTGGCGGAATACGAGGGCTCGACGAACAGGTTCATCTGTCGAAGCGCTGCATCGGCCCAGGCGACCGTTGGCGCGCCAAGACCGAGCTCTGGCTCCGTCTCAAGAACCGCAGCGTTGCGCGCGTAGCGCACCGGATCCGACGTGAGCACGTTGCCGACGAAGTCTTCGGTGCCCATCACCGAGGAATCGCCCGTCGGTATGTAGGCGCCGCCGCGTCCAAGGAAGCGCATGAACCGTGCGAGCGGACCGGCAACGTTCGTCAGACGTCCCTCTGGCAGCGCAATCATTGGCGCCGACAGGACGACGCGGTCGAACCAGCGGCTGCCGCCGTGACAGGCGCGAATCGCCACGGCTGCGCCCATGGAGTGGCCGAGCGCAAAAATCGGCGGAGGGCAATCGGGCAATACCACCTGCTCCATCACCGCCTCGAGGTCGGTGATGTAGTTGGCAAAGTTTCTGACGTAGCCCTTGTGGCGATCAGAAAGACGGCGATCGGAAAGGCCTTGCCCGCGCCAATCGAAAGTGGCGACCGCAAATCCACGCGCGCGCAGATCGCGTACGGTCTCGAAATATTTCTCGATGAATTCCGCGCGCCCCTGCATGAGGACGACAGTGCCCTTGCGGCCCGGCGGCGGCGCCCAACGCGCGAAGCGCAGATTGACCCCGTCGGAGGTCTTGATCGCGCCGGTCACCACGTCCTCTGGCACCGGATTGGCGGGGATTGAGACAAGTTTCATGAGGCAGGAGAAGCTGTGCGGCAGCGCTTTCGGCTTATAGCAGGGTGGCGAGCACGCTCAATCTAATGCCGGAGCATGAGGAAATAAGCAATAAACTCAGATATTTATTGGCGGATAACAGAGACCTTGCCGCGCAAGAGCAGGCCCCCCATATCACCAATGCGCAGGCCACATGGCTGCGCACGGTTAGGTTCGGCCATTCCGGCGGACCACCGCATGTCGCTCAACATGGAGGATATGCCATGCGAACTTTCGATCTTGCTCCCCTTTATCGTTCCACCGTTGGCTTCGACCGCCTGTTTTCAATGCTGGACGGTTTCGAATCTGCTCCGGGCTACCCGCCCTACAATATCGAGCGCACGGGTGAGAACGACTACCGAGTAACCGTCGCGGTTGCCGGCTTCGGCGAAAGCGAGCTTTCGATCGAGGCGAAAGAAAATACGCTGACGATCAAAGGTTCCAAGCAGGTCAAGGAAGAACAGAACGGCGAAGTGCTCTACCAGGGCATCGCTGCGCGCGCTTTTGAGCGCGTCTTCCAGCTTGCCGACCACGTCCTGGTCAAGAACGCCAACCTCGAGAACGGATTGCTGCACGTTGATCTCGTGCGCGAAATTCCCGAGGCGAAAAAGCCGCGCCAGATCGCGATTGGCGGCGGCAAAGCCACGGCCCAGGTCGAGACCAAGGCCGCGGCCTAACGCTGACCCGAATAGCAAGACGGCAGCGCCCCGGAACTCCCGGGGCGCTTTCGTTTTGTTATGGAGCCGGGCTCGGCCGCAGCGCCCACATTTCCCGGATCGAAACCTATCCCGGCGGCAATGCCATTGCGCGCACACCGGCGCCGTGGTCCAGTTCTTGCTCGGCTTACAGTGCCGCGGCAACAAAAGGAAAGAATTCACGCAATCCGGCGTGGACCAGCCTTGTGCGGCGGAGCAAAATTTGGCATTGTCCATTAGGACAGTAATACTGTCCTAATGGGGGTTGGCCTCGGTGGCGGCCTGGAAGTGGGGCAGACATCGGTGGCGCCCAGCAAGGGAACGGCCACAGGCGGCGACGAGCCGGACAAGGTTGTCCTTTCTCGAGATTAGTTACGCGTTGAACCGCGAGCGCTAGCCTCGCGGTGCGGAGTACGCCGGAGCATCATGTGCACCGGCGAGGCAGGATGAGATGAGCGAGGAGAAGCGCAGCGCAGAATTCGGCGGACGCGGCTCGACCGCCGATCCAGGCACGCCGCTCGCGCAGGGTCTTTACGATCCCGCGCTCGACAAGGATTCCTGCGGCGTCGGTTTTATTGCCGACATCAAAGGCCGCAAGTCGCACCAGCTCATCGAAGATGGCTTGCGCATTCTCTGCAATCTCGAACATCGCGGCGCGGTTGGCGCCGATCCGCGCATGGGCGACGGCGCGGGAATTCTCGTGCAGATTCCGCACAAGTTTTTCGCCAAGAAAACAATCGAGCTCGGAATCAAATTGCCGAAGCCGGGCGAATACGCCGTCGGTTATCTGTTCATGCCGGTGGAACCCAGCTGGCGACAGATCATACGTGACATCTACGCCGAGGTGATCGCGCGCGAAGGCCTGACGCTGCTCGGCTGGCGCGACGTTCCGACCGACAACTCGACGCTCGGTGAATCGGTCAAGCCGACCGAGCCGAAGCACATGCAAGTGTTCATCGGTCACGGCAAAAAGAAGTTCTCCGAGGGGGAGTTTGAACGCAGGCTTTACATCCTGCGCAAGTCGATTTCCAACGCGATCTATCGCCGGCGAGAACGGCACACCGCGGGCTATTATCCCGTGTCGATCTCGTGTCGCACGGTGATCTACAAGGGAATGTTCCTCGCCGATCAGCTCGGCGCCTACTATCCCGACCTGCATGATGCCGGTTTCGAAAGCGCGCTCGCACTTGTCCACCAGCGCTTTTCGACCAACACGTTCCCGACCTGGTCGCTGGCGCATCCGTACCGCTACATCGCGCACAACGGCGAGATCAACACGCTGCGCGGCAACGTCAACTGGATGGCGGCGCGACAGGCATCCGTGTCCTCGCCGCTGTTCGGCAAGGACATCAACAAGCTTTGGCCTATCTCTTACGAAGGCCAGTCCGACACAGCCTGTTTTGACAACGCGCTCGAATTTCTAGTGCAAGGCGGCTACTCCCTCGCGCACGCCATGATGATGATGATCCCGGAAGCCTGGGCCGGCAATCCGCTCATGGATGAGGAACGTCGCGCCTTTTATGAATACAACGCCGCGCTGATGGAGCCGTGGGACGGCCCAGCTGCGATTGCCTTCACCAACGGCCGCCAGATCGGCGCCACGCTCGATCGCAACGGATTGCGGCCGGCGCGCTATCTGCTGACGCGCGACGACCGCATCGTAATGGCGTCCGAGATGGGTGTTCTGCCGATTCCGGAAAAGGACATCGTGAAGAAGTGGCGCCTGCAACCGGGCAAGATGCTGCTCGTCGACCTCGACGAAGGCCGGCTCATTCCGGACGAGGAATTGAAGGCCACGCTGGCCAAAAGCCACCCCTACAAGGAATGGCTTGGGCGTACACAGATTGTGCTCGAGGAATTACCCGGCACGGCGAACGAAGCGCCGATCTCGAATCTCTCTTTGCTCGATCGGCAGCAGGCCTTCGGCTACACGCAGGAGGACCTTAAATTCCTGATGACGCCGATGGCCACGACCGGCGAAGAAGCGGTCGGCTCCATGGGCAACGACACGCCGATTTCAGCCTTGTCTGACAAGCCGAAGTCGCTGTTCACATATTTCAAGCAGAACTTCGCGCAAGTCACCAACCCGCCGATCGACCCGATCCGCGAGGAGTTGGTGATGAGCCTCGTCTCGATCATTGGACCGCGGCCGAACATTTTCGATCTCGAAGGGACTTCAAAGACGAAACGCCTCGAGGTGCGCCAGCCGATCCTGACCAACGAGGATCTGGAAAAGATCCGCTCGATCTCGGAAATGAGTGGCGATCATTTCAAGTCGAGCACTTTCGATATCACATACCCGGCGGAGCATGGCGCGGACGGCATGGAGTGGTCGCTGGCCGGAATCTGCGAGCGGGCGGAAGAGGAAGTTCGTAACGGTTGCAACATCATCATTTTGTCGGACCGCAAGACTGGTGCGGAGCGGATTCCAATTCCGGTCCTGCTCGCTTGCGCCGCCGTGCACCACCACCTGATCCGCAATGGTTTGCGGACCTCGGTCGGCATGGTGCTGGAGACGGGCGAGCCGCGCGAAATACACCATTTCGCTTGCCTTGCCGGCTACGGCGCGGAAGCGATCAATCCCTATCTCGCCTTCGAGACATTGATCGCGATGAAGGGCGATTTGCCGGGCAAGGCGACCGACGACAAGGACGTCGTCAAAAAATATATCAAGGCGATCGGCAAAGGCCTGCTCAAAGTGATGTCCAAGATGGGCATCTCCACCTATCAATCCTATTGCGGCGCGCAGATTTTCGACGCCGTCGGTCTGCGCCAGGATTTCGTCGACAAGTACTTCACCGGGACGCACACGCGCATCGAGGGTGTCGGACTTGCCGAAATCGCCGAGGAAACAGTTCGCCGGCACCGGGACGCTTTCAGTGACGCGCCGATCTACCGCTCGATGCTCGACGTCGGCGGCGACTACGCTGTGCGCGTACGCGGTGAAGACCACGTCTGGACCGCAGAAACCGTCTCACGCCTGCAGCACGCCGTGCGCGGCAATTCGCAGGATCACTATCGCGCCTTTGCGCAGATCGTGAACGAGCAGAATGAGCGGCTGCTGACCATCCGCGGCATGTTCCGGCTCAAGAATGCCGACGAGGACGGCCGCAAGCCGGTGCCTCTGAAAGAGATCGAGCCGGCCAAGAATATCGTTAGGCGCTTCTCGACGGGCGCGATGTCGTTCGGCTCCATCTCGCGCGAAGCCCACACGACTCTCGCCATTGCCATGAACCGCATCGGCGGCAAGTCGAACACCGGCGAAGGCGGCGAGGAATCCGATCGCTTCAAGCCGTTGCCGAACGGCGATTCCATGCGCTCGGCGATCAAGCAGGTCGCATCGGGTCGCTTTGGCGTCACCGCCGAGTATCTCGTCAATTCGGACATGATGCAGATCAAGATGGCGCAGGGCGCAAAGCCCGGCGAAGGCGGTCAATTGCCTGGCCACAAGGTCGACAAGACCATCGCCAAGGTGCGCCACTCGACGCCAGGTGTCGGCCTGATCTCGCCGCCACCGCATCACGACATCTATTCCATCGAGGATCTGGCACAGCTGATCTTCGACCTGAAGAACGTCAACCCGACTGGCGACGTCTCGGTGAAGCTCGTGTCGGAAGTCGGCGTCGGTACGGTCGCCGCCGGCGTTTCGAAGGCGCGCGCCGATCACGTCACTATCGCCGGCTTCGAGGGCGGCACGGGCGCGAGCCCGCTGACTTCGATCAAACACGCGGGCAGCCCGTGGGAAATCGGGCTCGCCGAAACCCATCAGACGCTGGTGATCAATCGGCTGCGCAGCCGCATCGCCGTGCAAGTGGATGGCGGCATCCGGACCGGCCGTGACGTTGTGGTGGGGGCTCTCCTCGGAGCCGATGAGTTCGGATTTGCAACTGCGCCCCTCATTGCGGCCGGCTGCATCATGATGCGGAAGTGCCACCTGAACACCTGCCCCGTTGGCGTCGCCACGCAAGACCCGGTGCTGCGCAAGCGGTTCAAGGGCCAGCCCGAGCATGTCATCAACTACTTTTTCTTCGTTGCCGAAGAAGTCCGCGCGCTGATGTCCGAACTCGGATTCCGCACCTTCGATGAGATGGTCGGGCAGATACAGATGCTCGATCGGCGCAAACTCGTCGAGCACTGGAAGGCCAAGGGCCTCGATTTCTCCAGGCTGTTCACGAAGCCCCCGGCGGAGAAAGGCGTTGCCATCTACAAGTGCGAGCCGCAGGACCACAAGATCAAGGATATCCTCGACCGCAAACTGATTGCCGAATCGCAATCGGCGCTCGATCGCGGTGCGCCGGTGCGCCTGCAATTCGCAATTCACAATACGGACCGCGCCTGCGGCGGCATGCTTTCGGGCGAAGTTGCCAAGCGCTATGGCCACGAAGGATTGCCGGACAACACGATCCATGTCCGCTTCACCGGTACAGCCGGACAAAGCTTCGGCGCCTGGCTCGCGCGTGGCATCACCTTCGAGCTCGACGGCGAAGGCAATGACTATGTCGGGAAGGGATTGTCCGGCGGGCGCGTCATCATTCGGCCACCGGCCGATTCCGGGATCGTGCCTGAGGAATCGATCATTGTCGGCAACACAGTGCTGTACGGCGCCATCGCGGGCGAGTGCTATTTCCTCGGCGTCGCCGGCGAGCGCTTTGCTGTTCGCAATTCCGGCGCCGTCGCGGTCATCGAAGGCGCAGGCGACCACTGCTGCGAGTACATGACGGGCGGCGTCGTTGCGGTGCTGGGGCCCACAGGGCGCAATTTCGCTGCCGGCATGTCGGGCGGCATCGCCTATGTGCTGGACAAGGACAACACGTTCAAGTCGCGCTGCAACATGGCGATGGTCGAACTCGAGCCCGTGCCCGAGGAAGAGCAGGTCGCCGAACAGGAATTTGGCCATTACAACGACCTGGAAAGCCACGGCCGCGTGGACGTGATGGCGGACCTGACCACGAAGGACGCCGAACGGCTCCGCATGCTGATCGCGAACCACGCGCGCTATACAGGTTCAAAGCGCGCCGCCGAGATTCTCGCCTACTGGGATAGCTACCGGCCGCTGTTCCGCAAAGTGATGCCCGTCGAATACCGCCGCGCGCTCGCCGAAATGGCTAAGGAGAAGGCCGCCACGATGCAGGCCGCGGAATAGGTATGGGTAAGGTCACTGGGTTTCTCGAAATCGAGCGTGAGGATCGCGACTATCAGCCGGTCGCGGAGCGCGTGAAGCATTGGCACGAATTCCTGCTGCCGCTGCCGGAAAAGGAAATCCGCGAACAGGCGGCGCGCTGCATGGATTGCGGCGTACCCTATTGTCACGGCACCAGCCGCATCACCGGTGCGCCGACAGGTTGCCCGGTCAACAACCAGATTCCGGACTGGAACGACCTCGTCTATCGCGGCAACTGGGAAGAAGCCGCGCGCAACCTGCATTCGACGAACAATTTCCCGGAATTCACCGGCCGCGTCTGTCCGGCGCCTTGCGAAGCGTCCTGCACGCTCAACATCGACGAGAACGCGGTCACCATCAAGTCGATCGAATGCGAGATCGCCGACCGCGCGATCGCGCAAGGCCTCAAGCCCGACAAGCCGCAACGCAAGACCGGCAAGAAAGTGGCAGTCGTTGGCTCAGGACCGGCGGGTCTCGCCTGTGCACAGCAACTCGCGCGCGCAGGCCACGAGGTGCATGTCTACGAGCGTTGGGCGAAAGCGGGCGGCCTGCTCCGTTACGGCATCCCCGATTTCAAGATGGAGAAGGTCCACGTCGACCGTCGCGTCGAGCAGATGCAGGGCGAAGGTGTCGTCTTCCACTACAATACCGATATCGGCGTCAATGTCCCGGTCGACAAATTGCTCAAGCAGCATGACGCCGTCGTGCTGACTGGCGGCAGCGAGCGGCCGCGCGACCTGCCGATTCCGGGCCGCGAGCTTGCCGGAATCCATTTCGCGATGGATTTTCTGCCGCAACAGAACCGGCGCGTGAGTAACGAGCCGCAGGGCGACGTCGAACCGATTCTTGCAAAGGGCAAGAAAGTCATCGTCATCGGCGGCGGCGACACCGGCTCCGACTGCATCGGCACATCAATCCGGCAGGGAGCCTTGTCGGTCACCAATTTCGAGATCATGCCGCCGCCGCCCGAGCACGAGAACAAGATGCTCACCTGGCCGGATTGGCCCCTCAAGCTGCGTATTTCGTCGAGCCACGAGGAAGGCGTCACCCGGGAATTCGCCGTGCTGACGAAGAAATTCACCGGCGAAAACGGCCAGGTGAAGAAGCTTCACTGTACGCACGTCGATGCGCAATTCAAGCCCGTGCCCGGGACGGAATTCGAGATCGACGCCGATCTCGTCCTCCTCGCCATGGGCTTCGTGCATCCGCTGCATGAAGGAATGCTGAAAGCCCTTGACGTTGCGCTCGACCAGCGCGGCAACGTCTCCGCCGACACCAACTCGTATCAGACCTCCATACCGAAGGTATTTACCGCCGGCGATATGCGGCGCGGACAGTCACTGGTGGTGTGGGCAATCCGCGAAGGCCGCCAGGCAGCGCATGCCGTCGATAAATTCCTGATGGGTACGACGACGCTTCCGCGTTGATCGTCAGCGGAAAAATCCAAACGGACTCGGGAAAACACCCCTCGGTGGACGGGGCACGTCGTCGCGATGCTGCGGGCGTTGCGGCTTGGGCTTGACCGCCTGAGCGGTCTGGGCGGCGGTCTGTGCCGTCTGGGCCGCTTTGCCATTGTCTTGCGATGCAGACGACTTTTGCTCAGGCGCGGGCACGATCCGCACGGATTCAGCTGGCGCCGAGGCCACCGCGCCTGGCACGGGGACCGCTGCCACGGGTGGCGCGGGCTCGTCTTTGCCGCGTTGAAGCATGAAATCGTCGGCGCGGCCGGCCGGGGCCGGTAGCGGCTCGCCCTTGACGAGAACGCGCATGGCAATGGCATCGCTATGCGGAGAACTGTTTCCGGCAGCGCCGAGCAATTCATCTGTATTGCCGGGCGTTACCGTGAGGGGCACCACGGGACCGGCGATGGGGCGCGCGGCCGGTCTGCCATCGGGCGTTGCGGGTGCCAGCGGACCCGTAGGCAGCGCGACAGGGGTCACGCGGCTATTCATGTGTCGGCGAATTTCACGCTCGACGTAGTGGGCGAGCTTGAGCGCGCCTGCCTTCGTGAAGAAAACGCCATCGGCTGACCGGAGCCGACGCATCTGGCCTTCGTAGTCCGGACCGAAGTTCGAATATTTTCCGGCTTCATCGACGAAACCGTCCCAGATGTCGATGTAGACGATCCCTGCGCGTTCCGCGCGCGCCCGATACAGATCGTTCAAATAGACAGCATCGGCGGTAGACTTGGTACCACGGATCGAAGGCAGGCCGACCCAGAGTACGGGCACGCCCTTGCTCTTCATCGCGGCGATCGTTTCATCGATGCGTTTGGAATAGATTTCCGCCCATTGATCCGTACGAAACTCGACGGTGCCGCCGGTTTTCTTCGCCGCGGCAGATTCAGGCTGGGCAGCGGGGGTCTGCTCCGGCTCGTCGGCCTGTTCCTTTTTCTGCGCGTCCTTATCGGCGGCCGGTTTTTCTGCCTGATCCTTGCCCTTCTTTTTGTCCGCTTCCTTGACGGGATCACGCTCGCGAATGCTCTGGCGATCGCTGACGCCCATCATCATGACGACGTAGTTGGCTTTTTCCTGTGTAAGGATATCGCGCGCAACGCGCCACCAATCGAGATCACCTTTGGCTTCGTAACGCACCAATCCCGAGTGAAGCTTGTTTTTCCGGACAACCGCGATCTCCGGGGAATCTGAAAATGCATCCTCGAGTCCGTAGCCAAGCCAATCGGCCATGGCGTCGCCCAGCACGACGACCGAGGTCGTCGGCGTGACCAGCTCGGCTTTCGGATCCGCCTTGCGTGGGGCCGGCGCACGCGAATTGTCTACCGGCACCTGCGACTGCTCGGGACTCTCGTAGGACCCACCCCCGCCACCGAAGAACCCTCCGAAGAAACCACCACCCCCGCCTGCTCGCGGACGCTGTTGCCGGCCGGAAGATGGACTGCGGTCGTTGCCAAAGAAGAATTGCGCCTGAGCGGGCGAGGTCAGGGCCCCATCAACGGCGATGACGGCGGCACAGTCGACGGCCGCCAAAAGGGCCGCTCCGACGAGACAGCGCGAAACCTTGAATTTGCCAATCATGCCCAGCCCGATGCGCGGTCGCCTACAGAACGCGCGAACCTCACGGCCCATGGACTAACAGCGCCCGAAAAATGTCAACTCAAAGGTCGACCAAATACCATCGTTAACGTGCACGCAGTTGATCAAGAACCCCGGCGGACGCAAAACCATCCGGAATTCGACCGTTTTTGGCCTGGAAATCGCGAATCGCTGTGCGCGTCCTGAGGCCGAGGAGACCATCCGGTTCGCCAACATCGTACCCGTGGCGCGCCAGCAACTGTTGCAGTTCCAGCCGCTCGGTCCGTGACAACACACGTTCGTACCGCGGCCAATCCTGCACGAATGGCCCGCCGCCTCTTAACCGATCGGCCAGGTGTCCGATGGCCAGGGCGTAAGCCTCGGCCGGATTGTATTTCATGATGACACTAAAGTTGTTCAACATGAGGAACCCCGGCCCCTGCACGCCGGCCGGTACCAGCAAGAAGGCCTGCTCGTCGGGTCGCGGGAACGGCTGGTCGTTGGCGCGACGGATTCCCTGCCGTTCCCACTCGCGAAGGCTCATGGGCCGCGAGTGATCGGCGAGGAGAAAATTGAACGTGGTCGGCACGACAACCTCGTATCCCCAGGTGTTGCCGGTGGCCCAGCCGTCCTTTTTGAGATTGTTCGCCGTAGAAGCGAGAACATCCGGCACGGAGTCGACGACGTCGCGATGCCCGTCGCGGTCGAAATCCACAGCATATTTTTTGAACGCCGTCGGCATGAACTGGGTGGGCCCAAAAGCGCCCGCCCAGGATCCTACGAGACGGTCAGGCCGCACATCGCCGCGCTGGAGTATCTCCAGTGTCGACAGGAATTCCTCGCGGAAATAATCCTGCCGGCGCCCAATGCATGCGAGCGTCGCGGTCGAACGGAGTACCGAGCGTTCGCCGATGAGCGTGCCATAGTTGGTTTCAACGCCCCAGATGGCCGCGAGGATGTGGCGATCGACGCCGAAGGCCCGCTCAACGGAGTCAAACGCGCCGCGATATTTTTCAAGCAGCGCGCGGCCCTGCTCGATGCGGTCGTTCGTGACGAGGATGTCCAGATAGTCCCAGAAGGATTTGGTGAACTCCGGCTGGTTGTCGAGCAAATCCATGATCCGCAGATCGGGCATCAACGAAGCGGTGTAGTTGTGAAACACGCTTCGCGAAATGCCGCGGCGCGCCGCTGCCTGCCACAACTTATCAATGCAGGTATGAAAGTGTGTCGCCGCCGTGCGGATTGCGCCGGCGGTCATCAGCGGATGGCCGGACGCACCCGATTCTCCGCTCCAGGGCGGCGCCGGTTGGGAGGTCGCTGGGGGAAGCGTGCCGGTCGTAGCCGGAGAACGGTCCTGCGCGCCTTGCCCGAAGGCAATCCCGCAAGTGGCCGCCACGAGCCCCACCGCAATGACAATAGGCCGCGCTTTGTGCATCCCGTTCCCGTCTTCGCCCATTATCCCAAATCTATGGGTGACCCGATATCATTTCAGCGGGGTTAATGGTCTAATTTTGTTCAACACGTATCTGGACCCTGGTCCGGGCGCGTGCTTTCT
>Ga0307296_10001361_pt1 | contig 12232 bp, 10 predicted proteins | sample ER_DNA_153_FD_194467 | JGI IMG/M metagenome (GOLD analysis project Ga0307296, IMG submission 194467) | Bulk soil microbial communities from the East River watershed near Crested Butte, Colorado, United States - ER_DNA_153 | ecosystem: Environmental > Terrestrial > Soil > Floodplain | place... | reverse complement strand
CCGGGGGCTGCCTCCTCCATCTGGTTGAGGGTCTCCTTGTGCCGCATCTGGGTGTTCCCGGCGACCAGGGGGCACTCCTCGACCACGTAGTCGATGCCCTTGAGCACGCAGTAGGCGGCGGTCTCGCGCTCGGCCACCCGGTACAGCGGCTTGACCTTCTTGACCAGGCCGGGCCGGGTCGCCTCCAGGACCGGGAACTGGCGGGCCATGGCCGCGGTGTCCCAGCGCAGGGTGTTGCCGAACAGCACCGCGGCCTCGTCGTCGAGGTTGTGGCCGGTGCAGACCACGTCGTAGCCGCCGTCCAGGGCGGCCCGGTTGAACACGTAGCGCTTGGACAGCCCGCACACCCCGCAGGAGGAGCGGCCGGTGCCGCCGGCCGCCTCCGGGATGGTGTAGCCGTGCTCGCCGGCCAGGTCGTGGACCACCAGGGAGGCGCCCCGGGCGGCCGCGAACTCCTGGCAGACGACCTTGGAGCGCTCGGAGTAGGCGCCGATGCCCAGGCTCAGGTACAGGCCGTTGGCCTGGTAGCCGAGCTCCAGCAGCAGGTCCCACAGGGCCAGCGAGTCCTTGCCGCCCGAGACCGCGACCAGCACCCGGTCGGTGTGGCCCAGCATCCGGTACTTGGCGATGGCCCGGGTGACCTGCTGGCCCACGTAGTGGAGGAAGCAGTCGCGGCAGAAGGCGGCGTTGTGGCGCCGCACCTCCATGACGGCGGGGCCGCGGCAGCGCTTGCAGCGCATCGGCATCGCTACCCGCCCCCGGAGATGGCGAACCGGACCTCGACCTTGTCGCCGTCGCGGAGCTCGTCCTGGCTGGTCAGCAGGGCGCCGTCGCGGATCACCAGGACCGCCCCGGGGAGCACCTCCAGGCGGGCCAGCAGGTCGGCCACGCGGCGCACGTCGGCCACCTCGACGACGCGGTCGGGTGGGCGCAGGCGGGCGGTGACGAGCATGGGCAAAGGCTACCCGCGCCCGGCCCGCCCGGCGAGGGCCTCGGCCCGGGCGGCCGCGCGCCGGCCCTGGCCGGCGGCCTGCCACAGGAACAGGCCGAGCACGACCTGGGGCAGCCAGCGGGGGGTCTGCTGCCACAGGGCGGCCCCGGCCCCGCCGAGGACCAGGACGGCGGCCAGGGCGCGCCCGAGCAGCGCGGTCACCCTGGTGGCGAGCAGGCGCCGCCCGGTGAGGCGCCAGACCAGCGCCCTGGCCACCCGCCCGCCGTCCAGGGGGAACCCGGGCAGCAGGTTGAACCCGGCCACCACCAGGTTGCCCAGGAACAGCCAGGCCAGCAGGTCGCCGGCGGGCCCGCCGACCTGCCAGCTGGCCAGGTCGCACAGGCCGGCCAGGGTCACCGAGGCCAGCGGCCCGGCCATGGCGACCAGGGCCTCGGCGCCGGCGTCGGCCGGCTCGCCGGCGATCCGGGCCACCCCGCCGAACATGAACAGCCGGATCTCGGTGGTGGCCACCCCCACGGCCCGGGCGGCCAGGGCGTGGGCCAGCTCGTGGACCAGGACGCAGGCGAAGAAGGCGACCGCGAACAGCAGCGACCACCCCAGCACGGCCACCCCGGACAGCGCCGGCGCCCACAGCTCCCGGCTCAGGGCCACGACCACGCCCAGCCCGAGGAACCACGACAGGTCCAGGCGCACCGGCACCCCGAGCACCCGCCCCAGCCCGATGCCCCCGGCCAGGGTCACTCCTCCAGCAGCCCCAGGCCCCGGGCCCAGGAGGTGGCGTACGCCTCGATCGAGGCCTTCTCGGCCTCGGGGCTGACCACCAGCGGCTCCAGGCACTCGACCATGACCGCGACCTCGTCGGTCATCTCCTTCTTGGCCGCGCCCTCGGCCGCGCCCGGCTGGGGGCCGTGGTGGACGCCGGCCGGGTGCAGGGTGGCCATGCCGCGGTCGATCCCCTTGCGGCTGAAGAAGTCGCCGTCGTGGTAGAAGAGCAGCTCGTCGTTGTCGATGTTGGAGTGGTAGAAGGGCACCCGCAGCGCCCCTGGGTCGGTCTCGAAGGGGCGGGGGGCGAAGGTGGCGATGTCGAAGCCACGGCACCGGAATGTGGTGTGGACGCTCGGCGGCAGGTGGTAGCGGGGGCTGACCACCGGCCGGAAGTCGGCCACGTTCAGCCGGTACGGCGCCAGGTCGCCCTGCCAGCCGACCACGTTCAGGGGATGGTGGGGGAAGGTGAAGGTGGTGACCTCGCCCCGGCGCCGCACCCGGACCCGGAACTCGCCCCGCTCGTCGTGGGGGTCGGGCTCGGGCGTCTCCAGCACCCCGGGGTCGAACAGGGCGTGGTGGCCGAGCAGGCCCTTGTCGGGCAGGACGAACTCGTCGCCCTCGATGAGCAGGAAGAAGTTGTCGGTGGTGGACGGGACCACCCGGTGGGTGGTGCCCTTGGGCACGACCAGGTAGTCGCCCGGCCGGAACCCCAGCGGGCCGTAGTCGGTCTCCAGCGTGCCCTCGCCCCGGTGCACGAAGTAGACGACGTCGCCGTCGGCGTCGCGGACGAAGAACGGCATCGGGGCCGAGCGACGCGACACCAGGATGGTCAGGTCCTTGTTCGAGAGCACGACCAGCGGGTCGCCCTCGGGGTCGGTCTGGTCGGGCGGGGCGAGCCGGTTCCAGTCGAACGCCCAGGGGCGCAGCGGCCCCTCGACCTTGACCCAGGCGGTCGGTGGGGCGGTCCGGTACAGGTGGGAGGCGCGGCCGGTGAACGCCTGGCGGCCGTGCTCCTCCTCGACGGTGCCCTCGGGCAGGTCGACGTGGGCCTGCCGGGAGGCCATGCCCTTGCGCTGCGGGATCATCCGCTCGCCCCCTTTGGCGGTTCGACGCTCAGGTGGGCAGCGTAGCGCGGAGCGCCGAGGCCAGGGCGGCGGGCATGGCGTCGCCGGCCTCGACCCGGTCGGCGCCCAGGTGGGCGGCCAGCCGGCCGGCCGCGGCCGCGGTCGCGGCCACCGCCCCGGCCGGGTCGGCGCCCGGCTCCAGGTGCAGGTTGCGCAGCAGCAGACGGCCGGCCTGGCGGTCGTGCTTGGGATCCACGCGGGCGACCAGCCGGCTCCCGGCCAGCACCGGCATGGTGTAGTACCCGTGGACCCGCTTTCCGGCGGGCACGTACACCTCCAGGCGGTAGCGGAAGCCGAACAGGCGCTCGGTGCGCTCGCGGGACCAGATCAGCGAGTCGAACGGGCTGAGCAGGACCGGGGGGTGGGCCACCTTGCGCGGCACCGGGGTGCCGGGCAGCAGGTAGGCCGGCTTGGCCCAGCCGGCCACGGCGACCTCCTGGAGCAGCCCGGCGGCCACCGCCTCGGCCAGGGCCGCCCTGGCCTCGGCGGGCCCCAGGCGGTAGTAGTCGGCCAGGTCGGCGGCGGTGCCGACCCCGAGGGCGCGGGCGGCCAGCAGGGTCAGCTCCAGGGCGGCCTCGGCCGGGGTCGGCTCGGAGGTGTCGACCCCGGGCGGCAGGACCCGCTCGGCCAGGTCGTAGCGGCGCTCGAAGTTGACCCGGTCGTGCACCAGCAGCGTCCCCTGGTCGAACAGGTCCTCGAGCACGTGCTTGGCCGGCGCCCAGTCCCACCAGCTGCCGCGGCGGGGGCCGTCGGGGTCGCGGAAGGCGGAGGCGGCCAGCGGCCCCTCGGCCCGGATGCGGTCCACCACCGGGCCGTACAGGTGCCGGTTGCGCCGGCGGATGTCCGCCCACCAGCCACGGGTGGTGGCGGCCAGCCGGCGCATCCGGGGCAGGCACAGCCGGAACCGGTCCATGGGCAGGAACGAGGCGGCGTGACCCCAGTACTCGAAGCCGGCCCGGCGGCGGTAGACGACCCGGTCGAAGGCCGTGCGGTCATGGGGGCCGGCCCGGGCGGCCAGGACCAGCTCGTGGCTGCGGGCGACCACGTTGATGGAGTCGATCTGGATGGCCCCGAGCCGGGCCAGGACGGCCCGCAGGGTGGCCGGCCCGGCCGGGCTGGGCCGGGCGGGGGCGGCCAGCCCCTGGGCGGCCAGGGCGACCCGCCTGGCCTGGTCGAGGGAGAGGACGTCGGGCATCGGTGGAAAACCCTAGCCGATCCTCAGGACAGGTCGTGACGGCGACCCCTGGCCGAGGCCGCAGCCAGCCTGCTGCGCCGCCTCGGCCGCGACCCCGGCTAGGGCCCCGGGTCGGGTAGGGTCCCTGGCATGGACCCGATGCCGGTGGTGGCCGGCGACGCCCACCGCGAGCACGACCCGCCCTATGAGGTCAACTACGGCGAGGTCGTCCGGCCGGTGTACGAGCGGCCGGAGCGGGCCGAGCGGGTCCGCGACGCCCTGGCCGCGGCCGGGCACCCGCTGGTCGAGCCGGCCGGCCACGGCATGGCGCCGATCCTGGCCGTGCACGAGCCGGCCCTGGTCGGGTTCCTGGAGGGGGCGTGGCCGGCCTGGCGGGCCGCGGACGGCCCCGAGGTGCTGATCCCCGACACCTTCGCCATCGCGCCGCTGGCCAGGGGCGGCGGCCGCGACCCGGGCGGGGGCGTGGGCCGGCCCGGCTGGTTCTGCTTCGACACCGCGACCCCGCTGGTCGCCGGGAGCTTCAGGGCCGCGGTGGCCGCCGCCGACGTCGCCCTCACCGCCGCCGACCTGGTCGCGGCCGGGGCCCCGGCCGCCTACGCGCTGTGCCGGCCCCCCGGCCACCACGCCGGCCCCGGCTACTACGGCGGCTTCTGCCTGCTCAACAACGCCGCCATCGCGGCCAGGTCACTGGCCCGGCGGGGCCGGGTGGCCATCGTCGATGTCGACTTCCACCACGGCAACGGCACCCAGGACATCTTCTGGGAGGACCCCGGGGTGCTGTACGTGTCGCTGCACGGCGACCCGGCCGGCCACTACCCGCACTTCACCGGGGCCCAGGACGAGCTCGGCGGCGGCCCCGGGCGGGGCACGACCCGCAACCTGCCCCTGCCCGACGGCACCGGCGACGACGCCTACCTGGCCGCCCTGGCCCAGGTGATGGCCCTGGTGGCCGACTTCGACCCGGCGACCCTGGTCGTCTCGGCCGGTTTCGACACCTTCGCCGGCGACCCGATCGGCGCCTTCGCGGTGACCACCGACGGCTTCCGGCGCATTGGGGCCGCCCTGGCCGCCGCCGGCCGGCCCACCCTGCTGGTCCAGGAGGGCGGCTACGCCGTGGACGCCCTGGGGGCCAACGCGCTGGCGCTCCTGGACGGCGTCCAGGGCGGCTGAGCGGTCGTACCTCCCGACCAGGAGGTTTGCGAGGTATGTCTTGACAAGCGCGAGGTGGGCGAGCAGGCTTTCCCTTCCACGCCTGACGGCTTCAGGGTGCGCCAAGGTCGGCCACGTCGGCGGCCAGCCGGCGCGTCAGGGGTTCGAGTCCCCTCACCCTGACCAAGCCCGGGCCCGCCGCGGCCCGGGCAGCCCGGCGGGGCCGGTGACCCAGTGACCGCTCAGTCCCGCTCGACGTGGCGCTCGCCCGGGCCGACGTAGATCTGGCGCGGCCGGGCGATCCGCTGCTCGGGGTCGGTGAGGTTCTCCTCCCACTGGGCCAGCCAGCCGGGCATGCGGCCGATGGCGAACAGCACCGGGAACATCTCGGTCGGGAAGCCCATGGCCTCGTAGATGATGCCGGAGTAGAAGTCGACGTTGGGGTACAGCTTCTTGGAGACGAAGAAGTCGTCCTCCAGGGCGATCCGCTCCAGCTCGACCGCGATCTCCAGCAGCGGGTTGAGGCCGGTGACCTTGAACACGTCGTCGGCCACCTGCTTGATGATCCTGGCCCGGGGGTCGTAGTTCTTGTAGACCCGGTGGCCGAAGCCCATCAGCTTCAGCTCGCCCTGCTTGACCCGCTCCAGGTAGGCCGGGACGCGGTCGACCGAGCCGACCTCGTTGAGCATCCGCAGCACCTGCTCGTTGGCGCCGCCGTGCAGGGGCCCGTACAGGGCGGCCGTGGCCGCGGCGGCGGCCGAGTAGGGGTCGACCCGGGAGCTGCCGACCGCCCGCATGGCGTTGGTCGAGCAGTTCTGCTCGTGGTCGGCGTGCAGGGTGAACAGCACGTCCAGGGCGTGCTCGAGCACCGGGTCGGGATGGAACTTGGGCTCCCCCATCTTCCACATGAGGTTGAGGAAGTTGCCGGCGTACGACAGCTCGTTGTCCGGGTACGGGTAGGGGTGGCCGCGGGCGTGCCGGTAGGCGTAGGCGGCCAGGGTGGGGATCTTGGCGATCAGCCGGACCATCTGGCGGCGGCGGACGGCCGGGTCGTCGATCCGCTTGGCGTCGGGGTAGAAGGTGGACAGCGCCCCCACCGTGCTGACGAGGATGCCCATGGGGTGGGCGTCGTGGTGGAACCCGTCGATGAACTTCTTGATGTTCTCCTTGACGAAGGTGTGGTGGTTGATCTGGTCGGTCCAGTCGGCCAGCTCCTCGTCGTCGGGCAGGTCGCCCTCGACCAGCAGCCAGGCCACCTCCAGGAAGCTGACCCGCTCGGCCAGCTCCTGGATGGGGTAGCCGCGGTAGCGCAGGATGCCCTGCTCGCCGTCGATGAAGGTGATGGCGCTGCGGCAGCTGGCCGTGTTCATGAACGCCGGGTCGTAGGAGAGCAGCCCGAAGTCGTCCTCGTCGACCTTGATGTCGCGCAGGGCCATGGCCGGGATGGCCCCGTCCTTGATCGGGATCTCGTAGGTCCGCCCGGTCCGGTTGTCGGTCACGCTGAGGCTGCTCTGGCGCTGCTCACCGCTCATGGGAACTCCTTCGGCTGCGCAAAACCTGCTCATCAGGCAGGCTACCCTGCCCCGCCTGGGACTACGCGGCCGCGGCCCGGTCGAGCAGCCAGGTGACCTCACCGCCGGCGGACCGGACGGTCTCCACCGCCCTGGTCAGGGGCAGGCGGTCGTCGCCGGCCCGGGCCCGGGCCACCGGGTCGGCCTTGGCCGGGCCGGCGGCCAGGACCAGCAGCCGCTCGGCCCCGGTCAGGGCGGCCAGGGTCAGGCTGACCCGGTCGGGGGGCGGCTTGGGGCTGTGGCGGACCGGCACCACCAGCCGGTCGGCGACCTCGACCGCGGGGTGGCCGGGGAACAGCGACAGGCAGTGGCCGTCCTCCCCCACCCCCAGCCAGACGACCTCCAGCCGCGGCGTCCCGCCGGCCGCGGTCGGGAGGGTGGCCAGGGCCGCCTGGTAGGCGTCGGCGCCTGCCTCAGCCCCCAGCTCGCCCGGCGGGCGCAGCAGGTGGTGGAGGGGGACGGGCACGTGGTCCAGCAGGGCGGCGGCCGCCTGGCCCCAGTTGGACTCGGGATCGTCCACGGGCACGCAGCGCTCGTCGCCCATGGCCACCCGGACCCGGTCCCACTCGACCCCGCCGCGCAGGTCGTGGGCGGCCAGGCGCCGGTAGGCGGCCACCGGCGTGCCCCCGCCGGTCAGCACCCAGGTGGCGGTGCCGTGCGCCTCCACCGCCGCCTCCAGGTCGGCCACCGCGGCCCGGGCGGCCGCCTCGGCCAGCTCGCCCGGCCCCTCGACGACCTGGACCCGGTCCACGCTCACGCCGGCGCCAGGGCGGCCGCCTGGGCCAGGGCGTCCTCGAACACCCGGTCGCGGCCGAAGAGCTGGAGCTCCTGGCCGAGGCCGGCCGGGCCGGTGGAGGGGTCGGGGCTGCGGCCGACCTTGCGCCGCCCGGTGGGCTGGCCGGGGGCCTCGACGGTGGCCACCAGGTGGCCCGGTGGGGCCTCCACCCGGACGCTGGCCGGGCCCTCGTCGATCTCCATCTCCAGGTGGACCCGGGTCAGGTTGGAGGAGCCGATGGCCGCCACCACCCGGGCCTGGCAGGTCCCGGCGGGGGTGCGGTAGCCGGCGACCAGCTCGTCGCCCTCCTGGTGGGCCCCGTCCAGCTCCCAGCCGAGCCGGGAGGCGAACCAGCCGACCAGCTCCAGCCCGGCCGTGGGCTCGACCGAGTCGACCCGCAGCCAGCGGGCCTGGTCGAGGGCCGGGCGCAGCTGCGGCCCGCCGAAGGGGGCGGCCAGCAGCTCCCGCCAGGGGGTCAGCCGCCCCCAGGCGCAGTCGGTCACGGCCGGCTCCAGCACCCCGACGGTCGCGTGCAGGCGGCCCAGGTCGGCCACCGGGTCGGCGAAGGCGGCCGAGTCGACGATCAGCCGGTCGGTGACCGAGGTCAGCTCGGCGAACACCTGCTGGTCGAACGGCGGCGTCCCCTGCCACCAGGTGAACACCGGCAGCTCGGGCAGCAGCAGGGGCAGGACGACCGCGGTCAGGTGGCTGGGGTGGACGTTGGTCTGGACCACCACCTCCTCCCAGACCACCTCCGGCCCCTGGTCGGGGCGGCGGTTGACCACCCGGGCCCAGGAGCGCACCCCCTGGCGGCCCTCGGGGGGCTCGGCGATCAGGACCACGCAGCGGGAGGGGGCGCGGGCGCCCAGCTCCTCGACCGCGGCCAGGGCCCGCTGACCGGCGGGCCGGTTGGGGGTGACCACGACCAGGTTGGCCACGCTCGCCCGGACCACCGCCCCGCCGCCGTTGCCGCCCAGGCTGCGCTGGCGCTCCAGGGCCAGCTCGATGTCGCCCGGCGCGACCTCCTCGAACGTCTCGGCCGTCATGGCCGGCGCCAGCGGCGGCCGGGGCGGCCCCGGGCGATCAGCTCGTCGGCGGCCTTGGGGCCCCAGCTGCCGGCCTCGTAGCTGGGGAACCCGGGGGCCGGCCCGGCGGCCCACCGGTCCAGGATGGGCTGGACGGCCTGCCAGGCCTGCTCGACCTCGTCCCAGCGGGGGAACAGGGTCGGGTCGCCCAGCATCACGTCCAGCAGCAGCCGCTCGTAGGCGTCGGGCAGGTCGTCGGAGAACGAGGTGCCGTAGGAGAAGTCCATGTTGACCGAGCGGACGTCCATCGACGGGCCCGGCACCTTGGCCCCGATCCGCATGGTGATGCCCTCGTCGGGCTGGATCCGCAGCACCAGCGCGTTGGGCTCCAGCCCGTCCTGGGCCGCCTCCCCGAAGGGCAGGTGGGGGGCCGACCTGAACTGGACCACGACCTCGGTGGCCCGCTTGGGCAGGCGCTTGCCGGTGCGGACGTAGAACGGCGTGCCCGCCCAGCGCCAGTTGTCGACCCGCAGCTCGGCGGCCACGTAGGTCTCGACCACCGAGTCGGGGTGGACGTCGGGCTCGTCGCGGTAGCCGGGGACCTCCATGCCGTCGATCCAGCCCGGCCCGTACTGGCCGCGGACCACGTCGGCGTCGACCGCCTCGCCCTCCAGGCGGCGCAGGGCCTTGAGCACCTTGGCCTTCTCGTTGCGGACGTCCTCGGGCTCGAAGCTGGCCGGCGGCTCCATGGCGATCAGGGCCAGCACCTGGAGCTCGTGGTTCTGGAAGATGTCGCGGATGGCCCCGGCGGTCTCGTAGAAGTTGCCCCGGTGCTCGATCCCCAGCGACTCCGACACCGTCACCTGGACGTGGTCGACGTAGTGGTGGTTCCAGACCGGCTCGAAGATCCCGTTGGCGAAGCGGAAGGCGATGATGTTCTGGACGCTCTCCTTGCCCAGGTAGTGGTCGATGCGGAAGACGTCGCGCTCGGGGAACACGGTGGTGACGAGCTCCTGGAGCTCGCGGGCCGAGGCCAGGTCGTGGCCGAAGGGCTTCTCCACCACCACCCGGGAGAAGCCCCGGTCCCAGCCGCGGCCGCCCAGGCCGGCCTTGCCGATCCCGGCGATGGTGTCGTGGAACAGCTTGGGGATCAGCGACAGGTAGAACAGGCGGTTGCCGTCGGTGCCGTGCTCGCGGTCGAAGCGGTCCAGCAGGTCGCCGATGTGGCCGTAGGTGCCGGGGTCCGAGGACGACCCGGGGATGTAGTGCAGCCGGCCGGCGAACGACTCCCACACCTGGTGCTGGATGGGCTGGGTGCGGGAGAACTCCTCGACCGCCTTGCGCATGTCGGCCCGGTACTCCTCGTCGGAGTACTCGGTGCGGCTGGAGCCGACGAAGGCGAAGTTCTGGGGCAGCAGCCGGTGCAGCTCCAGGTTGTAGAGGGCGGGGACGATCTTGCGGTGGGCCAGGTCGCCGGAGCCGCCGAACACCACCATGGCCGTGGGCGGCGGGGCCGCCCGGACCCGCTCCCCCGCCGCCAGGGGATTGTCGACCATCAGCGGCTCAGCTTCTGCCGCTTGGCCTCGATGGTGTCCACGGCGCCGTTGTAGCTGTCCTCGAACTTCTCGACCCCCTCGCGCTCCAGCCGGTCGCCGATGTCGTCCTCGTCGATGCCGAGGGCGGCCAGGTCGCTCCAGAGCCGGTGGGCCCGGTCCATGCCCTCGGTGGCCGTCTGGCCGCGGACCTCGCCGTGGTCAGCGAAGGCCTCGATGGTCTCGATGGGCATGGTGTTGACGGTGTCCCGGGCGACCAGCTCCTCCACGTACAGCACGTCGCGGTACTCGGGGTTCTTGGTCGAGGTCGAGGCCCACAGGGGCCGCTGCACCCGGGCGCCCCCGGACGCCAGCTCCTCCCAGCGCGGCCCCTGGAAGGCCTGCTGGAACACCTCGTAGGCCAGCTTGGCGTTGTCGATGGCGGCCGTGCCCAGGCGGGCCCGGGCCGCCTCGGCCTCGGGGCCGCCCGCCTCGACCAGCGCCTGGAGCTCCTTGTCGACCATGGTGTCGACCCGGCTGACGAAGAACGAGGCCACGCTGGCCACCTCGGTCAGGTCGCCGCCGGCCTCGGCCAGCTGCTCCAGCCCGCCCAGGTAGGCCTCGATCACCTCGCGGTAGCGCTGGATGGAGAAGATCAGGGTGACGTTGACGTTGATGCCGGCGGCCACCGAGGCCCGGATGGCCGGCACCCCGGCGGCGGTGGCCGGGATCTTGATGAACACGTTGGGCCGGGCCAGCTCGTCGAACAGGCGCCGGGTCTCGCGGGTGGTGGCCTCGGTGTCGTCGGCGATGTCGGGCGGCACCTCGAAGGAGATGCGGCCGTCGAGCCCGCCGGTGCGCTCCCAGACCGGCTCCATCTCGGCGGCGGCGGCGCCGATGTCGTCCAGGGCCAGCGACTCGAAGATCCTGCGGGCGTCCAGCCCCTGGCCGGCCAGCCGGGCGATGTCGTCGTCGTAGAACGACCCCTCCCCCATCGCCTTCTGGAAGATGGTCGGGTTGGAGGTCACGCCGACGACACAGAACTGGTCGCGCAGGCGGCGCAGCTCCTCCTTCTGGATCCAGTCGCGGGCGATCGAGTCGACCCAGACGGCGACGCCCTGGTCGGTGAGCTGCTGCAGGCGGGACGTCATCTCCGTCCTCCCTCTCTCTTCCTCAGTCCTTGCCGTCGAGGCGGCCGAGCAGCTTCCTGGCCCGGTCGGCCACGTTGTCGGGGGTGAAGCCGAACTTCTCCAGCACCACCTGGCCGGGGGCCGAGGCGCCGAAGTCGTCCCTGGACACGACCTCGCCGTGCTCGCCCACCCAGCGGCTCCAGCCGAAGCTGGACGCCGCCTCCACGGCCAGCCGGGCCGGCACGTCGGGGGGCAGCACCTGGTCGCGGTAGCCCTGGTCCTGGTCCTCGAACAGCTCCCAGCAGGGCATCGACACCACCCGGGTCGGGACCCCGCCGGCCTGGAGCCGGTCGCGGGCTTCCAGGGCGACCCACACCTCGGAGCCGGTGGCGATCAGGACCAGCCGGGGCGTGCCGCCGTCGGCGTCGGCGAGCACGTAGGCGCCCCGGTGCAGGCCCTCGGCGCCGGCGTGGACGGTCCGGTCGATCGGGGGCAGGTCCTGGCGCGACAGGGCCAGGGCGGTGGGGCCGTCGGTGCGGGCGATGGCCGCCCGCCAGGCCTCGGCCGTCTCCGGCCCGTCGGCCGGGCGCATCACCCGCAGCCTGGGCATGGCCCGCAGGCTGGCCAGCTGCTCGATCGGCTGGTGGGTGGGGCCGTCGCCGCCCAGGCCGATGGAGTCGTGGGTCCACACGTACACCACCGGCAGGTCCATCAGGCAGGCCAGGCGCACGCTGGGCCGCATGTAGTCGGAGAAGATCAGGAAGGTGGCCGCGTACGGGCGCAGCCCGCCGTGCAGGGCCAGGCCGTTGCTGATCGCCCCCATGCCGTGCTCGCGGATGCCGTAGTGGAGGTTGCGCCCGACCTCCTCGGGGCCCAGGCTGCCGCCATCCTCGATGTCGGTCTTGTTGGACTCGGCCAGGTCGGCCGAGCCGCCGAGGAAGGTCGGCAGCGTGGCCGCGATGGCGTTGATGCACTCCTGGGAGGCCGAGCGGGTGGCCTGCTTCTTGGGCTCGG
>Ga0307296_10001360_pt1 | contig 12234 bp, 16 predicted proteins | sample ER_DNA_153_FD_194467 | JGI IMG/M metagenome (GOLD analysis project Ga0307296, IMG submission 194467) | Bulk soil microbial communities from the East River watershed near Crested Butte, Colorado, United States - ER_DNA_153 | ecosystem: Environmental > Terrestrial > Soil > Floodplain | place... | reverse complement strand
GGGAGCTCGAAACGGAAGATCTTCGGTGTGGATGCCCGGGAAGAGCTGCCGCAGCGCGCGCGGGTTGACGACTGCTCCTGAAAGGAGGTGCGCGCCCGGCGCTTTGCCCTTCTCGACCACCGCAACGGGGACCTCGCCGAGGCGTTCGCGCAGATCGGGCCGCTCCTCGAAGAGCTGTGCCAAACGGATGGCTGCGGCCAGCCCGGCCGGACCCGCGCCGACGATGAGCGCACCGACCTCAATCCGTTCGTCCGACGGATCCGAAGGCTCCGCCACGAACTCCTCGGGGTCGAAGGGCGGGGGAAAGTCGGCGGGACGAACGCTCATCCGCTCACCCGCCCTTCCGCGCCTTCACGAGCTCCGTCAGCTTCGGAACGATCTCATGCACGTCGCCGATGACGCCGAGGTCCGAGTACTCGAAGATGGGCGCGTTGGGATCCTTGTTGATCGCGACGATCGTGCCGGAGCTCTGCATCCCCACCTTGTGCTGGATCGCGCCGGAGATCCCGCAGGCGATGTAGAGCTTCGGCGCGACCGTCTTGCCCGTCTGACCGACCTGGCTCGCGTACGGATACCACCCGGCGTCAACGACGGCTCGGGTCGCCGCGACCGCGCCGCCGAGTGCCTTGGCGAGATCCTCGACAAGCGAGAAGTTCTCCGGCTTGCCGAGCCCGCGCCCGCCGGCGACGATCACCTCCGCCTCCTCGATCGACGGCCCCTGGCTCTCCTCGTGAGCCTGCTCGACCATGGTCGCCTGCTTCGACCAGTCCTGGATCTCGACCGGCACCTTCGTCACCTCAGCGGAGCCCCCGGCCTCCGAAGGCTCGAACGTCCCCGAGCGGATCAGAGCGAGCCGCGGCTCGCTCTTCCAACCCACATCGACGATGACCGTGTCCTGGAGCGCTGGGCGCTTGCCCACGAGCTTGCCGTTCTGACGCTCGAGATCGACGAGGTCCCAGTTCAGGCCCGCATCGAGACGGCCCGCAAGGCCTGCCGCGACGTCCGCAGTGAGAACGGACGCCCCGAACAGAACGGTGTCGAAGCCCTCTGACTCGACGAGCTTGGCCAGGACGTCGACCCGCGGCTGCGGAAGCGGCGCCTCGAGCGCAGGATCGTCCGCGACAAAGACGCGACCGGCGCCGTGCCGGCCGACTTCTTCCGCGAGGCCCTCCACCCCCGCCCCGCACAGCACGGCCACGACATCGTCGTCGAGCTTCGCGGCCTTGGCGAGCACGCCGAGGGAGCCCTTAACCAGCTCGCCCTCGTGATCCTCGACGTAGACGAGGGTCGGCACTAGACCAGCTTCTTCTCTGCGAGATAGTCCACGATCGCCTGCGCCGCATTGCCGTCGTCCTCGATGCGGCGGCTCTCTGCGCGCGGCGGCGGCTCGCCGACGGCATAGACCTCCGTGCGGGATCCCTCCTCGCCGACATCGCCGGCCGTCAGGCCGAGATCGGCGACGGTCGCGCTGTCCTGGGGCTTCTTCTTCGCTCCCATGATCCCCTTGAGCGAGGGGTAGCGCGGATCGTTGATTGCATCGGAGACCGCGACCACGCAGGGAAGCGGCGCCTCGATGACGTCGTAGCCGTACTCCGTCTGACGCTTCACCTTCGCCTTCCCGTCAGAGAGGTCGAGGCTCGCTGCCTGGGAGATCAGGGGAAGCTGGAGACGGTCGGCGACTGCAGCGCAAAGGACCGCGCCGTCGGAGTCGCTCCCCTGCTGGCCGAAGAGAACCAGGTCGGCTTCCTCCCGCTCCACTGCCTTCGCCAGGGCCTTGCTCGTCGCCACGAGGTCCGACCCCGCGAACGGATCGTCGGCGATGTGGACGGCCCTGTCCGCGCCGATGGCAAGCGCCTTGCGCAGGGAGTCGGCGGCCTTCGGAGGGCCCATGAGGACGGCGACCACCTCTCCCTCCCCACCCTGCTCCTTCACGCGCAGCGCCTCCTCGAGCGCATGCGTGTCGAACTCGTTCAGAGCCCCGGGGACGCTCCGGTCAAGCCGGAAAGTCTGGGGATCGATCCGCTTCGGCGCCGAGGCGTCGGGCACTTCCTTCACGCAAACGACGACTCTCATTTACAGCGACGCCCTTCCTCGCACGCCGACGCGCCCGACTGCTGCACCGCGTTGCCTCGCGGCGTCCCCAGTCGCGCCCGTAGCCTCCAGCTACGAACGCTCCTTGCGTCCTTGCGAGTCTCGCGGTTCGCAGCCGGAACGGGCCAGCCTGCTCCCAAGGTGGTCGCCACGGGGGGCGATCCTATCCACTAAGAGTTCGCTTCAGACTGAGGCTCGTCGCCGGGGCACGATGCCGGCGGCACAGCTCTCATGCTGGAACGAGCGCTTTAGGAGTCGGGTCTTCCTGCCGAAGGCTCTGTTAAGGTTCCGCCCTTCGCGCGCGAACCGGAGCATTTTGAGGAGCCACCGGACGACAGCCCGAGGCCTGCTTTTCCTACTTTTGGTTGGGGCGTTCGCGGGAACCGCGAAGGCGGCTACCGTCCCGGCCGTGATCGCATTCCCGGTGGTCGGGAACGTCACGTTCACGGACGACTTCGGCGCGCCTCGCCCTCAGGGCCCCCACCAGGGAAACGACATCATGTCGCTCCGTCATCAGCCGGCAGTCGCGTTCGAGGCGGGCAAGGTCGAGAAGCACTTCCGGACTCTCGCGGGCAATTGCATGCTCTACCTCCACGGCGCCTCCGGGATGACCTACGTCTACATCCACCTGAACAACGACTTGACCGCTGCGAATGACAACCTCGGCGGCTGCAAGAACGGGGTCGCCTACGCGCCGGGGCTGGCGACGGGTCAGTCGGTGCGCCGCGGGCAGCTCGTCGGTTACGTCGGCGACTCGGGTGACGCGAACGGCGGGATGCCCCATCTTCATTTCGAGGTGCGCCGACCCACCGGCGTCGCGATCGACCCGTACCCGTACCTCCTCAGGGCCACTCGCCTCCTCTATCCGCAGCCGGCCTCCGTCGTCCCGATCTATCTCGTCTTCCGCAAGGCGAAGGTCGTAGCGGTGGGCGACGGGACCATCACGATCGCCACGCGCCGCATCCGGGTCTCGAGCCAGACGACCTCGTATCCCCTGCAGCGCACGCTTGTCCTCACTGTGTCGACTGGAGCGATCATCGAGCGGTCTACAACTTCCGGCCGACTAGTAGCGACCCTCGCGAGCGCCAGCGTAGGGATGGTCACGCGCATCTCGACATTGACATTCGCGCCCTCGTGGGCGACGCAGCGGGGCGGGGCGGGCGTGCTCTCTGCGAACCGTATCCTGCTCGGCGCGGGCTAGAGCCCTAGTCGGGCAAAGCCGCCCGGAGTTCGCGCGCGGCGCCCTCCGGGTCCGGTGAATCCACGATGGCCCGCACGACCGCAATCCGGCGGGCACCGGCCGCGACGACCGCCGCGACGTTCGACGAGTCGATCCCGCCGACCGCGAACCACGGAGCACGGGCGCGCTCGGCGGCATAGCCGACGAGCTCGACACCGACCGCTGCGCGACCGGCCTTCGTCGGCGTCTCGAAGACAGGGCCCACGGCGATGTAATCCGCGCCTGCGGCATCGATTTCCCGGCGTGCGTGGGTCGAGAGCCCGACGCCGAGGCCGAAGCGCCGTGCTGCATCGACCGGCAAGTCGTCTTGGCCAACGTGGACGTAGTCGGCGCCGCAGAGCACGGCGAGGTCGGGGCGGTCGTTGACTACGAGCGGTACGCCCAGCCGGCGGGTGACTGCCCGGGCTGCCCCGAGAGCGCGCAGGAGATCGCCGTCAGACAGAGCTCTGTCGCGCACCTGCACGATGTCGACGCCGCCGCTGATGGCGGCCTCGAGAAAAACCTCTAGGTCCGGCCGCGCCGGTGTGACGAGGTAGAGGCGCCTATCCGCCGGCGACGGGGCGTGCGACAACGAGGCTGTCTCCGCTTGCAAGCTGCACCTCCCCGTAGCGAGCCCGTTCTACGGGCTCGCCGTTTCGTTCGACGAGCGCGTAGCGCCCTTGGAGGCCGAGCCGCTCGAGCAGGCCGGCCACCGTCTCGCCAGGCTCGATCGGCTCCTGCCGGCCGTTCACCAGGACGCCGGTCAAACCGTCCCGCCGATGGGGCTGGAAGGCACCGCCGCTTCCTGCTCTTCCATGATCCTGGCGACGTGCGCGGTGCGACCGGCTTCGACCGCCAACCGAAAGGCGCGCGCCATCTCGGGCGGATCGCCCGCGCGGGCGATCGCGGTGTTGACGAGCACCGCGTCGGCTCCCATCTCCATCGCCTCCGCGGCATGGGAAGGCGCGCCGAGGCCGGCGTCGACGACGACCGGCACCTCGGCCTGTTCCACCATGATCCGGATCGCGTCGCGCAGCTTGAGGCCCCGCCCACTCCCGATCGGAGCGGCGAGCGGCATGACCGTCGCGCACCCGGCCTCCTCGAGCTTCTTCGCGAGCACCGGGTCCGGAAGCATGTAGGGGAGGACGGTGAAGCCCTCCGCGACGAGCGTCTCGGCAGCCCGCAGAGTCTCGACGGGATCCGGGAGGAGATACCTCGCGTCCGGGATGACCTCGAGCTTGATCCAATCCGGGAGCCCGCCAGCGCGCGCGAGCCTCGCCATTCGCACCGCCTCCTCGGCCGTCTCGCAGCCGGAGGTGTTCGGCAGGAGCAGGATGTTCTCCGGGAGGAAAGCCGTGATGTCCTCTCCCGGCTCGTCGAATTCGATTCGGCGAACCGCCACGGTCACCATCTCGGCGCTCGAGGCGGCGATCGCGTCACGCATGACCGCGAAGCTTTCGTACTTTCCTGTCCCCAGGATGAGGCGGGAGCCGAAGCTCCGCCCGGCGATCATCAGCGCGTCTCCCACGCCTTCAAATTAGCTGCTTCGAGAGCCTCTAGCGGCCACGGAACCTCGGCTCGCGCTTCTCGACGAACGCAGCCATCCCCTCCTTTTGATCGTGGGAGGAGAACGCCATCGCGAAGAGCCGCGCCTCGAGTTCGAGGTTCCCGCGGTGATCGCCCTGGAGCGCCTGGTTGACGGCCTCCTTTGCATAGGCGAGCGCGAGCGGGCTCTTCGCCGCGAGCCCCTGGGCGAGCTCGCCCGCTTTCACAACCAACTCGCCCGGCTCGTAAACCGCGTTGACGAGGCCGTGCTCGAGCGCCTCGGCAGCGTCCACCGGGCGGCCGGTGAAGATGAGCGCCTTCGCGAACCCGAGTGTCGTCGTCCGCGCGAGACGGACGCTCCCTCCCCAGCCTGGGAGGATCCCGAGGTTGATCTCCGGCTGGCCCAGCTTGGCGGTCGCCGACGCCACCCGCAGGTCGCATGCGAGGGCCAACTCAAGGCCGCCGCCCAGCGCATAACCGTTGATCGCGGCGATTGTCGGCTTCGGCATCGTCTCGAGCAACCGCCCGCACGCCTGGCCGAGCTCCCCCCAACGCCGGGCCTCGAGGACGCCGAGAGCCTGCATGTACTTGATGTCGGCGCCGGCGATGAACGCCTTCTCGCCCGCGCCCGTGAGGACGACCACGCGCACGTCCTCGTCGCCCGCGAGACTCTCGAGGGTCTCCCGCAGAGCACCGGCGTGCTCGAGATCCAGCGCGTTGAGGGCATCGGGACGGTTTACGGTTACGGTCGCAACGCCGCCGTCGCGCTCGAGATCGATCGCCATTGGAGGCTACGCCTCGACGGGAACGTGCTCTTTGAGGAAGGTCACGATCTCCGAGACGGGCGCTCCAGGAGTGAACACTTCCGCCACGCCCTGCTTTTTCAACTCCTCGACGTCCGGCTTCGGGATCGTCCCGCCTACCAACACGAGAATGCCGTCGACGCCGCTGTCCTTCAGACCCGAGAGGATCCTCGGCACGAGCGTCATGTGCGCGCCCGAGAGGATCGAGATGCCGACGGCGTCGGCGTCCTCCTGGATCGCCGTCTCGACGATCTGCTCGGGCGTCTGGTGTAGGCCGGTGTAGATGACCTCCATCCCCGCGTCCCGCAGGGCTCGCGCGATGATCTTCGCGCCCCTGTCGTGACCATCCAAGCCGGGCTTGGCGATCACGACCCGGATTTTCCTGGCCACGTCGGCAAGTATATGGAGGTGCAACTGACCGTCATCGGGTCCTCGCCAGCGTGGCCGAACCCCGGGGGCGCGCAGTCGGGCTACCTCGTGGAGGGACCCGGAAAGCTACTGCTCGACTGCGGCCCTGGCGTTCTCGGGCGCCTGCGCGAACACGGGAGTGCGCCCGACGCGATCGCCATCACCCACTTTCATCTCGACCACTGGGGCGACCTCGTTTCGTGGGCATGGCTGAACGCGTACGGGCCCGAAGAGCACAGGCTCCGCGCCGCTCTCTGGCTTCCGCCCGGCGGGATCGACGATCTGGCGACTTTTGCCTCGCTGTGGGGCAACGACCGCATGTTCGAAGAGGCATTCGAGCTACACGAGTACAGGCCCGACACACCGTTCAAGGCGGCGGGCTTCGAGGTGTCCGCGCATCGCCTGCCGCACTACAAGCTCGAGGCGTACGGCTTTCGCGTGCAGGAGGGTGACAAGGTTCTCGCCTACTCCGGTGACTGTGCACCGACCCCGGAGCTGGCCGACCTCGCGCGCGGAGCTGACCTCTTCGTTTGCGAAGCCACACTCGCCCACGGTGACAGGGACGGTGTTCCACGAGGTCATCTGTCCGCCGAGGAAGCACTTGCGGCCGCCGACGGTCCGATCCTCTTGACTCACCGCCCCGCCGAGCTGCCGTCTCCAGACGGCGTCCCGCTCGCCCACGACGGCCTCGTCGTGGACGTCTGAGGGTTTGACAACCCCGCAATACCGGGTGATCATCAAATGCGGGAGGAGAGTTGTCTGCGGGAGGGGCCTTTCAATGCAGTACCACAATCAATGGTTCGCGCTGGTGATCGAGCGACCACCGTCCTTGGTCCTGCATGCCGGCTGAGCGCGATCCGGCGGTCTCCACGGATTCGCCCTCCAAGGGCGGCCAGGTGCGGGCCGACCCTGACGTTGTCGCACAGCGTCTCGGCGACGAAGTCGTCGTGGTCCACCTGCGGACAAATGAGATCTTCATTCTCAACCGCACGGGAGCCCGTTTTTGGGAGCTTGTCGAATCCGGGTCCGATCTTGACTCCGTGAGAGAAAAGATGCTCGCCGAATTCGATGTCGAAGAGACCGAGCTTGCTGCGGAACTCGAAGATTTTGTCGCCCACCTTTCACGAGCGGAATTGATCAATGTCGACCACAGCTCCTGAGCTCGCGCCAATCTGGGCCGATTCGATCCCGAGCTGGATCGTCGGAGTTCGTCCCGGGAACAGGACTGCAGAGCCCGAGATAATTGAGGGACCCGGAAGTGCGCCGGAAATCGCGAGGATCGATTCCTGCCTCGCCGCATTCGACGGGGTTCTCTTCAACGACGAAGAATTGCGTCGCGCATTCCCTGCGCGCGGCGGCGAGGACACCGACGCAGCTCTCGTCCTGCGGGTCTACCTCGAGGAAGGCGAACGGTTCGCAGAGCAGCTGAACGGGCGGTTCTCACTCGTTGTCTGGGACGGGCGGACCGGCGAGGCCCTGGGCGTGCGCGACCGCATGGGCCTGGTTCCGCTCTTCTACTCGCAGGCAGGCGAGAGCGTCCTCTTCTCCAATTCGATCGACACGCTCATCGGGCATCCCGCAGTTCCCGAAACGGTCAATCGGCGCCTCCTTGCCCTCCACGTCTGGCCCGCCTGGTGGATCGAGGAAAAGGACGAGACCTACCTCGAAGCGGTGAAGCGGGTCGTGGCGGGCACCGTTCTGCGGTTCCACCGGGGCGGGAAGGAATCCCGGCGGTACTGGAACCCAGCCCCCCTTGGCGAGGAGGTCGACTGGGTCGACGACGACGAGGCGATGGAGCGCTTCGTGGCGACGCTCTCGCAGGCCGTCGAGCGCGGTCTACGTCGCGGCCCGGCGACCATCTGCCTGAGCGGAGGCCTCGATTCCATCAGCATTGCGAGCTACGCGGTCGAGATTGCCGAGCGACAAGGATGGGCGACTCCGCAGGCCCTGTCCGTTGAATTTCCCGACCCCGACAACCTCGGCGAGGCGGACGTCCAGAGGCTCGTCGCGAAGCGTCTCGGGATGCCACAGCTCATGCTGCCTCTCGAGGAGGCTCTAGGCGGTCGCGCGCTTCTCCCGCTGGCACTGGAGGTAAGCCGCACCTGGCCCGTCCCCTTGCTTGGGATCTTCAGCCCGGCTTACTCGATGCTCATCGAGGAGGCGAAGTCCCGCGGAACCCAAGTCGTCATGACAGGTGCGGGCGGGGACAATTGGCTCGCCGTGACACTCGACTATGCGGCCGACCGCATCGCGCGTTTGGACTTCGTTGCAGTCTGGCGCCTCTGGTACATGATGCAGCGCTCGTACCGCGTCCCCCGCGTTTTCCTCCTTCGCAAAATCCTATGGAAATACGGGTTACGCAACGTGCTCGCCTCCCTCGAGCAACATGCCCTGAGCCGCGTCGCGCCCGGGATCCTCAGGCGGCAGACGACCACCAGCGCAGAGAGGTCGATGCCGCCGTGGCTCGCGCCTGACCCAGCGCTGCGCAGCGAGCTCCTCGAGCTCGCGGTGGCAAAACGAATGGAGCTGAAGCCAAAGCCCGGAGATTTCTACACCAACGAGATTCGGCGTGGACTCGATCATCCAATTCAGGCCGTCGATCTCGAAGAGTCGTTCGAGAAGGGTCGACGCATGGGTGTCGAGATCTGGATGCCGTATTTCGATCCTGATCTCGTTGATCTTCTTTGCCGCATACATCCCCGAGTCCTGACGAAGGGAAATCGAAGCAAGTCCCTGGTTCGTGAGGCAATGGCGAGTCGTGTCGCCGGTCTCGGGATCGAAAAGCAGAAGAAGATCACGACCGGGAACTTCTGGCCCAAGAAACTCGAGGAGGCTACAGACGTCTGGAACGGCCTCGGAGGAGTGCAGGCACTCGGAGAACTAGGCGTAGTCGACGCGGACCTTCTCGACGAGAAAGTGAAAAAGATGCTTGCAGAAGGGCAGAAGGCCGCGGTACCTTTTATCTGGGAGATACTTGACCATGAGGCGTGGGTGCGGGCGCGGCTCTAGTCTTGGGAGAGGAGGTGACGACCAAATGACCAGCAAACAACCTTGGGAGCCGATGAAGGTGACTCGGACCGGGGACGTCGGAGACGTACTTCAGGCGAGCACGGGAGGTGGCAAGTCGCCCGTGCCGGTGAACCCCGACCACGGCATGGAGGTTCCCAACAGTCCTCCAGGCCAGGAGAAATAAGCACACCGCGGCAAGAGCTCGTGACGCCAGAGCGGGGTGAGACGCCGAGGTGACGAGCTCGTATGTGCCGAGGCTGGTGATTCTGGATTCCAACTCGGCGTCCCCTGTTGCAGAGAGTCCGGGGGACGCCGAGGTTGAGGAGTGGCATGACAAGGACGGGAATGTCGTCGGCCACGCCTTCGCCAGCGATGGAACGCATGTCGTCGAGCTCGACGGCGTCGCTCGTTTCACCGTGAATGCAGGGTCGCCCGAGGTGACGGCGCTCCCTGCCCCCGGCGTAGCCGAAAGTCTCGTGGCCGAGTACTTTCGACGCTGGATCCTGCCTGTTGCGGCGCACATCGGCGGCCTCGAGGTCCTGCACGCCAGCGCAGTCGTTTCGCCGACAGGAGTCGTGGCATTCGCTGCCGCCTCCGAGGCCGGTAAGTCCACGATCGCCTATGGACTCGCCGGCCGCGGCTATGAAACCTGGACGGACGACGCTCTGGCCTTTGACGTGCTCGCCGGGGCTCCCCATGCCTTCCCGCTTCCTTTTCGCCTCCGTCTCCGGGCAGCGTCTGCCACCCATTTCGGGCTCGAGCCGGCGACCGGCGGGACGATCGCGGGCGAGTCCGAGGCCGCTGGTGATCCCAAGCCGATTGCAACCGTCTTTCTCCTGGAACGACAGCCGTCGGGTCCGCCCGTCGAGATCGAGCGCGTCGACCCGCTCGAGGCATTTCCGACACTCGTCGAGCGCTCGTACCACTTCGGATCGGAAGACAGTGAGCGCAAGCGCGCCATGGTCTCCCGATACCTCGAGCTGGCGACGGCAGTTCCCGTGTATCGACTCAACATGGCCACCGGGCTCGAGCACCTGAGTGCTGTCCTGCACGCGGTTGAGGGGTCCCTGTAGTGGGACGGGCCTGGACCGCTCTGAGGACCTCGGTCACTTCTCCGAGCGATGCGTGGCTGCTGGCACGGATGGCGGCGTGGGCGCCCGGTCTTCTCGTCCTCAAGCGGACCGTCCCCCTACCTCGACTCGTCGCGCTCATGGAGACGCGCCCGCGCCGGCCATCGCGCGACCTCGAGCTCGAAGGGCGGATCGCCCGCATGGCCCGCCTCCTCTACCGGGGACGCCCGGGAACATTCCGGGACAACTGCCTGGAGCGGAGCCTCCTCACGTATCGATTTCTCGGTCGTGTAGGGGCCGATCCCGAGCTCGTCGTGGCCATGCGCAAGGGTGAGGAGGGCGTTCGAGGCCATGTCTGGGTTACCGTCGAGGGTCGTCCCGTCCACGAAGAACCTGCGGAGCTCGAGCCCTACGTCCCCGTCATATCCTTCCGCGGCGGCGAGCTTCGGCGCTCAGCGCGCGGCGCGGCGGGCCCGCTGCCAGGCAAGGAGCGCGGGAGCAAGACGAAGCAGTAGCCAGACCGGCCGCCAGACGTACGCGGCTGCGAGTCCGCCCGGCCCGCGCCGCGCGAGCGGCATCCAGGCCCGCATGAACGCAGCGGAGGGGAAGAGCTCGCCGGCGAGTAGCCGGGCCCGCGGGCCCGCCCCCGGAGTCTGGAAGAAGCGGTAGAGGCCGAGCGCGGTCGGCGGTGGGGTTCCCGCTCGGAGCGCCGCCTCAACAGAGCGCGCCTCGGCGACTCCTGTCGACCCAGCGACCTCCCGGCCCGCGGGAAGAAGGCGAAGCCCGGTGAGGAAGGCCGCCTCGGCATGCAGGCGGAGGGCCAACCGAGCGGCGTCCCCCCAGGCTTCCTCGGGGAGGCGTTCCAGCGCCTGCGCGAGATCCTGAAGAGGCTTCGCGTCTCCCGCGCCGTGCTGGGCGGCGTGGAGCACGACATGCAGGGTCCTCCCCGCCTGCGAGAGCATGGCGACCTCGCCCCCACGGAGAGCGAGCGGTTCTGTCTCCGCCGTGAGCGCCGCCCAGGCTTCCTCGGGCCTGACTCCCACTCCGACGATCAGCCGATGGAGATCGACGGTCACTTGATCGTGATGGCGAAGGAGAAGCTCCGCGTGAGCGTCGCTGTGGACCCTCTCGAAGCCGAGTCCCGACAGCACGCGGAGGGAGCGGCGGAGGTCGCCGGGCGCGACGAGCAGGTCAAGATCGGAGTAGGGCCGAAACTCCTCCTCGGCGTAGACCCAACGCGCGACCGAAGGGCCCTTTAGAAGCACGCTCTCTACCCGCCCGTCGCGGAGCTTGTCCGTGACCTCCACCGCCGCGGCGTCGAGGACGAGCATGCGAGCCACATGACCGGCTGGACTGACGGAAAACTCGGGAAAGGCCACGGCTCAGTATTGACCTAATGGTCGGCTAAGCGGGAAGAGAGATCGTTCGGCCACAGTGCTGCAGATCCTCATCGAGGTGGGTCGCGAGCAGAACGGCCGCTTCGGGGCGGCGGTCCAGCGCGCCCCAGAAGCGCGCACGGGCGTCGACGTCCAGCGATCTCGTCGGCTCGTCAAGGAGGAGAAGCCGCGGCCCGCCTAGCAAGGCGCGGGCGAGCGCCAGCTGTTGGATCATCCCGGAGGAGCACCGATCGGCACGCTCACGGGCGATGTCACCGATCTGGAGCTCTTCTACGAGCTCACCGACCCGCTCGGCCGCCTCACGCTCGCTGTCGAACCGAAGGCGCGCGAAGAAGAGGAGATTCGCGTAGCCCGACAGCCGAAGATAAAACGAACGCTCCTGAGAGAGCGAGGCGCCAACCAAGCGTCTTGCTTCAATCGCGCCGGCTGTATGTCCGCCCACCTGAATCCGGCCGGAGGTTGGCGTCAGCGTCCCTGCGATGCAGCGGAGAACAGTGGTCTTTCCGGACCCGTTCGGGCCGCCCATCGCGACTCGCTCGCCCGGCGCTACTGCCAAATCGAGAGAGCGGACGACTTCGTGGTCGCCGAACCGCCGATTGAGGCTTTCGATCTTGAGGATGGACCCGTTCCCAGTCACGGTCCTGCGCATTAAAGACCCTCCTGCGGCGTGTTCGGCTGCCGTGGCCCCGTGA
>Ga0307296_10001359_pt1 | contig 12238 bp, 12 predicted proteins | sample ER_DNA_153_FD_194467 | JGI IMG/M metagenome (GOLD analysis project Ga0307296, IMG submission 194467) | Bulk soil microbial communities from the East River watershed near Crested Butte, Colorado, United States - ER_DNA_153 | ecosystem: Environmental > Terrestrial > Soil > Floodplain | place... | reverse complement strand
AAGTAGCTCCTTAGCCGAACGTAAAGGCGTACGCCTCGACGCCCGGGCTGAAGTGCAGCTCGAGCAGGCGGCTCTGGTCCGTCGGCAGGCGCGCGAGTGTGTACAGCCGGCTGCCGCGAACGGGAACGACGCCGACCGGCGTCCCGTCGACCATCACCGCGACCGAGCCATGCCCGCCGAGGACGAGGTGCACGCTCCGGGCCTGGAACCGGAGCCGCAGTTTGGCGCCTGGGCCGGCCACGATCCGCTGGCCCTCGACCTTCCAGCGCCCCCCGTAGGCGAGCTCGTTCGGGTGGAGATCACTGGGCGGCAGGTGGTAGGTGGCGAACCGATCCGGCGTGATCGTCTTCTGCGCGAAGCGGGCCAGGCGCTCGTAGCCGAGGTACGACTCCGGCGTCATCAGTCCCGTCGGCGTCGGATCGGAGAGCTCGTTTGCGACCGGAAGCATCTCGGCGTTCTCGCCGAGGAGCGTTCGGATGCGCGCCTCCGTCGTGTCGTAGGAGCCTTCGCCGAAGTGGTAGTAGCGCAGGTGGCCGCTCCGGTCGATCAGGTACTTCGCCGGCCAGTACTGGTTCCGGAACGCGTTCCAGGTCCCGTAGTCGTTGTCGAGCGCCACCGGGTACGTGACCCCGAGCCGGCGCACGGCGCTGCGGACGTTGCTCGGCACGTGCTCGAACGCGAACTCGGGCGTGTGCACGCCGATCACGACCAGGCCCTTGTCGTGGTACGTCTGGTACCAAGCCTTCACGTGCGGCAGCGTGCGCAGGCAGTTGATGCACGAGTACGTCCAGAAGTCGATCAGCACGACCTTGCCGCGCAGCTGTTTCGACGTCAGCGGCTTACTGTTGATCCAGTTCGTGAGCCCGGTGAGCTGTGGCGCCGGGCCGTAGTTGCGGAGTGACGTCGTCGCCGCGACCTGTCGCGTGTTCCCACGCAGCTTCTGGAGCTGGTTCTGCGCGCTGTTGCTGTCCTCGACCTTGTTCTGAAGCGCCTGGGTGTAGCCGGGAAGCGCCGTCTGGAAGTGGCGGTCGACGTTGAACGCGATCGCGAGCGCGGTCAGCCCGACGACGACGCCGAGTACCTGCCGGATGCGGTGCGCGTGCGGCCTGAGCGCGGTCATGCCGGCGCGGCCGCCGAGCGCGACGAGCAACATCGGGATGGCCGCGCCGATCGCGTAGGCGATGGTGAGCACGATCGCGCGGAAGCCCACGTCCTGCGTCGCTCCGACGACCGTGATCGCCGCCAGCACCGGGCCGGCGCATGGCACGAACACGAGCCCGAGGCTCGCACCGAGCAGCAGTCCGCCCCCGAGATCGCCGCTCGGTCGCCTCGTCAGGCGGAGGAACGGTCGTTGGGCGATCTCCTCGACCCTCGGGAAGAGCAGTGTCGCCGCGACGAGGAACAGGAGCGCGATCGCGAGGTTGCGGAGAAGATCCTCGGGCAATCCGAGCGTCCGCAGGAGCCAGACGCCGAACAGCGTGAAGGCCGTGAAGCTGAGGATGAGCCCGGCGATGATCGCGAATGGCTTGCGGCGGCCTCCGGTCGCGCCGCCCGCGAAGACGATCGGCAGAACCGGGAGCACGCACGGCGAGATTGCCGTGATGAAGCCGGCTGCGAGGCCGATGCCGATCAGGACGAGCATTCGCTCGTAAGCGTAGAGAGCAGGTGGTTAAGCGGGAATTACGACGCTTCGGCGGCCTGCGCGGGCTCCGGCTCTTGCTCGGGCGTGGTGTCGGCCGTGTCGGTCCTCGCCGGCTTGCGCCGCCTGCGCCGTTTCTTCGGCTGAGCGCCGTCCCGGGATTGCTGGCCTGTCTGCGCCTCGCCCGTCTGCTGGCCTTGCTGCCCGCCCTTCTTCTTCCGTCGCCTACGCCTTCGCCTCCCGCTGTGCGCCTTCGGCGGCGGCAGGTTCTCGGCGAGCGCGTACGCGACCTCGGGGAGCGTGCCGATCTTCTCGCGGGCGCCCTCGATCAGCTTCGTCGCGCGCGGCGTGTAGCCGTCGGCCGAAGCGAGGAGAGCGACCCCGACCTCGATCGGCAGCTCGAGCGCTGCGTTCACGAGCTTCGCCGCGTTCTCCTCGTGACGGTGCCCGCGTGAGTTCGCGAGCGCCCCCAGCAACCGCTTCGCCTCCGGGAACTCGGCGCTCACCCGGCGGTCCTGCGCCTTGCGCGTCGCCCGGGCGAGCTTCCACGTCCAGCGGGCGAGGATCTGCTCCGGCGCGTCCGCCTTCCCCTCGCCGATCGCCCGCAGCAGGATCCGGGAGCCCTGGACGCGGTCCTTGTCCCACGTCGCGCCCTGGATGACGAGCGTGACGAGGTCGTCGAAGTCCGCCCGCTCGACGGTCATCGAGACGCGATCGGAGAGCGCCATCATCCGCAGCCTGCGGTTCGGGTTCTCGGCCGCTGCTGTGGCGAGGAACTGCTCCAGGCAGGCCTTGCTCGCCTTGCCGTCCGACAGCTTCTTCACGAAGTCGGCGCGTTCCTCGAAGCGCACCTGGCGGCCGGCGATCGACGCCCAGTAGCGCTGCTCGTCCTCGTCGAGGTACCGCGGGTCGATTCGCTGCCACTCGCGTTGGATGACGGCGAGGCGGCGGCGGACATCGGGCGTCACCGGCACGAGCCACGGCGCGGGCGAGAGCTGGCGTCGCGCGCGGCGGTTCGGACGGCGGCGCGGCGCGGGCGTGACGCGTGCGCCCTCGCGGTAGAAGTCGGCTCCAAGGAGGCTGTGCAGCGAGATCACGCGGTCGTTGTGCGTCGCGCCCTTGTTCACGAAGTCGACGACGATCCCGGCCTCCTTGCGCGGGTGCATGCGCATGATCCGGCCGATGCGCTGCTGGTAGACGCGGCGGCTCGCCGTCGGCGCGAGGTGCATGACCACGGTCGCGCGCGGCGAGTTCCAGCCCTCCGCGAGGAGCATCGCGTTGATCAGGATGTCGATCTCGCCCCGCTCATACGCGGCGAGAATCTCGGCGAGCTTGACCGGAGGCGTGCGCCCGCTGACAGCTTCGGCCTTGAGCCCGGCGGCCCTGAACTCCTTGGCGAGGTTGTACGCGTGGTCGACTCCGGCCGCGTAGACGATTCCGGGCGTCGAGTCGAAGCGATCGCGGTACAGGCTCGCGGCTGCCTGGTTCAGCGCCGTGTGGTCGAGCACGGCCGCGAGTGCGCGCTCCTCGAAGTCGCCGCCCACGATCGGCACGGAATGGATCGCGGCCGCGGGCGGCACACGGAGGTTGCGTAGTGGGGCGATCAGGCCGCGCCGCGCAGCGTCCTGGAGCGGGAGGTCGTCGACGGAAGCCGGGAAGACGTCCGAGACCTGCTTCGCGATCAGCTGTTCGGTCGCGGTCATCCCGATGTAGATCGGGTCGGGGAAGCTGCGGATCGCAAGGCTCGTCTTCTCGCCGAGCGCCGTGTGCGCCTCGTCGGCGATCACGAGCTGGTACGTGTCGCGGCTGACGATGTCGTGGTGCCGCGCGAACCACGCGTACGTCTGGACCGTGATCGGAGACGGCTGGGGCGAGGTCTGGCCCTGCTCGACGATCGGGGTCAGCCGGTCGCCGTAGCCCTCGGCAGCGAGCTCGCGGTTGAACTGGGAGACGAGCAGGCGCCTGTGGGTGAGGATGAGGACGCCCATCGTGCGGGCCGCCTCGACGAACCCGGCGGCGGCGATCGTCTTGCCGGACGCGGTCGGGTGCCGGAACCGGTAGCGGCGAACGGCGCCGGGATCCTCAGCGGGGGACGGCTCCTCGGCGAGCAGTTCCTCGTCGATGACGCCGAAGTCCGCGTCCTCCTCCTCGAGGTCGGCCGGATCGACCTGGCCGTTCGCGCTCCCGTTGCCGTTCAGCGGCTCCTCGGCCTGGCGCTGGTTGGCGGCGATCAGCTCCGTGAGCATCCCGGCGAGCGCGTCCACCTGATGGCGGCGCAGCTCGGTTCCGGACGCGAGGTGCGGAGGCTTCTCGGACAGCACGCGCTCGAGGCCGAGCATGAGCGCGAAGTGCACCTTCCACTGCGAGGACGGCTGCTCGTTGCCGGCCTTGATCTCGGCGAGCGCCGCGTCAAGCGCATTCCGGCGCGCCGTTCCGGCCGCGAGCACCTGCCCGGGATCCTCGTCGTCGTGGAGCAGGGGCTCTCCCGCCCAGTCCCCGGCCGTTCGTGCCGCTGCGACGAGGTCATCAGTCGCAGGAGTTGTTGATAGCTGCTCTGTGGTTTCCTGCATGGAGGCGGCGCTAGTGGCCGCGATGCCTCAGAAATTAGAGAGGGCGCGCTCGGAGTCCCCAATGAGCGTCGCAATTTGAAGCATACCCGATGGGACGGCGCTTCAGGCCTGGCGGGCCGTGAGCTCGAACGTATAGCCGTTTTCGCGTAGGTACGGGGTCAGGCCGCCCATGAAGAACGGGAAGCCGGCGCCGAGCAGGAGCGCCGCGTCGACGTCCTTCGGCGAGGCGACGACGCCTTCCTCGAGCAGGTGCCCGACCTCGTCCGCGAGCGCCTCGAGCACGGCGTCCCGGATCTCTTCGACGCTTCGCACCGGCCCGTCCGGGTTGATCGCGAACCGGTCGGGGAACGCTGCCTGGAGCGTCGCACGCACATGGGTCGCGACCTGCTCGCCGACCATCTGCAGCAGCACCGAAGGCGCCATCGGCAGGCCGAGCATGAGGACGCCCGCGTCCGCCTCCTCGACCGAGTTGCCTCGCTCGACCGACTCGAGGACGACGAGCATCAAGCGCGTCAGCAGCCGGTTGACGACGAAGCCGGGAGCGTCGTTGACGAGCACCGGGCGCTTGCGAAGCGTGTCCGCGACGGACCAGGCGGTCGCTAGTGCGGCGTCGTCGGTCTCGGGCGTGCGGACAATCTCGACGAGCGGCATCAGGGCGACCGGGTTGAAGAAGTGCATCCCGACGAGCCGCTCGGGATGCTCGAGGGTCTCGCCCATCGCGGTGACCGAGAGAGCTGACGTGTTCGTCGCGAGCAGGCACTCGTCCGTGACCACTCCCTCGAGCTCGCCGAAGACCTGTCGCTTCACGTCGAGCTCCTCGAAGACGGCCTCGATCACGAAGTCGCACTGCTCGAAGCCCTCGTAAGACGTCGTGCCTGACGCCTGGGCGGCGAGCGATAGCGCCTGCTCGTGGTCGAGCCGGCCCCGAGCCGCGGCGCCGGCGAGCTCGTCGCGAATCGTCTCGAGCGCGCGATCGACGATCGCCTGGTCGACGTCGCGCAGGACGACGGGAGTGCGAAGCCTGCGCAGGAACAGCGTCGCGAGCTGCGCGGCCATGAGCCCAGCGCCCGCGATCCCGACCTTCGCCACCGTGCGCGGCTCAGCGGACGGGCGGCCGGCTCCGCGGCGGGCGCGCCGCTCGACGAGGTCGAATGCGTAGAGCGACGCTTTCGCCTGCGGCGTGAAGAGCAGGTCGGCGAGCGCCTCCTCCTCGGCCCGGTAGCCCTCCTCGATCGTCCACGCCTGGGCGCCTTCGATGAGGTCGAGCGCCCGGTAGGGCGCCGGCGCCGCGCCGTGTAGGGAATCGTCGAGCTGGCTGCGGGCGCGGGCCATGAGCTCACTCGTCGCCGAGAGGTCGGCGGGGTCGCGGGTCGGCTGCTCGAGCGCGATCGTGATCGCCTCGTCGATCAGCCGCTCCAGCTCGATCACGCGATCGACGAGGCCGACCTCGTGCGCCTGCTCTGCGTTCAGCATCTTGTTCTGGCGCATCGGGTTCGTAACGATCAGCTTCACGGCTGCCTCGGGCCCGATTAGCCGCGGTGCGAGCTGCGTCGCGCCCCAGGCCGGGACGATGCCGAGCAGGCATTCGGGCGACGCGACGTGCCGGACCTCGTCGGCGATCACGCGGTAGTCGCAGTGCAGCGCGAGCTCGACGCCCCCGCCGAGAACGCCGCCGTTGATCGCGGCCACCGTCGGGTACGGAAGCTTGCGGACGCGTGCGAAGAGGTCGTGTCCCGCGCGGCTGCCCTCGATCGCTTGCTCGCGGGTCTCGATGCGTGGGAACTCGTCGAGGTCGGCGCCGCCGGAGAAGCTCCCGGGCTTGCCGGTGATGACGAGGGCCGTGAAGCGGCTCTCCTCGAGCTCGGGCAGGAGGCGCGCGAGCGACTCGAGCGCGCCGCGGCCGAGGATGTTCGGCCGGCCGGCGCGCGTCCCGTCGTCCATCGTCACGAGCGCCACCGAGTCGCGCCGGTCGAGGTGGAACTGGGTCACCGGCTCGCCCACGGGACCAGGTTATCTTCCTGCCGTGTCCGACTGGGACGAGCATCTCGCCCGGGAAGTCGCCCGCTACGAGGACGGAGAGGCGCGGCTGCCCGACGACCCCGACGCGCGGCAGCGGCAGCTCACGCGGATGGGCAACGCGGCCGGCGGCGCCGGACTTGCGCTGCTCATGGCCGGGCGCCGCGCCGAGGCGTCCGACTGGTTCCACCGCGCCGCGGAGCGCTACCGCGAGAGCATCGACGGCGCTCCCGCCGGTAGCTGGGGCCGGCCGATCGGCGCGATGAAGGCGCTCGTTCTCGCGGACGACTGGCCGCAAGCCGAAGAGGCGGCGCGCTGGGCGATCGAGCTTGGCGCGGCAGAATCCGCCTCGCCGATCGGGCGTTACGCGGCCGCGCTCGCCCTGCTCGTCCTCGGGCACGACCACGACTCAGTCGCTCACGCGGACGCCATCCGCACGAGTGACGGCTTCCCGCACGACGTCGGCGACGCGCTGGCGTTCATCGCAGCGCTCGACGTCGTCGGTTACACCTATGCCGTCGAGAGCGTCCTCGAGTCCTTCGAGTCGCGCGAGGAGTACCTCGAGGACGTCCCCGCCGCCGACACCGTGCTCGTTCTCCAGGCGCTCGCCGCGCGTCGCGGCATCGCCTCCGAGCTCAGCTCGCCGCTTCTCCCCGCGACGTCGGCGGGTGCATGAACGCCGTGATCACGATCGGATCGACGGACGGGTCTTCGATCTCCTGCGCCTTCTCGACGAGCTCGGTGATCATCTCGATCGCCTGCTCGGGCGTCACCCGGCCCGTCACCTGAGCGCTTCTGAACTGAGCCTTGTCCCGCTTCGCGAACCCGGCCTGGACCTCGTTCAGCATTGCGGCCTGGAGATCGCCGGTGAGGCGTGATCCGAGCAGCTCCGGCCCGACGCGAACGGTGCTCGCGACCGCTCGATAGGGCTTCTCCCGTCCTTGGCCGCCCTCTGCGCGCTCGATCAGGCCTGCGCGGAGCAGCATCTTGACGTGGAAGTGCAGGTGCCCAGGATCGACGTCGAGTCGCTGAGCGAGCTCGCGGTTCGTCAGGCTCTGACCGCCCTCGTCGCCGAGCATCTCGAGCACGCGGAGGCGCAGCGGATGACCGAGCGCCTTGAGTTGCTCAGCGCGTTCGATCGTGAAGACGTCGGTGGATGCGGTGGTCGGCGCCACGGTCATATAGATCCTACATATAGGGATTCAGCTGCCGTTGTCAAGCCTGGCGGCGGCGGCGCGATCCAGGAGCACGATCGTCTCGCCGTGCTCGGACCGCAGCAAACTCGCGGGTATCGCGGGATCTGGGTCGCCTGCGAACGCGAGCTTCACGGCCTCCGCCTTCGCCTCGCCGAGGACGAGGTAGACGACCTCTGCGGCGCCTGCGAGCACCGGCAGCGTCATCGTCACGCGCTCGACCTCCTCGTGCGGAACCGCGACGGCGCGCCTCTCGCGCTCGTCCAGCGCCGGGGAGCTTGGAAAGAGTGACGCCGTATGCCCGTCCGGTCCGACTCCCTGGAGCGCGAGCCCAAGGCGCACGCCTTCGAGCTCGTCGTCGTACTCCGCCGCGGCCGCCGCGCCGCCGAGCTCGCCGCGGATGCGGTGAACCTCGGCCGGCTGCGTGTCCAGCCGATCGAGGAGCGTGCGCTTGGCCAGAAGGTAGTTCGACCGCTCGTCGTCCGGCGGCACGCAGCGCTCGTCGCCCCACCAGAGGCGCGCGGCGCTCCAGTTCGGCTCGAGCTCGGCGGCGAGCTCGAACGCGGGGCCGGGCGCGTCCCCACCCGAGAGCGCGAGGTGCTCGCCGGCCCGCGCGGCGGCGGCGAGGAGCTCAGCTGCGGCGCGCTGGGCTTCGTGCGCCGTTTCGAAGACGCGGATGTCGATCAAGGCGCCGCTCGCGGCGCCGTCCTCAGGACGCGAGGGTGCCCCTCGCGTCCGTCGGAACTGACCGGTCGATTCGACTGAAGCCTCATACACACCGATCTAAGACTCGCCCTCGGCCAGCTCTTTCGAGCGCTCCATGGCCGCCTGGATCGCGTTCAGGAACGCGGCGCGCACGCCGGCGCGCTCGAGCTCGCGGATCGCGCGGATCGTCGTGCCGCCCGGCGAGGTGACCATCTCCCGCAGCTCCACCGGGTGCATCTCCTCGTCGCGGAGCAGCTTCGCGGTCCCGAACATTGTCTGGACGACGAGCTGGGTCGAGACCTCCCGCGAGAGCCCGAGCAGGATCCCGGCCTCGATCATCGCCTCGGCGAGGAGCGCGAAGTACGCCGGCCCCGAGCCCGAGACGGCCGTGACCGCGTCCATGTACGGCTCCGCAATCTGGACGACGCGGCCGACGTGGCTCAGCACCTCGTCGGCCATCGCGAGGTGGTCTTCGCTTGCATGTGCGCCTGCGCAGAGCCCGGCGACGCCCTCGTGGACCGTTGCGGGCGCGTTCGGCATTGCACGCAGGACGGGGACGCCGTCGGAGAGATGCCGTTCGATCTGCGCAGTCGGGACCGCCGCCGCGACCGACAGGACGGTCTGCTCCGGCGTGAGCAGCCGGCCGATCTCGCCGAGCAACGTGTCGAAGTCCTGGGGCTTGACGGCAATCACGATGAAGGACGCGTCGCTGACCGCATCCGCGTTGGCGAGCGTGGTCTCGACGCCGTAACGCTCGGCGAGCTCGTCGATCCGCTCCTGGCGCCGGCCCGTGACGACGATTTCCTCGGGCTTGCGCCATCCGGAGCTGAGTAGGCCTGCCAGCAGCGACTCGCCGATCTTGCCGCCGCCGAGGATCGCAATGCGCCGGCCGTCTACAGCCATGGCCTGAGTCTATGCGGCTCTGCGAGCCTTGATGCGCTCGCGCCGGACTTCCGGCGGGCTGAGCTTCAGCGGCACCATGCCGCGCGCCGCGCCGGCCATCAGGTAGACGCACGCGAGACCGGCCCACTCGCCGTAGCGGCCGAGGATCCGCGCGGTGTCCTCGGGCTCCACCCAGCGGCCTTCGATCGCGGAGCAGATCTTGAGCAGCCCCAGGTCGCCGACGATCCCACGGTCGTAGCGGCCAAGCCCTTGCGTCCAGACGAAGCCGACCGAGTACGGGCCGACGCCGCGTTCGCTCTCGAGCCTGGCGGCGGCCGCGTCGGCGGGCAGCCGCCTGAGGCGCTCCGGGTCGAACGTGCGGCAGATCCGGACGAGCGCGGTCGCCTTGCGCGCGGGCAGGCCGAACCGCTGCAGCTGAGCCGGAGCGAAGTCGGCGAAGTGGTGGGGCAGAGGAGGCGCGACGAGCCGGTCGACGCGCTCTGTCGTCGCGTGCAGAAGGCGCCACTCGATCGAGCGAGCCTCGCGCGAGGTGATCAGCTGACTGACGATCGCCCGCATGAGCGCATGCGTGACGGTCGCCGTGCGGATCGGGCGCAGCCCGCGCAGGTGGCGGATCGGGCCGGCGAGCAACTCGTCGTCGCGGAAGCGCTCGAGGAACGCGCTGTGGTCGTCGTCGGCGCCGAGAACGAAGCGCAGCTGGTCGATGCCGGCTTCGGTCTCGGCGTGCAGGACGAGGGCTCCGTCGGAGAGCTGTCTCGCTCCGGCGCGCTCGCCTCCAGCCAGCAGGCAGGTGAGGACGCCGTTGCCGAACCGCCGCGTCGGGTCAGACGCGCGCCGGCCGGACAGCGCGAGCGAGTAGGGCCCGCGGGGCCTGATCGTCCGCTCGAGGGTCACGCTTCAACCCTACGCTCCTCGACGGCCGGGCCTGTTCGCGCAGGCGGGCGGCGTGCTCCTTCGTGATCAAGCTCTGCGTCTGGACGTCGACTGGATACACTGTGTGCCTCCTTCGAGGTGAAGTATCTTGAGATCGAACGATCAAGAAAGGTAGCAATCGACTCACTTGACGTCAAGAGTTTTTTCGTCAAGACTGTGACCATGAAGAAGGTCGAGGAACGGGACCACATCGACGAATGGCTGGAGAAGGCCTGGCTCCAGGACATCCCGAATCTCGATTTCGCGGTCGAGGGAATCGTCGATCGCATGAGCGGGCTCACTCGTCGCTTCAAGCGGAGCCTCAACGACGTGCTTGTAGAACATGGGCTGACGTTCGAGGAATGGGACGTCTTGGGGGCCCTCCGGCGCGCCGGCCCTCCGTTCAGGCGATCGGCGGGTGAGCTCGCGAAGTTCTCCGAGCTTTCGAGCGGGGCGATGACGAACCGGCTCGACCGGCTCGAGAAGGCCGGCTTCGTCAAGCGCCTGCCCGATCCGGACGACCGCCGCGGCGTGCTCATCGAGCTGACCAAAGCGGGCGGGACCGCGTGGCTCGAGTCGACGGGCGCCGAGGCGGAGCGCGAGGCGCTGATCGCGGCGGCTCTGACGAAGACGGAGAAGGAGCAGCTGAACGCGCTCCTGCGCCGGCTGATGCTCGAGTTCGAGCGGCGCGAAGGCAGCGACTCGAAGAAGCCGTAGTAGCGTTTCAGGCATGACCCAACTCGACCCAGCGGTCGACATCGGCCATGTCCATCTGAAGGTCGCCGACCTCGAGCGCGCGATCGGCTTCTACCGTGACGTGCTCGGCTTCGACCTCATGCAGCAACTGGGCGACCAGGCCGCGTTCCTGTCGGCCGGCGGTTACCACCACCACATCGGGCTCAACACGTGGGAGTCGAAAGGCGGCTCGGCGCCGCTGCCCGGGACGACGGGGCTCTACCACGTCGCGATCCGGTACCCGAACCGCGCGGCCCTGGCCGACGCGCTCAAGCGCCTCGTCGACAATCGCGTGCCGATCTCGGGCGCCTCCGATCACGGGGTGAGCGAGGCGATCTACCTGCACGATCCGGACGGCAACGGGATCGAGCTCTACCGCGACCGCCCGCGCGACGAGTGGCCAATGGCGCCTGACGGCAAGGGCGTGGCCATGGTCAGCATTCCGCTCGACCTCGACGCCCTGCTGGCCGAGGCGCCCTGATGGCGAAGGGGTACGCCGAGGGCCCCGCTGCGGAGGAGGCCGAGCGCAGGCGCGACGAGCTCGAGCGCGGCGGTGGCAAGCGGAAGGCGGAGCAGCGGCTCGCCGTCTACGGGTCGACCGAGGATGAGCCGGAGCCGCACTTCATCGCCTGGCGAGACGACGTCGATCCGGACGAGCTATTCGCGTCTGGGCAGGCCTGGGGGTTGAACGTCGTGCGGATCAGCGCGGATTGACTTAGGCGGCTTACCCAGGTACCTTGTGATGCATGGTAGCCGCCGGGAAGCAGGACGCTCTCCTGGCGCAGATGCGCAAGGGGACGCTCCAGTACTGCGTTCTCGCGCTGCTCGCCGACGAGGAACGGTACGGCTTCGACCTCGTCCGCTCGCTCGCCGAGACGGACGGGATGGTCACGAGCGAGGGCACGATCTATCCGCTCTTAAGCCGCCTGCGCCGCGATGGGCTCGTCGAGACGACGTGGCGCGAGTCGACCTCGGGCCCCCCGAGGCGCTACTACAAGCTGACGACCGCCGGTCGCGCTGCGCTCGACGCATTCAAGGGCGAATGGGGCCGATTCCGTGACGCCGTGGATCACTTCGTGGAAAGGGAGGCAGGGTGATGAGCACCACGCCCGACAAGCTGGTCGAGCGGTACCTAAAGCACCTCGAGGTCGAGCTCGACGACCTCCCGAGCGACCGCCGGCGCGAGATCGTGGACGAGATCGCCGGACACATCGTCGAAGCGCGGGCCGGGGTCGAGCACGAGACGGAGGCCGACGTGCGCAACATCCTCGAAGGGCTCGGCGACCCGGCGGAGATCGCCGCCGAGGCGCGCGAGCGATTCGATGTTCAGGCTGCGGCGCCCGCGCAGTTGTACAGGCCCGGCTGGATGGAAGTGGGCGCGCTCGTCCTGCTTCTCGTGGGTGGGTTCATCGTGCCCATTTTCGGCTGGCTGATCGGCGTAGTCTTCCTCTGGCTCTCGAACGCGTGGAATGTTCGCGACAAGGTAATCGGAACGCTGTTCGTGCCGGGCGGGCTCGGGCTCTCGATTCTCGTGCTCGTTCTGTTCCTCGCTGAGAGTGGCGGAG
>Ga0307296_10001355_pt1 | contig 12258 bp, 18 predicted proteins | sample ER_DNA_153_FD_194467 | JGI IMG/M metagenome (GOLD analysis project Ga0307296, IMG submission 194467) | Bulk soil microbial communities from the East River watershed near Crested Butte, Colorado, United States - ER_DNA_153 | ecosystem: Environmental > Terrestrial > Soil > Floodplain | place... | reverse complement strand
AATAACGCTAACCGTGCTTCTGGCGATTTTCATGATTGACCTCCGGCTTCGACGTGTTGTGAAATGCCAGAGCAAAGATCACACGGTATCTCATAGTTGTTTTCCTACCGGTCGATTCCCAGGAGCGCCACGCACCTCTCACACCAACGAGGTCAGTGGCGAACAACGCCGGTTCGCCAAAGTGGAAAACCAAATGTTACGCCCGCCCTCAGCTCGTCGACCGGCCGAGCATTCGTAATCGCATGGCGCACCGCGACATCGACGGCTAGATCCTCGGTGACTTGCCAGATCAATCCGACGAGGCCGGACACCGTTTCAAACTGCCCAAATTCCTTCTCGTAGAAGACTTCGGCAACGGGTCTCACGGTCCATTTCCCTGGACCCTCGAGGATGGCTCCCAGGAAGACATCGCCGTGGTGCTCGCGCGTAAGCGTGGCTGCGGTGTTCAGATGGACCGATCCCCAGTCCCAACGCTGCGATACGATCCAGGCCGCACTTGCTCCCAAACCCGAAGCCCCGACGCTGTCCGGCAAAAGCACCCCGAATTCGGTGGCGACGCTTGGACCGGTCTTGTCCTGGAGGCTGCCTGGCCTGATCACACCCTTAAGGAATGCTCCTGCCGCCGACAGGCTCGAGGGGCCCGATGCCGAGAGGGGGGTCTCTACCAGACCCTCCAGGACACCTTCCCATCCTTCGATCAGCCCGAAATTGAAACGTGTTGCAGGCGCAATCAGGGTGGTGCCCGTGTCATCGTGCAAACGGCCGGCCGGCTGCAGTTCGACTTCCATTTTTCCCGTGTCGGCAACCGCCGCATCGGTGCCATCGAATGGGCGGAAGGCAAACGCTGGAGTAGCCGGTGTCAACATCAAGCACAGCCCAACTGATAGTTGGAGCTTGATTGACGGCTTGGATCTCGTTTGACGGGAGTGGATCATGTTACAACTCACGCAGATCTAGGGTGTCGGGCGGAATACCCAAATGCTCGCAGGCTGCTCTGCCTCTGCTCTCACTGCGAGCAGCAGCCGATCCAATTCTGGAACAAAGAGCGACGTCCGCGCGCCGGGCACCGTCGCAATACGTGCAACCTGCCGGTATGCGCTGTCCGCTTTCGCGTCGAGAACATCGAGGAACCCCTCGCCGCAGCTGACATAGACGCGCTCGCGTTTCGGGTCGAAAAAAAGATCGTCGGCATCGCCGCAGACGTCTGCACTGGCCAGGAGTGCGCCGTCCTTGATCGAGAACGCCGCGAGCTTCGCGGGGTTGCGAAAAACGGTGAGGATCTGCCCGACATCTCGCCGCAGGGCCATCGGGAAATTGTCGCCGGCAATCGTGATAGGCCAGCTTGCCGTCAATTTTCCTGATCGGCGATCCGCGGCTGCGATCGCATGCACCTTGGGCAGATTGACGAAAACCTGACTGCTTGTGGGATCGAGTTGAAAGCCTTCCGGATGGACCGGCAACGGGATATCGGCGATTCTCTGCAAAGTCTTGGCGTCAATGACGGCCAAACCGCCGCTGCCATAGCCGACCACGATTTGACTGGCCGCGCTGTCGACGCGGATATTGTCGGCATCCTCGCCAAGATCAATCCGCCCGGCCGCCGCATAATCTGCTCCCGCGAAGACGCGCACCGATCCGTCACCCGCATTTGCGACGTAAAGTGCGTCCATCGCCGGCACGTATCCTAGGCCTTGTGGCTCTTTCAATCCGGAAATCGTCTGAATGACCTCGCGCTTCTTGAGGTCGACGATCCCGACGGTGTCGTTGCCGAGCTCGGCGACGAAGAGCCGTTGCCTCGCCAGATCAATCGCCATGTGATCGATTCGACCGCGCACGTCGCCGAGCGGAATCCTTGATTCCAGCTGCAGAGGTGCTGAATTGTCCGTTTGCGCAATTGGTCGACCAGCACCGATTAACACGGTCGCAGTTGCGATAGATATGCTCATCGCGAGACCTGGAAAGGTGGCCATGAGGTAAGTCTTTCTTTGCATGTGCCCAAGCCGCCAGCGGCTCGGACGCTCACGTCCGAGCCGTAATTCGCTCCGCGGGACACGCGGCTACGTCAGCCCGGCACAGGCTCGCCGGTCATTAGGTCATAGAACGTTGTCTTGGCGGTATTGCCCTGAACCGTCATTACCTCGAAGACAGGTTTGCCGTTGCGGATCTTTTCCTTGACGGAAAAGACGGTGCCTTGCGCCGAACCCTTTTGGATGATCGCCGGAAGCGTCATTTTGGTCATTGACTGCAGCGTGTGATACTGCGCCGACCGGGCAATGTGCTTGAGATCGGTGAACACCTCCTTGTTCGGAGCCCAGTCGGTTGCAGTCGCGTCGCCTCCGTATTCGTTAAAGGAATTGTCCTCGGCGGCGGTATCCAGCCCCTTCGCGGAGGTATAGATGGACAGCATCAGCTTACCGTCTTCCAATTCGTATTTCGCGTCAGTCGGTACCTCCGTCTTCGCGACCTGTGCAATTCCCTGCAACAGGCTGATCTTGGCGCCGCCAATTGCCTTGATCAGGGCTTGATCCGATTGCTCTGCGGACAAGAGGGTACGGCTGCTGCTCGCCAAGATCGCCGCGGCAAAGGCAACGGCAAACATGAGGTTTCTCTTCATCATCTTTCAACTCCGTTTGTTCACAGCTTGGGTCATCTGCAAACCTTTCGTCGTTACTCCGCCTGCATGCCTTTGGCCCTGAATGCGGCAGAGGCCGCCGGGCTTTGCAGAAACTTGGCGAACGTGGTGACCGCCTGCGACGGCTGCGCGTCGGTCGGGATGCCGACCGTAATGCCGGTGTAATTCTGCAGCTCATCCGGCAACGGACCCACGAACTCCGCACCGGGCTTGCCGACGATTTCGCTGATTTGGGTCATGCCGAGCGCCCCGTCGCCTTGCGCCAGGATCACTTCGGTCACGTCGCCGCCCGCGCCAAATTTGGTTTTCGATTTCAGCTGTTCGGAAAGGCCGAGTTTTTTAATCACCTGCACGACATGGATGCCGGCGGCGCCCCCGCCAAGCGGATCGGCGTAGACGATGGTTTTCGCCGCGAGCAGCGCGCGTACCAAATCATCGACGGATGCGACAGCTTGCTTCGGCGTACCCGAATGGACCACGATGCCGACGCCGACTTTGGCGATGGTCGCCGTACTTTCTGCGTTGATCTTTCCTTCCTTCACGAGACGCGAGATGGACGGGGTTGATCCGATGACCAGGTCCGCGGTCTCGCTGCCCAGCATCCGCGGGGTGATGGCGCCCATGGTCCTATACGTGAAGATGAGCTTATGCCCGGACGTTCGCTCGAACTCGTCAATGGTCTCTTTGAATACCGGTTGCATGACCGCGGCCGACAAAAGGCGGATCTCCGCTGCCCGCGCCTGGTTCCATGCTCCGAGGATTGCCGTCAGCAATGTCGCAGAAGCAACGATGCGCGCGGCACAAGATGCGTCCGGGCCAATGAACAGGCTTGTCATGGTCCATCGATCCTTCGAAAAGTTACGAATGGAATGATGCTCGCCGCGTCGGCGCGTCACCACTGAAGAGATCCTGAAATTGCTGTAAGGATGCGGCGGCCGCGCCGAACCGGTCTATACTCTCAATCGGAACGCGCGATCCAACCGGAGTACGCCGTGCGCATTCTGATCATTGAGGACGAAAAAAAGGTCGCGAAGGCCCTGCGTGAGGGACTTGAGGCGGAGCACTACGAGGTATCGGTCGCGCCGACCGGCGAAGAGGGCTTCTTCCTCGCGAGCGAAGGTTCCTTCGACCTATTGCTGCTCGATCTCATGCTGCCACGCCGCGATGGCATCGACGTTCTCACGATGTTGCGCAAGTGCGGCGTGCAGACGCCGGTATTCGTCCTCACCGCGAAGGACGCCGTCGAGGACCGGGTTCTCGGCCTCGACCGGGGCGCCGACGATTACCTCACCAAACCGTTCGCATTCTCCGAGCTACTCGCACGCATCAGGGCGCTGCTACGCCGGGGGCGCATGGACCACATCCTCAAGCTCCAACATGAGGATCTCGAAATGGACCTGGTGACGCACAAGTGCTCCAGGGCAATGCAGCCGCTCGACTTGACCGTGAAGGAATTTGACATTCTTGAGTATCTGTTGCGTCATCGGGGGAGCGTGGTCTCTCGGGAGATGCTCGCCCGCGATGTGTGGCACGCGACCGCACGCGCCACGCCGCTGGACAACGTCATCGACGTCACGATTGCGCGGCTGCGCCGCAAGATCGACGAACCCTACGAAAAAAAGCTGCTGCACACGGTCCGTGGCGTCGGATTCATTCTGGGCGGGAGCCAGGGATGAGGATCGGCCGGTCGAGCGTGCGCACGCGGCTTACGCTCTGGCACGCCGGCGTCCTGACCCTCATCGTCTGCGTTTTTTCGGCGAGCATCCTGCTATTCGTCAAGACGCGGCTTTACTCCGGCTTGGACGCGCAGCTCGGCAACGAGATCGCGACCATCGAGAGGATCTATAGCGAGGAGCCCGGAGAGCTGGATGATCTGGCGTCCCATTGGGGCCTCACACTTTTCCAGGTGGACGAGGGCGGCAAAATCCGTCACCAGACCGAAGCCTGGGAGCGGGAAGGACTTGCGCGCGCGCTGGAGAAGGGCGACGCGGCATCACCCATCTCCTGGACAGCGCCGGACGACCGCCGCTATCGCGTGCAGCAAGTTTCCGGATCGTCCAATCGCATTGCTGCCGCGATTGAGGAAAGCTCCTTGCGGTACACCCTTTGGACGCTCGCCCTCATCCTCGCGATGAGCATCCCCTTTGCCGTCGGCCTCGCGATCGCAGGGGGGTACTTCCTCGCCGGGCGCGTGCTCGCTCCGGTCGGCGCCATGGCGGACAAGGCGCGAGAGATCAGCGCGGAGTCGCTGACCGAACGGCTTCCGGTAGATAACGCCGAAGACGAGTTCGGGCGCCTCGCGACAGTGTTCAACGACACGCTGTCGCGTCTGCACGATGCGTTCGAACGGCTCCGCCGATTCACTGCAGATGCATCGCACGAGCTGCGCACCCCGTTGACTGCGATGCGCAGCGTGGGCGAGGTCGCATTGCAGAACCCCCTCGATCCCAGCGCCTACCGTGATGTTATCGGCAGCATGCTGGAGGAGGTCGACCGGCTCACGCGGCTGGTGGAGAGCCTCCTGACGCTCACGCGCGCCGACTCGGGAAAGGTGCTGATGGCTCCGGAGACCTTGGACCTCGGAGCGGTTGCGGCAAACGTTATCGATCAGCTTCGGGTGCTGGCGGACGAAAAAGGGCAGAACCTCACGCTCCAGGCTCTGCACCCGGTTTATGTTACTGCGGACGCCGCGCTGTTGCGCCACGCTCTCATGAATCTGATCCATAATGCGATAAAGTACACGCCGCTGCGCGGTGGCATTCTTGTCATACTAAACAAGAACGGTTCCGGAGAAGCCGTGGTTGAGGTCCAGGACAGCGGACCCGGGATACCGGAGGTACATCGGGAGCGCATTTTCGATCGCTTTTACCGCGTGGACTCTGGCCGCTCCAGTGAGGAGGGCGGCGTAGGACTGGGCCTCGCGATTACGCGCTGGGCGATCGAGGCGAACGGAGGACGAGTCGAGCTTGCGAGCTACAGCAGGACGGGAAGTTTATTCCGTGTCATTTTGCCAGCTGCCGAGGGCCCCCGAATGGGTCGCGCGAACTGACGTCGGAGGAACTCGAATTCGTCTCGGGCGAGCTACGATTGTGGGCGCGAATATGCACCGCCGATATTCCTGCGGTTGGTTTCAAGGTGGCATTCGTTGGCCGAGATAACCGCAACCGGGGCGATCGTTCTAAATTATTTGCGCCCCGAGGGCTGTTCAATGACGCCTCGCAATGGCAGCAGCCCTTCGCGTCGCAGCTCCACTTTTTTTCCCGACATCCAAACCTCGTAGCACTTGGCGGGCGGGTCCTTGCCGAAGTCGATGCAGAGCTGGTCCTTCTCGACTTTCCATTTTCCAGTTCGCTTGCGTCCCATCGAGTCGCTCGTCACGGTGCCGTACTTGGGCGATATGGCCGAACTTTTCGAGAAGAATTTCTTCGACCTGACGAAGGATCGACAGATCAGAGAGCACCTCGAGCATCTGGACAAAAAACAAATAGTCCTCACGGGCTGTGAGACGGATGTATGTGTGCTCCAGTCCTGCCTCGGGCTTCTTAGCCTCGACTACGAAGTCTACAGGCGGGCATATACGTCGGGCGGATTCTCAAGGGCGCCAAGCCCGCCGACTTGCCGGTCTTGCAGCCAGCCAAGTTCGAGCTGGTGATCAACCTTAAGACCGCCAAAGCGCTCGGGCTCGACATTCCGCCCACACTGCTCGCCCGCGCCCACGAGGTGATCGAATGAAACGGCGCGAGTTCATCACGCTGCTCGGCGGCGCAGCGGCGTCGGCGTGGCCGCTGGCGGCGCGGGCGCAGCAGCCGGCGACGCCGGTGATCGGGTTCCTGGGGATCGCTCCGCCCGACACAATTGCAGATCGCCTGCGGGCATGCTCGTTGCAACTTACATAAAGCTAAAATCGCTCGCGTCGATCGATGCGCCGTTACTGAACGTGATCACCGCGTGCGAGGCGCCACGGTTGTAGTTCACCGGCCAATGGGTGGCGTCAGCATTGGTAAAGGTCGCGCCCGGGCCATAGCCGACAAAAGTAGCCAGTCTCCTGCGCCCGCCCCATCGCCGGCGAAATCCGCGATGGTGTCGCCGTCGCCCTCCCCTCGCTGAAACACGAACGCGTCATTCCCAGCGTTGCCAACTAGCACATCAGCACCGCCGCCGTTGAGCAGGTTGTTGCCGGCGTTACCGTAGCGTATCCGCCGAAGCATTGCCGTAGCCCTGCAGATCGGCGCTGCCTTGCAGCACCAGATGTTCAACATTCGCTGACAGCCGTACGTGGACGGTCGAAAAGAAAGTATCAGTGCCTTCTCCAGCGTTCTCGATCACCCCGTCACCGCAGCGGGCGTCGGCGCGTAAGACGACCCGGGGCCGCGGATCGTGACCGGGGGGGAAATGGTCGTAATGGCCGTGGCTCAACACCGTCGGCGTAAATACGCGAGAATTACGCAAATTTTTGTCATTCCTCAGATGAGGAAATTATCAGAGGAGATTTGACGCGGAAGATTGGAGCCAGGCGCGATCATGACATTGCGACAGTATGACTGTAGATTGGACTTTAACCAACTCAACCATTGGTCCGGAAGCTGGTCTACTGATATGACAAACGCGTTAAAAAGCGCACTTACCGGGGCTTCATCAAGGTCCAGTCCCCGCGCCGCAAAAAACCGACAATAGGCGTCGATTAGTCTATTGCAGTATTCTGAAGCGGCCTCCTGGATTGGCGCGTCGAACAAAGAGTAATCCGGCGGAAACTTTAGAGCTCTATTATATGCGCTATGTGGATCATCATCTTCCGGTCGTAAATCTCCTAGATAGTATGCAAGGACAATCATCCAAATATACATGCGAGCTGTTCGCAGGGACGACCACTCTTTTTGCTCATACGAGCGGTATTTTTCTTCGAGAGCTTCAAGTCGGCGAAGTATCGTTATTCTCATCTTGTTTACCTCGCGCTTCTTCAAGAGCTGCGATCCGCCTTACAACGTCGTGCAGCTCGATTGCCTGAATCGAGCGGCCCATGACGATAGACAATGCGGCGGCCTCATCAGCCGTAAGGCGTCCTTCGCCGATCGCAGTCCAAATCGCCGCGATGGCAGCGAAAAAGTCGTGGGAGCTTCTAATCGGCGGCATGTCGACGTTTACCGGCCGGCCTTTGCGTATCGGGCAGACCCGATCTAGCATCATGCGTAGACAGGTCACGTCGCCACCCAGCGCTAACTCCATCACTTTTTCACCAAGGGATTCGGCGTGACCTTCGGCCAGCTGTTCGATGGCCTGCGTAGCCTTGTTCCTTGCGCCAGGTGGACGGCCGGGATTTCCGGGTTTGAACGGGCGGCCCCGGGGCTTTAGTAACGGCTCTCGTTTAAGTGTCATCTAGTACCTCTTCTGATTCACACCGGGCGTCGAGCCATGTAGAGAACCCGATATGGATTCCCCTATCGCAATTCGGAAATTTGCGTCCGCTTTAGCCATAACCTTACCTTCAATACATCTTCAAATGGCTGCTCATCCTTGTTCGTTGTTCAATCGATATCGCGTTTAGCGAGCCGCTGACGTTGCCAAATAACCAATTCATCTTCGAGCCACGCCTTAGCGCGTCCTCCATCACTCAAGCGAATCGGTCGCGGGAACTCGCCTCGTTTAATTAGTTCCGCAATTTGAGTGCGTCTGAGGCCCGCGTAAGTGGGCAGATCGCGCTCGCGGACTAGACGGTACGGGCGAGAGTCAGTCATCGCTTTCCTCCGAACGGGCAGTATCGGATAAATAAGCGATCGGCGTACAAAGGATAGTAGCAATAAATAGGGCTAATTCTCAGCAGGCAGTCTGGCCTGCGCCCCGTTTGGATGAGACGTAGTTAAGCTAATCCGGCCGGGAGAAGAGATCGATGACGGCGGACACGTAGGCAGCCCTCCAGCCGTCCAGGCATAAGTGAAGTCAGCAATCCATTTGCGGTTGGGAGCAAGCGCTTCGAAGGTGAGATCGAGCATTGGGAGCGAGTTTTGCGAGCCTGCCGCCGCATCAACCGCTCGATCCTGTGCAGCCCGCACGCCGTGCCTTCCTTCAGTCAATCCTCCCACACTCACCTGGCGCCCAAGGTCCGATCGCTCGCAAGGAAGCTGAACCCTCGCACCAAGCTCTTGTCGCCCCGGCTGCGCTGGGTGCGCGGTTGTGTCAGCCAAGCATAGAACCCGCCTCGCGAGACACCGAGCACCTCGCACAATTCCTTCGCGAAGTAGGCCGCGGCTTTTTTAGGATGTCTCGTTCATGCTTCAGCTTGGCAACTTCGCGCTTGAGACGCGCAGTCACCGTCTTCATCAAGCCGTGGACCAGGGATGCGGATCGACGGCGAACTTGTTCACCAAATCGCGCAACTGCGACGTCCGAGGTCCCGCGAAGCCTGCCCAAGCTTGAACTCCCGCGTAGACTTCCGTCTCTCCATTACCCACCTCTTAGCTCCATCGAAACACCTAACTCGTGGTCTGTGGAATCGGGTCCAGGCCAGTTTAGCGGGGCTTATTAAGGGCTTCTAATGCGATTTCTCGCTTAGCTTCGGGAAAGTCCTCTGCCACAAGTTCCACCACTTCTTGACTTGGCTTTAACTTGAAAGCGCGCACTTCGTCTTCGTTGATTTTGCCGCGCAAGGACGGAAAGTGTGGTTCCACGAGTTCGATGGCACGCTTAATCAGCCGATCCACCGGTGTATTCTTGGTAGCGATTTTTCTGCCATGACGTTCGCACCACCTGCGCTTCCCGATGCCCACCAAGTAACTCGCACACTGGACGGCCACATTTTTGCAGCTGAGGGATCCGCGTGGTCTGCCCCGGCGCCGGGGCAATTTCCGCTCAAGAAGCCAAGCCAGCAGCCGGGCGTCTTCTTCTGTGATCGGGGGATCGCCATCTCGGAGGTACGCGCAGAGGGGTTCGGGGTCACCGTGAGCTGCTCTCATGATGAGGCCTTCGAATCCGGCTAAGCGCCGCTGCATGGCTTCGTTGCGGCTCTCGTGGTCAAAGGACCGCTTTCTGGCGCTCTTTCTGGTGCTCATGACGCTCTACGTGAATGTGCATCAGTTAATTGTTGGCGCAAGCGCGACTTCCCGCCGGCGGTAAGTTTCGAATGACCGACAAATCGACGCTGCGTTCGCACCGACGCGCACGGACCTCATGTAAATGGTCTGCACCTTCTCCAAACATGTTCGCCGCCATTGCCACCTCGCCGATTAAAGAACGGCAGCCTTGCCCGTTACGCGCTCAACCATTTCACTCAACAGTCGCGATAGTCGGTGTTCGGGATGGCCCCCACTGAGGCGGCGATCAGGGGCCCCGACCAGTCGTGCCCGTTGCGAGGTCGTGAGCCGAACACCAGCGAGGTCGCGGTTCGACGCCCCGCTGATTCGTCGGATTTGGCAACCGAAATGACGGTCTCGAGGTTCAAGTCTCCGTTCGATGTTGATCTTGCCCTCCACGTAGAGCTTCTAAGGTCATCGCGGATAAAGTTCGGACCCACCTATCTCTCCTGTTCAGATTTCGCTGGAGGCGCTCAGTGTACGCCTGAATTTCCTGTGGCGTTTGAATGCTCGCCGGGATCACATTCCAAAGCTGATCGCGCTTGCCGGCGAGGACATATTCTCGGAGTTTATCGTACTCCAGTTTATAAGCTGCCTTCTCGGTTAAATCGTTTATCAAGACTTGTTCGGTCACCTGTGCTCCTGAGAGAAAAGCTTTAGTCAGGTTCCGCTGCAATATTGATCCTATGCTCTGTACCCGAAAGTCACGCTTCAACCGGCTCCTCACCTCCTTCATGTGGGAGTATAGCCTCAGGCCTTTTCCTTTTCCGATATATCGAACCACACCGGCAACACTGATAGTGTAGACGTAATAGCCCACTGCCAATTTGGGTTCGGTCGCTGTATCGGCTAAAGATACTTCGGTGGAGCGTGCGACCTTGCGCAGGATCTGGCGAGTAGCCCCATCTTCAGAGAGGTTCAAGCGTGAGAGCGATGAACGGCTCAGAGCTTGCAGCCGATGCGGTTGCTTCACGGTGGCCTTTTGGATGCGCTTCATCGCTTATCCCTCCGCATTACAGTAAAAGCTGAATGTGCTTGCTTTCTGACCTGCACTACAGTGCCCAGCAAACATGGCAAGTATCGTCATCATGCCTTCCTCGGGCGCTCGCAGAATGCGGCCCAATCGTTCATGAGGTGACGGCGCTTCTCGAAAAGATCGCCGCGCCGATAGGCGGCTTCGACCGCATTGCTGATGGTGTGGGCGAGGGCCTGCTCTACGACGTGGTTGGGGTGGGCGGTCGACTCGGCGGCCCAGTCTCGGAACGTGCTGCGAAAGCCATGGACCGTCACATCGCTTCGCTTCATCTGCTGCAGCACATCCGGCATGGCCATGTTGCCAAGGCCGGCTCTAGTTCGGGCCCCGATGAACACATGTGAGTTCCCGTCCTCGCGATAGAGGCCGGACAACAGCTCTACTGCTCTTGGCGACAACGGCACGCGGTGCTCGCGGCGCGACTTCATCCGTGCTGCGGGGATGACCCAGGTGCGAGTCTCGAGGTCGATCTCAGACCAACGCGCACCTACGACTTCTCCCGTGCGCGCTGCAGTCAAAATGGTGAACTCAAGCGCTCGCGCCGCGACACCTTCGCGCGTGCGCAGCTCAGCCATGAAGGCGGCGATCTGCGCCCACGGCAATGCCGGATAGTGCTTCCTTCGGGCAACCGCCCCCGGCGCTGGCAAGACACCAGCGAGGTGCCCCTTCCAGCGGGCTGGATTATCGCCGCTGCGGTGACCCCGCACGGTTGCCCAATCCAGCACGCTCTCGATGCGCCCGCGAACGCGGTTTGCCGTCTCGGTTTTGCTCAGCCAGATCGGTTCCACCACGCGCAGCACTGCCGCCGTGTCGATGGTAGAGACCGTCACGTCGCCCAACACAGGGTAGGCGTAACAGGCAAGCGACGCGAGAAACTGTTTGCGATGCTTTGCGTTGCGCCACTTCTGCTCGTGCAACGCGTTGTAGGCCTCTGCCGCCGCTTTGAACGTCACGACCTGCGTTGCCTTGGCGCGCTCAGCCCTTCGAACATCGATCGGGTCCATTCCGTCAAGCAATTGCAGCCTGGCCGCTCGCGCCCGCTCGCGCGCATCCTTGAGCGTGACTGTGTGCAGCGGTCCAAGGCCGAGCCAGCGCTCGCGTCCATTGCGCTGATAGCGCAATTGCCAACTCGCGTTGTTGGGGTTGACCACGACCAAAATCAGGCCGTGTCCATCGTGGTATCGCCCGGGGCGCTTCACCAACGTAGCCACCAGTTTGGCGGTGAGCTGCATACGTCCCTCAGACTGGGACCCCCGGTGCGAGCACCGGTTTGGCTGCCGGTATGTACCGTATCTTATCGGACATTAGCGACTCAAAGTAAAGCATTAAACCACTGCCACGGCAATATTTTAGCGATCCTTAACGGTTGTCTCCGGGCCTCACCGAACGTTGCTCAGGCGGCCCGGGACACCGCCCGCCAGGCATGACGACCTGGCTGCGAGGAGCTCGCTGCACGGATCCGGAGGCAATGCCGGAGATGGAAGCGCGGCCCCCGGCCGAAAACCGCCACGGTGGAGCGCCGAGAGGCG
>Ga0307296_10001354_pt1 | contig 12260 bp, 10 predicted proteins | sample ER_DNA_153_FD_194467 | JGI IMG/M metagenome (GOLD analysis project Ga0307296, IMG submission 194467) | Bulk soil microbial communities from the East River watershed near Crested Butte, Colorado, United States - ER_DNA_153 | ecosystem: Environmental > Terrestrial > Soil > Floodplain | place... | reverse complement strand
TTTGTCGAGCGCTGTCCTCTGAACTCAGGATCCCGCACGAACGGCGGAGCTCGCTCCCGTTCTGACGCTGACCGATGCTGGGCAATGCGTGCCATCAGGTGCAGCCCTGACTAGGTTCAAGGCACCGCATCGAGCCCATGCGCCTCGAGCAGCCTGGCGACCGTGGCCCGGCCCTCGGTAGCGATCTCCTCGGGCGACGCCGCCCAGTAGTCTGGGTTGAACGTCTCGAGGCTCCACGGACCCCGGTAGCCGCCGGCGCGCAACATCGCGATCAGCTCGTCCAGGCGAATGACTCCGCGTCCGGGCAGCAGGCGGTCGGCATCCTCGATGTCGCGCGGCGGCTTGGCCGGAGCATCGTTCAGATGGACCATCGCCACCCGGTCGATCGGAAACGCGTCGAGCGAGCCCCCGCCGCTGGCGTGCCAGTGGCACGAATCGAGGACAAGGTCCACGCTCGGCACGTCGGCGACCACGCGCCCAGCCAGTTCGGGCGTGTCGATCGGGCAGTCGGCGAAGCCCAGGAACTCGAATGCGACGCCGATACCACGTGGCGCGGCCGCATCTCGGAGGATGGCCAGGCCATCGCGCATCGCCCCGATCGCGCGCTCGCGGTCGGCGTCTGCCACGCGGGGCGGTACGACGAGTAGATAGGCGGCTGCCAGACGGCGGCAGATGTCGAGCCGGGGCGCCATTTCCGCGGCGAGCCGGTCGTGATCGAGTCCTCCATCGGGAGTCAGCTGGAGCTGGATGCCGTTGAGGCTCCAGACCTCCGATGGTCGGACGATGTCGGCCGCGGTCACGACCTCCGCCGGGTCCGCCAGGAGCCGCTCCGCTCGAACCTCGACGCCGTCGTAGCCGGTCTCGCGTGCAATCCGAACGTGCCGATCGGTCGGCGTCGTCATGATCGTGGCCCCGTTTAGATAGACCCCGGTCCTCGGCCCCCGATCGGTGCTCGCCGTCATCCGGTTCTCATTTCTCGCGGATCACGCCGAACGTCAGTCCGGTCATCACGTGGCGCCGAGCCAGGATCATCAGGCTGAGTGGGATGAGGATCGCGATGACCCCTCCGGCCGCCATGTCGTTCCAGATGATCTCGAACTGGGTGACGAGCCCTTGGACGCCGACTGGGAAGGTCATCGCCTGAGGGGTCGCGGTGAGGACGAACGCGAACATGAATTCGGCCCAGTCGAACGCGAAGACGATGATCACGACCGCTAGGATTCCCGTCCGCGACAGCGGCAGGAGGATGGTCCGGAACGCATGCCAGCGGCTGGCTCCGTCGACGAGGGCAGCTTCCTCGATCTCGATCGGGATTTCGTCCAGGAACCCGCGCAACATCCAGATCGCCAGCGGCAGGTTGAAGATCGTGTACACGAGGATCAGTGCTGGCAGCTGGTTGTACAGCCCAATCGTGCGAACGATCGCGAAATACGGAATGACGACCGCGACCGGCGGCAGGAACCTTAGTGACAGTGCCCAGTTGAGGACGAACGCTCGGAGTCGGGGAGGTGCGGGCAGCCGCGTGATTGGGTAACAGATCGCAAATGCGATGCAGATCGCCAGGACCGTGGCGCTCAGGCCTGCGATGGTGCTGTTTACGAGCAGCCCAGCGAAGCCGCGCGTGAACAGGACGCTGATGTATGGATCGATCGTCGGGGCGGGTGGAAAGAGCGATGGGACGGGCGCGAACAGGTCGGCCTTCGTCTTGAGCGATGTCGCGATCAGATAGAAGAGCGGGAAGGCAAAGATGAACGCGATCACGGCGAGCAGCACCGCCGTTGCGAGCCTCGTGAACCCTCGGCGGCGGTAGGTCATCCCCGGTCCGCCGGCAGGAACCGCGAGACGATCGCGTAGAACAGGGTCATCGCCACCATGACGACGACCGCGAGCGCGGACGCCTGCCCCAAATCGGAGAACTTGAAGCCGATCCGATAGATGTACAAGCTCAGGAATTGAGTCGTGGTACCCGGGCCGCCACCGGTGAGCACGTAGACGTGGTCGAAGACGCGGATCACGTCGGCGATCCGGAAGAAAAGCACGAGCAAGAGCAGTGGGCGGAGATACGGCAGCTCGATGTGCCGGAATTGCGTCCACGCTGTTGCACCGTCGACCTGGGCCGCCTCGACTGATTCGCTGGGCACGGTCTGGAAGCCGGCGAACATGACTAGATAGACGAATGGCGTCCATTGCCAGATGTCGACGCTTGCCGTGGCGATCATGGCCAAGGGCGGCGAAGAGAGCCATAGAGGCTGGTTTGGCCCGGTCTGACCGAGCAGGACGTTGAGGATCCCGTAGTCGGGGGCATACACCAGGCGGAAGATGACGCCGACGGCGATCTGAGGAATGACGATCGGGATCATGGCCGCGATGTAGATGGCCGCGCGGATGGCGTTCGAGCGGATCGTTCGATGGACGAGCAGGGCGATGCCCAGCCCACCCAGGATCTCAATCGGCAGCGCGATCACTGCGTAGATCGCCGTCTGCTTGATCGACTCGTACAGCAACGGGTTGCCCAGGGCCCGAGCGAAGTTGTCGAGCCCGACAAACCCCCGACTCTCCGAGGTGACCGCTTGGATGACGGCAAGGATGAACGGGATCGTCGCCAGGACGAGCACGGTGCCGAATACCGGCAGGAGCAGCTGGTAGACCAGTCGCTCCTGCCGGCTCCGGGCAATCCATGAGGACCGAATGCGGGCGCCGATCGCGAACGGCCGTGCCGGGGCAGCGCTCACACTGCTCCCCAGTACGGAATGATCACGTCATGTCCAGTGACTCGCTCGATCCATCACCGCACATTCCGGGCTACTGGGTCGGGTAGCCAGCAGCTTTCATCAAGGTCCGGATTTCGCCCGCTGCGCCAGTGGCGGCTTGGTCGGCAGTTTCACCCCCGGTCAAGGCCTTGTTGAGGTGGGTTCCGATGATGGTCTCCACCGCGTTCCATTGATCGGTCCGGGGCCGCCAGTTCGGAGGTGCCTGGAGCGCATCCGCGAGGACCGGGAAGTAAGGGTTGGCTGCGGTCAGGCTGGCATCCTTGAGGACGCTGGTCCGCGACGGAATCCCATTGTTCTGGGCATATGTCATCTGGGTGTCCTTCTGGAGCATCCATTTGATGAAGTCGGCTGCTGCCTGCTGGTTCTTCGACGCCTTTGGGACGCCGAGCAACCAGTTGCCCATTTCGCCGACGCCTTTACCGCTTTTGCCCTTGGGGATCGGGATGAAGGTCACCTTGCCGGCGACCTTCGTGACGGCGGGATCGAGTACGGCAGTGTTGATCTCGCCCGGCCAGACCGATGACTGGTAGCCCTGGCCGTTGGCCATGATCTTGTCGCGATCCGACGCGTCGCTGCTGCCCGGGTCTGTCTGGGCGACGCCCTTGAGGTCGTTGACGAGGAAGCTGATCGCCGCCTTCGACGCATCGTTGTCGAGGACGACGTTCCAATTCTCGTCGAACACGTCCCCGCCCTGCGACCAGAGGATCGGCAGGAAGTCCGCGACGACTGGGTTCGTGGCCTTGCCCCGGATGATGTATCCGGCCACTGAGCCCGGCTTGTTCTGGGCCTTGGCATTCGTCAGCACGTCGTCATAGGTGGCAGGCGCTGTTGCGGTCAGATCGTTGCGATACATGAACATCTCGACGTTGCCGACGATCGTCACGCCGAGCAGCTGCTTCGGCTTGCTCTTCTCGGATGGCGGGACGGGGCCACGCGGCGGTGGCCACGTGCCGACGTCCCACACGACCTGGGCCACGTCCGGATCCTGTGTGATGCCGAGTGGGCCAAGGTCACTCAGCGAGCCGTCGGTGCCGAACTTGGGCATCCACGGGTCATCCATCATGATCAAGTCGTAGGTGGAATCGTTCGCCTTGAAGGCGGTTACCAGCTTCGAGTACAGGTCGTCATATGGCGCCTCGACGATCTGGATGTCGACGCCTTTCTGCGACTTGTACATTGGCGCGAGTGCCTTGAGGCCCGCGTCCTCGACACCCTGGACCGCGGCAATCGTGAGCTTGGTCGCGGTCCCGCCACTGCTCGTAGATGTTGACGAGCACGCCGACGCGACGAGCGCGATCGGGACGATCATCGAGAGCCATCCGCGGAGCTTCATGCTTCCTCCTCCTCAGTCGATCCAATCTGTGCCGGGCGAGGTCTGGCCCACTGCCCGTTGGGGTCGATCCCTTGCCGGTGTGCGCGTTCATCTCCTCCAACGTCACCTCCATTGACATCGGGCTGACCGGCCATGACGGTTCCGTGCACCCGACCAATCCGGCCCGCGCCGAGCAGCGCGACCTTCATTCGTCGCACATCAGTCGACGAGGATCCGCGCGCTGATCTGAGGCCAGGTCGTGGGTCATGTGTGGTGTTCCCCGTCGCCCATCGGAGTGGCCACTCCTCCCGGGCGGCGACCCGAGTGCAATCGATTACGCTCGATGGTGAAACCGGCCCTACACCGTGTCAATACCCAGCTGCAATCGATCACATCGAGCCCAATCCCGCGCCGAGCGGCAGTCGCCCGCACGCACGGTTGGGCTACCATGGCGGCCGGGCGGGAGTAGCTCAGTTGGCAGAGCGTCAGCCTTCCAAGCTGAATGTCGCGAGTTCGAACCTCGTCTCCCGCTCCATTCCTCGCCGCTGAGGCAACAACCTCAGCCGCGGCGGGCGACCACCGAGAACGACAGCGGGATCCGGCCGCGTTCCTCCGGCTGCACGTCGTCGTGACCGCCCCACCAGTCGGTCGGGTGCTCCGCAACCTGTTCCAGGCGGAGGCCGGCGCCCAGCATCGCCGTGAGAATCTCCCCGAGCGTCCACGATCGGGCGAACTTCCAGCTCTGATCGCGCTCGTCGACCGACAACCGATCGATGTACTCCGGGGCCCAGCCCTTGGAGGCCTCCGGCCCCGCGAAGTAGTCGTAGTCGGTGGCGATCCAGTTGCCGTCCTCGTCGGCGTCGAACAGCCATTCGGCCGGGTGGCCCTCGAACAGGACAAGCCGGCCGGTCGGGGAGAGGAGACGCTGGAGGACGGCCGCCCAGGCGTCGAGATCCTGGAGCCAGATGAGCGACCCGCGCCCCGTGTAGAGGAGGTCGGCCGTGCCGTCGAGCTCATGTGGCGTGTCGAGGACGTCGGATTCGATCCAGCGGGCCGGCGCCTCGACCGCCCGGGTCAACTCCTCGGCAAGTCGCAGCATCCGCGGGCTGTAGTCGACGCCGACGACCTCGTCGGCCCCGAGATTCCACAGCGAAAGGGTGTCGCGGCCGGCCGCGCACTGAAGATGGATCGCCCGCCGGCAACGGCCGTGGAGATCGCCGATCTGCTCGAGCTCCGGTGGCAACAGGTTCGTCCCACCCGACCGGATCAGCTCGATCGCCTCCGGCAGCCAGCGCTCGTAGCGCTCGGCGGCCTCGTCCCACGCAAGCCGTGTGGAAGCCTGCATACGACGCGGATCCGCCCGTTCTGTCGCACTCGCCGGGCGAACATGCGCGTTGGAGTCGGGGTCCGAGCCGGTCGAGGGATCCATCGCCGCAGAGTCTAGGGGCTGGGCCGCCGCTCCCCGCGACGGATCGCGGACATCCACCGGTCGCCCGACGATATCCTCCGATGATGCAGACGCTCGCCTCGCTGCCCGCGACGCTTGGTCGGACGGCCAGCATGGTCGCCGTCGTCGCGATCGCGACGACGATCGTCGCGTTCGCCCTGAACGGCCTTGGCGCCAGCCAGACGATCGTCTTCATCGTCAGCGGGATTGCCCTCGCCGGGCTGGCGGTGCTGATTGGGCAGGGGACCGACGAGCTCGGCCAGCGATTCGGGCCGGCGACGACCGGCATTCTCCAGTCGGCGCTCGGAAACCTGCCCGAGCTCTTCATCTCGATCTTCGCCCTGCGGGCCGGCCTCGTCGTCGTCGTCCAGACCGCCCTGATCGGCTCGATCCTCGCGAACCTGTTGCTCGTCCTCGGGCTGGCGTTCCTCATCGGCGGCCTCCGTCATGGGACCCAGACCTTCCATGCGCCGTCGGTTCGGACGATGGCCACGCTGGTCCTCCTCGCGGTGGCAGCCCTCGCGATCCCCACGCTGGCCACGGCGCCCGGCGAGCCGGATGCCGGCCACGAGATCGACCTGAGCGTGATCGTCTCGATCGTCCTGCTCATCGTGTTTGCGGCGTCGATCCCGTTCTCGCTCCGAGGCGGCCGCGGGGTGAGCATCGAGCGCGACCAGGCATCCACGGCGAACGCCTGGCCCTTGCCGATCGCCCTCGGTGTCCTCGCCGTCGGCGCCGTCGGCGCCGCGCTCACCTCGGACCTGTTCGTCGAGGCGCTCAAGCCGACGATGGCGAGCCTCGGCCTGTCGGAAGCGTTTGTCGGTCTGGTCATCGTGGCGATCGCCGGCAACGCCGTCGAGAACCTCGTCGGGATCCAGGCCGCCGCCGCCAACAAGACCGATCTGGCGACGAGCCTGATTCTCAACAGCAGCCTCCAGGTCGCGATCGCCCTGACGCCGGCTCTCGTTCTCATCTCCCTGGTCATCGGCGGTGGGGCGCTGACCCTCGTCCTCAGCCCACTCCTGCTCGGCGCCGTCTTCCTTGCCGCGCTGCTGGCGGCCGTCATCGTCTTCGACGGAGAGAGCACCTGGCTCGAGGGTCTGGCCCTGCTGGGCTTCTACCTGATCATCGCCGCAAGCGTCTGGTACGGCCCGCCGATCCACGCCTGAATCGGCCCGGCGGCAGCTGCAACGCCGTCAAACGCATGACGCGTTATGCTCCGGCCGGTTTGGTTCGATCCGCGCATATCCGTCAGATGTCGCAGATCGAATAAACAATTCGGGGGATGGCTCCGGTTCCGTCAACGGAGGACCATCCTGGTAGCGCTCATCCGGTTTTTCGCGGGTTAGCCCTTTATCCAGTTTCATCCGGCTCGGCCAACACCCACGACGTGATGCAGAAACGACTTCGCCGCCTCCCCATTCGCCGCCTCGCCGCCCGCGCAGCCATGGCGATTCGCCGCCGGCCGCGCACCGCGACCGCTGCCTTGACACTCGCCATCCTGGGAGTGGTCGCGGTCGGAGGCTCCCTGCTCCTAAGCGGTCAGCCCGCGTCGTCGCAGCCGCCGGCCGGCCAGCCGACCTTCACCTATGCCGGTGGCTGGTCCCTCGTCGAGCTGGAGCGCCACCTCCAGGCGGGCGACGTCACGGCGATCAGCGCGACCAGCTCATCGCCGGCGGCGGGCAACGCCCCGGATGGACTCGTCGTCAAGACCCGCGACGGCCAGATCATCACGATCAACCTCGCGGTCAGCGCGGGTCAGGCCGTCAGCGCCCTGTCAGGCCTCGGCTACGGGAACCTGTTGACAAGCGAGGCCCTTGCGGCCGGCCGCTCGACGACGGTTGCCGACGGCGCCCCGAACCCGATGGCGATCATCCTGCCGCTGCTGATGATCGCCGCGATGGTCGTCCTCTTCACACGGATGTCGCGGCGAAATGGCCAAGCCTCGCGGGAGTCATCCAGCGGCTTCTCGACGATCATGCCAGCCGACCCGAACGCCCGACCGACCGGCGATGCTGCGAAGGACGCCACCATCCGGATGGTCGCGACACTCGACGACGTCGCCGGCTGCGACGAGGCCAAGCTCGAGCTGACCGAGGCGATCGATTTCCTTCGCTCGCCCGAGCGTTTCCACCTGCTCGGCGCCCGGATCCCGCGCGGGATCATGCTGTACGGCCCGCCCGGGACCGGCAAGACGATGCTCGCCCGCGCCGTTGCCAGCGAGGCCGGCGTGCCGTTCCACTACGCATCCGGCTCCGAGTTTGTCGAGAAGTACGTCGGCGTCGGTGCGCGACGGATCCGCGACCTGTTCGCCCAGGCCCGGAAGCTCGGCCGCGGGGTTATCTTCCTCGATGAGTTCGACGCTCTCGGCAAGGCCCGCGGCGGCCCGAACAGCCACGAAGAGCGCGAGCAGACGCTCAACCAGTTGCTCGTCGAGCTCGACGGGTTCGGTACGACCGACGACGTCATCGTCATCGCGGCGACGAACCGCCTCGACGTCCTCGACTCGGCCGTCCTCCGGCCCGGGCGCTTCAACCGCAAGATCCACGTCGGGCTGCCAGACGTGAAGGGCCGCAAGGCGATCCTCGAGGTTCACGCTCGCAACAAGCCGATCGCGATGACGGTCGACCTCGGCGAGATGGCCCGCAAGACCTATGGCTTCTCCGGCGCCCAGCTGGCCGACCTCCTCAACGAGGCCGCGATCATGGCGGCCCGCCGCCTCGGGGACGTGATCAGCGGCGAGGACCTTCACGCCGGATGGCTGAAGGTCGCGGTCGGCACGTCCCGCCGCCGGTCGATGGACGAGCGAGAGCGCTCGATCATCGCCGCCCACGAGGTCGGTCATGCGATCTGCAGCAAGGTCCACGGCGACAAGCGGCGGGTCGAGGAGATCAGCCTCTTCGCCCACGGCGAGGCGCTCGGGGTGACGGTCAGCAGCCAAGAGGACAATGACCTTCCGTCCGAGTCCGACCTGCGCGCCCGCCTCATTGCCCTGATGGGTGGTCGAGCTGCCGAGGAGATCCTCTTCCAGGAGGTCACCGGCGGCGCGTCCAACGACTTCGAGGCGGCCAACGGGATCGCGACGGCGATGGTCACAAAGTGGGGCATGGGCCGCGACCCCGAAGCCGCCGACGGCGGTATTTCCGGTCGGGGGATCCTGTCCTTCCTCGTCCCAACATCCGGGCACCGCTCGCTGCCGACCGAGGTCCAGGGCGCCGCCACGCGGGCGATCCGGGCCATCCTCGACGAGGCCTACGCCGAAGCCTCGCGGACGCTCGTCGCCAACATGGACACCCTCCGCCGCCTGGCCGCGTATCTCGTCGAGCACGAGCGGGTTGACGGCACGACGTTCGACGAACTGTTCGAGGGCGTTCGACCGGTACCGAATGGCGAGAGTGAGTGGCGTGCGGCGACGGCCCGGCCGCGAGCCTGGGGTGAGATCGTCGACCTGGCTGCGCATCGGACGCGACCGACGCTCATCGCGGAACCGGCCGCCGCGGTCGTTGCCGGCGTTGTCGGTCCCGTCGCCGGGGTCGCGAGCGCGGCAATCGTGGCGACCGGCCTCCCGCCGCTGACGGCCGACGTCCTCGCGCCGGCCCTCCGGCCCGACCAGGCCACTGCCCGCGCGCGATCTGCGGGATCTCGACGTCGCGTGGTTCGCTGGCGCCGCCGACCCTCCACGGCCGCGCGTGCCGCGGCTGCGACCGGCACAGGTGTTTCGCTTGCGGCCGACCGCACTGCGGCGAAGGCACGAGGCGTCCGCCAGATGGCCGCCGAGCTGCTTCACCGCGCAGAGGCCTGGCTGCGCCAGAGCGAAGCCGAGGGCGAGCTCTAACCGACGCCCGACCGGACAAACCGGCTCGGTGCCGGCACGAAGCTCGACGCTGAATATCCATTTGCATTCTTGGCGAATATGCGCAACTATTCCACTGTGCGCCAGATCGATCTCACCACTGAGGCGAAGAAGAAGCTCAGGCGGCCCTGCCGGGAGGCACGGGTCCCGGGGCTCTGACGGCGCGTAACGACGACGACCGATGGGCCTCCGGGATCGGAGGCTCCAGGGCCGCGGACACCACGAACGGTGACCGCGGTTTTTTGTTGCCTCCGGAACGGCGGGCCCCTCGACCGCAAGACGAGGGAGCACGACATGAGCACGATCATCTTCGGCGACGGGAACCTCGGCCGGGCCATTGCGGCGGCCCTGCGCGAAACGGGGACGGAGCCGCTGATCCTGGGTCGCCCAGCTGGTCGTCGTCACGCGCCGGCGGATCTCGGCGGGGCCGGCATGGTCTTCGAGGCCTCTCGCGGCGAGGCCGTCCGCGGCAATGTCGAGAGCGCGCTCGCGGCCGGCTGCCGGCGCTTCGTCATTGGGACCACCGGCTGGGACGCCGACCGCCCGGCGGTCGACGAAGCACTTCGCGAGGCCGGTGCCAGCGCGGTCGTCGCGGCGAATCTCAGCGTCGGCGCCGCGGTCTTCCTCCGGATCGTCGAGCGGGCGGCGGCGCTCTACGGCGCTGTCGACGGCTTCGATCCGTACATCGTCGAGTGGCATCGACGCTCGAAGCGGGATCGCCCGTCGGGGACGGCCAGGGAGCTGGCGCGGCGCCTCAGTGCGGCGCAGCCACAGTCGGCGGATGACCTCGAGGTCGCCGTCATCCGGGCGGGGTCCTCGCCGGGGATGCACCTTGTCGGGTTCGACGCGCCGGGCGAGACGATCGAGCTTCGGTTGACGGCACGCGACCGCTCGGCGTACGCGAGTGGCGCCCTGGCCGCTGCGGCCTGGCTTTCGAGCGAGTCGAGACCGGCCGGCTGCCATCCGTTTGACGCCGTCGTCGACGAGATGACGCACCCGGCATTGGCCGCCAGCGCCTGACCGGATCCCACACCACCACCTCGACACACGAAAGGACACAACGATGACATCGATCGCACGCACAACGACCACCACACGACCGGCCCTGCGCGGTGCCCTGACGGCACTCGTCACGCCGTTCACTCCCGACGGCGGTCTCGACGAGATCGCCTTCCGACGGCTCGTCCGCTGGCAGGTCCTCGCCGGGATCGACGGCGTCGTGCCTTGCGGCACGACGGGCGAAGCGCCGACCCTCAGCGACGACGAACGCGACCGGCTCATCGCCGCGACCGTCGAGACGGTCGCCGAGCGACCCTCGCGCGCCCGAGTCGCGGTCGTCGCCGGAACGGGCACGAACGACACAGCGGCGACGATCCGCTCGACGCGCCGGGCGGCTGCGCTGGGTGCGGATGCCGCGCTCGTCGTCGCGCCGTACTACAACAGACCTGACGGGCGGATGCTCGAGGCGCATTTTCGGGCCGTCGCCGACGAGGGTGATCTGCCCATCGTCGTCTACAACGTCCCGTCGCGGACCGGCACGAACGTCGACGTCGACACGTTCCTGCGACTGGCCGAGCACCCGCGGGTCGTCGCGACCAAGGAGGCTTCCGGCAACCTCGAGCAGATCGCCCGAATCTGCAGCGATCGGCCGCGCGACGTGGCGGTCCTCGCAGGCGACGACGCCTGGACGCTGCCGGTCCTCGCCCTCGGTGGCGACGGGGTCGTGTCCGTCGCCTCGAACGAGATTCCGGGCGAGATGGTCGCGTTGTGCGCCGCCGCCCGGGCAGGCGACTGGGAATCGGCGCGGAACCACCACGAACGGTGGCTGCCGCTGTTCCTGGCGAACTTCCGGGGCGGCCCGAATCCCGTCCCGGCGAAGGCCGCCCTGGTCTTGATGGGGCTACTCGACTTCGACGCCGTCCGGGCGCCGCTGCTGCCGCTCGACGACGAACCCCGAGCGGCTCTCGCTGCGGTCCTCCGGGCGAGTGGACTCGTCGAGCCGGCGGGCGGACGGTTCGCCGGCGACCGGCGGGAGGCGATCGCATGAGCGCGGTCTCGCCCGTGCGGCCGGCCGAGGCCATCGATCCGGCGACGCTCCTCGCCGACCTCGAGGCGGGCCGCCTCCGGGCCGCCGAACCCGACGAGAGCAGCCGGGACGGATGGCGCGTTCGGCCGGAGGTCAAGGCCGCGATCATCGCCCTCTTCGGCGACCGGACCACGCGCGACTGGACGGTCGGGCCGTTCTGGTTCAGCGATCGTGCCGCGGTGCCGCCGCGGGATCTTGCCGGCGGGGGACCGTGGCGGATCGTGCCCGGTGGCACGAGTGTCAGGGCCGGGGCGAGGCTCGGCGAGGGCGTCGTCATCATGCCGCCGTCGTTCGTCAATGTCGGCGCGTGGGTCGATGACGGGACGATGGTCGACAGCCACGTGCTCGTCGGCTCATGTGCTCAGATCGGGGCTCGTGTCCACCTGGCCGCCGGGGTCACGATCGGTGGCGTCCTCGAGCCGCCGGGTGGTCGGCCGGTGATCGTCGAGGACGATGCCTTCGTCGGGGCGGGCAGCGGCCTGCTCGAGGGTGTGCTCGTCCGGAGCGGTGCCGTGATCGGTGCCGGCGTCAGTCTTACCGGAGCGTCGCGACTGTACGACCTGACTCGCGAGATCGTGATCCAGGGCACCGTGGACGAACCGCTCGTCGTGCCGGCGGGCGCGGTCGTCGTGCCAGGATCCCGGCCGATCCGCGGAGGTTTCGGCGAGCGGGAGGGTCTGGCGATCGCGACGGCCGTGGTCGTGAAGTACCGCGACGCCGGCACGGACGCACGTGTCGCGCTGGAGGCTGCCCTGCGCTAGGTCCGACGGCCCGCGGCGCGGGTTACCCTT